>Ga0079224_100015523_pt1 | contig 10666 bp, 13 predicted proteins | sample Stecom2015_FD_80414 | JGI IMG/M metagenome (GOLD analysis project Ga0079224, IMG submission 80414) | Agricultural soil microbial communities from Utah to study Nitrogen management - Steer compost 2015 | ecosystem: Environmental > Terrestrial > Soil > Agricultural land | place: USA: Utah...
CGACCACAAGACTCGTTGCGTGATTGGACACGACCCCGTGACCTCTATTGACCACGAGCGTCGTCGGCTGGCGGGAAAGCACCCACCCTTCGTCAGTTCATCGAGGGATTGACCATCTTTCGAGTCTCGTCGTCGGGCTCGGTGTCGAGTTCACCGAGGCGGGCGGCGAGAAGCTGGTAGGTACGCCGGACGGCGTCAGGACGGTCGAGGCGGGCTTGCAGCCGCATGATGTGCCGGTAGAGGGGCTCGGAGTAGCGGTCGTGAGTGATCGCCTGTTCCAGCACCACCAGGGCTTGTTCCGGATCGTCTTCCTCGATGAGTCGGGCGAGGTCCGCAAGGGCGTCGCTGGTGGTTCGGCGGAGGTTCTCGCGATGGACCTCGGCCCACTCCTGGGTGAGGCCACCCCCGAATTCATCGCCGCAGCGGTCTGCGACAAGCTTGAGGGCCTTGATTCGGGCGGTGTCGTCGGTAGCCCGCTGCGCATCGGCTAGTGCGGCGGTCAGGTGCCATAGGTCGATGTCGATCACATCTGGGTCGATGCGGTAACGGCCAGCATTGTGGACGACGTACATGGGTTCGCTGAGGCCGGTGGCGGTCCGGAGGACGCTGCGAATGTTGGTGACGGCGGTGTTGAACATCGGGACTACGCTCTCGGGACTGTCCTCCGGCCAAAGGTCGGCGCATGCCTGGTCACGGGTGGCGCCGTCTGGGTGTACGGCGAGATAGGCGAGCAGATCACGGGCGCGCTGGCGCAGCCCTGTGTTGACCGGACCGTTCGCGGTGTGCAGGCGAACGGGCCCGAGCACATCAAGACGGACCGGCGCTGGCCGCGCCTCTTCGGATTGGCGCGGTGGAGGGATCACGGCCGAGACCGCAAGCGGTCCGGGTTCGGGTTTGGCATCCGCGTTGGGCGGCAGGGATGTGGCGTCCGTTTCGGTGCCTGTCGCGGTCCGGATGGTCCGCAGCATGCCTGCGGCGTCGTCGGTGGTCAGGTGAAACAGACGGGCACCGGTGAATCGTTCGGCGTCGGGACCGTGAGCGTCCGTAACGGTCGCATCGCCGGATAGTCCCACGCGGGTGCCGGACGACCCTGAACCAAGAGCAAGAACGCCGAGGCTGTAGCGGCGGCCGAGTGCGGCGAGGCCATGCACGATGCCGTTGTCCGCGGGCACCGATGCCACGAGTAGCACGGTCGGCAGGGACTCGGCGGGGTCGTCGGCACGCAGCGCCGGCACATCGGGCTGCTCGGTCGTCTCCAGGACCCGGCCGCGGCGAAGGAGTTCTGCCTCCAGGCGGTTGGTGGCTGCGTCCAGAGACGGCGTAATGATCAAGCCTTCGAGAGCCGCGCAGAGGTCGGTGATGTCATCGCCCGGAAAGAGCGCCTGAGCGTCGGCCTCTGGGATGAGGACTTCGGCGCGGTAGCGGTGTGCCTTGGCCAGCAGTTCGGTGGTGATGGCGCGTGCGGCGGCGTGCGCCCCCTCTCCGGACAGCCCGAGGCTGAGTCCGGAGAGGCAAACGGTAAGGGCTTGGTCGTCACGGGTTCCCACGACGAGGTGGTCGGGCTCTGTGGCCTGTAGGTCCTCGCGTATGAGGTCTGGGTCGGACGGGGCGGGTACATCGCGGTAGGCGTACGTACGCATATGGGCGTCGCGGGCCTTGAGGACCGGGGCGGGCAGCGGGGAATCTGTGGCGCTCCCGTACGAAACTGGGTCGGTATTGGGAACGCGTCGGCGTCGTCGGTGTAGGCGGGTAGCGGCCACGGCTACGCTCAGCGCGGCGGCCAAGCCGACGCCGATGAGCGAGCCAGACGGTAGGGAGATCGCCAGCGGTGCGCCTGCGCTGTCCTGGTCGTTCGGTGCCGATGGCGCCGGGCCCGTCGGCTCGTCCCGAGGCGGTGCCACTACCGGACTCGGCACTTGCGTTGGCGTCGGCCGACCGGACGTTGGGCCAGGTGAAGCGCTTGTCCGGCTTTCGTTCGCCCTGCCTGGCCCGGGCGGTGCCGCTTGCTCAGGTACGGGCGGCGTCGAGGGCGCTCGCGAAGGCGACGAGGAATTGTCCGGAGCGCTCGGGCGGGGAACTCGAAGATGCTGGCCTGGGTGAAGGACCGAGGGATTGGTGAGGGCCGGAACCCCGTCTGGCTGGTCGATATTCTTGCTGGATTTGAAGATCCTGGGATAGAGGGCGCCAGAACCGTAGGTGCGGCGGGCGAGATCCCAGAGGGTCTCACCCCGCTTGACGATGTGGGTTCGCTCAGGGCGAGGATCAGGCTTCGGATGGGATGGGGCCTCGTCGGCGAGCAGTGGAGTCCATTCGGACACGGTCGGTGACTGCGGCGATGCTACTCGCCCAGAGGGCTGATGATCTTGTTCACCCGAGGGGGCGACGCCAGCATGGACGTCGGTCACGGTCTGCGTGTGCGTCGCGGCGGATGCCGAGGTCGCGAGAGACGCAGCAGCGCTGAAGGTAAGGGTGGCCGTAGCTACAAGGTCCCGGACCAGATGCTGCAGCGGTCTGACTGGACGAGGCAGGACGGGCTTGTCTCGTCCCGCAAAGTAGTTGATCATCTCGGCGCAGACGGTGACGATGAACAGGCACCACGAGCCCCAACCCAGGAACCAGATCGTGGCCAGGAAAACGCTCTGGTCGGTGTCCTGCCGCATCAGGGTCGCGCCGGCCTCCTCCCATGACGGGAGCCGGTCCGGGATGGGGGAGCCACCCATGGCGTACATCGCGACCGGGCATCCGACCAGGAGGAATGCGAAGACTACGACGGCGCTGAGGCCGCGCATGAAGTCGGCGAGATGTCCACGTTCGTTGTTGGTGTAGGTCACGGCTGGCGGGGTCCTTCCACTCCGGTGGTCAGGTTCGCGGTCGCGGTGCCCTCGGCGTGCAGGGTGGAGATTCCGATCACCGATAGAAAGCGCGCGGGGCGGGTGATGGAGACGCGGACGCGGATAGTTCGGCGTCCGGCGGTAGTCACGGTGCCGGTGTAACCGCTTGCCCGCAGGTAAGAGCGAGCGGCACGCAGCGCGGACTGGCGGTCCACGACGAACTCGCCGCGGGTGTAGGCACGATTGCGGTCGACTTGTCCGGCGCCGGCGCGGGCGGCCTCCTGGGCGACGGTGTTTGCCTCTTGCCGTGCTTCTAGGACCTGCTCGAAGTCGACGACGGCACCAAAGAAGACCACGACGACCAAGGTGATGATGACGGCGAAGATGCTCACGCTTCCGCGCTCGGCCTGCTGCGGGAGTACACGCGAGCGTGCCCAACTGACGATGATCATCGGGCTGCTCGATAAGGGTCGATGGGTGATCTGAAGGTCTTGGTGACTGTCCGGGCACCGGGCATACCGGGTAGTCCGACGTCGCTGAGCTGGATGACGCAGGTCACCTGGGCGGAGACCGTGGCCGACTGCCCCGCCGGACGGTTGAAGCCGGATAGGTCGAGTCGGACGGTCGGCGTGCAGTGCAGACCCCGGTCGCGCAGGGTGTGCATCGCGCTGGTGCGCGCCTGAGCATGGGCCTGGTGTGCGGTGCGAGCGATGGAGGCCTGGCGGGCCGCGTCGGCGGCGGCTTGTGCAACCACGGCGCTGCCGTGCGTCACCCGCATCACCACGAGCAGCCCGGCCAGAAACGTGATGAACAACGGCGTGAGGATCGCGGTCTCTACTACCGCGTTTCCCGCATCCCACGTCCGGGCTGGACGGACTGGCGTCTCTTTGGTCATGGTCGGGCTGATCCTGGGGTGGTGAAGCGTTCACGGGGTCCGCGAACGGTCTTGGAGACGGTGATGTTGACGCCTGGCAGCAACGAGGGCGCGTGCCCCGCGACCCGAACGGTGATGGTGTTGGTCCCGGACACGGCGATCGTGGGTGTGTGCAGGACCGGCTCGGCGCGAGCGAAGGACGCTGCGGCGGTGCGTCCTGCCGCCGCTGTGCCCTCGCGGGCGCGTGCGACGCGGAGTCCTTCCTCGGCGGCCGCCTGCGCCACGTCACGGGCCACTGACACCATCACGGCTTGAGCAAGCGCCAAGAACAACAGGCCCACGGCGGGAAAGGTGATGGCGGTCGCTACCGTCGCCGAACCCCTGTCCCCGCGTCGCCGTCCCGGGTCGGGCGTGTTCACGGGCCGGATGCGCCGGGAATCTTGTCGATCCAGCCGTTCACCTTGCCGGACACGGCCACGTAGACGGTGAACGCCAGCCCTGCGAAGCCCGCGACGATAATGATCGTCTCGACCACCCCCGAGCCGCGGTCGCCGCGGTCGCGCAGTTCGGCGACCAGCCGTCGGCCTTGGTCGTGAACGGCGATTGCGATGCGCATCGCCGCAGCGTTGAGTGTGTTCATGATCCCCCGATGCGTTGCTGTTCGGATCCGGCGCTCAGCCGGACGCCAGAAGTTTGGAGAAGAACGGGAAGCCGACCAGGATCACGAAGCCGAGCATGAGCAGGCTGGTCGGCACCCACATGGCGGTGGTGCGGGAGTTGGCCTCGGCGCGGGCGGCGGCGGACGCCTCATGCCTCATCGAGGTGATCTTGGCGACCAGGACGTCGTGCATCTTGGCGCCCTCGCTCCCGGCGATCTCCGCCGTATGCGCCAGGTCGATCAGGTCACGGACACCGATCTCCTCGCCAAGCCGTTTCAGAGCCCGCCAAGGCTGCTGCTGGGCATGCCGGGCGCGCGTCAGCGCCTCGTGAATGCGCTGGAACGGCCAGCCCTCAGTGATTTTTGCTGGATTCTCCAACGCGGCGTTCAACGCAGCGCCCGCCTCGCGCTCCAGGACGACAAGCTGAAGGTATGAGGTGAAGGCGTACCGGAAATCGCGGCGGCGCTGACGAGCCCGAGAACGCACGTTCCGATCCGGAGCCAGCCACAGGATCGCGCCCAAAGCCGGCCCTGCGATGATCGGAAAGGTCCACGCCGGTGATCCTCCTACCAACGCCACCAGGCAACTGAAGGCAGGCGGCACAACGAGCCCGGTGATGAACAAGACCAGCTTGTCGAGCATGAACCGCTCAACCGGACGTCCCAGCAATGCCAGATCAGTCCGGGGTAGAGCGAGCAGCCCGGCTGGACGCGTGACTCGGTGAGCCAGCCACCTTCCAACACCTACGCGAGTGCCCAGGCTCTCGTCGGGAAGCAGGTTGCCCGGCACGGGTTGGATGCGGGCCAACGCGGCATCGAGGCGCGGAGGTGCGGGTCGTAGTTCGCAGATGAGCACGATGAGCCCGATGGCGCCCAGGCCTCCGGCAGCGGCCGCGATCATCGTCACAGCTCGCCCCCGTGTGCGGTACGCGCGCGGCTGTCGGTGTGCAGGAACCGCGCCCCGGTCGACAGCACCGACAGCCGCCGCATCCACCACAACCCGGCCCCGTAGACCGTCGCGACCACCGCCAGCACCGTCTGCCCCAACACGGTGCCGTAAGGAGCGGCGAACGTCTGAGATGAGGCGAACAACGCGCTTAGCGCGATCACCGAGCCCACGATGACGATCAACGTCGTACGCAGGCCGGCTCGCTCGGCTTCGACGTCCCGGCGGACCAGGACCTCGTTCTCCACCGCGTCAGCCAGCAGGCACAACGCCTCCCGTGTCCCTGGACCACGCCGCCGGGAGGCCAGCACGAGCGCGCAGGCGATCAGGTCGGCAATCGGGTCGTCCAGCTCGTCGGCGAACGCCCGGAGTGCCTGCTCGGTGTTGGCGTGATTGTTCAGCCGCTCCGCCAGCACACTCACCGGCGCGCGGATGGCCTCGGGCGCGATGCGGGCGCTGTCGGCCAGGGCTTGCTCCAGTCCTCGGCTGGCGCCCATCATTTCCGCCAGACGCCGGGACCACTGCGCGAGTGCCTCCAGCTGCGCGATCCGTCGCTGCGGTGCCCGTCCCGACAACATCGGCGGAATCGCGTACACCCCGACCCCCATAGCGACGGCGGCGACCGGCCATCCAGACAAAAGGAACACCGCGAGGGCCGTCACGACACCGGCGAGCAAGCGGTTACGGCGTCCGGGCCAGGCCGACGAGTGCAGGAGCGTCTGCAACCTCGATGGTGGACGCACCGGCTGTTTCGTAGGCTCGGGCGGCCGAAGGCCAGCCACCAGCGTGAAGACGGCACCGGCAGCGCATAGGCCGGCCAGGGCAGCGAGCAGACTCATCACAGCCAGCCCTCTGCGTCCGGATCGGCTCTTAGCATCTCGGGATTGAAGCCCTGCGCCACCAGTTCGTCGAGCAAGGCGGCGCTGATGTGCCCACCCACCGGAGTGGCACGTCGGTCGGGCCCGGAAGTGAAGATCAGGTTGCGGGTCGGCTCCACCGAGTCCGCCGGAGGCCCGATCTCCATCACCTGTGAGACGAACCGCTCGTTGTTCGCCTGGTCCCGTTCTAGGTAGACGATCAACGGTTCGGCCAGCCCGAACATCAGGTGCACGTCGTCGGCACCAAGGCCGAGATCGGCACGGCGTCCGAGCTGGACCACGCGGCTGAACACATGCTCCGGGCGGTGAACGTGCAGGGTGCACATTGAGCCGCGCGCCCCGGAGTACATCACCTCCAGCATCGGCGCCAGCTCCCCATGCCGGGCCTCACCCACGATCACCCGATCGGGATTCAGACGCAGGCATGCCGGCACCAGGTCCTGCAACCGCACCTCGCCAGCGCCCTCGGCGTTGGCCTGACGCGCCTCCAACGCGACGACGTCATGATGCCGGTGCGCCAGACGCGGATCGTCCAGGAACAGCTCGAAGTCGCTTTCCAACGTGATGAGCCGCTCCTCGGGCGGTATCTCGTTGGCCAACGCGCGCACCAGCGTTGTCTTGCCGGTGTTGACCTCCCCGCACACGATGACGTTGCGACGAGCCCGGATCGCCGCTCTCAGAAACGCTTCCAGTGGCTCGGTCAGGGTGCCGAGGTCGGTGAGCTGCCGCAAGGTGACATCGACCAACCGGTGTATCCGGATCGCCAGATGCGGACGCCTCGACACCCAGCCGACCACGGCCAGCCGAACCCCATCGGACAGAGCGACGTCCAGCAGCGGCGAAGCGTGGGAGAACTCGCGCCCTGTGTTCCCGCGGCGCGCCAGAAGTTGCACCCACTCGATAAGGTCCTCATCGGTTTCGGCGACCGGTGGCCCCGGTCGCTTGGTGCCGTCGGTATAACTGATCCAGGTCTGTCGACAGCCGTTGACGACGATGTTCTCCACGTCGGAGCGTTCCAGGTATGGCTGCAACGGGCCGAGCCCGAACCGCCGGTCAAAGACCAGCCGGGCGATCTCGCTCAGCGCCTCCGCCGGCAACACCCGTCCGGACGCCAGCAGCCCATGCGACCACGTCTGCACCTGCGCGTCGATCAACTGCCGTGCCCGTATCCGGTCGACGCCGTCGCCCAAGACGTCCACAAGCTGCGCGGACACCTCACGCACCGCCGCCCACACGTTCGCCTCGTCCCCCACGTTCTGAGGAACGGACTCAGGGGACGCAGAGCCGGTGTACTGGGCTCCCGCCGGTTTGGTGAAAGCCCAACCAGGAGCGCTCACCGGACGCTCCCAGCGGCGGCACCGACAGCCGACAGAGTCTCTCTGCTCCCGGCTTCGGCGTCCGTCCGCAGCGACTCGGCGGTTGCGCGGATTCGCCGACCAAGGCACTTGAACGACCGCAAGAGCAGCGAAGTCTTGAAGGTCCTCCGGGGTCGGGCACCTTCGGAGAGCACTCGGGCATCGGCGGGAGAGCACGGGAGTTCAGCGAGCACCGGCGTCCCAAGAACGCGCTCGACCTCACCCGCGCTGTAGGGCCCCTCCGTTATCAGGCACAGCCCAACGACCGCGCGGTTGCCGAGCAGATCCCTCAGAGCGTCGAGTCGTGGACCGGCGACATCGACCTGCGTCAACGTCGGCTTCAACACCATGACCACGGTCTCCGCGGCCAGGAGCAAAGCATCCGGTGTGTCTCTGCCGCCGATGCGTCCCAGGTCAGCGATCACATCACCCGGCCGCGAGACCAACGCCTCAGCGAGTCGTTCCCACAGCGCCCCCAACCGAACCCCGTGCCGAGGATCGCGGACACCGTGGAGAAGCTCCACGGAGCCCTCACCTGGTACAGGGATCAGGTAATCGTCAAGGGGGAGCCGACTCTGCGGACCAGACTCGGCAGCCATCGCCAAGCCGAGCAGCCCTGGGCCGACCGGCCCGCGGACCCTGTCCGCCATAAAACCCGGAAGCATTCGGCGGCCCATGGGGTCACACTCGGCCAGCAGCACCTCGCTCGGCCACGTCATCGCCAGCCCGAGAGCGGTAGTAGTGACACCCGGCGATCCGCCGGCCGAGACCAAGCAGTGCAACGCCACGATCAGCCCCGCCTCTCCGTCACCACGAGCACGACCATCCCGGCTGCCGCCTGCCGCGCCACGGCGCTGCTGTCGGCATCGGGCACCACGAGGGAAACCGTCGTCGCGCCCTCGGCGTCCGGCCCCGCCACGTCATCAACCATCGCGGCGACGTCCCGTAGGGCGGTCGTCCGCGTCCGGTTCTGCGGTGCGCCAGTTACAGGCTCCTGACCCTGATTGCCGAACGTGAACACCACGCGGACACGCCAGCCCGGAGCCAAGCCGGGCGGCATCGCACCAGACTTCATCGGCACGGCCACCAGCGCCCGCCCAGTCGGAGGGCTCTGCTGCGTCGCCAGCTGCGATGCCGCCAGGAGCGATCCTTTGCGCAACCCCACGGCAGCCCGTCTCCCGACAACCTGCTCGAGTTGATGGCCTGGGACCACCGCAACACCCGGCTCGACGGCGACCCTGGCCCGGTCGAGGTCAGCTTGAGTGATCTTGTGTCCCACCGCGACATCACGCGCCACCCGGACGACCGAGACCCGATCGCCCGAGGAACGGAACAGATACACGTTGGTAGCCACCGCCAGCAGCAACAACATCGCCGCTGCGGCAATCGTCCCCGGGCGGCGCTGCCGAGCCAGTCGCTTGGATGACGGAACGCTGCCGCCGCTCACAGTCTTGGAAGCGGAAGGCCCGGCCAGCACTCGGCCGCTCGATGTCATACCGGCCCTCATCCGTAAAGCGCCTGCGCCTCGGCCACCCGCAGCCGGAAGGTCGTAGACCGGCTCAACGGAGGAAGTGCACCACCAGACCCGTCAGAACCGCGCCACGTGCCACCCCACAGCACGGACACCCGCACGCGATACGCCTGGCCGGGCTCATGCAGCGAAGACCGCGTAAAGGTGTAGGAGCAATCGGTGCGCTGCGAGGCGGCCGGCCGCGACTTGTCATAGGGCGTCCCAGGCCCCGCGCACCGAACGACCGGCTTCCCGGGCCCCGCGTCGATTGTCATACTCTGCGGCCGAGCGGTTACCTCGACCCATACGTCCCGAGCAGCGACCCGCCCGCCCAACGGACGCCAGTTGGTCACCCAGAACCACTGCGGAAGCCCGACCAACCCACCCTTCCGACGCGGCGGCGCCGTCCGAACCGCCGGAATCGGAATCGGCATACGCGCCCACTTGGTCAACGCCAGCTGGGCCGGGGACACCTTGGCCTCCTCGCCGCCCTCCCCCGCTGCCGGGCAGACCACCTGCACGAATTCACTCAGCTCCCAGCAGTCAGGTGGCTCGGGTTCCTGCGAGATATCTGCATGGTTCCCTCTCGGTGCAGTGGCCTGCTTCTGTCCACCGCCTGCCGGCTTTCCAGCGTCCTGGGCGCCGAAGTTGTAGCCGTACGAGTTGGCGTTCGGCGGCAGTGGATCCAGCGGAGGTGGCGCAGCGGCTGAAGAGGCAAGAAGAATCCCGAACCCGAGCACGGGTGCAACGACTTCCACTCGTCAGCACCCTTCCCCGACCGTGATCGACTTACTGACCCGCCAGCGCCCATCAGCCCCTTTCACCAGTAGGGCCTTGGTGTGCGCCTGCTCGACTCCACGGTTGATCTTCTTGCCCGTGATCGAGTTCAGCAGCCCTGAGCCACTGGAGTCCTGGCAGTCGTACACCGTTGCACCACTTTCAGTGAACTGAACTCTTTTCACGTGAACGATGATTCGGCCGTAGGTCGCAATGTTCTGGATCTTCATCTCATCAACACGCCGCAGCACACGCGAAAGTTGGGGATCAACCATGACCGTAGCGAGGTCCTGCTTACGAGACTCGACAGGAAGAGAATCCGCTCGATCCAACATCGCGACGAACTGCGTGTATGCGGACGCCACAGCATCCTCTTCAGTCGCCGTAGACGAGGGCAGTGGTGTAGTGGAGTCCAACGACGGCAAAGCAACTGCTTCCGGTTCACCGCCACAGCCCGAAGAGATCAGTATCACTAACAAGACGCAAGACCACCAACGCCGATGCGCCACTCGCCTACCAGGATCAGACAAGTCCCCACCTTCACGCACTTGATCACTGCGAACTCCGCGATAGCAACGTCGAGCGATCGTAGATGCAAGGCGGCCACTTTACCTACACGTCACAGCACCGGGAGGGTAAATCTCTCCACAATAAGATTCAGGCCATTCACCCTCAGGTGAACAATAGGCGCAATCCTCTCGCCTTAGAGCACGCCGATCTTGGATGGGAGTGAAATGAGTCTCCCCGCCCTCGTCTTCTCTGCACCGGAGCAAGACAACCGGCCCCATGCGGCAGCCATGCAGGTGACCGCTACCCGATCACGTGCGACACATCCAC
>Ga0079224_100015524_pt1 | contig 10666 bp, 10 predicted proteins | sample Stecom2015_FD_80414 | JGI IMG/M metagenome (GOLD analysis project Ga0079224, IMG submission 80414) | Agricultural soil microbial communities from Utah to study Nitrogen management - Steer compost 2015 | ecosystem: Environmental > Terrestrial > Soil > Agricultural land | place: USA: Utah...
GCTATGGCCAAATCCAGCTCGATGGAAGAACTCGCGTCAATTTCGCCGATTATTGCGATGACATCGGCTCCATCTTCCTGTAATCGTTTGATGTGGATCATGTTAGTTAACGAGTTTTTAATCCCTAATGTTCTCTAGTTGAATTTTATAACCATTGTGGTATAGTCGTCATCCAGCCCCTCCGACTCGGAAAAGCTGTATAGCGTCGAAATAATGCGGTCCTGGATTTCCCGGGCTGACAGGTGTTTGGATTCCGCCAGAATTGCGGCAAGCCGGTCGTAGCCGAACTCCTCGCCCTTTGCATTCTTGGCTTCCGTAATCCCATCCGTATACAGTACCATCACATCGCCCGGGCAGAAACTAAACTCCTCGGTACGCGCGAAATTCCTGTAGGCATTGCTCCGGATCATCCCCAGGGCTACGCCTTTGTCCTTAAAATACTCTACCTGGTCCGTTGTGGCGTGGTAGTACAATACGGGGCAGTGACCGCCTCGGGCGTATCGTATCGTTCGGGTGGTGGTATTCACCAGGAAAATAATGGCGGAAATGAACGACCCGCGTTCCAGGCACTTTACCAGCGCCTGGTTTGCCTTGACCAGGAACTCAGCCGGCTCAATGCAGTCCTGCGCCAGGCTATGAAAAATGCCCTTCATCTGCGACATGTGAAAGGCCGCTGTCGTTCCCTTACCCGAAACGTCGGCAATGATGAGCGACACAATCTCCGGACTGATGCGAAGGGTGTCATAGTAGTCACCTCCGACTTCATCGGCCGACTCGGAGAATGCCGCTATCTCGAACGCATCGCTTTTTTCCAGAATTTCCGGAAGCAGACTCTTCTGAACGTTCTTAGCGATTTTTAGTTCCTCTTTGTATCGCTCGTTCTGTAGCGCCTCTTCCATCAAACGGAAATTCTCTATAGAAATGCCGGCCTGGTTGGAGAATGTGGAGACGATCTTTGTCATCTCGCGATTGAAGCCATCCGGCAATTCTTTCAGAAGTGCGAGTATCCCGATGTTTTCGTTCTTTACATAAATCGGAAAGGCAAGTATCGAACGAAACCTGGAATTCTTGAGCGTCGACAAATAGCGGGAAAGATTTCTCGTTTTATCCGATCCCTGATCCAGGATACCACGTACCTGGTGTTTGTTCAAGTGATCGATGATATCTCCCGCTTCTTTTTCCGTAATGTTGTACGTGTAGAGTTTCTTCTCGCTGCTGCTGATCTCGAGCCAGGCGGCGTCAGCAAATACGGAACTCACTGAGGTTTCAAGGAGAATCTTATAAACACTCTCCTCGCTTTGTTCAGTTTGAATACTCTGACTGATCCGCTGGAAGTTCACGACCTCTTCCAGCTTCTGTTCAAACACTGAAGTCGTCGGCAGGTTGAACAGAATCACCAGAAAGGAAAAGACGCTGTATATCGTGACAAAAGAGATCAGCGAGAGAATGAAAACGTGATCGCGATAGTCGGCGAACTCCGGCGATGTTTTCTCTACGATGCCAGCGTAATCGCTACTCGTATAAAATCCATACAGCAGGTAAAAGATCGTCAGCAACAGCAACAACAGGCCGGTCCACTTTTGCCTGAAGTTGAGGTAGGCAACCCACTTCATGTTACCCGAGAGCACGAGGCCGGTTAACAGGAACGTGACCAGCATCGCGATGTACAGCCAGTCGATCCGTGGAAAGTTGAAACTGTTGTAGAGCAGCGAAATCAGCAGACCATATTCAAAGAACGCCCAGAAGCGCAGCAGCCACTTGGATTTCTGATAGAGGATCAGGCGTTTCCAGGCTGTGAACGCCATGATCAGGAAACTTATCATCAACCCAATGTTGATGAGGTAGACGAGGTCGATATAAACGACATCGCTGGGCAGTTTTGTGTTGCCCAGCAAATAGCTTACAAGCCGAAGTGCAAGGGAGATAACCGTAGCGATGAGTCCTGTGGCAAACACGCGCCACAACAGGTCGATGAAGTTGAGAACTTCATCGTGCTCGATCTTGAACTTGTAATAGTAAAAGAGAGAAAGGATGAACAGGTTCAGCAGCAGTTTCGGCAACCAGACGGGTATATCCGGCTCAAGGGAATTCTTGATGCTGATCAGAACGACAATATCGGTGAACACCAGGCCGAGCCATGTAATGGCCCCCATCATGAACAGCAGACGTATCATGGCCCTGGCGCGCATGCAATTGTGTCATTTTCGCCTTCCGGCGGGAAAAGTTAGAAATGGCGGAATGTAAATTGGGGTACAATAATAGCCAATTTTTGGGAGTAGGCAGTTGGCAATAAGCAGTTGGCAGTGGCAGGCAGTCTGCGGTCAACAGTAGTTGGCAGTCAGCGGCAGGCAGTAATGGAATTCCCAATATCGATTTGGACTTTCCCACTGCTCACTGCGTACTACTGCCTACTTCCTACTATAATTCGGTGCTTCGCGCGTGATGGCGACATCATGCGGGTGGCCTTCGATGACTCCGGCCGTTGTAATCTTGACGAACTTGCTCTGTTTGAGTTTTTCGATGTTTTTGGCGCCGCAGTAGCCCATTCCGGCGCGAAGGCCACCGGTGAGCTGATACAGGACTTCGGCCACATATCCCTTGAAAGGCACCCGTCCCGAAATACCTTCAGGAACGAGCTTTTTGATGTCATCCTCTACATCCTGGAAGTAGCGGTCTTTGGAGCCCTCCTCCATTGCCTCAATGGAGCCCATTCCGCGATATGCCTTGAACTTCCGTCCTTCGTAAATAATCATTTCACCGGGCGCCTCTTCGGTACCTGCCAGTAGCGAACCGACCATTACGGAGTCTGCACCAGCAGCGAGCGCTTTCACGATATCGCCTGAGAAACGTATTCCTCCATCGGCAATCACCTTGACGTCCGATCCCTTCAGCGCCTTTGCTGCCTCCATGACAGCCGACAGCTGGGGAAGTCCCACGCCAGCCACAACACGGGTCGTACAAATACTACCCGGGCCGACGCCTACCTTCACCGCATCGGCACCCGCCTTGGCCAGGGCCTTTGCCGCTTCTCCTGTTGCAATATTTCCGACGACGAGGTCGAGATCGGGGAACTTTTTCTTGACTGACCTGGCCGCATCCATTACACCTTTGGAATGACCATGCGCCGTGTCAATGCTGATTACGTCAACGCCAGCAGCCTTGAGCGCTTCGATGCGATCAAGAATATCCGGTGTCACACCAACGGCCGCGCCCACCCGCAATCGTCCGAATTCATCCTGACAGGCATTGGGCTTGTTCTTCTTTTTTTGAATGTCCTTGTAAGTGATGAGACCTGTGAGCTTGCCTTTCTTGCTCACAACGGGCAGTTTTTCAATTTTATACTGCTTGAGAATGCTTTCCGCCTTATCCAGCGTGATCCCTTCCTGAGCCGTGACGAGATTGTCACGCGTCATGATCTTTTCAACCGGAACGCTGAGGTCCTTTTGAAAGCGCAGATCGCGGTTTGTAATGATGCCGATCAGTTTTCCCTCTTCATCGACTACAGGGATGCCTCCGATCCGGAATTCGCGCATAATGCGTTCGGCATCCCGAACCTTGCTGTTCACATTGAGTGTGATAGGATCCAGGATGAGGCCGCTTTGTGAACGTTTAACCTTTCTCACTTGCTCAGCCTGCTCCTCAATGGTCATGCTTTTGTGAATGAACCCTATGCCTCCTTCCAGCGCCATACTGATGGCCATTTCCGACTCCGTGACGGTGTCCATTGCCGCGGAAACAATGGGGATGTTTAGCGCGATCCTTGCCGTCAGCTTCGTTCGGGTGTCTGTTTCCCGGGGTAGTACTTCAGAATAGGCAGGAACCAGGAGGACGTCGTCGTAGGTAAGTGCGTCAGGAAGGAACTTGGAGGTTTCGCGTGGCATGGGCAAATAACTTTAGGAATCATTATTTGCCGGGCAAAGGTATGTCATTTGATGTTCAAAGCAAAGGGCGCCTTTCCCACTTATCCGAATTCTTTCCACCCTTTTCTTATTTTTGGCTCTGAGTTATAGCAGATTAACAAGTGAGATCGAAACGACGTTATTTGCAAGCTGCCCTCCTCCTCGTCATACTATTCGGCGTCATTCCCGCCACAGCACAGGTACAAACGGGGAAGGCATCGTTTTATGCAGACAGGTTTGAAGGCAGGCCAACGGCCAGCGGCGAGAAATACCGACACAACAAGCTTACCGCCGCCCACAAGACGCTGCCCTTTGGAACTCGTGTTCGGGTTACAAACCTCGCGAACAACGAATCTGTAGAGGTAGTGATCAACGATCGCGGTCCGTGGGCAGAAGGAAGGATTATCGACTTATCGCGATCTGCTGCTGAAAAGCTGGGCTTCGTACACCAGGGACTGGCTGACGTGAAAATCGAAGTTATCGATCCGGGAGACGGTAAAGCCAGCGAGCCCATTCGTTTCGTTGACAACGTTTTGGTAGAGGAGAATGAATTCTACGGCGTTGAAGTCAGCCGTGCGCGTCCCAAAGGGTTTGGTGTGCAGGTGGGCACCTTCCAGGAACTGGTCAACCTGATGCGCCTGGCCGACAACCTGAAGAAGTCATATCAGCGGAATGTGACGGTGCACGTTAAAGTCTTGAATGGCGTGAAGTATTACGGACTGATCCTTGGACATTTTCCAAACAGGGCCAAAGCAGAACAATTCCGCGAAACCCTGGGTGGGAAATTCCCTGATGCCTTCATCGTAGACTTCAGCCGATTGTAGTCGCCGGCACAGCTGGCAATCCTACCGCTTCGATGGAAATATTTGGCTATCTCGCCGCCGTTTGCATTGGCATTATCCTTGGCCTGCTGGGCGGAGGTGGCTCAATTCTTTCAATTCCTCTGCTGGTATACTGCTTTCATCTAGACATCGTCACAGCAACAGCCTACTCCCTGTTCATCGTTGGCGTTACGAGTCTGGCGGGTGCCATTCCGAAGTACCGCGAAAACCGCGTCAATCTTCAAACCGGTGTCGTATTCGGAATTCCTTCCATCACAGCGATATTTGCGACGCGGAAGTGGATTGTACCCGCTATTCCTGATGTGATCTTTCAGGCTGGCGATTTCATCGTCACGAAGCGTCTGCTCCTCCTCGGCATTTTCGGCATTCTTATGGTCATTTCCTCTGTGACGATCATACGCCGGCGCGGTGAACTGGAAACGGAGGATTCACAATTCCAACACGGACTTGTAATCCTCGAGGGTGTCCTGATCGGCTTTCTCACAGGTCTTGTCGGGGCGGGCGGTGGCTTCCTGATCATACCGGCTCTCGTACTCCTCACAGGTTTGCCATTTAAGACCGCGGTCGGAACTTCTCTTTTCATTATCGCGATCAACTCACTCACCGGGTTTCTTGGAGATGTACTCAACAATAAAATGGACTGGACCTTTCTCCTTACGATTTCCGGCCTGGCAGTCGTAGGAATTCTCGTTGGGAATGCGTGGTCCAGACGCGTAAATGGAGCGTCACTCCGCAAAGCGTTTGGCTGGTTCACCCTGGCCATGGGCCTGTTCATCGTCATCAGGGAATTAACCCTCGCATGAAAAAGCAGCCATTTGGAATTTAGTAACTTGAGTTAATGTTTATCGGGTAGTGAGTTGGAAACCATGAAAATAGAACAGATTTACACAGGCTGCCTTGCCCAGGGCGCTTACTACATCGAATCAGAAGGTGAAGCCGTCATTATCGATCCTCTTCGGGAAATCAAACCCTATGTCGACAAAGCCGCTAGGAATGGTGCAAAAATCAAATACGTGCTGGAAACGCATTTCCACGCCGACTTCGTCTCAGGGCACGTAGACCTGGCTCGCGCAACGGGAGCAACCATCGTTTATGGCCCCAATGCCCGTCCATCTTTTGAAGCGCATATCGCTGCTGACGGAGAAGAGATTCGCGTAGGCAAGGTAACATTCGTCGTTCTGCACACACCCGGACATACGATGGAATCCGTCTGCTACCTGCTGCGCGGCGAGAACGCAAAGGACGTAGCTCTCTTTACCGGTGACACGCTGTTCATCGGCGATGTAGGACGACCCGATCTCGCTCAAAACGAAACATTCACCCAGGAAGACCTGGCGGGTTTCCTGTACGATTCCCTTCGCAACAAGATCATGCCCTTGGCCGACGACATAATTGTATATCCGGCACACGGCGCCGGCTCGGCTTGCGGAAAGAATATGGCACGGGAAACATCGGACACTCTGGGTCATCAAAAACAAACCAACTATGCGCTACGTGCCATTAGCAAAAAGCAATTCATTCGCGAAGTAACTGAAGGGCTATTGCCTCCCCCGGGATATTTTCCGCAGAATGTGCGCATGAACCGGGAGGGCTATGATAGCATCGACACCGTCCTCGAGCGCGGATGTCAACCACTGGATCCTGACGCCTTTGAAGCAGCCGCCAACGAAACGGGTGCCCTGATTTTGGATACGCGCGCACCGCAGACATTTGCCCAGGGATTTATTCCCAATTCCATCAACATTGGCCTCGACGGTTCTTTCGCTCCCTGGGTCGGGGCGCTGATTCCCGACATCCGTCAGCAGATACTTATCGTGGCTGACAACGGTCGAGAATCAGAAGTAGTAACGCGCCTCGCGCGAGTGGGTTATGACTACTCGATTGGTTTTCTTAGTGGGGGTTTTAATGCCTGGAAGGAAGCAGGCAAAGAGATCGATCGCATTGTTTCAGTTGACACTGATCAACTCGCAGAAGCCCTCACTACCAATCCTGCGATACTTGATGTTCGTCGTCGCGAAGAGTATGCGGCCGGGCACCTTGAAGGAGCGGTAAACGTTCCGCTGGATTTCATCAGCGAAAATATGCAGGCCATCGACCCGTCGCGACCGCACTACGTCTACTGTGCAAGCGGATACCGGTCCATGGTGTTCATCTCCATACTCAAAGCGCGCGGATACGACAATCTTGTCAACATTACCAACGGTTACAAAGCCATCCAATCCAGTAAACGGTTACGCATCACCGATGCAGCTGTTCCTTCTAACACGTAAGGAAAACGTATGAGCACAAACGGAAGGGAAAGTTTCAGTGACATTATTAAAGGAGACAAGCCTGTACTTGTCGACTTTTACGCCGACTGGTGCGGGCCATGCAAAATGATGGCGCCCGTCATACAGGAATTTTCCCGGGAAATGGGCGATAAGGTGCGCGTCCTCAAGGTTGATGTCGATCGAAATCCAGCAGCCGCCCGCGCCTACAACATCCAGGGTGTGCCAACAATGATTCTCTTCCGTAACGGTAAGATCCTCTGGCGCGAGGCTGGCGTTGTACCTGCGCATGTGTTGAGGCAGGTGGTTACGCCGCACGTGGATAGGTGAGGGCCACTTCTAAAATCGAAGATCGCAGATCGTAAATCGTCATTCGATTCTTAATTTGCGCCGAAGACGCTCCGACGTGAAGATCGAACCATTTACCTCCGCCGACATCGCCCACCTGCCGCCGCTGCAACCTGAGGGCTGGTTACCCGTTGGCCCTTATTATGAATTCTACGTCAAAGCTTCTTTTTGTCATCCGGTAAAATGCTTGGTCGATGGACGTGTCGTGGGCATCGGTTGTGCCATCCGGCATCGAAGCACAGGGTGGCTTGCTCACATTATCGTCGCACCGGACTATCGCAGGCAAGGCATTGGCACGCTGATCACGAAATGGCTGATGGATTTTCTCATCAACGAATTTCAATTCAAGACAATTCACCTTGCAGCCACACCCATGGGAGAACCGTTGTATCGTCAGCTGGGCTTTCGTCGCATTTCTGATTACGTCTTTATGCGTGATGGGAGGTTAAAGGACGAATCGCACGTGCAAACTGTGTCATTCAGCAGAGACCTTCGCGATGCTGCGCTCGCTATGGACATGGCTGCCTCTTTCGAAGATCGAAGCCAGCTTCTTGAACCGCATTGGTCCGAGGGACGTTTTGTCATGAATAATGGTGTGCTCGAGGGGTACTATTTGCCCACACTTGGCGAGGGATACATCGTCGCAACACGTCCCGAAGTGGGTTTGAGCCTTATGCAACTAAAACACCGGAACGGAGGCGTAGCCGTAGTGCCTGAACAAAATAATGTAGCCATGCGCCACCTGAAGGAGAATGGATATATCGAGTATCGTCGCGGGACGCGCATGATCTATGGAGAGCCACTGCCCTGGCGGCCCGAAATGATATTCGGACGGATAGGCGGGAATCTGGGTTAAGATATTAAACGGATGGATGAAAAACAGAACAGCCTTTTTAAGGTTGCCATTGTTGGACCGGAGTGCACAGGCAAATCGGATCTTGCGGCGTTCCTTGCCTCACATTACAACACCGTATGGGTGCCGGAGTATGCACGGGCTTATCTTGACAACCTCGTCCGCCCGTACGAAGAGCACGACTTACTCACCATCGCTCACGGTCAACTAAGACTCGAAAATGAATGGAGCCTCAGCGCAAACGGAATACTCTTCTGCGACACGACGTTACTCGTCATAAAGATTTGGAGCGAGGTCAGGTACGGTCATTGCGATCCTGAAATCATCCGCGCGCTGAATGAGTCTTACTACGATCTTCATCTGCTAACATACATCGACATCCCCTGGGAAGATGACCCCCAACGCGAACATCCCGACAAACGCGAAATGCTTTATTCTTTATACCAGGAACAGCTGACTGCCATGAATGTACCCTTCGTTGAGATCAGAGGTCCCCGGGAGGAGAGAAGGAAGAAGGCGATTGAAGCAGTTAACGCAGTCATCAGTGGGCAATAGGAAGCGGGCAGTAGCACTGGTTGACAGGGTCCAGGACTCTCGTCGCCCGCTAGTCCCCCAACTCCTCTACCAGTTCCTTCAGGCATTGTATCCACACCGGATGGTCGTTGAGGCTTTCAACCAACTGCACTTTCTCTCCGCCATGCTCTTTGAAGATGTGTTGATACTCAATGCCGATTTCTACGATAGTCTCGAGGCAGTCGGCTGTAAATGCCGGAGAGAACACGAGTAACTTCTTCATGCCGCGTTTCGCACAGTCGATGACGACATCATCAGAGAATGGGGTAAGCCATTTCTTGTCGAGACGCGATTGAAAGCAAACGGTGTAACGTTCGTCCGGAATTCCCAAACCTGCCGCAATTCTTCTCGATGTCTCGTAACACGTGGCGCGATAGCACAATTGGTTGTCCGCATTGATTTCGCGTGTACAGTTGTAATCCGCGCACGTGCCGTTCACGTGAACTTTGTCGACCTGGCGTTCCGGCAGTCCGTGGTACGAAAAGAGCACGTGGTCGTAATCGTCGATCTGGTATTGACGTCCACGCGCGACAAATGCTTCGATGTAAGAGGGATGATTGTAGTACTGTCCGACAAACACGACTTCCGGCACGACCCACCATTTTCTTATCACACGCATCACCTCGTCGTGAGCGGAGCCTGTGGTTGCCGAGGCATATTGCGGGAACATGGGCAACACGATGATGCGTTCGAATTTCCCTGCCGATATAGCGGCAAGCACGTCCGGAATGGATGGATTCTTATATCGCATCGCGAGGAACACCTGATAATTTTCGGGAAGCTGCTGCTGTAAAAGTTCAGCAGCCTTCTGGCTGTAAATCAACAGGGGAGAACCTTCAGGTGTCCATAATTGGCGATACACCGCCGCGGATTTGGGCGCGCGGAACGGCACAATGATCAGGTTTACCAGGAGCTTCCGCAGAAGCCACGGAATGTCTATAACGCGAGGATCATTGAGAAACTGCGACAAGTATGAACGCACATGAGGAACGGATGGGCCATCCGGTGTCCCTAAATTAATCAACAATACAGCCGTCTTCTTTTTCATACGCGCGCCTCACGAAAACCAACTGGGAAAAGACCACACCATCCATCCGTAAACGGCAAATCTCAATATTCGCGTCGTGCAAATCAGCAGGAATTCGTGGAAGTTGTAATGAATGGAGCCTGCCAGCATACACGTCGCTGAGAAAGGAACCGGCGTCACTGCCCCGACAAATACAAGATACCCGCCATAGCGTTGCAGGTTCCGATCATACTGGGACAGATATCGCTCGTGAAGCCTTGTGTAGAACGCAGTTTTCGAAAAGCGTTTTCCTATCCAGTATCCAATTATTGCAGCGACATAGGATAGGATTGTGAGGATGGCCAGGTTAATAATATATGATACGAGGGAAATATCGTGGAGTATCCATACCATCATGAAGAACTCCGGCGGAATGAGACCGAACACGACTTCAGAGGCGAAGAATATTCCAAACAGAGGCAAAGGTTTATCGTAGATGGATCCAATCGTCTCCTGAAAGTTTTCCTGAAGATAGTCTTCAAGGAGGATAAATGCCGTGATGATTACGGCAAACCAAAGGAACCCTTTCAGCAAATTTCTGAACAGGAACTGCGACCTTGACTCTTGCTCCTCCATATATTTATCCCAGTACCGGCGCCCGTCTGAACGGCTTAGATTCGTCGAAAAGCTTGCGGTATGTGGCATGCCGTTTAACCACGCTGGCGCCCACCTGTTCCACAACCCGGATCATTTTCGGGTTGAAGTCTCCGATCCAGTTCATTTCGTATTCCTTGTACGCCGTTTGCTGATGCTGCAGCACTTGCGCCGCAGTCATTACCAACGCTCCATCTAACCCTTTGCCCTGATGTTCGGGCGCA
>Ga0079224_100015525_pt1 | contig 10666 bp, 10 predicted proteins | sample Stecom2015_FD_80414 | JGI IMG/M metagenome (GOLD analysis project Ga0079224, IMG submission 80414) | Agricultural soil microbial communities from Utah to study Nitrogen management - Steer compost 2015 | ecosystem: Environmental > Terrestrial > Soil > Agricultural land | place: USA: Utah...
ACGGAACACGAAGGTAGTGCGGGCCGGAACGCGAAGCCGCCGGGAAGAGCGGGGGCACGTTGCCGTCGGCGCCGCGCGTTCAGTAGCTTGCCCCGCTGTACCTCGCCCCGGCCCATGCGCCGCCTCCGCCGATCCGTTCTGCTCCGCCTGAGCGCCGCCGGGCTCCTCGTGAGCCTCGGCCTCGGGCTGGCCGCGCCCGTCGCGGCAGCGCGGCAGGGCGGGGGCGTGGCCGCGTGGCTCCGCCTCGACGAGGTCCCGCAGGCGACGCTGGAGGCGGCGCTGAAGGCCGCCGCCGGCGCCGAGACGCCCGAGGCCTACGCCGAAGCGCTCGCCGCCGCCCTCCACGACGCCCTCGGCGAGGCGGCCCCGCCCGCCGATGCGCTGCTGAGCGCCCTCTACGGGCAGCTTTTCCGGGTGCTCCAGGAGGAGGCCGGTGCCCTGGCCGTCGTGGCCGCTGCCGGCTCCGGCGGGGCCGTCCAGGCGCCGCTCGAAGGCGCGGCGGCGCCGCCCTTCGACCCGTCCCTGCGGTCCGTCGCCGCCCTCGGTGTGGCCACGGAGCCCGGGCTCCTGCCGACGCCCCGAGCCCTCCGCCCGGCACTCCAGCCGCTCGGCCCCTAGGCCCCCCGTCCCGCGCTACGGGACGCCCCCTACGCTCTCTCGGCCGGCCTGTGGGGTCGGCCTTCGTGGCACTCCCGGTCCGGCTCGCGCGGCGCCCCTGCGGCGCCGGCCCCGCGCGCCGACACCCCCTGCACGTAACGCAGAACCATGCAAGGCAACGGATTCAAGATCTTCGCCGTCGCGGCGTTCGTCCTCCTCTCGCTCTACTACCTCTTCCCGACGCTCCAGAACTACCTGAACCAGCGGGAGCTGGCGGCGATGTCGGAGGCCGAGCGCGAGGCGTACCAGAACGAGCACTACGACGACCTCCAGGCCAGCCGCGAACGCGCGCTGAAGCTCGGCCTCGACCTCCAGGGCGGCATGCACGTCTCGCTCGAGGTGGGGATGGACGCCCTCATCGCCGAGCTGGCCGAGGGCCGCCGCGACGAGGTGTTCGACCGCGCCCTCGCCGAGGCCCGCGAGCAGTCGCGCACGAGCCGCGAGTCGTTCGTCGACCTCTTCGTCGCCAACGTCGAGCGGCTCCAGCCGGGCACCCGGCTCTCCCGCTACTTCCGCGCCCCGGACGACGGGATCACCGCCCGCTCCGAGAACGCCGACGTCATCGCCTACCTCAACGCCGAGGCCGACGACGCCCTCAACCGCGCCGTCGAGATCATCCGCCAGCGCGTCGACCGCTTCGGCGTCTCCGAGCCCTCGATCCAGAAGCAGGGCAACAGCCGGATCGTCGTCGAGTTGCCGGGGGTGGACGAGCCCGAGCGCGTGCGCGACCTCCTCAAGGGGACGGCCCGCCTCGAGTTCCGCCTCATGGCCGAGCCGTCGGAGCTCCAGGCCGCCGCCCTCCGCGTCTACCAGCACTTCGAGGGCGAGGGCACCGACGCGGACACGAGCGCCGTGGAGCTCGACCCCACGCAGCCCGACACCACCGCCGCGCAGGCCGACACGAGCGCGGCCCCGGCGGCGGACGCCAGCGCGGCCGGCGGCGCCGACACCGCCGCGACCGACCTCCAGGAGCTCTTCAGCGAGGGGGATTCGGACGCGGCCGATGGAGGGGGCGCTCGGTTCACCGAGATCTTCCGGCTCTACCAGACGGCCGACCAGCCCATCTTCGGGGCCGTGGCCGTCCGGGACACGGCCGCCGTGCAGGCGTACCTCCGCCGCCCGGAGGTCCGGCAGATGATCCCGAGGGGCATCGAGCTCCTCTACACGTCCGACCCCATGAGCCAGAACGAGGACGGCCAGCCCGTCTACTTCCTCCTCGGCGTCCGCGAGCGGGCCGAGCTGACGGGCGACGTGCTCACCGACGCCCGCGTGAACTTCGACCCGTTCACGAACGAGCCGAAGGTCTCCCTCACGATGAACGCGCAGGGCGCCCAGCGCTGGAGCCAGCTCACCGGCGCCAACGTGGGCAAGCACGTCGCCATCGTCCTCGACGACGTCGTCTACAGCTTCCCCGTCATCAACGAGCGGATCCCCGGCGGGCGCACCGAGATCTCGGGGAACATGACGCGCGACGAGGTCGAGGACATCGTGACCGTGCTGAAGTCCGGCGCGCTCCCGGCGCCGGTGAACATCGTCGAGGAGCGGACCGTCGGGCCGAGCCTCGGCGCCGCCTCCATCCGCGCCGGCACGATCTCGATGCTCGTCGGCCTCCTCGCCGTCCTCATCTTCATGGTGTTCTGGTACCGGACGGCCGGGCTCGTGGCCGACCTCGCGCTCCTGCTCAACATCCTGTTCATCTTCGGCATCCTCGCCGCCTTCGGCGCCGTGCTCACGCTCCCCGGCATCGCCGGCATCGTGCTCACGATCGGCATGGCCGTCGACGCCAACGTCCTCATCTTCGAGCGCATCCGCGAGGAGCTCTCGACCGGGAAGACGCTGAAGGCGGCCATCGAGGGCGGCTACGCCAAGGCCCTCAGCGCCATCGCCGACGGCAACATCACGACGTTCTTCGTGGGCGTGATCCTGTACTCGTTCGGCGTCGGGCCCATCCAGGGCTTCGCCGTCACGCTCATGGCGGGCATCCTCGCCTCGCTGTTCTCGGCCATCGTCATCACGCGCCTCGTCTTCGACTGGCTCATCGCCGGCCGCCGGACCTCCATCGCGATCGGGTGATGCACGCTCGCTTCGCTCCCTGTCGAACGGCGGCTCCGCCGCCTGACGAACGCACGCTCCGCTCGCTGTCGGACGGCCGCCTCGCTCCCTGTCATAGGTCGTCGAGCGAGGGCCCAGGCCACAGCGCGCAGCGCGTACCACAGGCCGCGTGAGCGGCCGAACCCCCTGCAACCGTCATGCGCATCTTCGAAAACACCAACTTCGACTTCCTGGGGAAGCGGCGCTACGCCTACGTCTTCTCCGGCACCGTCATCCTCCTGGGTCTGATCTCGCTCGTCACCCGCGGCGTCGACACGGGGATCGACTTCCTCGGGGGGACCGAGCTCGTCGTAGACACGGGGGTCCCGATCCCCGTGGGCGAGGCCCGCGGCGCCCTCGAGGGCCCGCTCGGCTCGACGCCCGAGGTCAAGCTCTTCGGCGCCGAGGACCAGCTCCTCATCCGCACCGTCGCCGGCGGCGACCCCGACTCGCTCCAGAGCCTCATCGTCGGCACGCTCGGCGCGCGGTTCGAGGGGGCGGAGCCGGCCGTCCTCAGCGTCAACTCCGTCGGCCCGCGGTTCGCCGACGACCTCAAGCGGGGGGCGATCTGGTCCGTCCTCGCCTCGCTCCTCGTGATCTTCGCCTACATCGCCGTCCGGTTCGAGTGGCGCTACTCCGTCGGCGCCGTCCTCTGCCTCGCGCACGACGTGCTCTTCACGCTCGGGCTGTTCTCGCTGCTCCACGGCTTCGTCCCGTTCTCGCTCCAGATCGACCAGACGATCATCGCCGCGTTCCTCACCATCGTCGGGTACTCCATCAACGACACCGTCGTCGTCTTCGACCGCGTCCGCGAGTACGCGAACCTCTTCAAGACCGAACGGTTCGACCGCGTGCTCAACCGCGCGATCAACTCGACGCTCTCGCGGACGACGCTGACGAGCCTGACGACGCTGCTTGTGGTGTTCGTCCTGTTCCTCTTCGGCGGCGAGGCGATCAAGGGGTTCGCCTTCGCGCTCCTCGTCGGCATCGGGATCGGGACGTACTCCTCGATCTTCGTCGCCTCGCCGGTGGCGTACGAGCTGAGCCAGCGGGGCGGGAAGGTCTGAGCGTGCAGGCGCGCGAGCGTGCAAGCTTGCGCTCCTGCGCTCCTGCGCTCCTGCACGCCTGCGCTCCTGCACGCCTGCGCTCCTACGTCCTCCCCGGGGAGCCCGCTGTGCGGGCGGGGGCGCGGATGGCTACCTTCGGGGCCGTCCCCGCGCCCCCGCCCACTCCGCCTTCCCCCTCTCACCATGATGCAGTTCGACGTGGCCGAGCGCGACGGCGTCACCGTCCTCGCCCTCTCCGGCGACGTGATGGGGGGCCCCGACGGCGCGGCCCTCCACGACCGCCTCCAGCAGCTCAAGGCCGACGGCCGCCGCCACGTCGTCGTCGACCTCGACGGCGTCCGGTTCATGAACTCGTCCGGGCTCGGCATGCTCATCGGCGCGCTGACCACCGTGCGCAACGGGGGCGGCGACCTCCGCCTCGCGCGCGTCGGCGAGCGCGTGCAGTCGCTCCTCGTCATCACCAAGCTCGCCGCCGTCTTCCAGCGCTTCGACACGGTCGAGGAGGCCGTCGCATCGTTTCATTGAGTGATCGGTCCATCGGATGATCGGGGAGCCGTGAGGGCACTCCGGCCGATGGCCCGATCTCCCGATCCCCCGATCATCCGATCATCCGATCATCCGATGCCAGTGACCATCGTCATCGGCGCCCAGTGGGGCGACGAGGGGAAGGGGAAGGTCGTGGACCTCCTCGCCCCCGAGGTCGACGTCGTCGCCCGGTACCAGGGCGGCGCCAACGCCGGCCACACCATCGCCTGGGGCGGGGGGGAGGACGGCGCGCCGGCGCGCCAGTTCGTCCTCCACCTCATCCCCAGCGGCATCTTCCACGACGGCGTCGTGTGCGTCATCGGCAACGGCGTCGTCGTCGACCCCGTGGCGCTGATGGAGGAGATCCAGCAGGTCGAGGCGCTCGGGTTCCGCGTCGAGGGCCGCCTGTTCATCTCCCACAACGCCCACCTCATCATGCCGTACCACAAGCGGCTCGACCAGGCCAAGGAGCGCTACCGCGACGCCGAGGCCATCGGGACGACGGGGCGCGGCATCGGGCCGGCCTACGTGGACAAGTACGCCCGCACGGGCATCCGCGTCGTCGACCTCCTCGACCGCGACGTCCTCCGGCGCAAGCTGACGGCGGCGCTCGAGGAGAAGAACGCCATCCTCCGCGCCCTCTACGCCGACGAGGGCCTCGACGTCGACGCCATCGTCGAGGAGTACGTGGCGTTCGACCGGCGGATCGACCCCTTCGTCACGGACACGACGCGGCTGCTCGGCGAGGCGCTGGCCGACGGGAGGCGCGTGCTGGCCGAGGGGGCGCAGGGCGCCCTCCTCGACGTCGACCACGGCACCTACCCCTACGTCACGAGCAGCCACCCCACCGCCGGCGGCTGCTGCACCGGCCTCGGCGTGCCGCCCACGGCCGTCGACCGCATCGTCGGCATCGTCAAGGCCTACACCACCCGCGTCGGCAACGGGCCGTTCCCGACGGAGCTGACCGACGAGACGGGGGAGCGCCTGCGCGCCGAGGGCCGCGAGTACGGCGCCACCACCGGGCGCCCCCGCCGCTGCGGCTGGCTCGACGCCGTCGCCCTCCGATACACCGCCCGCCTCAACGGCTTCACCGACCTCGCCGTCACCAAGCTCGACGTCCTCGCCGGCCTCGACGAGATCAAGGTCTGCACGGCCTACCGCGTCGACGGCAGGACGACGGACCGCTTCCCCAACGACCTCCCGACGCTGGAGCGCGCCGAGCCCGTCTACGAGACGCTCCCCGGCTTCTCGGGCGACCTCGGCGCCGCCCGCGCGATGGGCGACCTCCCCGCCGACGCCCGCGCCTACCTCGACGCCATGGCCGACCTCATCGGCGTCCCCGTCTCGATGGTCTCGACGGGCCCGCGCCGCGAGGAGACGCTGGTGGTCTAATTTCGGATTTCGGATTGCGGATCTCGGATTGCCACTCCTTCAATCCGCGATCCGCAGTCCCCACTCCGCAATCCGATGTCCGCCTACCGCACCGGCACGAAGATCAAGCTCGGGCTGATCGCGGCGGCGGTGGTCATCGCCGTCGCCTCGCTCCTCTACACCAACCGCCTCGCGGATCGGGTGGCGCGGCAGGAGCAGGAGGCCGTGCGGCTGTGGGTGCGCGGGATCGAGTACCAGGCCGGCACGCTCGTCCACAACCCCTACGCCGCCGAGCTCGCCCGCCTCGACAGCCTCCTCGCCGCGGCCGGGGCGCAGGGCATCGTCTCGGACGCCGCCGCCGCCCGGCTCCGGGAGGCCGTCCGCTGGGCCCGCGCCCAGCCGACGAGCGAGGAGCTCGACTTCGTATTCAACGAGATCATCGAGCCGGGCCGGTTCAGCGTGCCGGCCGTCATCACGGACTCGGCGATGACGTTCGTCGTGGCCTCGCGGAACGTGGCGCCGGAGGACGAGGCGCGCCTGCTCGAGCTCGCCCGGCAGATGGACCAGGAGAACGACCCGATCCCGCTCGTGCTCCCCGGGCAGGTGCAGTACGTCCACTACGGCGCCTCCGAGCTCGAGCGGCTCATCCGGTGGTTCCCGCCCATCCAGCTCGGCTTCGTGGCCCTGTTCGTGCTCGTCGGCTACCTCGGCTTCTCCTACATCCGGCGGAGCGAGCAGAGCAACCTCTGGGTCGGCATGGCGAAGGAGGCCGCCCACCAGCTCGGCACTCCGCTCTCGTCCATGATGGGGTGGATCGAGCTCCTCCGCCTCCACCACGAGGGCGACGCCCAGGCCGAGACCGTCGCCGACGAGCTGGAGCAGGACGTGGCCCGCCTCCGCCGCGTCGCCGACCGGTTCGAGAAGATCGGGTCCGTTCCCGAGCTGCGCCCGACCCGGCTCCTCCCCGTCCTCGAGGGCGTCGCCGACTACATCCGCCGGCGCATCCCACGCGAGGGGCCGCGCGTCACGCTCGACCTCTACTGCCCGCGCGACCTCGCGGCCGACCTCAACCCGGAGCTCTTCGAGTGGGTCGTCGAGAACCTCCTCAAGAACGCCCTCGACGCGCTCGAAGGCGACGGGCAGATCGTCGTCGAGGCGGCGCGGCGGGGGGGCGAGGCGCGGATCGAGGTGCGCGACACGGGGAAGGGGATGGACCGCGCCACGGCCCGCCACATCTTCCGCCCGGGGTTCTCGACGAAGAAGCGGGGGTGGGGGCTCGGCCTCAGCCTCGCCCGCCGCATCGTCGAGGAGTACCACGGGGGCAGCCTCGCGCTGGCCGAGTCCACCCCCGGCGTCGGCTCGACGTTCCTCATCACGCTGCGCGCCGTCGAGCCCCCGGCGGGCCCCGCCGCGCCGGCGCCCCCGTCGCCCGAGCGCCAGCCGGAGGCGGCCTGATCCCCGTCAGCGCCGGCTCAGGTACTCGACGAGGGGCGCGGGGTCGTCCGACGTGACGGCCGTGTAGATGGCGGCGCGGCGGCGCCAGAGCACGAGGTAGCGGTCGCCGACGCGGCGGACGTCCACGGGCGGCTCGTCGGCCAGCCGGGCGTAGACGGGCGGGGCGAGGCGGAGGCGGTCGGCGGCGGCGTCGAGGAAGGCGTAGTCGTAGGCGTAGACGACGACGGGGGCGTCGCCGGTCGTCCGGTAGCGGAGCACGGGCACCTCGACGCCCTCGACCAGCGCCGCGACGCCGACGCCCTCCAGCCGGGCCTCCGGGAGGACGGGCACGCGGATGGGCCAGCCGAACTCGCCGACGATGTACTGCTGGGCCACGTCGAGGTCGCTCGTCACCACCTCGAGCGAGACGGCGTCGGCGTGCTCGGCGGCGAGGGTGAGGAGGTCCTGGATGTCGCCGGGGGCGTCGTCGGGCCGGACGAGGGCGTAGGTGACGACGAGCCCCGCGACGACGAGGGCGGCGGCGGTGAGGAAGCCGCCGATGCGGCTTCGGCGCGACCGCTCGTGCCGCGGGCGGTGCTGGATGCGGTCGTACGCCGGGTGATCGGGGGGGAGGGAGGCGGTGTCGTAGGGGGCGTCCCTGTCGTCGCCGTCGGGGTCCATCCGGTCCGGGGTCCGCCCGCCGTAGCGCTGCTCGGGGGCGTAGTCCGGCGGGCTGAGGGGGGCGCCGGGGGCGAGGTCGGGGTCGGAGACGCCCGGCCCGTCGGGGACGTCCGGCTCCGGCTCGGGCTCGCGGAAGGGGATGCCCGGCGGCACGACCTCGGGGTCGGGCGTCGTGGGGGCCTCGCGGCCGGGCTCCGTCGGGGGCTCGGAGGGCGGCTCGGAGGGCGGCTCCGCCGGCGGCGTGACCTCCGGCTCGCGGGGCGTCGGCGGGGGGAGGGGCTCCCCGCCGGGGCGGGGCGGCTCGTCGGGGCCGGTGGCGGTGAGGAGGGGGGGGAGCATGGGGGCGGGGAAAGGGGGAATGGGAGAAAGGGAGAGAGGGGGAGGGGGGCCGGATCAGCCTCTCTCCCTATCTCCCTCTCCCACGTTCTCCCTTTCAACGAACAGGCGGGGTCAGTCGGCGTAGACGAGGCTGACGCGGCTGCCCTTGCGGAGGTCGAGGAGGGCGGCGGCGTCGCCGTCGCGGACGCCGATCTCGAGGAAGCCCGAGGAGCCGACGAGGGCGACCGGCTCGCCGGGGGGCACGTCGCCGTAGGTGTCGTGGATCCCGTCGATGATGGCCGTGCCGGCGTAGCCCTTCAGCTGCCGCCGCCGCCCGCCCTCCTCGACGAGGGCGCCGGGCACGTTCGTGACGCAGTTGCCGAACCGGTCCACGTGGACGACCCACCCCTGGATCCCCTCGCCGTCGGCGATGGGGAGCGCCCAGAGCAGCCGCTCGAAGTGGTCGGTCGGCGTGCCGACCTCCTCGAGGGCGCGGCCGGCGGCGAGGTGGGCGGCGACGGGGCCGAAGACGTCGCGGCCGTGGAAGGTGCGCGCGGGCGCCGGCGTGCGCCAGAACGCCGGCCGGTCGAGGACGACGACGGCGTCGGGCTCGGCGCCGTCGAGGAGGAGGGCGAGGAGGCCGTTGTCCGGCCCGACGAAGACGTGGCCGCCGAACGAGGCCGCCAGCGCCCGCCGGTCCGTCCCCACGCCGGGGTCCACGACGGCGAGGTGGACGGTGCCCGCGGGGAAGAACGGGAGGGCCTGCCGGAGGAGGAACGCGGCGCCCATCACGTCCTGCGGGTCCACCTCGTGCGTCACGTCCACGAGGCGGAGGGCGGGCTCGACCTGGAGCATCGCCCCTTTCATCGCGGCGACGTAGGCGTCCCGGAGGCCGAAGTCGGTCGTGAGGGTGACGGGGGGGAGCAAGGCGGCGGTGTCGGGCGCGGCGGAAGATACGGGGGCGAGGGGGAGTGCGTACCGCGTGTTCGCCGTCCAACACGCGACACGGAACACGCAACGGTCAGCCCGTATCTTGGCGGCGTCCCCTCATCCCTCGCCCATGCCCTCCGCCGAGCCCTCGCCACGCCCCGACCTCAGCCCCCGCCACCGCGAGGCGCTCGAGGAGTTCATCCGGGCCTGGGGCGAGATGGCCTCGTACTGGGGGATCAACCGGACGATGGCGCAGATCCACGCCCTCCTCTACGCCTCCGAGCGGCCCCTCGACACCGACGAGATCATGGCCCGCCTCGGCATCAGCCGCGGCAACGCGAACATGAACCTCCGCGCCCTCGTGGACTGGAACCTCGTCACGAAGTCGCACCAGCCCGGCTCGCGGAAGGACTACTACGCCGCCGAGAAGGACGTCTGGACCATCACGACGACGATCATCGAGCAGCGGCGCCGCCAGGAGATCATGCCCGTGCAGCAGGCGCTCGCCCGCTGCGCCGCGACCCTCCACGAGGGGGGCCCCCTCAGCCCCGAGGAGGCCCGGTTCGCCGCCCGCGTGGACAACCTCGCCGGCTTCCTCGACGTGTTCGAGGGGTTCACGAGCGCGTTCCTCCCGTTCCTCCGCAGCCGCAGCGCGGACAAGGTGAAGAAGGTGATCCAGTTCGCCCGCCGCCTCCGCAGCCGCCGCGAGGCCGCCGATGCCTGACGGGGCCGTGCCCGAGGAGCGCACCGGGCCGCTGGGCGAGCGCCTCGCCGCGGAGTTCCTGGAGGCCAAGGGGTACACCGTGCTCGACCGGAACTACCGGTTCATGCGGGAGGAGATCGACCTCGTCTGCTTCGCGCCCGAGGCCCGGCCCGAGGGCGGCGGCTGGATCGTGTTCGTGGAGGTGAAGACGCGGCGGGGGACGGGGTTCGGGCGGCCCGAGGAGGCCGTGGACGAGGCGAAGCAGCGGGCCATCATGCGCGTGGCCGAGGCCTACCTCCACGAGCGCCGCCTCGTCAACGCGCTGTGCCGGTTCGACGTGGTGGCGGTCGTCCTCGGGCGCGGGGAGCCGCAGATCGAGCACTTCGAGAACGCGTTCGGGTACTTCCTCTGAGGCGGACTAACCGACGGGTGGGCGATGTTCGGGAAGAGTCTCCAAGGTGTCCTAGAGCGCCACGGCAATGAGTTCACGGCGGAGCAGCAAGACGAGTTGAGCGAGTTTATTGCCGTCGTGAGAGACGTGGTGCATCGTCGGTGATGTGCCGCAGAACCCGCAGTCGCAGCCGACACCGGACGGACGGGCCTTGCCTTTGTGGAGCACTGGCGTCTACGTTGCCCCGTCCACACGCCACGCTGTCCTTCGCCGCTGAAGCGCCAGTCGTTACCACGCCAAGCGGCGGACGGGCTCGGCGCGCTCGTTGCCGGGGTGGGCGTCGGCCGCGCGCTGGCGGGCACGGGCGGTGCGCGGCTCGTACGGGACGAGGCCGCCGCTCGGTGCCGCGCCTGCCGAGGCGTAGCGGACGGGGACGCCGTCGTAGCCGTCTCGCAGCGGGCGCACGTCAGTGCCGGCGAAGTAGAAGCCGAGGATGTC
>Ga0079224_100015526_pt1 | contig 10665 bp, 10 predicted proteins | sample Stecom2015_FD_80414 | JGI IMG/M metagenome (GOLD analysis project Ga0079224, IMG submission 80414) | Agricultural soil microbial communities from Utah to study Nitrogen management - Steer compost 2015 | ecosystem: Environmental > Terrestrial > Soil > Agricultural land | place: USA: Utah...
CCGCCGATGACGATGGCGAGGTGGTAGGGCGGGCAGGCCGCGGTGCCCAGCGTCTTGATCTGGGCGTCGAGGAATTTCAGCAGGTTGTCGCCGCGCAGCACCGCCGGCGTCTGCTGGTACAGGAAGGTCTTGTTGGCCGAGCCGCCGCCCTTGGCCATGAACAGGAATTTGTAGGCGTCGCCGTCGGTGGCGTAGAGCTCGATCTGCGCCGGCAGGTTGGTGCCGGTATTCTTCTCCTCGAACATGGAGAGCGGCGCCAGCTGCGAATAGCGCAGGTTGGTTTCGGTATAGGTGCGGTAGACGCCGCGGGAGATCGCCTCCTCGTCGCGGCCCGAGGTCCAGACATACTGGCCCTTCTTGCCGATCACGATGGCGGTGCCGGTATCCTGGCAGGAAGGCAGCACCATGCCGGCGGAGATGTTGGCGTTCTTCAGCAGCTCCAGCGCGACAAAGCGGTCGTTCGGCGAGGCATCCCTGTCATCGAGGATGGCGCGCAGCTGCGCCAGATGGCCCGGCCGGAACAGATGCGCGATGTCGCGCATGGCGGCGAAGGTGAGATCGCTCAGGACCTGGTCGCTGACCTGGAGCACCTCGCGGCCGCCCGCCTTGATCACCTCCACCTCGCCCGGCAGCTTGCGGTAGGGCGTCGGGTCGGCGGAAAGCGGGAACAGGTCCTCGTAACGGAACTCGGGCATGGTCATCTCCAGAACGGCAGGTCAGGGGAGACGCAGGCGGCGGGGAATGCGGCCGCTGCGGAGGTCAGGTCTTTTTCTTGCGGAAGGCGTCCAGCGCGACGACGTCGCCGGTCTTGCGCTCGGGTTCCGGCGCCGGCGCGGCATCGTCGGGCGCGGCGAAGCTGTCCGGCTCGGCCGCGGCGGCGGCAGGCCGCCCTTCGGGGCTGGGGGTGACGCGGAACTGCAGGCCGAACTGCACGCTGGGATCGGCGAAGGCGGTCAGCGCCGCATAGGGAATGATCAGCCGCTCCGGCACCTTGTTGAAGCTGAGCGTGACCTGGAATTCATCCTCGCGCGCCTCCAGTCCCCAGTACTGGTGCTGCAGCACGATGGTCATCTCTTCCGGATAGCGCTCGCGCAGGTATTCCGGGATGTCGACACCGGGCTGGTCGGTGCGGAAGGTGATGTAGAAATGGTGGTTGCCGGGCAGGCCGAATTCGGCCACGCGCCTGAGCGCGTCGCGCACGGCGCCGCGGAGCGCGGTTTCCACCAGCTGGTTGTAATCGAGCAGTTTGCCGGCCATCACTGAAATCTCGGGGGCGTTGGGTGGCAAGTCTACCGCCCCGCCCTGCCAGGTTCAATTCCGGGCGGTGGCTGCGGTGCCCTGGACGGCAGAATTTCGTCGAAGGTGGGGGGCTTCTGTTGCCCGGCGCCCCCCGGGCCGCGCTTACCTAATTAGGCAGCGAGTGCAACGGTGTTGTCGTTGGCACTTTTAGGATGACCCGATAACGGCGGTATCATGCCGGGCGAAAACCGGGCCTTTATTGCGCACGTCGAGCCTGATTCGCCCCCAGCATCAGACCAGGGAAACCACTGCCTGGGCTCATGGTGGAGGCGCCGGGTACTGCCCCCGGGTCCGTTACGCCTATTCCGCGCGGCGTTTATCGCCATAGTCGGTTGCCCGACAGCGGTAATGTAGGCGCATGGCGGCCGGTTTTAAAGCCCCGTTCCGGCTTTTGGCGGCGGGGCGGGCGGTCTATAAGGGCCTGCCCCCGCGGTCTGCCGCGATTCGGGGCGAGCGATCCCGCGAGAGGCGAAAAGATGACTGTTACGCCGGAGCAGGAAGCCGAAATCGCGGCCCTGCGCAGCCAGACCCAGCCGACCCGCCGCGCCACCGTGCCGGCGCTGGAAGAGATCCTCTACCAGCCGCTGCCGGTCCTCGATCACGGCTTCATCCGGGTGATCGATTACATGGGCGACGATGCCGCCGTGGTGCAGGCCGCCCGCGTCTCCTACGGCCGCGGCACCAAGAAGGTCAGCGAGGATCGCGGCCTGATCAACTATCTCATGCGGCACCGGCACACGACGCCGTTCGAGATGTGCGAGATCAAGTATCACGTGAAACTGCCGATCTTCGTGGCGCGGCAGTGGATCCGGCACCGCACCGCCAACGTGAACGAGTATTCGGCGCGCTACTCGATCCTCGACAACGAATTCTACATCCCCGCGCCCGACCAGCTGGCGGCGCAGTCCAGCAGCAACCGCCAGGGCCGCGGCGACCTGCTGACCGGCGCCGAGGCCGCCCGCGTGCTGGAACTGCTGAAGCGCGACGCGCTGCAGTCCTATGCTTCCTACGAGGAGATGCTGAACGAGCATCCGGATGGCAGCAAGCGCGACGAGAACCGCCAGGGCCTGGCGCGCGAGCTGGCGCGCATGAACCTGACGCTGAACTTCTATACCCAGTGGTACTGGAAGACGGATCTGCTGAACCTGCTGCATTTCCTGTCGCTGCGCGCCGACAGCCATGCCCAGTACGAGATCCGCGTCTATGCCGAGGCGATGCTGGAGACCGTGAAGCGCTGGGTGCCGGCCTGCTACGACGCCTTCATGGAATACCGCGTCGGCGGCGCCAGCCTCTCGGCGACCGCCATCAAGGTGGTGCGCCGCATGCTGGCCGGCGAGAAGGTCGAGCAGGCCGACTCGGGCCTGAGCGCCCGCGAATGGCGCGAGCTGATGGCGGTGCTGAAGCCGGAAGGCTAGCCCTTCTCGTTCGTCACCCTGGCGGCAGCGCCACGGTTGAGCAGCCAGACGAGGCCGCCGAACACCGCCGTCCCGCCGAAGGCCAGGCCCAGCGAGAGCGGATCGCCGGCCGGAAACAGCGAATTCGCCGCCGAGCCGAAGCCGCCGCCCACCGTCTGCAGGAAGCCGGACAGCGCCGCCCCCGCGCCCAGGGTCGCGGGATTGACGCCCACGGCGGCCACCACGGTATTGGGCAGCGCCAGCCCCATGCCGATCGCCCAGAGCAGGCGCGCGCCGATGATCGCGCTCACGCTCGGCTCGAGCAGTTCCACCCAGAGCGCCAGTCCCGCCGCGCCGGCCAGCATGCAGACCACCCCGGCATCGATCAGCCGCGTCATGCCCAGCCGGCCGACCAGCCAGGAGGACAGCAGCGCACCGATGAAGAAGCCGGCGGCGCCCAGCGCGGCGAGGATGCCGAACAGCACCGGGCTGAGGCCGAAGGTGTCGATCAGCACCGCTGGCGCGCCGGCATTGAAGCCATGCAGGCCGGCGAAGATCGCGAGGTTCAGCAGGCCGAAGGTCAGGAAGGCCCGGCTGGTGAGCAGGAAGCCGTAGGCCCGGGCGATGCCGCGCAGCAGCGGTCCGGCATCGCCGCTCGGGCGATGGGTTTCGGGCAGCCGCCGCATCAGGATCAGCAGCACCGCCGCCGTGATCCCGCCGCTGATCCAGAAATTCCAGCGCCAGCCGAGATACTGCTCGATCAGGCCACCGAGCAGTGGGGCGATGATCGGCGCCAGCGCCAGCGAGGCGCTGATCGTCGCGGTCGCCCGCGCCGCCTTCTGGCGGTCATAGGCATCGTTGACGATGGCCCGGCCCACCGCCATGGCGCTGGCGGCGCCGAGGCCCTGGATGGACCGGGCCCAGAGCAGCGCGGTCAGGCTCCCCGCCAGCGCGCAGGCCGCCGAGCCCAGAACCATCACGACCAGGCCGCCCAGCAGCAGCGGGCGCCGGCCGTAGCGGTCGCTCAGGGGGCCGTAGACCAGCTGTCCGGCGGCAAAGGTGGCGAAATAGACCGTCAGGGTCAGCGGCAGGGTATCGGCCGGCACCGCGAAATCCCGCCCCATGGCCGGCAGGGACGGCAGATACATGGTCGCCGCCAGGATACCGTTGGCAAAAAGGACGCTGAGGAGCAGAACCAGTCCGGTCGGCGCCGTTTTCGGGAGAGATGGGGAGAGCACGTTACCCAATGGTAGAAATGACGAGCCAACTATCCACATTTAGTAGCACGGATCGGTTGGCTTGGCTCTATCCTCGATATATATATGATTGGAAAAGTAATTCCGCGAATCTGAGGGCCGCGGCAGGGCGGCTTTCCGGGGGGTGCCGACAGCCATGTCGGAGAAGATCGACTTCAGCCATGTCCGCTTCCTGGTGGTCGACAGCAACAAGCTGATGTGCCAGCTGGTGAAGGACATCCTCATGATGCTGGGGGCCACCCAGGTCACGACAGCCCGCGACAGCGAGAAGGCGATCGCCTCGCTGCGCTCCGGCGGCATCGACGTAGTCATCACCGAATGGAATCTGAAGCCGCGCACCGGGCTGGAACTGCTGGACTGGCTGCGCACCGACGGCACGTCGCCGGACCGGATGATGCCGGTGATCATGCTCACCGCGAATTCGGAGGTCGACTATGTCGTCGAATCCCGTGACAAGGGCGTCACGGAATTCCTCGCCAAGCCCTTTACCGCCGAAGCCATGTACCGCCGCCTCGTCTCGGTCATCGCGCGGCCGCGCGACTTCGTCAGCGTGAAGGACTACTTCGGCCCCGATCGCCGGCGCCGCCAGCTTCCCTTCGAAGGCGTCGACCGGCGTCAGCAGAAGCCGGAATAAGCGGCATCGGACAGGCCATGCGCCGAACCATCATCCCCAATCGCGGCGATCTGCGGCGCAAGGCGGTCAATTACAAGACCGGCCTTGACCTCAAGCTCGACGACGAGATGCTTCAGAAGATGGAGGCTCTGGTCCAGAACTCCTCCGCCCAGTTCATCGACCAGACCGTCGAAACGCTGAAGGCGCTGCGCGAAACGCTCGCCCGCGCCGCGGCCGACCCGGCGACCCGCGCGGAAGCGCTCGAGCAGATCCGCGAGGAGGCGTTCCAGATCAAGGGCATGGGCGGCGTGTTCGGCTATCCCCTGCTGACCGAGTTCGCCAAGTCGCTGCATGATTTCCTGAAGGAGCTGAATGACCTCGACGAATTGCAGCAGGAGATCGTCAGCATCCATATCGACACGCTGTATGTCGTCGTGTCGCACCGGATCGCGGGGTCGGGCGGCCCGCTGGAAGCCCAGCTGCGCGCCTCGCTGAAAGCCGCCATCGACAAGGCCAAACCCGGCGCCAAGGCCTCCGCCGGCTGAGCCACAGCGGGGCCGTTCCGGCCCTTTTCTGGACAGCCGGACCCTGCCGCCCTATAACCCCGGCATGACCCCGCAAGGCGCCCTCCCCTTCGTCAAGATGCACGGACTCGGCAACGATTTCGTCGTGCTGGATGCGCGCGCCCATCCGGTGCCGCTGGACAATGCCGCGATCCGCCTGCTCGGCGACCGCCGCCGCGGCATCGGGTTCGACCAGATGATCACCATCGAGCGCTCCGACAAGGCGGATGCCTTCATGCGCATCCACAATTCGGATGGCAGCGAGGTGGAATCCTGCGGCAATGCGGCGCGCTGCATCGCCGCCCTGCTGATGCAGGAAACCGGGCGCGATGCCGTCAGCATCGACACGCTGGGCGGCTGGCTGCAGGCCCGCGCCGGAGCGCAGGGCCGCGTGACCGTCGACATGGGCGAGCCGCGCTTCGACTGGCAGGCGATCCCGCTGTCGCGCGCCATGGACACGGTGGCGCTGGATTACAGCCATGGCGGCTACAGCCAGCCGGGTGCGGTGAATGTCGGCAATCCGCATGTCGTCTTCTTCGTCGCGGATGCGGAAGCCGTGCCGCTGGACCGGATCGGCCCCGAGATCGAGCATGACCCGCTGTTCCCGCAGCGGATCAACGTGGAATTCGCGCAGGTGATCAGCCCAGAATGCATCCGCATGCGTGTCTGGGAACGCGGCGCCGGCATCACGCGGGCCTGCGGCACCGGCGCCTGCGCCACCCTGGTCGCCGCCGTGCGCCGCGGCCTGAGCGCGCGCAAGGCGGAGATCCTGCTCGATGGCGGGCCGCTCACCATCGAATGGGCGGCGGACAACCATGTCTACATGACGGGTCCCGCCACCGAGGCTTTCCGCGGCGAGATTCCGGCGAGCTTCTGGGCCGCTCTGCAGCCGGCCTGACCGGACCGCGCGCCATGACCGTCGTCAATTTCGGCTGCCGGCTGAATGCCTATGAAGGCGAAGCCATCCGCAGCGCGCTGGCGCAGCAGCACCGCGACGATGTCGTGGTGATTAACACCTGCGCGGTCACGGCAGAGGCGGAGAAGCAGGCCCGCCAGGCGATCCGCCGCCTGCGCCGCGAACGGCCCGATGCGCGCATCGTGGTCACCGGCTGCGCCGCCCAGGTCAATGCCGCCGCCTTCGCGGCCATGGACGAAGTCGACCATGTGGTCGGCAATCGCGAGAAACTGGATGCCGCCCTCTGGCAGACGATCGGCGATGCCGCCCCCCGCATGGCGGTGGGCGACATCCAGACCGCCGCACCCGCCGCCCTGCCGGCCGTCACCCATTTTCCCGGCCGGCCGCGCGCCTATCTGGAAATCCAGCAGGGCTGTGACCATCGCTGCACCTTCTGCATCATTCCCTATGGCCGCGGACCGAGCCGTTCGCTGCCGCTCGGCCATGTCGTGGAAACCGCGCGCAGCCTCGCGGCAAGGGGCTATCGCGAATTCGTCCTCACCGGCGTCGACATCACCTCCTACGGCCACGATCTGCCGGGCCGGCCGAGCCTGGGCCAGGCGGCGCGCCGCCTGCTGGCGCTGGTGCCGCAGATCGAGCGGCTGCGCTTCTCGTCGCTGGATCCCGCCGAGATCGACGAGGACCTCTTCCGTCTCTATACCGACGAGCCGCGCGTCATGCCGCATGCGCATCTCAGCCTGCAGGCGGGCGACGACCTGATCCTGAAACGCATGAAGCGGCGCCACAGCCGCCGGCAGGCGCTGGAGGTTGCCGACCGGCTGCGCAGCCTGCGGCCGGGCATCGCGCTCGGTGCCGACCTGATCGCCGGCTTTCCGACCGAAAGCGACGCCGCTTTCGAAAACAGCTTGTCCATGATCGACGAAGCCGGCCTTGCCTGGCTGCACGTCTTTCCCTATTCGCCGCGCGAGGGTACGCCGGCCGCACGGATGCCGCAGCTGCCGGCCGGGCTCCGCAAGGCGCGCGCGAAGCTGCTGCGCGAGCGCGCTGCCGTTGCACTGGATCGTTTCCTGGCCAGCCGGGTTGGCCTGCAGGCCAGCATCCTGGTCGAGCAGACCGGTGTCGGCCGGGACGAAACCTACGCGCCGGTGGTTCTGCCGGCCGCACATGACAAGGGAAGCATCATCCAAGCCCGGATCGCCGCAGCGCGTGACGGAAAACTCTGGCTGGAGGCGGCGTGAGCGAAGGTGAGAACGAAAAGAAGGCCGGTTGGTTCGGCCGGCTGAAGGCGGGTCTGTCGCGCTCCGCCAGCCAGATCGGCGGATCGATCACGGCGCTGTTCACCAAGCGCAAGCTGGACCAGGCAGCACTGGACGAACTGGAAGAGACGCTGATCCAGGCGGATCTCGGCGTTACCACCTCCGCCCGCATCATCCAGACGATTGCCAAGGACCGTTTCGACAAGGAAGTCTCGCCCGAGGAGATCAAGGGCGCGCTGGCCGATGCGGTCGCCACCCTGCTGCGGCCGGTGGAGCATCCGCTGGTGCTGGAAGGCGACAAGCCGCAGGTGATCCTCGTCGTCGGCGTCAACGGCGTCGGCAAGACCACCACGATCGGCAAGATCGCCTCGCACCTGCGCGACCAGGGCCGCAAGGTGATGCTGGCCGCGGGCGATACCTTCCGCGCCGCCGCCATCGAGCAGCTGAAAATCTGGGGCGATCGCGTCGGTGCGCCGGTGATCGCGCGCGAGACCGGCGCGGATGCCGCAGGCCTTGCGTTCGACGCCCTCACCCAGGCGAGCGCGACCGGCACCGATGTGCTGCTGATAGACACCGCCGGCCGGCTGCAGAACAAGGCCGACCTGATGGGCGAGCTGGCGAAGATCATCCGCGTGCTCAAGAAGCAGGTGCCCGACGCGCCACATCACGTTCTGCTGGTGCTGGATGCGACCACGGGACAGAACGCGCTGAACCAGGTTTCGGTGTTCAGGGAAATCTGCGCCGTCACCGGACTGGTGGTCACCAAGCTGGACGGCACCGCGCGCGGCGGCGTGCTGGTCGCCATCGCCGACAGGTTCGGGCTGCCGGTGCATTTCGTCGGCGTCGGCGAACAGGCCGCCGACCTGCAGCCCTTCAATGCCGCCGCCTTCGCCCGCGCGCTCGCCGGACTGGATCAGGCCGCCGGATAATTACCCGTCTCGCCCGGCGGATTCGAGAAAGGCGGAAACGCCTCGCGGCCGAGCACGCTGCGATACTGACCCAGCGCCCAGTGCACCGAGGGGAAGGCAAGATCGCTCCAGGGAATTTCCGACCATTCCACCAGGCGGACCTCGAGCGATTCCGGCCCGGCGGCGATATCGGGCCGCACCAGCGTGGCGCGATAGATCAGCTGCACCTGGCTGATGCGCGGAATGTTGTAGACGGCCAGAAGCTGGTCGATGGCGATCTCGGCGCAGGCTTCCTCCTGCGCCTCGCGCATCGCGCCGGCCTCGGTGGTCTCCTTTTCCTCCAGATATCCCGCCGGGATGGTCCAGAATCCCCGCCGGGGTTCGATGGCGCGGCGGCAGAGCAGGATGCGCCCCTCGTGGCTCACCACCGAGCCGACCACGATTTTCGGGTTGGTGTAGTTGATCCAGCCGCAAGTGTCGCAAACCAGCCGCTCGCGCGTGTCATCCTGCGGAATTCGTTTGGAAAAAGAGAAATCCCTGGGGTTCTGCACCGCCCCGCCTCCGGAGAAGTCCTTGCATCCACAACAACCTATCTTGCGGATTTGTCATCGCGCAAACAATTACAAGCTGGACGAAGCCCCCTCGACTGGCGTTTTATCAGTGGACTGAGAAGCGGAAAATCCGCCCAGCTAACAGGAAGGCTTGCAACAATAACCAATAAGGGAGGCTCCATTGTCGGGGGACACCCAGGCCATCACGGCCGATTCACTGCTCAACTTCAGCCTGCATGACTCACCAGGACATCTGCTGCGGCGGTGTCAGCAACTGGCAGTCGATCTCTACACCATGGAGGTCGGCGCGAACGGACTGACGCCGCGGCAATTCGCGCTGCTGCTCGCGGTCTACCAGAAGGCGGGCATCAGCCAGGTCGATCTGGTCCGCCAGACCGGCATCGACCGCTCCACCGTCGCCGAGATGGTGGCGCGGCTGATCAAGCGCGGCCTGCTGGTGCGCCAGCGGACGGAGAACGACCGCCGCACCAATGCGCTGGCCATCACGGCCGAAGGCGAGCGGCAGCTGCGGCTGGCGCAGCCCGGCGTGATGCGGTCGCAGGAAAGGCTGATCAGTCCGATTCCGGTCAACCGCCGCGCCGAATTCATCGCCATGCTGCAGCAGCTGATCGAGCAGCTCGAACAGAATCCCTGACGCCGGTCAGGGATCGCGGTCGCAGCGCGTCAGGTTGTCGGCCAGGCGCGCCTGCAGGGCGCCGATGTCGATCTGCTGCACGGAACCCGCGCCGGCGAGGTCGAGCGCGTGGGCCGCGGCGGCGCCCATCGCGATGCAGGGGCCCATGACGCGCACCGAACTGAGTGCGGCGGCATCGCCGTCGATGCAGCGGCCGGCCGCCACCAGATTGTCGGCCTCGCGCGGTACCATGCTGGCGAAGGGCAGGTAATGCATATGGTCGTCGCCGAATTCCTCCCAGTGGACGTCTTCGGCGCGGTCATGCAACTCCACCGGCCATGAGCAGCGGAGGATGGCGTCGGCGGGTTTCACGCCGGCACGCACCTCGTCGATGGTGAGGCTGCGGCGGGCGGCAATCCACCGGGTCTGCCGGATGCCGAGCAGGCCGTACTGCCGCACCCGCGCATCGGCGAAAACCTCGGGATATTCGCCGCGCAGGAAGGCCACCACGCGATCGGCCTGGGCGCGGCCCTCGGCCTGCGCCCTGCTGTAGCCGAGCGGATCGAGCGGCGTCTCGACATGGGTCATGTTGACGGTGGCCTGCCCCTTGCCCGGAAAGGCGAAGACGAAGCCGTCGCGACGCACCAGACCATAGGCGTCGCCCTTTTCGGCCAGGCGCTTCTGCATCGCCCAGCGATCCAGCTTCAGGGCGGCGGCTTCGTCGAAGCCCTCCAGAATGAACATCAGCGTGCCCATGATCGGCGTTACCGGCTCCTGGCATTCGAAGCCGGCCGCCCAGGTCAGGGCCGCGTCGCCGGAGGCATCCACGAAGCCGGCGCCGCGCAGCTCGACCGGACCGAAACGGGTGGCCAGAAGCAGCCCGGCGATGCGGCTGCCCTCGCGCCGCACCTCGAGCAGCGCGGCGCCCAGCAGCACGTCGATCTTCGCTCCCATGACCGCCTGTTCGATCCAGCGCACCAGCGCCTGCTCGCGGTAGAGCGGGATGAAGGTGTTGCGGCCGCGGCGGATATGGAAGGCATCGGCCTTCCTCAGATGCGCGAACATCTCGTCCACGATGCCGTAGACGACGCGATACGGCTCCGGCCCGTTGGAATAGAAGCCGCAGAAGGTGCCGAGCAGCGACCCGGTCGACTGGCCGCCCAGCTGCATGCCGGCGTCGACCAGCGCCACGCGGCGGCCGAGCCTGGCCGCCTCCAGCGCCGCCGAGATACCGCTGATGCCGGCGCCCAGCACGACGATGTCGGCCTCCAGCCG
>Ga0079224_100015527_pt1 | contig 10665 bp, 10 predicted proteins | sample Stecom2015_FD_80414 | JGI IMG/M metagenome (GOLD analysis project Ga0079224, IMG submission 80414) | Agricultural soil microbial communities from Utah to study Nitrogen management - Steer compost 2015 | ecosystem: Environmental > Terrestrial > Soil > Agricultural land | place: USA: Utah...
GTTGATGTCTAACGAAAAATCATCGCCTGTCATCACCCAATAAAGCTGCGGGGAAATCATTCTTGACAACGGTATTTTAGCGGAAGCAATCTGTCCTTGCAACTGGTCTTGAGCCCCGCCTTGCCAGGCATCCATAAAAGGCGACAGGTAATTTTCCAGTTCGGGGTAAGAAGTAAGTATGGTGAATACATCCGCATACTTTTTGTTCAATAACTCTATAGCGTGGGGAAAAGTACAAAACATTCCGCTTTTGTATATTTTCAAAAACCATATAATCGCTGCTAGAAGGATTATCGGGGATTCGACAAAGAAGTCCCCTTGCTTTTGTATCCAGCTACGGTTCAGGTTCAGCATAATGGTACAGGCTGCTTCATAGGCATCTGAGATGTCCGTCATAAAATCGGGGTTAAGTGGGTTACAGCGGTGGCTTCTTCTTGGGTCGTCAAAATTGATGACGTAGAACTTTAATGGTACTTTGTATTTGTTGCTGTGTTTCAGTAAATGATTGTAGGCGATTGTGGAAAGATCATCAAACTTAAAATCGTAGATATACATGGAAAAGCCTTTTTCAATATGCTGTTTGATGTAGTTGTTGATAATGGCATAGGATTTACCGGAACCCGGGGTCCCCAACACAATGGTTGCCCTAAACGGGTTGACCACATTGATCCAACCGCTGTTCCATTTTTCTTTGTAATAAAACTTCGTAGGCAGGTTGACCGAATATTCGTTTTCCATCAACTTGGTTTCCTGTTGGAAGCTTTCGTTTTCGTTATTGAAAACATCATCATCAGGTCATTGCTCAACAAACGTTGCATCCAGACACCGGCCATTAACAGGGCAATATAGCCGAAAGCGGTAGTTGAGATATAAAGCAAAGTCGCCATTCCCGTTGATAAATTCAATAATGGCGTGTTGAGGAAAAACAGTATAAAACCTGTGGCTAAAGCAACATAGATTTTTGGCCAGGTGATCTTTTCATTCTTTACTCCTTTGGTTCCTAAGCAACTCAAAGCTAACAATACCAATGCAAAAATTTTAGTGTAAATCGTATGCGAAAACAATCCGGCTGTCCGGTTGAAATTGGTCAGTATCTTACCGATGAGCCCCAATGTCCATCCCCGTTCGGCAAAGAAGCCGTAGCAAAACCAGTAAAAGTGCATCAATACTATTAATATACTGACCGCACGCATAAAGGCCATTATCTTGGCAAGCCCCCTTAAATCATCCTCTCCCTGCACTTTTAAACTATTAAAATTCGGGCGTGAATGTATGAGCTATGGGTTGTGGTTGATTAGAATTGGAACTGTTTGATTTGGTCTGGCAGTTTTTGGCTTTTGAAATCAAGCCCTTAATATTCCCCTAACAGAGAAATAATTTGCATATTATAATCATTTTTTATTTCTTTGATAAGAGAATAAATTTAACTACATAATGCCTTAATATCAAATTTCATGAAACTAACCCTATTTTCTATGTTAATGTTAGGTTGCTTTAGCGTTTTTGCTCAGGACTATACAGTAAAAGGCATAGTAAAAGACTCAACCCAAGTAATTGCTTTTGCCAATGTAATATTAACGGACAGTAACGGCGAAATGAAGACGGGAACTATAACCGAAGAAGATGGGAGCTTTAATCTAACTACCCAACAAGGAACATATACCGTAACAGTTAGTTTTTTAGGCTATCAAACTTGGAAACAAACTATTTCTGTCGATCAAAATCTAGATTTAGGGATTATCTCACTTAACTCTCAAGATAACGAGCTAGGCGAAGTTGTTGTTACAGCAGAAAAACCTTTAATAGAACGAAAAGCTGATCGGTTGGTTTTTAATGTACGAAGTAGTGTTTTTGCAAATGGGGTCAGTGCTGACGAACTTTTAAAAAATGTTCCGAGAATTGACCCAACAAGTGATGGTTTAAGCATCATTGGAAAAAGTAGCGTTCAAATTATGATCAATGAAAGGCTTTTAAACCTATCAGGTGATGACCTAAAAAATTATTTAAAATCTTTAAGATCAGAGAATATAGAAAAAATAGAAGTTATTACAAATCCCTCAGCTAAATATGATGCGGCTGGAAATAGTGGCTTAATCAACATTAAATTGAAAAAGAACTCTAAGTTAGGGTTTGACGGCTATATTACATCAACCTATACGCAAAGAACTAAACCTAGTCTCGGGCAATCTCTAAAATTAAATTATTCCACAGAAAAACTCATTCTTGAATATAATATTTATTATGGCAATGATACCAGAAATATTATCCATGAAAATGAATATATTTTTGAGAATGATACAAGAATTTCAGATGAAGATACAGAGAGGCAAAATAAAGGGTTGAGTAACAGCTTCAATATGGATTATAAAGTAAGCACTAATTCTAATTTAGGCTTTTATTTTAATTATAATGATTGGGATAATGATTTAATTTATACTTCAAAAGTAAAATATAGAGATAATGATAATAACATATATAGAACACAAAGCATGCCTTCTCAATTATATGGTGATTATAAGAACCTATCGATATCTCCATATTATGACATTCAACTAGATACAGTTGGGAGTAAATTGAAGCTAAATTATAATTACGTAAGCAATAAAACTGACAGCAAAAATTCATTAGTTGCCGAAACCTTCTCAGGTGATTTTGAAACAATGGAGGATAGGTCAACTTCTCAGAACAACGTTGTAAATGATTTTAAAATAAATTCGTTAAATATAGATTTTGAATTTCCTTGGGATAGTTACAAATTAGACACAGGATTCAAGTTTTCTCAATTTGACACTGATAATGATATAAGTTTTTATGACACAACTTCTGGAACACCTGTCTTAGATACTGTCATTTCAAATAGGTTTCTTTATGAAGAAAGGATTTATGCTGGTTACATTAACGTAAACAAAAAATTCAGTGAGAATTTTCATGCATCTATAGGATTGCGCTATGAAAATACTAGTGTAGAAGGTAACTCTACTACGCAACAGGAAAGATTTACTAATGACTATGATAATTTTTTTCCATCGTTATCATTATCCTATGACCCTTCAGAGAGAAATTCTTTTTATCTATCATACAATAAAAGAATTTTAAGACCAACACTATTTGATGTAAATCCGTTTAGAGTATACCAGGACGCATTTAATTTTTCAGTTGGTAATCCTAATTTATTACCTAGCATTACCGATAATGTAGAACTTGGATATGTTTACAATGGTAATTTATCACTTGCCTTATTTTCTTCAAAAATAAAGGAAAATACCGCATATGTGACTACGGTTAACAACAATCAGATAATTGTAACCCAACCCCTTAACATCTTAACCACATATGACACTGGTATTGATCTAAGTTATAATTGGAAAATATTGCCCCGTTTAAATTCGTTCAACAGCTTCAACTTAACATATCAGAAATCTAAATCTTCAAATATTAGTTTTCCAGATGAAAACTTGAAAGGCTTTAATTCAATTATTGCCTCTTATAATACATTATCCCTAAATGAGGATAGATCCAACAAGGTTTTTGTAAATGCATATTATGCTTTTTCTGGAGTCGAAGGAATCTACCAGTCAAAAAATGTGTTCATGCTCCGATTGGGCACAAGCCTATCATTCCTAAACAGAAACTTGAATATCAATATCTATGCAACCGATGTATTCAACACAACAATAGCTAGGAATACAATTGGCTTTAACGAATTTATTCTTAAGAACAGAATCTTTAATGATAACAGAAGTTTGAGTATTTCAGCAACCTATAAGTTTGGAAACAATAAATCAAAACAATCAAACAGAGATATAGATTCATCAGAAACTGACAGAATAAGTAAGGATTAATTTGAAAACAGATGAAAATTATTCAAAGTTTTTGGACAGGTAATAAAATTAACAAGGATAAGTCTTTCGGATGGTTATCTAGTAAGTATCATTATTTGGGATGGATTTTAAGTGCAAACCAATTGCGTAAGTTTTATGATGATGTTACACTTTATACTGATGAAAAAGGCTATAAAATTTTAATAGAAAAACTAAAGTTGCCGTATTCCTCTGTAGAAGTAGTTTTGGATAGTTTGAACAATTATAATGAGGATTTGTGGGCTTTATCAAAGATTAAAACTTATAGTTTAAATACAAGTCCATTTCTACATGTTGATGGCGATGTTTTCATCTGGAAAGAATTTAATGAAGAATTGTTGAACAAGCCGTTAATTGCACAAAATATTGAAACCACAACAGAATATTATTGGAAGATGTGGAATCAGATAAGGCCATTTCTTTCCTATATTCCAAAGGAAATTCATTTTTTCGATAATCAACTCCATAACAAAGCTTTTAATATGGGGATTTTTGGGGGTAACGATATAGAGTTTATCTCAAAGTATTGCCATAGGTCTTTTGAATTTGTTGATAAAAATAAGGACTCTTTACCCGTAGGAACTTCGTTTAATTTCAATATTTTTTTTGAACAAGTTCTACTGTATGAAATGGCCCTGAAAAACAATAAAAAAGTATCCTTTCTGATTAATGAGAATATTGGAGATAACGAGTATAAAGGATTTGGAAACTTTGAAGAAATACCAGAAGATAGAACCTATCTCCATTTACTTGGTTTTTTCAAAAGACAACATTTGGTTTGTAATAAGTTGGACATTTATGTTCAAAAGTATTATCCCGAACATTACTATCATATAGAGAATTTATTAGAGCTGAACCCTAAACTTTCTTCTTTTGGTTTTGATTACTCAAGAAGTAGTGCAGAAAAAATGAAGGAAGATTACATGAATTCCATAGTTAAAAAAACGAAAATTGAAGAATTTAGTCAAGCAATATACTGTAGAAATATTATTTCGGAGGGTAAGGTTTCGTTTTTTCTTAAATTAATTGAGACTGGCGAAGAATTTTACCTCTCCCCATTATCTAATTATACAGTTCAGGAAGAACTTGGAAAGATAGAAGTAGAACTTTTAGGCAACCACTATCTTTCTATACCTATGATGAATATTGATTATATAATTTTTGGAATTGTCAGTGATATCGTTTCAAACATTGACTTTAAAAGAATGGCTATAGACTATTTGGATGAAGAATTTCCTGAAAATGAAATTGACAATTTTATAGAACTACTGTGGAAAAGAATTTCAATTTTTATATCTAACGCAGTTTTATACCCTATGTCAACTGAAGAATATAGATTACGCATGGCAAGTAGTCAAAAAGATATTAAGAATTATAAACAGGAAGAAGTGGATGCCGGTAACTAAAGAACACATTTGTTTAAACAATGAAAACCTTTTAAAATGAAAAAAATCAATTTAAAGGAATTCAAGCAAGACCAACTATCTGTCACTAAATTGTTAGAGGCAAAAGGTGGTTCTGGGGACTGTAATACCAGCGGTACCGTTAATTGTCGCACTAAAACCTGTGGAGGTGATGGTGACAACAGATCATGCGATACGGATTGGTAATTGTTAATTAAGCTAGGGGGAAATTCCTCCTAGCTTTTAATTGTTAATTTAAAATAAGATCTAATGAAAACACGAAAATTAAGTTTACAAGAATTTAAAAGTTCTACTATTGAGATTCAAAGGCTCTTAGAGGTGAAAGGAGGAAGCGGAAGTTGTGTAACAGGCTCTCCAAGTTGTGTCACAAACGTTGCTGCTAAAGACGGAGACACAAGAAGATGCGATACTTATATATGTTAAGGCCTTAGCTTATTACTGATAAATAGCAAATGTCTGAGGAAAGAAGATATGTAGGGTATCGTAAATTATTAGATGAGAAAACCTACGTTTAAAATTATTTCTTCATTCCAAGGGCATTGCTATTATTAGAGAACTAACATTTAGTTGTTTCAAGAAAAAAATTATGATCGTAATCTTTACATCTGAAAATGACCTATCAACATTAGAAGTAGCCAAATGGTTAAATCATTTTAAACAAGAATTTTACATTATAAATCCTAGTGAAGAAATATTCAAATTTAAAAAAATTACTAATGAAGGTATTTTCTTTACTCATAACATATTAAAAAAAGACATTAACCTATTAAATGCAAAGGCTTGTTGGTGGAGAAGAACTGGCTTAGGAGTTAAAAATTTTGTAAATGGTAGCTTACCTAAAGAGCTTGAGATAAATGGAATGGATTTAAAGGAGCTTATTAGTGGCAGGAAAAGTTTGATACATTCGGAATTTAATGACCTAAAGGAATACATTTTTGACTCTGTATACAATAACTGTAAAATTAATATTGGATCACCAAGATTATTTGGTTTAAATAGATTAACCACTTTAGATATTGCGAAGTCGAAGGGGTTGAAAATCCCATATTATGAGGTAATAAGCAATACAAATCAAATAAACTCTTCAAGCACAATTGAGGATAAGTTTGTTACAAAAGCAGTCTCTAATGGTATATATCATCAAATTAAAAATAAATCATATTACTCATATACCGAATTACAATATAAAAAGGATTATTGCAATCAAGACATTAAAGTTTTTCCTTCGTTAATTATGAATTTAGTTGATAAAAAATACGAAATAAGAACTTTCTATTTAGATGGTCATTTTTTTTCTATGGCAATATTTTCACAATCAAATAGCCAAACCAAAGTAGATTTTAGAAAATATAGTGAATCTAAGCCAAACAAAAATGAACCATTCAGGTTGCCAAAAAATATTGAAAAAAAACTAGAATCTGTTTTCAAAGAGATAGGTTTAAATTCAGGGTCTGCCGACTTGATTGTTGATTTAAATAATGATTTTGTTTTTTTAGAAATAAATCCAATTGGTCAATATGGGATGACAAGTGAACCATGTAATTATAATTTAGACAGGTTAATAGCAGAATATTTAATAAATGGAAGGATTAGTAAACAAGATAGAGTTAGGAAATAGTCAATTGGAAAATTTACCAATGTTTTTTAAGATTATTTATTTCAATGAAATGTCAAGTTTGGAAGACGAAAATAAATTGATGAAATTCAATAAACGTATAAATGCTGTTCAAATGAGACATTATGAACCTAATAGAATTGTATGTAAGTCCATAAATACAAACATGTTTAAAAATCAAAAAGATGAGCTATAGTGATGATGATTTTTTCGTATTGTCTTCAAGTTGTCAAATCACAAGAGGTTATAATCGAAGTCTCATACAAGATTTTGAGAGAAATGTTTCTAATATAATTTCGAATGAATATTACGATCTAATCAAAGAAATAGATAGGGCAAGGATATCTGACTCACTAAAAATCATAGATGAGGATTCACATATATTCTTCAGGAAGTTTTTGGATTTTATGTTTGATAGTGAGTATGCACTATTTGTAGATAATATTGATTTTTTTCCTATTAAATCTGATGAGTTAAATGATGAACACGTAATTCTAAAAGATTGTATAATTGAAATTGACAAATCCAATTTCGATACTAAAATTTTTGAATCAAATTTGGATCAATTAAATAAATTATCGTGTGAGGACATTCAAATATGGTTGATAAGTGAGAGTGATAAACCCTTTGTCAAAAAAATATTGGACATAGCTAGTAGTTATGATTTCTTATGCATTGAATTAAGTATTACTAATTCTAATAATTTTGACAGAACCTTTTTAATTAGCTTACTTGAAGACTACGCTTGCGTTAGTAAGATATTTTTATTCGATTCAGAAAAATCTACAATTTATGATTACATCAAAGATGATGAAGGGTATTATCCATTACTTATTGGCCAATTAATCTACGTCGGCCATCCACTAAATGCAAATAGTTGTGGTATTATAAATTTTGAAAATCTCAGCTTTGGTGTTGAGCATCAGTTTTCAGTTAATAAAAAATTTAATGGATGTCTTTATAAAAAACTAGCCATTGATAGTCAGGGTAATTTGAAAAATTGCCCGCATTTGGAACAAAGTTTTGGTAAACAAAATATCAGTGAAGTTTTAAAAAAACCATTATTTCAAAAAAAATGGTTAATTAAAAAAGATGATATAAAGGTTTGCCAAGACTGTGAATTTCGTTACAACTGCACAGATTGTAGAGCTTTTATAACGTCAGAGCATGATGATTTGAGTAAACCCTTAAAATGTGGTTATAACCCTTACACAAATGTTTGGGAATCTTGGTCTGATAAAAGTATTTTAAAACAAGAAGTCAATTGAATTCCTTTATCAATAAAATAAAGCCATTCCCAAACATCGTTCAGCACGATGATATGGATTGTGGACCATCTTGTCTTGCAATGATTGCCCATTTTTACGGTAAAAATTATTCAATACAAGAATTGCGAGAACATTGTTCATTAGCAAGAGATGGAGTAAGTCTCTTAGGTATCGAAGATGGAGCAATTGAATTGGGCTTCGAGACGATGGCGGTCAAAATCGATGCAGAGAGTTTAATATCCAAACAACCATTCCCATGTATATTACATTGGGACAGTAATCATTTTGTTGTTCTTTATAAAATCACAAAATCGATTTTTACAAAAAAATATACATTTTATATATCGGACCCATCTTTTGGGAAAATGAAATTAAACCAAGAGGATTTTAATTTGAGATGGTCAGGAAATCAAAAGGGCATAGCTCTATTGATCTCCCCTACAGAAGAGTTTTATAAAAAGGAAGTTAAATATGATAATAAAATCACACTATCGAATATTATATCCTACATAAAGCCGAATAAAAGAGAGTTTTTAATAATATTCTTTGGTTTTTTATTTAGTAGCTTGTTTACTTTAATTTTTCCTTATCTCACTCAAGCTCTAATTGATACGGGCATAAAGTCAGGGAATTTGCATTATATATTTCTAATTTTATTAGCTCAATTATTTTTATTTTTTGGTACAACTATAATAGATGTTGTGCGTGGTTGGGTTTTGATGTTTGTGAATTCAATTATAAACATTCAAATTATATCAGATTTTTTAACAAAAATTATAAAGCTTCATTTTCATTTTTTTGACACCAAGCAATTAGGAGATTTCAGCTCTCGCATTCAAGATCATCATAGAATTCAAGACTTTTTAACCTCACAAAGTCTTTTGGTTGTTTTCTCTTCTTTTAATTTTCTAGTTTACTTTTTTGTATTAACATTTTATGATCCAAACATTTTATTGATTTATTTGGTACTTACCGGAGTTTCTGTTCTATGGTCTGTGTATTTTCTCAAGAGAATAAAAAATTTGGATTACAATAGGTTTAGATATCTTAAATCCACTCAGCAAGATATTTACGAATTAGTTAACGGAATTGTTGAAATCAAGTTAAATAGTACTGAAGACTATAAAGTTGATAAATGGAAAAACAATCAAACCAAACTTTTTCACGTTGATTTTGAGTCGTTAAAAATCAGCCAATATCAAAATGTTGGATTTGAATTTCTTAACCAATTAAAAAATATCCTCATAATTTTTGTGTCAGCTAGGGAGGTTATTCTCGGCAATATAACTCTAGGTACATTATTAGCAATTAGTTACATAATTGGAATGATGAATGGACCTCTTAGTCAATTAATTGAATTTTTGAAATCCTGGCAATATGCAAAGTTGAGTTTTCAAAGATTAAATGAAGTTCAGCTAATGGAAAATGAAGATGAAAATGCTGAAATAAAAATATCTGATTTGGACTTGAATAAATCAATCTCAATAAATGGTTTGGACTTTCATTATTACGGTTTACGGTCACCAAAAGTTCTTAACGATATAACTTTAAATATTCCTTTTGGAAAAACAACTGCAATTGTTGGAGAAAGTGGTAGTGGAAAAACAACTTTAATGAAACTGTTATTAAAATTTTATTCTCCCTCAAAGGGTGAAATCCTTTTTTCAAATACAAATATAGAGGACATATCGGCCAAAGATTTAAGACGTAACTGCGGTGTTGTGATGCAGGATGGATATATATTCTCTGACACCCTAGAAAGAAATATAGCTACTGGCTCAGACCAAATGGATATAGATAAGCTTAATAAGGCAATTCGAATTGCCAATCTTCAAGATTTTGTTGAAAATCTTCCCTTGGGTTACAAGACAATGATGGGATCTGGAGGAAGTGGTGTTTCAGGCGGTCAAAAACAAAGAGTTTTAATTGCAAGGGCGGTGTATAAAAACCCACAATTCATATTTTTTGATGAGGCTACATCCTCTCTTGACGCTGAAAACGAGAAAATTATATATGATAATCTGGATGGGTTTTTTAAAGGTAAAACAGTCATAAAAATCGCTCATCGACTTTCAACTGTCAAGAATGCAGATCAAATAGTCGTTTTGAAAAAAGGCCAAATTGTAGAATTGGGAAATCATGAAGAATTAGTTGATAAACAAGGAGTCTATTTCAACCTAGTAAAAAACCAATTAGAATTAAGTGTTTAAATTATGGAAGGTAATTTTATAGATAGAAAAAAGTTTTTCATAGTCAACTATGGCACCTACATAATAATAATTACTGCTGTTATTACATTTTCCTTGTTGTATTTCATCAAATTCGATGAGGTTTCAATATTAGAACACGTAATTAATTATTACTTAAACAAAAAAGTAAAACCATAAAATTATCACATATGAGAACAAAGAAATTAAATCTTAAAGTATTTAATATTAGAGGTACTTGAGTTAAACAAGCTATTAGAAGCTAAAGGTGGAAGTTGTTCTGGAGGTGCA
>Ga0079224_100015529_pt1 | contig 10663 bp, 9 predicted proteins | sample Stecom2015_FD_80414 | JGI IMG/M metagenome (GOLD analysis project Ga0079224, IMG submission 80414) | Agricultural soil microbial communities from Utah to study Nitrogen management - Steer compost 2015 | ecosystem: Environmental > Terrestrial > Soil > Agricultural land | place: USA: Utah...
ATAGCGATACAGGGAAAGACCGGACTCATCGGCTGCGGCACGTGCCACGGCCATACTCACTGCCAGCAGTGCGTTGGCGCCCAGGCGCTCCTTGTTCTCGGTTCCATCCAGGTCGATCAGAGTGTGGTCAATGAAAGTCTGTTCCTGCGCATCCAGGCCCATGAGCGCTTCGGAAATTTCAGTATTGACGTTTTCCACTGCCTTGAGCACGCCCTTGCCCAGGTAACGGGATTTGTCACCGTCACGCAATTCAACAGCTTCGCGCGTACCAGTAGAGGCGCCAGACGGTACAGCAGCCCGCCCCATAACGCCGGATTCGAGCAATACATCACACTCTACGGTTGGATTCCCACGGGAATCCAGGATTTCGCGACCGATAATATCAACAATTGCACTCATGGTAATGACTTTCCTGCCTGATAAACAGTGATTTTGATGGGGTTTTATTGCGTAGATTGTACCTTACTCAGCCAATCTTGTAATTTTGCATCTGCCGGCAAATGAACTTGTATCTCTTTTTTTACATTTTAGCCGGGGCTACCGCCTGCAAAACAGGCACAACCAAGACATATCGCAGCCCTTGCCGGCGCTGCCCACAAGTGCCTCGCGTCGCTCGCCTCCTGCCGCGCCCTACCCTGCGATCGCTTGTACGTGCCAAGTAGTGTGTCCTGCGCCCGGTCAGCCTTTGTCCTTGCCTCGCAGCCGACGCCTGCCCCGGGGAATGGATGGCTCGTTCGCACTGTTGCTCAGGCTGGCAAAGCGGATCAGTGGCAATCTGTAGAGCCACAGCAGAGCGATCACATTCACCACTAACACCACAGTCAGACCTGATTCGATTGCGCTTACCATATGTTCGCGCGCCACCTGCAACCACGGAAGGGCATCCCGCCCCAGGCTGGCCATTTCGGTAATCAGCCCCGCCTGGCTGTCGGTCCGGACCAGCAGCTGCGGATCAGACAAGGCCAGCACCAACTCCGGGGAGCCGATTTTGTTTGCATCGGCCTGAATGCCGGCGACAAAATAGACATTGACCATCGTGCCGATAATGGCTGTTCCCAACATCCCGCCAATCATCCGGATGGACTGCACCAGGGCGGTCACGATGCCCAGATTAGTACGTCCTGACAGCTCCTGGCTGAAAATAGTCAGGTTGGGCATGATAAAACCCAGACCGACACCACCGAGCGTCATGTACAGCAAAAACACCAACTGCGACATATGCCGTTCATAAAAAATCACGCCGACAACCGCACTTGCGGTCAGAACAAACCCGATGTACAAAATCCAGTTGGGCCGGGCCAGGCGGATGACAATCCGACCACTCAGGATACTGCCTACGGTAATACATACGACCAATGGCGTGACCAGCATGCCGGCATCGTTGGGAGAATAGCCAAATCCCCCCTGAAGCAGCAGCGGGATATAGAACAGCATGCCGAACATCACAAACCCGGTCAGCAGCGACAGGGTGAACATGGTGCCAAGGCTGCGATCCCGGAACACTTCCAACGGCAGCAATGGAAAAGCGCAGCGGCGCTCCCAGCGTATCAGGATGATAAATGCCAGAACGGACACAACAGAAAACAGGCCGACCTGCCAGGAAAAACCATGCGTGGCAAACAGCTCCACCGCCAGCTGCAGACAGCCCAGAAATAAGGCGATCAACACCGCGCCCTGCCAATCCAGACGGATTGTCTGCTCACGCTTGTAACGGATCAGCGGCAGGTATTGCCAGATAAAGAACAAACTGATCAGGCCAACCGGCAAATTGACATAGAAAACCGAACGCCAGCCGTAATATTCAGTCAGAAAGCCACCCAGCGACGGGCCGACAGCCGAGGCGATGCCGAAAGAAGAACTCAGCAGAATCTGCCAGCGCAGGCGCACCTTGGCGTCCGGAAACAGATCCGGTACACACGCAAAAGCGGTGCCCACCAGCATGCCACCGCCGATACCTTGCAAGGCTCTGGCCAGCACCAGTTGCATCATGCTGCCGGCCATGCCGCAAAGCATCGAGGCGATGGTGAAAATAATCACGGACGCAACCACAAACGGCTTGCGTCCGTAATAGTCGCTCAGGCGACCACAAATTGGAACAGTAATGACAGAGGCCAGCAGATAGGAGGTACCGACCCAGGCGTATAGCTCGAAACCGTTGAGCTCTGCCACAATAGTGGGTAAGGCCGTACCGACGATGGTTTGATCCAGCCCCACCAGCATACCGACAAAACAGATGCCCAGCACAGCCATTAAAGACTGCCGAAACGGCAGCAACCGCCCCGACGCCGATTTTTCCTCATTCACTTCGATTGTTCTGGTAACCATACTTCCCGTTCAAAGTAAATACCGGCATCAAATCCTGCCCGGCTATGTATGCTGCCTGCCTGATAACGCCCGCCGACCGGACAATAGTGGTGTCACCGACTATTCATTCCACCGACAAACGACGCGATCAGGCGCTGAACTGGTCTTCGATAAAGCCCTGGCTTTTGACAATACGGTCAATGTCGGTCAGCGAACGCAACAAGGCTTCCATATGCGCGAGCGGCACGGCATTAGGACCGTCGGACAGCGCCACGGCAGGATCCGGATGCGTTTCCATAAACAAACCGGACACCCCCACGGCAACGGCAGCCCGCGCCAGCACGGGAACGAATTCCCGCTGGCCGCCAGACGAGGTGCCCTGACCGCCGGGCAACTGCACCGAATGCGTCGCGTCAAAAACCACCGGACACTCGGTGGCCCGCATAATCGCCAGCGACCGCATATCCGACACCAGATTGTTATAACCGAAAGACGCCCCGCGTTCGCAGACCATGATATTGCTGCCATCGCCGCCGGCAGCAACGGCAGCGGCTTTGGCCTTGGCCACAACCTGGAGCATGTCGGCCGGCGCCAGGAACTGTCCTTTCTTGATATTGACCGGCTTGCCAGTGGCAGCACAGGCCGAAATAAAATCAGTCTGGCGGCACAGAAAAGCGGGCGTCTGCAATACATCAACGACAGCCGCAACGCGCTCTACCTGGGTAATGTCGTGAACATCGGTCAGGACGGGCACATTCAGCTGTTCGCGGATATCGGCCAGTATCTGCAGGCCTTCGTCCATGCCCGGGCCGCGATAAGAAGCGCCAGAGCTGCGGTTGGCCTTGTCAAAAGAGCTTTTGTAGATGAAAGGAATGCCAAGGCGCCCGGTAATATCCTGCAGCGTACGCGCGGTATCAAACGCCATCTGTCGCGATTCGATCACACAGGGACCGGCAATCAGAAAAAAGGGGTTGGTCAGACCAACATCGAAGCCGCAAAGATTCATGGCGATATCCTTATCCCTTGTTCTGCCGCTGTTTCTGGTAGTCCAGTGCTGCCCGGATAAAGCTGGAGAACAGCGGATGACCGTTACGCGGCGTAGAGGTAAATTCAGGATGGAACTGGACCCCCATGAACCATGGGTGGGTCGGAATTTCCATCATTTCGGGCAGGTTCTCGGTAGGCGTACGGGCGCTGATGACCATGCCGGCTTCTTCAAGACGCGGCACATAGACATTGTTGACCTCATAGCGGTGGCGATGGCGCTCGTTGACCTCCGGACCGTATATATCGTAGGCGCGCGTTCCTTCCTTGCCCGGGCAACGCTGGGCCCCCTTGCGCATGGTACCGCCCAGATCAGAAGACGCCGTGCGTTTTTCCACCTTGCCTTCACGATCCATCCATTCAGTAATGAGTGCCACGACAGGATGCGGGGCTGCCGGATCAAATTCCGTGCTGTTGGCGCCGCCAAGCTGCGCCACATGCCGGGCAAACTCTATGACCGCCAGTTGCATGCCCAGGCAGATTCCCAGGTAAGGCACCTGGTTTTCACGGGCATATTGGATGGCCCGGATTTTACCCTCTGTGCCGCGCTTGCCGAAGCCGCCCGGTACCAGAATGGCATCCAGCGCAGCCAGCTTTTCAACGGCCCCGCCTTCCAGATCCTCGGAGTCGATATAGTCGATAATGACTTTGGAACGGGTATGGATACCCGCGTGCTGCAGGGCTTCGATCAGCGATTTGTATGACTCGGTCAGATCGACATATTTGCCAACCATACCGATGTGCACTTCATGTTGCGGATGTTCCAGCGCCTCGATCAGGCCGTCCCACATGGACAGATCGGCCGGGGGCGGAGAAATGGCCAGCGCATCGCAAACCAGCTCATCCAGTTTCTGGTGATGCAACATGGAGGGAATTTTGTAGATGGAATCGGCATCCCATACGGAAATGACGGCATCCAGCGGCACATTGGAAAACAGGGAAATCTTGGCCCGCTCGTCTTCAGGCACTTCGCGGTCGGCGCGACATAACAACGCGTTCGGATAAATACCGATTTCACGCAACTTCTGCACCGAGTGCTGCGTGGGCTTGGTTTTGAGTTCGCCCGCAGAGGGAATAAACGGCACCAGCGTCAAATGCACGAAAGCGGCGCCATTGCGGCCCAGGCGCAGGCTCATTTGGCGCACGGCCTCCAGAAATGGCAGCGATTCGATATCGCCGACGGTACCGCCGATTTCCACAATGGCCACATCGGTCTGGCCGTCCCAGGCCTGCCGCGCACCACGGATAATGAAATCTTGAATTTCATTTGTGATATGGGGAATAACCTGCACGGTCTTGCCCAGATAGTCGCCCCGGCGCTCTTTGCGCAATACGGATTCGTAAATCTGGCCAGTGGTAAAGTTATTGGATTTATGCATGCGAGCTGAAATGAATCGCTCGTAATGGCCCAGGTCAAGATCGGTTTCTGCGCCATCTTCGGTAACGAATACTTCGCCGTGCTGCAAGGGACTCATCGTACCCGGATCCACGTTGATATACGGGTCCAGCTTGAGCATGGTTACCTTCAGGCCACGCGATTCAAGAATAGCCGCAAGCGACGCGGCGGCGATTCCCTTGCCTAACGAAGAGACCACGCCGCCGGTAACGAATACATACTTTGTCATTGGAATAAGGGCCCCGCGAAAAGGGCCGTAGCAGGAAATTTGAATTATAGCTTGAGCATGCCGCTTTTGTAAGGCGCTGAAGGCCTTCGGATCAAAACAGGTCGTATAATGACAAATGTAAATATCAAGAAAAGATCATGGACCGAAAACGAAAAACCCTGCTCATGCTGCTTTGCTACGTCATTGCCTTTTTTGTGACCATTGGCCTGCTGTCTTTGTGGGCCACAACCCTTTACATGTAAACCCACCCGCGACCCCGCCAGGCGGACCAGCGCCCGGCTTCCTTGCGCATACCTCGCCCCATACGCGTTCTTTTACAGGGCAGCCAGCCGATCCTGGCAAGCGCTCCCGGTCTGCGCAATCGCCGTAACAACGGCATCAAGCGCCGTCAATAGCGGTGCGCAGGCGCTGTTCAATTTCAAAGAAAGCATTGCATCAGCCCGCGTTCTGCCCAGCGTGATCGCCGCCACGGGTTTGCCCTGCATTGCGGCGTCGCGCACAAAACGATAGCCCGAATAAACCATCAGAGAAGACCCCACTACCAGAACCGCACTGGCCTGCTCCAGGGCCCGATACACGGCATCGACACGCGTGCGTGGAACTGCTTCGCCAAAGAACACCACGTCCGGCTTCAGAACGCCGCCACACCGGTCACAGGCCGGAACACGGAAAGAAGAAAAATCTGTCTCAAGATCCACATCGCCGTCCGGTGCCATGACAGCGGTCATCCTGGCCCAAACGGGATTCTCGTGGAGCAGTTGCTGCTGATAATTGACGCGAGCAAGCCTGCTCTGGCAATGCATGCAGACCACGTCCGCCAGGGTTCCATGCAACTCCAGCAGCCGGGACTGACCAGCCTGCCGGTGCAGACCGTCTACATTCTGCGTCACCAGCAGACCCGTATAGCCCTTGGCTTCAAGCGATTGAAGGGCCTGATGCGCCGCATTCGGCCGGCCGCGCGAAAACATCGGCCAGCCCACCATACTACGGGCCCAATAGCGCTGGCGCGCCGCCTCTGTTCCCATGAATTGCTGAAACGTCATCGGCGGCGGCCGCATCCAGGCACCGTCGGTATCGCGATAGGCCGGAATACCTGAGTCGGTACTGCATCCGGCGCCGGTAATCACCAACAAGCCCGCGTGCTGCTGCAAGAAGGCCTGCAAATCGGCGATAGCCGACGCCGTCATAGCGCCGCCCTACTCTGTGGTCTTGCCGTCAAAATGCTCTTCCCGCTCATCCTGCTTGGTCGCATGCACCACGCCATCACGATGCTCGGGCGGACCGTAAATCGTGTACAAACGCAAGGGCTGATCGCCACTGTTGATCACATTGTGCCGAGCGCCGGCAGGAACGATTACCGCGTCATCATCCTCAATGGCATGCGTTTGTCCGTCAATGACGACCTTGCCCTTGCCTTCTTCGATGCGAAAGAACTGATCATGCCCCTCGTGAACCTCTTCCCCGATTTCCTCACCCGGCTGCAACGTCATCAGGACCAGTTGCAGATTTTTCCCCGTGTAAAGCACCTTGCGGTAAAGATCATTGTTCTCGGTCAATTCTTCGATATCTTCGACAAAACCTTTCATACGGCTTACTCCATAAAGTGAACGGGTCCGCAACACGGCCCTCTATCGACCCGGGATTTACATTTCCCAGGATTGAAAAACATCGTTGACAAATTTAATTTCCAAGACCTGCGTCCCGATATCCGCTTTGCCGGGGCTAAGCAGCCGGCCCGCCGAATCCACCATCGGCCCCACAACCGGCACGGCGCCAACCATATTACCGGCCATGTTGCCTGATGACTTGCGTGCATACTTCAGCGTGGTTTCATTATTGGAATTGCGGGTGGTGCGATCCGGCTCGCCAAATACCTGGATGGCCTGGGCCACGGTGGTCTTGTCCTTGATCAGATTTTTGTTGAGAAAGACCGGATCAAAATAATCGGCATTTCCCATCAGGTCGGTTTTACTGGGGACACTGCAGGCGATCAGCCCTGCGCTAATCAGGCATCCCAGCAGCAACCAGCGCATTCTTTTCATTATTCACTCCTGAACAAGGGTTGGGACGATCGCAATTATAATACACCGCCAGACAGCACCTGCCATGCCGCAGTGTATTTCACCATCGGCTCATGCCCAGCTTAATAAGCAGATTATCCCACAGTTTTTTTTCTTTGACCCAAAGCCCCTGATCGCTGCTTTTGGGCAAACCGGCAACAGCGGGCTTGGGAACCAGTCGCCATCGCGCAAACCGGCGCTGCGGCGGCACTGTTTCCGGGGGTATATCCTGGATTTTTGCCGGTCTGTCTGACCCGCTCCCACAAAACCCAGTCCATCGCGCGACCCCCTGACAGGTGGGTCGGCCACGACAAACACGCTATCGTTTCGCTTTGCTCCCCACACTAAGCCCTGAGCAGACGCGCATCGACCCCCCCGAGACCGCAACAAACGCCGCCCTTGCCTGCGACCCTTCAATCGACGCGTCCAAAGACGCGTCCAATAGCGCAACGCTCTTCATTGCTTCTGAGCAGGAATGGTTTTTTCCACGCACGCCTCTTCCCGGAATGGAAATACAAAAGCAAAAGCAAAAGCAAAAGCAAAAGCAAAAGCACACCATTTTATTACTAAGTGAAAACGATTATGTCATATCGTAACAATAATGACTATGCTGGACTTTCACATAAGGAGATAGAGATGAAGAAAATGGCACTCATGATGCTTTTGCTTATATTTACGGCCACATCTTTTGCCCATGGTGGTCGTACGGATCGAAATGGATGCCACAACGATAACAAGAACAACAGCCGCCACTGTCACTAGTTAGCGGCACCACCATAGTCCTGAACGTTAAAGGACTATGGGACACACCCCTGTATCAAGTTTCCAGGCCGACAGGCCAATCGGGCCCCAACGACTTTTTTCAGCCTTCATTGACGGCCCACCTGCCACCCATAATGCCGATTTCCTGCCCGAACCTGATCGCGCCGCTGAAATTAACAGGATACTGTGTGATGCCCCCCATCCCGTCTACGATGCAATAAAGGCGCCAGGGTATCTATACTGCACCAGACACATCACATTTATGTCAGGCAACAAAAAAGCCACCCAAACAAAAAAGCCACCCATTAAGGTGGCTAATTTTGGTTGATACTACTGCAAAATTGATTGGCTCCCCGAACTGGGTTCGAACCAGTGACCTGCGGATTAACAGTCCGTCGCTCTACCGACTGAGCTATCGGGGATCAATTAAGAAAGTGATTATAGTCAGAAACTAAGTCGCAATGCAAGCCCCTGCCCGTTTTCTCTGTTCTTTTTTACGGAAATGTTGCATTTGGCCGACGTTTAAATAAAACACGCGACCGAAGTCGCGTGTTTACCAGCGGCAAGCCGCCTTTTTAGTGCGCTGACGCTTTGCTGCTGCCGATACCGGTTTCCGCGCGTACGCGTTGCGCGTCGTATGCAGCGATATCAACGGCAGCGCGCTTGCTCTTGTCGGTTATAGAGAAGAACCAGATACCGACGAAGGCGATGATCATGGAAAACAGTGCGGGAGATTTATACGGGAACAGCGCACTGCCTGCAGGATTGCCCAATGTCACTTCCCATACGTCGGGTGACACGATGGTTAGCACCACTGAAGAAATCAGCCCCAGGAAACCACCGATCACCGCGCCTCGGGTCGTCATTTTCTTCCACATGATGGACAGGAAAAGAACCGGGAAATTGGCCGACGCCGCAATCGCAAACGCCAGCGACACCATGAAAGCCACATTCTGCTTCTCGAACAGGATACCCAGCAAAATGGCCAGTATGCCCAGCACGAACGTGGTGATGCGCGATACCCGCAGTTCGGTTGCCGAGTCCACATTGCCTTTGCGGAACACGGAGGCATACAGATCGTGCGATACGGCAGAGGCGCCCGACAAGGTCAGCCCGGCCACCACGGCCAGAATCGTGGCAAACGCCACGGCCGAGATAAAGCCCAGGAAAATATGTCCGCCCACGGCATCGGCCAGGTGCACCGCAGCCATGTTGGCGCCGCCTATGAGACCGCCCTTCGCATCCAGAAAATCAGGATTGGTGGACACGAAAATAATTGCCCCAAAACCGATAATGAAGGTCAGCACATAGAAGTAACCGATCCAGGTTGTGGCCCAGAATACCGACTTACGCGCTTCCTTGGCATTGGGCACGGTGAAAAACCGCATCAGAATATGCGGCAGACCGGCAGTACCGAACATCAGCGCCATGCCGAAGGAAATGGCGGAAATCGGATCCTTGATAAACGACCCCGGGCCCATGATGGATTTTCCGGTCGTTGCCGCCGCCTCTGCCGTCTTGCCGGCGGCGACCGCACCCGCCGTCTTGACTTCGATCGCTTTGGCAAAGAGTGTTTCAAAAGAGAAGTTGTTCAGTTTCATTACCATGAAGGCCATGAACGAAGCGCCCGCAAGCAGCATGACCGCCTTGATGATCTGCACCCAGGTTGTGGCGGTCATCCCGCCAAACAGCACATAGACCATCATCAGCACACCCACGATCACAACCGCGATCCAGTAGTCCAGGCCAAACAGCAATTTGATCAGCTGACCGGCACCCACCATTTGCGCGATCAGATAAAACAGCACCACCACGATGGTTCCGCAGGCTGCAAAAGTACGTACCGGCATCTGGGCAAAGCGGTAGCTGGCGACATCGGCAAAGGTGAAACGACCCAGATTGCGCAGGCGCTCGGCCATCAGGAACATAATAATAGGCCAGCCCACCAGAAAGCCGATAGAGTAGATCAACCCGTCATAACCGCTGGCCATGACCTGAGCGGCAATGCCCAGAAAGGACGCAGCTGACATATAGTCGCCTGCAATCGCCAGGCCGTTTTGGAAACCGGTAATGCCGCCGCCGGCTGTATAAAAGTCCGACGCTGATTTGGTTCGGGCCGCAGCCCATTTGGTAATAAAAAGCGTCAGCCCAACAAAAACGACGAACATAATGATCGCCGTTATATTGACCTGCTGCTTGGTGGTTTCACCGATGGCTTCTGCACCATAGGCGAGGGATAAAAACAGACCGGTAAAGGCAATGCCGATCAAAAACCGCGATACGCCTTTATTCATGAGTGACCCCTACGTCGTTCAACAAGTTACGTTCCATCTCGTCAAATTTCGAGTTGGCAATCAGAATATAAATGCCGGTCAGTGCAATGATCAGGATCATCAGACCGAACCCTACCGGTATACCCCAGGTCATGGCGCCGCCGCTGATAGACTGGGCGAACAACTGTTTATCGAACGCGATAATGCCGATAAAACCAACATAGTAGGCAACCAGAATAATGGCTGAAAAAACCCAGCCATACGTGCTGCGCATCCGCGTCATTTCCTTATATTTCGGGTTTGCCATCACCCTTTGAACGATATCCTCACTCATATCTTTCCTCCCAGAAAGTATCGTTAAATTTTGATCGTTGTTCTCAAATGCTTATCATTTATGCAGCAAGTACGACCGTTTTACCTGTAGCCTTCTGTTTCTGCAATTAGTGATATACCCTAGCAATCCACGTTCCACACCTGTTTAAAACAACGTCCAAATATATGTTTAGAGATGCCGTTATTGCGGCGCAATCGGCGCAGGACGGGCGCGTCAGCGGGCCTCGCAACGGCTTGCGCGCTCTTTTGGACCAGGTCCTGG
>Ga0079224_100015530_pt1 | contig 10662 bp, 8 predicted proteins | sample Stecom2015_FD_80414 | JGI IMG/M metagenome (GOLD analysis project Ga0079224, IMG submission 80414) | Agricultural soil microbial communities from Utah to study Nitrogen management - Steer compost 2015 | ecosystem: Environmental > Terrestrial > Soil > Agricultural land | place: USA: Utah...
CGGCCGAGGAACACCAGCGCGTTCGACCCGTCCGCCGTCCGGAACACGTCGCAGCACGCGGCGTTGTCCGGAGTGTCGAACGCCAGCAGTTCGCAGCCGCGCATCTCCAGGGTGTCGCAGTCCAGCCGGACCACCGTCGTCGACCACTTGCAAGGAACGCCGCTGCACCGGACACCGTCGAGGATGATCGTTCCGCCGAGCGGTTGCATCCCGCTGGAGATGGCCTTCGCCGTGTAGCCGCCCTGCCACGTATACGCCAGGTCGAGGTTGCGGAGCACGAGCGGTACGCCGGGCGTGAGTGACTCGATCCGCAGGCCCTGACCTTCGAGGTCCATCGTGATCTCGACTCCCGCGTACTGACCCTCCAGCGTGATCGACCGTCGGACCACGCCGTGCGGGCTCGCCGAAACTTGCCAGGCAGCGCTGCGCATGATGACGCGCTGTCCCGGCTGCGCGGCATCCAGTGCGGCCTGGAGGGTCTGATAGGCGTTGGGATTGCCTCGCTCGAAGATGATGTCCGGCAGTTGCGCGGTCGCCGGAGACGCGAGGAGGACGGCGGCGTGAAGGAAGCGACCCATGATCCCGAAGCAGGGGCGACGATACCGCGCACTGCGCCGACCGCGCGAAACGCCGGACTTCCGACGACCCGCCGAGCTTGCGTAGTGACGGATCCGCCGGGCCATCACGCCGTCGGAGAGGGCGCGCGGGGCGCCGTTGCAGCGGCACGCATGCACGAGCTGCGGCGCGTCATGCGCGGTGCTCTTCTGATCCGAATGCATCAGGCCGTCTGCCGGAGCGAGCGCGCCGTGGACGTGCACGGTGCCGGCACCGCACGCAACGCGCGGGACCAGGATCGCGGCGCAGCATTCCGGCTCGACCATTCCGCGCCTCGAACTCCTGGTGCGCCCCGACGGATTCGAACCGCCGACCCTCCGCGTGTAAGGCGGACGCTCTACCGCTGAGCTAGGGGCGCCGAAGGGCCCGCGCGCGACGCTCGCGGGCGGCGACGACAGTAGCGCGCGCCGGCCGGGGAACCCAGCCGACGACCTCCGGCACGGCAGGCCGCGACGTTGTTCCGCCTCACGGGCCCTTGTCTCATCGCGGTCATGATCCGCTGGGCGGAGCCGTCCGACGTGGGCGCCATCGTGCGTTGCATCCGCGAACTGGCCGAGTTCGAGAAGCTCGCGCACGCGTGCCGTGCGGAGCCCGAGCGGCTGGCGACGCACCTGTTCTCCGACCCGCCGGCGTGCGAGGCGCTCGTCGCGGTCGACGGCAGCGGTGAGGTCGTCGGCTTCGCGTTGTTCTTCGCCGCCTACTCGACCTTCGAGTGCGGGCCGTACCTCTGGCTCGAAGACCTGTACGTCACGCCCGCGGCGCGCGGGCAGGGACACGGACGCGAGCTGCTGCGCACGCTCGCAGCGATCGCGCTGGAGCGCGGCTGGCGGCGTTGCCAGTGGCAGGTGCTCGACTGGAACGAGCGGGCGATCGCGTTCTACGAGAGGCTCGGGGCGCGCCTGCTGCGCGAGTGGCTGACCTGCCGGGTCGAGGGTGACGGGCTGGCCGCGCTCGCCGCCGGGGCGAAGGTCCCGGCGCGCGGATGCGCGACGTAGCGCCGTCGAGTGCGGACGCTCGCAAGCGCGCTGCGGCGACGCGAAGATGCGCGCCGTGGCGGCACGGCAGCTCCTGTTCGGGCGGGCGGAACCAGCGCCCCTGCGGATCGGCGACTTCTGCGCGGCGCTCGCCGCGTTCGCCGAGTTCGGCACGCCGACGCGGCGCGGCACCCTGACGCTCGGCGATCGCGAGATCCCGGTGTTCCGCAACGAGTTCTGGACCTCGGCGCAGCGCGCGGCGCACCGCCTGCACGAGGTGAGCTACCGCGCCTGCTTCAAGCCGCAGCTCCCGCGCTTCTTCATCGAGCGGCTGACCGTCCCGGGCGACCTCGTCTACGACCCGTTCCTCGGCCGCGGCACCACGGCGATCGAGGCCGCGCTGCTCGGCCGACGCGTCGCCGGCTGCGACGTGAACCCGCTGGCACGCGTGCTCTGCGGACCGCGCCTTGCGCCGCCCACGCTGGAGGCGGTGCGCCGCCGCCTCGCCGAGATCCCGTTCGCGCGCGGCGGCGACGCGCCGCGCGACCTGCTCGTCTTCTACCACGAGGACACGCTGGCCGAGATCGCCGCACTGCGCGCCTACCTGCTCGGCAAGCAGCCGCTCGACGACGTCGACCGCTGGATCCAGATGGTCGCGGTCAACCGGCTCACCGGGCACAGCGCCGGCTTCTTCTCGGTCTACACCCTGCCGCCGAACCAGGCGATCTCGGTCGCGGCGCAGCGCCGGATCAACGAGAAGCGCAAGCAGGTGCCGCCGCGCCGCGACGTGCCCGGGATCATCCTCGCCAAGAGCCGGCAGCTGCTGTCGACGCTCACCGACGACGAGCGCGCGCGGCTCGCCGCCAGCCGGCCGCTCCTGCTGTGCCAGCCGAGCAGCGCGACGCCGGAAGTGGCCGACGCGAGCGTCGCCCTGGTCGTCACCTCGCCGCCGTTCCTGAACGTCGTTCACTACGCGAACGACAACTGGCTGCGCTGCTGGTTCTGCGGGATCGACGCGTCCGCGGTACCGATCACGATGGCGACCACCGTGCCCGCCTGGCAGGCGGCGATGGCGCCGGTGTTCGCCGAGCTCTTCCGGGTGGTGCGCAGCGGCGGGCACGTCGCGTTCGAGGTCGGCGAGGTCGCAAAGGGCAGGGTGCGTCTGGAGGAGGCGGTGCTGCCGGTCGCGGCGGCGGCCGGGTTCGAGCCGGTGTGCGTGCAGATCCAGGAGCAGCGCTTCACCAAGACCGCGAACTGCTGGGGGGTCGACAACAACGAAGGCGGCACGAACACGAACCGCATCGTTCTCCTGCGCCGGCCCTAGCGGATCGGCGCAGGAAGACTGTCGGAGTGCGGTGCGGTTCTCCTAAGCTGCGCGGGTGACCCGCACTTTCGGCGTCGTCCTGATCGCCGGCGTCGTCGTCGCGGCGACGATCGAGCTGTTCCTCGTCCGCGCCTCGCTGCCCGAGCGCGTCGCCACGCACTTCACCTTCGACGGCACTCCGGACGGCTGGATGGGGCGCGACGCGTTCGTCGTGCTGACGATTGCCTTGCTCGCCGGTGTCGGCGGCCTGTTCCTAGTGCTCTCCGTGTTCGTGCCGCGCTTGCCGGACACGATGCTCAACCTGCCGCACAAGCGCTACTGGCTCGCGCCGGAGCGCCGCGAGCGCACCCGCGACGCGATCAGCGCGATGCTCGCCCTCATGGGCGGCGTGACGACGACGTTCGTGTACGTCGCCTTCCGCGTGATCCTCGCGGCCAACCGCGACTCGACGCCGCGGCTGACCATGGATCGCTCGTGGCTCATCGCGGCGTTCGCCGTGGCTCTCGCCGCGGTGCCGCTCAGCTTCGTGCTGCGCTTCCGCAAGCCGCCTGCAGGCGATCCGCCGGCGGCGTGACCGCCGTCGCTGCGCGCGGCGCAGCCGGGTCGCGCCGGCACGCGCACGAGTCGGGCCGGCGCACGCCGCATCAGCGCTTCGCCTCGCTCTCCTCCTCCTCCCGCGCCTTGCGCAGCGCTTCGGGCGAGGGCTGGTAGTCGGCGGCGATCGTGGTGATCACCGGGGTGATGATCCAGGTGAACGGCGGGAAGCCGTACCAGTAGTTCTCGCTCGTCGTCTCGATCAGGCGGACGCGATTGCCCTGCTCCGCGGCGATGTCGGCGGTGATCGTGTCGATCATGCGATCGATCGTGGTGCCGCCGATCAGCGGGATGAACACGAGCAGGTTGAAGCCGATGTTGGTCGTCGACTTCACGTGCACCGGTTCGCCGTCGGGACCCACTCGTCCGTTCCAGCGGGTCGCCGTGGTGTGCATCGTGCAGCCGGCGGCGAGGAGGAGGAGGAAAGGGAAGATGAGGGCGCGAACCTGATTTGCCATGCCGCGCAAGCTACCGGCTGTGCGCCGGCCGGTCCCATGCGATCGGCGCCTCTGCCGCGGGCGGGGAGGACCGCGGCGGCGCGGAGCTCCCCGGGCGATCTTCTCCTGCCGCAGGCCGCTGCCGGTGCACCCGTGCGTAGTCGGCTACACTCCCGCGCCTGCCGGCGTCCCCCGGCCGGCGCTTGCGTTTCCACTTTTCACTTCCCTCCGCAATGCATCTCTGCAAAGCCGTACCCTCATTCCTGCTCTTCGCGACCGTCATCGCGGCGCAGAACACGATCACCAGCCCGACCGGCGCCGCCACGACCGAAGGCGCCGACACCTTCGCGATGTTCGGCAACCGCCGGCTGCAGGGCATCGACGCGGACATCCCCGGGCCGATCCTGAACATCGTGTCGATCGGATTCCGCCGCGACGGCAACTCGACCAATGCAGGGGGCCCGCGCACCATGGACGTCAGCGTGACGATGGGGCACGGACCTTTCGCGACGTACTCCAACACCTGGGCCGCCAACTTCACCAGCAGCACGAACGTCGTCGCCAATCGGCCGGTGAACTTCCCCGACTGGACCACGCCGCCGGCGACGCCGCCGGCGCCGTTCACGTTCGTGATCCCGTTCGACGCGCCGTGGTCGTGGAACGGGCAAGAGGGGCTGATCTGGGACATCAGCTGCTCGAACTCGACCGTCACGTCGCAGGCGACGATGGACCGCTTCGGCTACAGCACGACGACCGGCGTCGCCGGCGACGTGCTCGGCACCGGATGCATCGCGACCGGGCGCACCGCGGCGTTCTCGCACACCGCCAACACGTTCAACTTCGGTCCGACCGCGGCGCGCATGGAGCTGCGGCTCGGCGGCAGCACCGCGCCGTCGTCCGCCCCGGTGTTCTTCGCGCTCGACCTCGTCGACCCGGACTTCTCGCTGCCCGGCCTGTGCGCGAACCTGCGCACTGCCGGGACCGTGGTCGCACCGCTCACCACGAGCAGCTCCACGGGTAGCATCACCACGCAGACGCTCCAGCTCGGCTACAACGAGTCGCTGATCGGTATCCCGGTGTACACGCAGCTGGTGGCCCTCGACGCCGGGCAGCCGGGGATCCCGGTGGTGGTCTCGAACGGCCGCCGCTCGGCGGTGCCGCCGTTCCTCAGCGTCGGCTACCTGTGGGGCAGCACCACGTCGGCGACGGGGACGCTGATCCTGAACTCGACCGTCCCGGTCGCGCAGTTCACCTTCTGAGTCGCGAAGGCCCGCCGGGCGCGCGCGCTCGGCGGGCGGCGCCGGCCCTGCGGCGTGCGCGAGCGCGCCGCCCGAAGCGTGCATGCCGCGTGCATCGCCGGGACACGCGCGCGACAAACCCGCCGGCGCGCTGCGGTGCGTTCGATCTTCGCACGCGCGCCTGCAATACGGACGCGCGGAGCGGCCGTGATGCCGATCGCGCATCGGTACACTCCGCGCTCCGCCATGCGAGTCCGAGCCCGCGTCGTGCCGTTCGCTCTGCTCGTCGCCGCGTGCCATGACGGCACGCGCAACGCGCCGCCGAGCACGACGCAGCCATCGACGACGCTGCGCGCCGCCGACGCCGAAGTCCACGGCGGGCACTCGGACCTGCTCGCCGCGACGCTGCTCATCGCGGGCGGCACGCCGATCCAGCACGGGGGGCGCGCGACGTTCATGGTGCGCGACAGCAGGCTGGAAGAGCGCTTGCTGTTCCACGCGCACGCGCACGTCGAGGCGAGCGCGCTCGGCGCAGGCGCGCAGGGCGGCGCCTCCATCGCCGGCTCGGCGCGCATCCGCCGCCTCGCGCTCGCTCCGGACGCGCCTGCGGATCGCAACGGGAACGGCACGAACCTCGACGAGACGGCCGACGAAGAGACCGCGCGCCTGTGCGACCTCGCGGGTGCCGAGGGCATCGTGGGCGCCTACGGCGCGATGATGCCGTGGCGCGTGAGCACGGCGACGCTGCTCGGTGCGCCGGGCGGGCGCGACGCCTTCGACGCACTGCGCGTCGCCGGCGCGCCGCGTGCGCAGCAGCAGGTGGACGCGGGCCAGATCGGCGGTGCGATGCTCGCGCGCTTGCACGCCGCGGCGCGTCTTCTCGAACATGGCCGCGGCAGCCGTCCCGGGGCCGACCCGCGCGCCGGGAGCATCGGGCTCAGCCTGCTGCAGCAGGTGATCGCGATGGAGGAGACGTTGATCGGCGCGCTCTTCGGCCGCGACGGCGTGCTCTCCGGCCTGCGCGACGCGCGCACCTACGCGCCGGGTTCGCCGGCGGAGGCCCTGTGGGTGCCGGCCCGCATCCAGGTCGTGGAAGAGGAACGCCTGCCCGGCGCGCCGGCCGCGTTCGTGGTCATCGATCGCGCCAGCTCGCTCGTCGGCCTCGCGAGCCTGCTCGAGGTCGCGGCCGACCTCGCCTGGCTCGCGAGCGAGCGTAACGCGAACCCCACGCTGCGCGACCTGCTCAACGGGTTCCCGTTCGGCTCGCCGCCCGACCGCCGGCGCGGCCGCGGCGGCGCGAGTCCCACGGCCGGCGGCGGCGAAGAGGTCGCCTTCAGCCGCGACATCAAGCCGATCCTGGAGGCGAACTGCATCGTGTGCCACAACGACCAGACGCCGACCAACGGGTTCAGCATGGGGCGCGCGTTCCCGCCGCTCGCGGACTACGACAAGGTGCTGACCCCGGGCAACGTCGGCCGGTTGGGGACACCGCCGCACGTCACGCCGGGCGACCGCCGGCAGAGCCTGCTCTGGTTGGTGCTCAACCAGAGCGTGGGGGAAGTCCAGCGCATGCCGCGCGGCTGCGGCGACGAGTTCTTCCCCTGCCTGCCGTCCGGTCAGATCTCGCTCGTCGGCGACTGGATCGACCAGGGACTGCGCCGCGAACCGTCCGAGCCGCAGCCGCCGCCGAAGATCGGCGAAGACCTCGCGCGCGTGCTGCTGCGCAACGTGGAGCTGCTGCACCTCGAGCCGGACGGCGCGCTCGCCGACCGGTTCGACGGCGAGGCGCGCTCGGGCATCGTGTCGGCGCGTTCGACCGGTGCGACGCTGTCGGCGCTCGCCAACGCGCTCGCGGCGCTCCCGCCGGACGACGACGCGCGCGCGCTGCTTGCGCGCGCCGCCGCGTTCGCTGCGGACCACCTCGTCGACGAGGCCGGCGTGGTCGTCGCCGAGCTTCTGCCCGACGGTGCCGCGCGCCGCGCCGGGCCGCCGGCCGACGCGCTCGCGCACGCCGCGCTGAGCGCGGGCTTGTTCGCCGCGGCGCGCGTGCTCGACGACGAGACCATCCGCGCGCGTGCGCGCGCGACCGCGGCCGCCTGGCTGCAGCGGTTCTGGAACGACGCGGAATCGCTGTTCCGTCTGCGCGTGGGCGACGACCGCCTGCAGGCCGACGCGGCCGGGATCGCGGGCGTGCTGCGCGCGCTGCAGGAAGCGGCCGACGACGGCGTCGCGGGAGCGCAGCACGCGCACGACGCGCTCGTCGTGCGCCTGCTGCCCGTGGTCGTCGCGTCCGAGTGGGAGGGTCTCGGCGAGGTGCTCGACGACGGAGATTCGGATACCGACGGCAACGGAATCGCCGAGCCGGCGCTCGCCGGCGGGCCGTTCGGCAGAGCGCCGTTGCTCCTCGGAGAAGTGCGCTTCGGGCCCGACCCCGAGCCGGAGGAGGGTCCGGTTTCCTGGTCGGAGGTCCTTGCGCCGCTGTTCCGCAGCAAGTGCGCCGGCTGCCACGTCGACGGCGCCGCGGAGGGCGGCTACCGCGTCGACACGCCGACCGCTGCGGCGCGGGCCGGCGAATCGGGATGGACCGGGCGGCTCGTCGTCCCCGGCGATCCGGAGCAGTCGCTGCTCTACCGCAAGCTCGTCGACCGGCGGCCTCCGGTGGGGCAGCAGATGCCGCTGCTGCGGACGCCGCTCGACGACCGCGCGCGCGAGCTGGTCCGCCGCTGGATCGCCGAGGGCGCGCTCGACCGCTGAGTGCGCGGTTGGCGTGCAGGAGTCTGCACGGCGCGTGCCGGCGCGCGCGTGCCGTGCACGGTCGAGGCGGCGGGTGGCGCGTTGCCGCGAGCGCACGCCCCGCAAACTGCGCATGCGCGCGGGCGCCACGGACGGGAACCGTTCTTGCAGCGGGGAGCACGCGCGCCGCGCGCGCGCCCCGGCTTCCGGAGCCGTCTCCTCCGCGCCCGCACCCGCGGTGCGCGGTTGGCGGGCCGCCGGGCCGGGATGGCCCCACGAGATCCGACCCTATGGCACGCATCACCTTGCTGTTCGTCCTCCTGTCCTGGCTGGCGGCTTGCCAGACATCGACCGGAGTCCCGCACCCCGTGGCCGTCGACCAGGCGCTCCTCGACGACGTCTCGGAGTCCGCGCGCGCCGAGATCGACTCCGCGCGCCGCGCGCGCGACAGCGCCTCCGACGCGGTCGCGGTCGCCGAGCGCGACTTCGAGGCCGCCAAGCAGCGCGTCGCGCTCGCCAAGTCCGACGTCGAGGTCGCGCGTAGCAAGGCGGACCGCGCGCGCGAGGCGGTGAACCTGGCGCGCAAGGGCACCGACCAGGACCTGGAACAGGCGAACCACAACCTCGAACAGGCACAGCGCGAGTTCGAGGCGGCGCGCGGCCTCGTCGCGGTGCGTGAGAAGGAAGTCGCGCTCGCGCGAGCGCGCATGGAGCTGGAGAAGGAGAGGCACGAGCTGGCGGAAGCCCAGCTGGAGCTGGTGAAGGCGCGCGCGGTCGAGGGCATCGAGCGGCCGGCGGCGGACGCGGTCGACGTCGCCGCGCACGCGGCAGCGGTGCGCGAGCAGGAGACCCAGGTCCGGCTCGCCGAGGTGAAGAAGGACGCGGCCGAGCGCGAGGTGCAGGTCGCGACCGAGCGCCACGAGCAGGAGTTCGGTGCGATCAAGGAGGAGGCGCGGGACGAGCGGCGCTGACCCGCGCGTGAGCCTCCGGCGGCGACCGGGCGCGGTTCGTGCGCAGAGCAGTCCGGGTCTCGCCCGAGACCCGGACCCGCACGGGTGAGCGCGCGGCGGGCCTCCTCGCCGAGGCCGCACGCCGCTCTCTCCGGATCTCCGGCGACCACGCGCAGGAGTCGCGCGCGTCGACGCTAGGAAAGCGCGGGGCCCGGCCGAATCATGTTCCGCGATGCCGTTTTCGCCGAAGGTCTACCGCCGCCGCCGCCAGCGCCTGCTCGATGCGCTCGGCGAGGGGTTGCTGCTGCTGCCGACCGCGCCGCAGACGCTGCGCAACGGCGACGTCCACCACCCGTTCCGCGCCGGCAGCGACTTCCACTACCTGACCGGCTTCCACGAGCCGGAGGCCCTGCTCGCCGCGTGGCGCACCGGGCCGGGACGGCACCGCGCCGAGTTGTTCGTCCTCCCGCGGGATCGGGAGCGGGAGATCTGGGACGGCCGGCGGGTCGGCGCAGAACGCGCCCCGCGGCTGTTCGGTGTCGACGCCGCGCATCCGATCGCGAGTCTCGCCGAGCAGCTCGTGCGCCTGCTCGCCGGCCACGCCCGTCTGTTCCACCGCCTCGGCGTGGATCCGGCACTCGACCGCATGCTGTTCTCCGCCTTCGCCAGGCGCGCGGAGAAGCAGCGGCGCGCCAATCCCGCCGCCCATCCCGCGATCCTCGACCCGTATCCCGAGATCGCACGCCTGCGCCTGTGCAAGGACGCGGACGAGGTCGCGTGCCTGGAGCGCGCCGCCGCGGTGACCGCGGCCGGACACCGCGCCGCGATGCGTGCCGCGCGCCCGGGGCGGTACGAATACGAGGTGCAGGCCGAACTCGAAGCGGCGTTCCGGCGCGGCGGGGCGATGCGCGAAGGCTACCCGTCGATCGTCGCGAGCGGGCCCAACGCGTGCATCCTGCACTACCGCGAGAACGATCGTCGCATGCGGCGCGGCGAGCTGCTCCTGCTCGACGCCGGCGCGGAGGTCGACATGTACACCGCCGACGTCACGCGCACCTTGCCGGTCGGCGGCACGTTCAGTGAGGCGCAACGCAAGGTGTACGCGCTCGTGCTCCGCGCGCAGAAGGCCGCGATCGCGGCAGTCGCCCCCGGCGCGCCCTGGAACGCTCCGCACCGCGCGGCGGTGCGCGTGCTCACGCAGGGGCTCGTCGACCTCGGCGTGCTGCCGCGGCGGCCCGCGGCGACGCTGATCGAGAAGGGCGCCTACCGGCCGTACTACATGCACGGCACGAGCCACTGGCTCGGCCTCGACGTCCACGACGCCGGCGCCTACCAGGATGCGGACGGCAAGCCGGTGCGGCTGGAGCCCGGGATGGTGCTGACCATCGAGCCGGGCCTCTACTTCCAGCCGGGTGACAGGACCGTGCCACGCGCGCTGCGCGGCATCGGCGTGCGCATCGAGGACGACGTGCTGGTGACGGCGGCCGGCCGCCGCGTGCTGACCGAGGCGATTCCGAAGGAGATCGCCGACGTCGAAGCCGCGTGCGCGGCGATCGAGACGCAGGACGCGGTGTCCGCGAAGCGGACCGCCGCGGTTGCGGCGGACGCCCGGCGCGTGCGTCGGCAGGCGGCAAAGCGACGCACGGCGCCGCGTGCCGCGCGCCGCTGACCCGGCGCGGCCGGGGCACCGGGCGGGACGGCACGCGAGGGGAAGGCGCGTGCGCATCGGCCCTTGCTGGCCGGCGCGTCGCGCGGTGCACGCGATCGCGTGCCGCGGCCGGAAACGAAGCGGTCGGC
>Ga0079224_100015531_pt1 | contig 10661 bp, 11 predicted proteins | sample Stecom2015_FD_80414 | JGI IMG/M metagenome (GOLD analysis project Ga0079224, IMG submission 80414) | Agricultural soil microbial communities from Utah to study Nitrogen management - Steer compost 2015 | ecosystem: Environmental > Terrestrial > Soil > Agricultural land | place: USA: Utah...
GTTCACGACCGGCAAGATTATTACCACCCCGAAACCGACCCGCGCTCGCGGGGCGGTCAGGGTCGTGCCGGCTTAACGGACACCCCGACCAGGCCCTGCGGAGAACGCGGGGCAGGTCTTCCACGGAAAACCCGGTCCCGCGCCTCCGCCCATGAGGAGACGTAGTGCCATGACCGATTACCGTTCCCTTCCCGCCAGGCCCCATGTCGGCATCGTCGGCGCGACCGGCCTTGTCGGCGGGATGATGCGCGAGCTGCTCGCCGAGCGGAACTTCCCGCTCGCCTCGCTGCGGCTGTTCGCCTCGGCCCGCTCGGCAGGGAAGACCGTCAAGTACGACGGCCGGCAGATCGTCGTCGAGGACGCCGAGAGCGCCGATTTCGCCGGGCTCGACGTGGTGTTCTTCTCGGCCGGCGGCTCGACCTCGAAGGCGCTCGCCCCGCGCGCGGCAGCCGCGGGCGCGGTGGTGATCGACAACAGCTCGGCGTGGCGCGCCGATCCCGAGGTTCCGCTGGTGGTGTCCGAAGTGAACCCCGAGGCGCTCGACGTGCTGCCCAAGAGGATCATCGCCAACCCCAACTGCACGACGATGGCGGCGATGCCGGTGCTCAAGCCGCTGCACGACGCGGCCGGGCTGACGCGGATCGTCGCCAGCACTTACCAGGCGGTCTCGGGCGGCGGCATGGAAGGTGTCGAAGTGCTGCACGAGCAGCTCGTCGCCGGCGCGGCGGAGAGCAACAAGCTCGCGCGCCACGGCGACGCGGTCGACCTGGGCGAGCCGCGCAAGTGGGCGGTGCCGATCGGCTTCAACGTGGTGCCGCTCAACTACGTGCTCGGCGAGGACGACTATACCGAGGAAGAGCTCAAGCTGCGCGACGAGAGCCGCAAGATCCTTGGCGTGCCGGAGCTCGCGGTGTCGGGCACTTGCGTGCGCGTGCCGGTGTTCACGGGCCACGCGCTGTCGCTCAACCTCGAGTTCGAGCGGCCGCTCGAGCCCGAGCAGGCGCTGGCGCTGCTGCGCGAGGCGCCGGGCGTGGTGGTGACCGAGGTCCCCAACCCGCTCGAGGCGACCGGCGCCGACCCGGTGTTCGTCGGCCGCGTGCGCAAGGACCGCACGGTGGCGCACGGTCTCGCGCTGTTCGTGGTCGGCGACAACCTGCGCAAGGGCGCCGCGCTCAACGCGATCCAGATCGCCGAGGTCATGCTCGAGCGACAGGCGCAGCGGGCGGCGGCGTGAAAATAGGGACAGTCCCTCTTTTCCGAAGGCTGCGGCGCCTGCGCAAAAAATAGGGACAGTCCCTCTTTTCCGCAGGCTGCGGCGCCGGCGCTAAAAATAGGGACTGTCCCTCTTTTCGGCCGAGGTCCCTGACCGTGCCCCATCGACGGGGAAGGGTTTCTACGGATCGGTTCGCGTGCCCGAGGCCTCGAACCCCGGCTGGATGAAGGTCACGCCGGTGACTTTGCCGCTGTCGTCGGCGGTGAAGCGCAGCTGCGCGTCGATCGCCTTGAAGAAGAACTGCAGCGGCGCCTCGGGGAAGATCTGCAGCGTCGGCACGCCTTCGCGCGCCGAGCGCATCACCGTGCCCTCGCGGGTGATGTGCAGCACGCCGTCGCCGAAATCGTAGCTGCCGACGACGCGGTCGAGCTCGGCGACCGGCAGTTCGACCTCGGTCCGTGCGACCCGCGGCGGGGGCGGCTCGGGCAGCGGCTGGAGCGGCGCCAGCGGCGCCCCGACCAGCAGGTGCATTGCAAAGTCGGTCGCCGACGGCTCGACCGTGCTGTTGACCAGCACGACGACCGCGCTCTGCGTCGCCGGCTCGATCGCCAGCGCCGAGCGGTAGCCACCGGTGCCGCCGTTGTGCAGCAGCACCTCGCGGCCCGGCTCGGGATGGATGACCTGCCAGCCGAGTGCCTGTTCGAAGCTCGCGTTGCCGGTGTCGAACCGGTTGCCCAGCGCGGTCGCGACCGCGCCGGCGATCGGCGAAGCCGGATCGAGCACCGCGCGCGCGAACTTGAGCATGTCGTCCGCGGTCGAACGCAGTCCGCCGGCCCCGACCAGCGTCGGCAGGGTCCACGGGCCCGCCGGGCGCATGTACTGGTCGTGCCCCTGCACCAGCTCCGCCTGCCGCGCCGGCGGCAGCGACACCATCGTGTCGTCCATCCCGAGCGGGCCGGTGATCCGCTCGGCCAGCAGGGTCTCGTAGTCCTTGCCGGCGGCCCGCGCGAGAAGGTAGCCGAGCAGCCCGACGCCGAGGTTCGAGTATTCCGACTGCGCCCCGATATCGCGCGGCAGTTGGTAGCCGTCGAGGAAGGCCAGCAGCTGCTCCTCGGTGTAGTCGGCATAGGGATCGTCCGGATCGGACAGCGGCAAGTTGTCGGGCAGCCGCGGCAGGCCCGAGGTGTGCTGCGACAGGTCCTTCAGGGTGATCTGCCGCCCGCCCCGCTCGGGCATGCGATGGCCATCGGGAAGGAACTTCGCCGCGGGGTCGTCGAGCGAGACTTCGCCCTTGTTGGCCATGTCAGCCAGCAGCAGCGCGGTGAACACCTTGGTGATCGAGCCGATCTCGAACAGCGAATCCGCTCCGAACGCGGCGGCGCCCGCCGGACCTTCGCCGATCGTCTTCGCCCGTCCCGGCTCGAGCACGCCGACGACCATCCCCTGCCCGGCCCGCGGCGCGTGGCGCTCCTGGATCAGCCGCACGATCTCGTCGTCGGCGGGGACACGCCTGTCGGCCGGCAGCGGCGGGGGCGGCGGAGCGGGCTGTGCGGCGGCGGCGAGATCCTCGGCGGTCGCGGCGCGCAGGTTGAGCGGGGCGGGCCCGGCACCTTGCGCCCAGGTCCCCCGCCAGTGCCCCGCGGCCGCGTCCCAGGTCGCCTGGTAGCGGCCGCCGACCGCCGGCACGGTGAAGCGCAATTCGCCATCGGCGGCGACGATCGCCGCCATCGCGATGCCGCGCGCGTTCTGGTTGGGGCTGTCGAGCGTGCCCGTGAGGGCGCCCTCGGCATCGCGCGCGATGTGCACCACCACGGTCAGCGCGCCCGGCCCGCTGCCGAGCGTGCCGATCCAGTCGCCCGCGGCGTCTTGCGCGACGGCGGGGGCGGAAACGGTGATCGCGGCGGCCGCCGCCAGCGTGCGCAGGGCTCTCATGCGTCCCCCCCCCGTCAAGGCGTCGATCCCGTCAGTATGCCGCTGCAGCCGGCGTGCTGCAACCTGGTTGGTCGAAGGGGGTGGAGGCATCCTGCAGAATGAAGGGGCCCTCATCCAAGCTGCGCTAACTCGCTTCGCGAGTAAGCTTCGCTATCCTTCTCCCGGCAGCGGGAGAAGGAATGAAGACAATGCGCTCCTCCTCCTTCTCCCACTGGTGGGAGAAGGATACGGAGACTTAGCCCGCAAGGGCTTAGTCGCAGTTGGATGAGGGACCCTGCCCTTCAGGCCGCCAGCGCGGCGGCCAGCCGGTCGCGGATCGCGCGCAGTTGTGGGCGGATGTCGGGCGCCGCTGAGGGGGCTGCGCCCGGAGCGGCCGTCGCGGCCGGAGCGGCTGCCGCCGGCGCGTTCGCCGAACCGTTCTCGATCGCCTGGCGCGCGCCCTTGAGCGTGTAGCCCTCGCGGTTGATCAGCCGGTCGATCGTCTGCACCAGCGCGACGTCCTCGGGGCGATAGTAGCGCCGGCCACCGCTGCGTTTGAGCGGGCGGAGCATCGGGAACTGCTGCTCCCAGTAGCGCAGCACGTGCTGGCGGATGCCGAACGCGTTCGCGACCTCGCCGATCGTGCGCAGCGCGTCGGGCGCCTTGCCGTCGTCGAAGGCGAACGCTCCGCTCATGCGCCTTTCGCGATCCGGTCCTTGAGCTTCTGGCTCGCGCGGAAGGTCATCACCCGGCGCGGGGTGATCGGCACTTCGATCCCGGTCTTGGGATTGCGGCCGACCCGTTCACGCTTGTCGCGCAGGATGAAGCTGCCGAAGCCCGAGATCTTGACGTTCTGGCCTTCGGCCATGGCGGTGCACATCTTGGCGAGGATCTCCTCGACGAGGTCGAGGCTTTCAGCTCGGGAAAAGCCCATCTTGCGATTGATCGTCTCGGCCAGATCGGCGCGGGTGAGCGTGCCAACGGATCGCATCATGGCGTGCGTTCCTCCCCAATTCAGAATTCCCGGCGACCTCGCCCGTAAATGGCTGAATAGCGTGCTTTTGGCAAGGCGGTGCTGGGGATTTCCCCAATCTGGGCAGGATCAAACCTTAAGCAGGCTCGCGCCCCACGTGAACCCGCCGCCCATCGCCTCGAGCATGACCAGGTCGCCGGCCTTGATCCGCCCGTCGCGGCGCGCCTCGTCGAACGCGAGCGGAACCGAGGCGGCCGAGGTGTTCGCGTGCCGGTCGACGGTGACGACGACCTTGTCGAACGGCAGGCCGAGCTTGCGCGCGGTCGCGTCGAGAATCCGCAGGTTGGCCTGGTGCGGCACCACCCAGTCGATCTCGTCGGGTGCGCGGCCGGACGCCTCGAGCACTTCGGACAGCACCTCGGCGAGGTTGACCACCGCGTGGCGAAACACTTCGCGCCCCTTCATCCGCACCTTGCCGACCGTGCCCGTCGTCGACGGGCCGCCATCGGTGTGCAGCAGGTCGCGGTGCGCGCCGTCGGCGTGGAGCCTCGTGGCGAGCACGCCCGGGCCGTCCTCGGCCACGTCCTCGGCACGCAGCACGATCGCCCCGGCGCCGTCGCCGAACAGCACGCAGGTCGCGCGGTCCTCCCAGTCGAGGATTCGGCTGAAGGTCTCGGCGCCGATCACCAGCGCGCATTTCGCCATGCCCGTGCGCAGCATCGAATCGGCGGTCGCCATGGCGTAGAGGAAGCCCGAGCAGACCGCCGCGACGTCGAACGCGATCCCGCCGTTGCAGCCGAGCGCTGCCTGGACCGCGGTCGCGGTCGCGGGGAAAGTGTGGTCCGGAGTCGCCGTCGCCAGCACGATCAGGTCGACCTCGCTCGCGTCGATGCCCGCGTCGGTCAGCGCCGCGCGGGCCGCGGCCGTGGCCAGCGTGCCGGTCGTCTCACCCTCACCCGCGACGTAACGCGTGCCGATACCGGTGCGCTCGCGGATCCACTCGTCGCTGGTGTCGACTCGCTCGGCCAGCTCGTCGTTGGTCACGCATCGGGCCGGGAGGGCCGAGCCTGAGCCCTTGAATACGGAACGGATCAACTCGCGGCTCCAACCTTGCCGTTGTCGCGCAGGCGCTGCTCGCCGAGTTCGGCGAGGTCGGCGGCGATGCGTTCGGTCAGGTTGTCCTCGAGCAACCGCGCGGCGACCGCGACCGCGTTGGCGACCCCCGCCGCGCTGGCCCCGCCGTGCGACTTCACGATCACCCCGTTGAGGCCGAGGAAGACCGCGCCGTTGTGGTTGTTCGGGTCGAGGTGGTGGCGCAGCAGCTCGGTCGCCGGGCGCGACACGAGGAAGCCGATCTTCGAGCGCAGCGAAGAGCGGAACGCGTTCTTGAGCAGGTCGGTAACGAACCGCGCCGAGCCCTCGATGGCCTTGAGCGCGATGTTGCCGGAGAAGCCGTCGGTGACCACGACCTCGAAATCGCCGCGGTTGATCTTGTCCGCCTCGACGTAGCCTTCGAAGCTCAGCGACAGCCCGGTCGCATTGCGCAGACGCTGGGCGGCTTCCTGCAGCTCGCCAGTGCCCTTGGTCTCTTCGGTGCCGATGTTGAGCAGCCGCACGCGCGGCTTGTCGACCCCGGTGACGATCCGAGCGTAGGCCGCGCCCATGATCGCGAACTGCACGAGGTTGCGCGCGTCGGCCTCGGTGTTGGCTCCGAGGTCGAGCATGACCACGTCGTGCTCCTCGAGCGTCGGCATCAGCGCGGCGAGCGCCGGACGGTCGATACCCGGCATCGTGCGCAGCGCGAGCTTCGACATCGCCATCAGCGCGCCGGTATTACCGGCGCTGACCGCCGCGCCCGCGTCGCCCTTCTTCACCGCCTCGATCGCGAGACCCATCGAGGTCTTCTTGGCGCGGCGCAGCGCCGCGGTCGGTTTCTCGTGCCCGCCGACGACGTCCTCGCAGTGGAGGATCTCCGAGGCGCTGCGCATGTTCGGGTGGTTCTCGAGCGCGGCCTTGATCCGCGTCTCGTCTCCGACCAGCAGGAACTTGAACTTGTCGTGCCGCCGGCGCGCCAGCGCTGCGCCGGAGACCATTACGCGCACGCCCTCGTCGCCGCCCATCGCATCAACGGCGATACGCGGCAGGCTCATGCGCTAATCCCTGACTTTTCCCGGCCTTAGAGGCCGACCGAAACGATCTCGCGTCCGTTGTAGTGGCCGCAAGCGGTGCACAGGTTGTGCGGGCGCTTCAGTTCGCCGCAATCCGGGCACTCGTGGAACGCCTCGACCTTGAGCGCGTCGTGCGAACGGCGCATGCCCCGGCGGGAAGGCGAAGTTTTTCTCTTAGGGACAGCCATCGCGGCACCTGTTCCTTGAAATCTCTAGTCGTCTTTGACGGCGGCCCTAGGCCAAGCCCCATGCGGGTGCAAGGGCGGCGGCTCGGGTTCGGCCATGCGGCGAAGGCGCGCCCTATAGCGATTTTTCGCGGGTGCGCAAGAAGCGCGGTTTCGCCCCGGCGCGTTGGGCGATATCTGCAGGCGATGCTCCGCTCGTTCCTCGCCGCCGCGGTCCTCGCGGCCAGTATCGCCGGCCCATCCCACGCGCAAACGGTGACGACCGACGCCGGCCGCGCGGCGACCGCCGGCCTGCAGGCGCTGCCGGTGCATGTCGGCGGCCGCGTGCGGGCCGAGCCGCTGCCGGGCGGAGGCAAGCGCTTCGAGCATGAATGGCCCGGGATCTACTTCGAGGCCGGGTTCCGCGGCGACCGCGTCGTGCTCCGGTTCGACGACCCGTCGAACGAATATCGCCTGTTCATCGACAACCTCGAGCCGGTGACCCTCGCGCAACCCGGCACCGCCGCGGTGACGGTAAGCGACCTCGCCCTCGGGCCGCACCGGCTGCGGCTCGAGAAGGTGACCGAGAGCATCGACCGCCCGGCTGCGTTCGAGGGGTTCTACGTCCCCGCCGCCGCAAGCCCGCTTGCGCTGGCTCCGCCGAGGTCCCGGCAGATCGAGTTCATCGGCGATTCGATCATGGCCGGATACGGCATCCGCGCGGCCACGCGGCAGTGCACCCGGGAGGAAGTCCGCCTGCTGAGCGACACCCAGGCCGCCTACCCCGCGCTGGTCGCCAAGCGCTTCGACGCCGATTACCACGTCGTGGCGATCTCAGGCCGCGGGCTGATCCGCAATTACGCGGGCGAAGCGCCCGAGGCGGCGCTGCCCGCGATCTACCCGCGCGCGCTGCCCTCGCGCGACGGCGAGTGGCGCGATCCGAGCTGGCAGCCGCAGGTCATCGTGCTCGGGCTGTTCACCAACGACTTCTCGACCCCGCTCGGCCCCGGCGAGCGGTGGGCATCGGACGAGGCTTTCGCCGAGGCCTTCGTCGCCGCCTACGCGCCGTTCCTCGGCGAGCTGCACCGCCGCGCTCCCGAGGCCGCAGTGCTGATCGTCTGGCCGCGCACGCCCGGCCAGCCCGAGCGGCAAACCGCGGCAATGAGCGACGCGGCCCGGCAGCGAATCGAGGCGGCGGCGCGCGCGATCGGCATCCGCACGATCCTGTTCCCCGAGCTCGGCGACCTCGGCCTGGAGGACAGCGCCTGCGACTATCACGGCAACCTCGAGGATCACCGCAAGCGCGCCGAGTGGCTGGCCGCCTACCTCGAGGCGCGTCCGGAGCTGTGGCAGGGGAACTAGCCGGCCGCGCCCGCTAGATGCCCGGGTTGCACAGGATCAGCACTTCGGCCCGGTGCCGCAGGCTGTCCTTGCGGGGCCGCGTATCGGCGGGCGCGACGTCGGGCTCATAGAGCGGGGGCTGGAGCCAGCGCTGGGTGATCGCGTGCCGCCCTTCCTCCCACGGGAACTTGCCATCGCGGTCGGCCCAGAACAATTGGTGCGCCTCCATCGGCGACTCGTCTTCGCACAGGCCCGCGCGCTTGCGGTGGAACAGCGCCTCCTCGAACCAGCCGGCGAAGTTGGAACGGTGGACCTTCACGCTGACCAGCGGATGTCCGCGGTACTCGATCGGCCAGCGCTGGACCTCCTCGATCGCCGGCACCGCGTCGGTCGCGACGATCAGCTCGCGGTAAATCCGCTGCCAGTCGAGCCGCATCATCGGGTCGCCGCACAGGATGAATTCCGACAGCCCGAAGTTCACCGACCAGCCGTAGGTGACCATGAAGCTGGGCGCCGTCTCCACGTCGTTGATGACGAACGACACGCCCGATCCGCTCTTCTCGAACGCGTCGAACACATATCGGGCGTTGGCGTCCATCGGCCGCGGTTCGACCAGATCGGCGGGCGCCACTCACCCGGTTTTCGACGATGCGAAGGGATTTCGCGCTAGCGCCCCGCCGCAATGGCCGCGTCGCCGACGAACGGATTGCTCGCCCGTTCGCGGCCGAACGTGCTGGTCGGGCCGTGTCCCGGAACGAAAGTCACCTCGTCGCCGAGTGGCCAGAGCTTGCCGGTGATCGCCTCGATCAGGTCCTGGTGATTGCCCATCGGGAAGTCGGTCCGTCCGATCGAGCCGGCGAAGAGGACGTCGCCGACGAAGGCGAACCGGGTCGGGCGATGGAAGAACACCACGTGCCCCGGCGTGTGCCCCGGGCAGTGGAGCACTTCGAGCTCGACCTCGCCGAAGCGCACGGTCTCGCCGTCGTGCAGCCAGCGGTCGGGCTCGAACACCCTGGTCTCGATCCCGAAGCGCGGCCCGTCGTCCTCGAGCCGCGCGATCCAGAACCGGTCGGCCTCGTGCGGCCCCTCGATCGGCAGCGCCAGCTCCTGCGCCAGCATCCCCGCCTGGCCGCAGTGGTCGGCGTGGCCATGGGTCAGCAGGATCTTCTCGAGCGTGACGCCGGCCCGGGCCACGGCCGACTTGAGCTTGTCGAGCTCGCCGCCCGGATCGACCAGCGCTCCACGCATCGTCTTCGTGCACCAGACCAGCGAGCAGTTCTGCTTGTACGGCGTGACGGGAATGATCGCGGCGCGGAGCGGGCTTTCGGACACGCGCCGCTAGGTGGCCGGTCGACGCGCGCAATGCAACCCGCCGCTTGGCCGGCCCGCCCCGGCGGCCTTTGGCCGGAACAATAGTCGGTGCCTCGCATTAGCTTGCGTTGTCCCAGGTCGTCGGGCGTCCGGCCGGATCTGGCTATCCGGCACCTCCCGCCGGACCATCTCAAGCGAGCTGCGCCCTGGCGCGGCCCCAGGAGGACATATGAAGAAGCTGATTCTATCGAGCGCGATCGGCGCCGCCATGGTGACTCTCGCCGCCTGCGGTAGCGGCACCGACGAGGCCGCCGTCGACACTGCAGAAACCGACGCAGGCAGCGCGATGGCCGATGCAAGCGCCAACGCTGACTGGCCGGCAGGCACGCGAATCGTCGAGGAAGGCGGCACGACCTACCGAGTTGCTCCCGACGGTACCCGCGTCGAGCTGACCTCGGGCGACTGGCGGATCGTGACCGAAGGCGATCAACGCTTCCGCGTCCGCGATGATGGCACCCGCATCCGCATCGACGAGGAAGGCCTCGACATCGACGGTATCGCCTCGGGACCGGACATTCCCGGTGTCGACGTCGACGTCGGCACGAACGCCGACGGCAATCTCGACGTCGACGTGGCCACCGACGGCCGCGACGCCACGCCGAACGACTGACGCAAGGGCCGGAGGATCGAGCGATCTTCCGGCCTTTTCGCGCCTACTGCCCCCTTCGCTCCGCCATCTCCCGCGCCCACTCCTCGCGCGTCGGCATGATCGGGTTGTCGACGCGGCGGAGGATCTTCCATTCGCCATCCTCGCGAATGAACTCATCCTCGTAGAGGCCGGTCAATTCGGGCACCGGGCTGCCGTCGGGGCCGCGCATGATCAGCAGGTGGCGCGAGCGCGCGGTGGCGCGGTCGCCGTCGACCTCGATCTGCGGGTTCGAGACGAGGTGGTAGCTCTCCATGTTGACGAACCCCGGCGGCGGGTTGCCGAACAGCCCGACCAGCAGTTGCTTGATCTCCTCGCGCCCGCGGCGAACGGTGTTGCCGTTGCGCCATTCGCCCTCGCGCGCGAACAGGTCGGCGTAGCCGTCGAAGTCCTGCGCATCGATCCGCGCCGCGTACTCGACGAGGATGCGCTGGATCGCCAGCTGGTCCTCGAGCTCGCGGATGCGGGCATCGGCGGACGCAGGCGCCGGCGCTGCCGCCGGTCCGCCACCGGGCGCCGGCGGCGCATTGGGGTCGCGAAAGGGAATCTCGCCCCAGGTCGTGCGCCGGGCAATCTTCCACTCGCCGTTCACCCGCACGTACTCGTCGAGGTAGCGCCCGGCGATCAGCGGCGTCGGCCGGTTCTCGGGCGAGGCGGTCCAGAACAGATACTTCGATTCCACGTGTGCGCGGTCGCCGTCGATGGTGATCAGCGGGTTGGTCAGCATGTGGAAGTTCGACTTGTTGACGAACCCCGGCTCGGGCTCGCCGAGGTTGGCGCGCAGCATCGCCTCGATCGCCGCCGGGCCGGTGAAGGTCCCGAAACCGCCCTGCCAGACGCCGTCGGGAGCGAACAGCGCGGCGTAGGCCGCGTA
>Ga0079224_100015533_pt1 | contig 10661 bp, 6 predicted proteins | sample Stecom2015_FD_80414 | JGI IMG/M metagenome (GOLD analysis project Ga0079224, IMG submission 80414) | Agricultural soil microbial communities from Utah to study Nitrogen management - Steer compost 2015 | ecosystem: Environmental > Terrestrial > Soil > Agricultural land | place: USA: Utah...
CTGGAGCACGTGGTGCTGCCGGCCAGCTCGCTCGAGGGCGGCGTGCCGGCCAAGCTGCGCGCGGCGCTGACCATCCTGCGCGGCGTGCTGGCCGCGCGCCGCGACCTGCGCCGCCGCCGCGCGGCGCTGCTGGTCGGTTTCGGTGGCTATCCCAGCTTCGCTCCCGCGCTGGCCGCGCGCAGCCTCGGCCTGCCTGTGCTGCTGCACGAGCAGGCCACGCGGCTGAGCAAGGCCAATGCCCGGCTGCTGGGCCAGGCCACGGCGCTGGCGAGCTCGTTTCCCGAGGTCGCCGGCACCGGCGCGTTCGATCCGGCGCGGATCGTCCAGACCGGCAACCCCGTGCGCCAGGCGATCCTCGACGCGCGCGGCGACTATCCGCCCTTCGACGAGCACGGCCCGCTGCGGCTGCTGGTGGTGGGCGGCAGCCAGGGGGCCGCGGTATTCGGCCGCGTCGTGCCGCCGGCGCTGATGCAGCTGCCGGCGCCGCTGCGCGCGCGGCTGCAGCTGTCGCTGCAGTACCGCGGCGAGGCGCCCGAGGCGCTGCAGGCGCAGTTGGCCGCGGCGGGCATCGAGGCCACCGTGCAGCCGTTCTTCCACGACATCGGCGAGCGCCTGCGCGATGCGCACCTGGTCATCACCCGCGCCGGCGCCAGCACCGCGGCCGACCTGCTGGTGATCGGCCGCCCGGCCATCTTCGTGCCGCTGCCGCACGGCGGCTCGCGCGAGGAGCAGCGCCGCAACGCGCAGACCCTCGCCGAGGCCGGTGCCGGCTGGCACGTGCCCGAAGCGGAGTTCGAGCCGCAGGCGCTGTCGGGCCTGCTGGCCGGGCTGTTCGGCTCGCCCACGCGCCTGCCGCAGGCTGCGCGCGCGGCCGCCGCACTGGGGCGGCCGGATGCCGCCGCGCGCCTGGCCGACCTGGTCGAGCGCACGCTCCAGGCCTGACGGCCCGCTCTGCGTCGCCGCCTACAATGGGGCGATGCGCGAGGATCCCGGCCCTTCCCCCGAACCGCTGCGTGACGATGCCGACGTGCTGGTGGTCGGCGGCGGCCACAACGGCCTGGTCTGCGCCGCCTACCTGGCGGCCGCGGGGCTGAAGGTCACCGTGCTCGAGCGGCGCGGCGTGGTCGGCGGCGCGGCGGTGACCGAGGAATTCCACCCGGGCTTCCGCAACTCTACCGCGAGCTACACGGTCAGCCTGCTCGATCCGTCGGTGATCGCCGACCTGCGCCTGGCCGCGCACGGGCTGCGGGTGGTCGAGCGGCCCTTCTCCAACTTCCTGCCGCTGCCCGACGGGCGCGCCTTTCGCCTCGGCGGCGACCGCGGCCTGCAGGCGATCGCGGACTGGTCGCCGCGCGATGCGCAACGCATGGCCGGTTACGAGGCGATGCTCACGCGGGTGGTCGCGGTGCTGCGCGCGCTGGCCCGGCGCACGCCGCCCGACGTGGGCGGGAAGCTGTCGCTGTCGGACTGGCTGGCCTCGTACGATGTCGCGCGGCGGCTGGGCCGGCTCGACCTCGCGGGTCGTCGCGACCTGCTCGCGCTGTTCACCCGCTCGGCCGGCGACCTGCTCGACGAATGGTTCGAGGGCGAGCCGCTCAAGGCCGCGCTGGGCTGGGACTCGGTGGTCGGCAACTTCGCCAGCCCGTATACCCCGGGCAGCGCCTACGTGCTGCTGCACCACGTGTTCGGCGAGGTCAACGGCAAGCAGGGCGCCTGGGGCCACGCGATCGGCGGCATGGGCGCGATCACCCAGGCGATCGCGCGCGAATGCGAGGCGCGCGGCGTGCGCATCCACACCGGCGCGGCAGTGGCGCGGGTGCTGGTGCAGGGCGGCCGCGCCCGCGGCGTGGCCCTGGACGACGGCCGCGAGCTGCGCGCCGCCACCGTGGTGTCCAACCTCAACCCGAAGCTGCTGTACACACGGCTGGTGGAACGCGCGCACCTGGACGAGGACACGGCCCGGCGCATCGCCGCCTATCGCTGCGGTTCGGGCACGTTCCGGATGAACGTGGCGCTGTCGGAGCTGCCCGACTTCACCGCCGCGCCGGGGACGTCGCTGCAGCCCCACCACCAGAGCGGGATCCTGGTCGGACACTCGCTGCAGTACTTCGAGACCGCCTACTTCGACGCGAAATCGCGCGCCCACAATCCCGGCTGGGCGCGCGCGCCGATCGTCGAGCTGGTGATCTCCTCCACGCTCGACGACACGCTCGCGCCGCCGGGCCAGCACGTGGCCAGCCTGTTCTGCCAGCACGTGAATCCGGAGCTTGCGGACGGCGGCTGGGATGCACATCGCGACGCGGTGGCCAGGCTGATGATCGACACGGTCGATGCGGTCGCGCCCAATTTCGCGCGCAGCGTACTGGGCTACCGCGCACTGTCTCCGCTGGACCTGGAGCGCGAGTTCGGCCTGGTGGGCGGCGACATCTTCCACGGCGCGCTGGGCCTGGACCAGATGTTCAGCGCACGCCCGCTGCTGGGGCAGGGCCGCTATCGGGGGGCGCTGCCGGGCCTGTACCTGTGCGGCTCGGGCGCGCATCCGGGAGGCGGCGTGACCGGCCTGCCAGGGCGCAACGCGGCGCGCGAGATCCTGCGTGACCTGCGCCGCGGGCCGCGCCCGGGCTGATTGCGCGCCGCACAGCCGCCCGCATTCGTTGGAAACGTTTGCAGCGCGCGGGACCTTAGTGAACCGCGCGGTATCGTTTTGCGGTGCAGCGTGCAACGGGGGTAACGGATCGTTCACGATGGCTTCGCACCCGACGTGGGGGAGGGAGCAAAGCCCGCTGGCAGGCAACTGCCAGCGGGCTTTTTTTATCTGCCATTCCGCGCCCGCCCCACGGTGCGGTTCGATGCGGTCACCAGCCCTGGATCCTCCGCACGCAGGCCACCCCACCCCTGCAGGAACGGTTTCAGGCGCGACCGGCAACCGTCTCCGTCCCGCCGCCTGCCGAACCACGCAGCGGCCACCACCCGAATGCCCGGGGCGGGCAAACCCCATCGGCTGCCCTGGCTGCAGCGGCATGACGGACCCAGGTCCGACGGCGGTCAACCGGTGTCCGGCCGCGCGCCTCGACCGGTCGGGTCGCAGCATCGGACGGAGCGGGGCGGGCCCCCGCGAGCGGTGCGCGGGCTGCCGTTGCCGCGGCAGCGCAATGCCACAATCGGCACATGGACCAGCTCCGCGACGATCTCGATGCCCTTGCCGACCGCGCGCTCGCCCGCCTGGGGGTGCTGGGAGACGATCCGCGCCTGCGCCAGGTCGCGGTCGCCAGCGATTTCGCCATCGACGTGCTCGCGCGGCAGCCCGGACTGCTTGCCGGGCTGCTGGCGGACGACGGCGCCCAGCCCGTGCCGCCGCCGGTGCTGGAACCCGGCCGCAGCGACGAGTGGCCGCGCCTCCTGCGCCAGTACCGAACCGCCGAGTGCACGCGCCTGGTGTGGCGCGACGTGCTCGGCCTGGATGACGTCGACGCCACCCTCGATGCGCTGACCCGGCTGGCCGAGTGCTGCCTCCAGCGGGCCCTGGAGGCGCTGGAGCAGGACTTCGCCCATCGCCATGGGACCGTCCACGGCCCGGACGGCCGGCCGGTGCGGCTGGTGGTCTTCGGCATGGGCAAGCTCGGCGGCGGCGAGCTGAACTTCAGTTCCGATATCGACCTGGTCTACGCCTACGAGCATGGCGGCGAAAGCCGCGCCGAGCCGGGGCGGTCGATCCGTCCACTGGCGGCCGAAGACTACTTCGCGCGGCTTGGCCAGCAGTTGGCCCGGTTGCTCGACGAGCGCACGGTCGACGGCTTCTGCCATCGCGTGGACCTGCGCCTGCGCCCGTTCGGCAACGCTGGGCGGGTGGCGATCGGCTTTTCCGCCCTGGAAGTGTATTTCCAGCGCGAGGGCCGCGACTGGGAACGCTACGCCTGGCAGAAGGCACGCCCCGTGGCCGGCGACCTCGATGCCGGCCGGCGCTTCCTGCAGACCCTGCGTCCGTTCGTCTACCGGCGCTACCTCGACTTCGGCGCGCTCGACGGCCTGCGCGGGATGAAGGCGATGATCGCGGCCGAGGTGGCGCGCAAGGAGCTGGCCGACGACATCAAGCGCGGGCCGGGCGGCATCCGCGAGATCGAGTTCCTCGCCCAGGCCCTGCAGCTGATCCGTGGTGGCCGCGAGCCGGCGCTGCGCGAGCCGCGCCTGCTGCCGGCGCTCGCGGCGCTGGAGGCGGCGGGCCAGGTGGAACCGGCGACCGCCGCGGCGCTGGCCGAGGACTACCGCTTCCTGCGCAGGCTGGAGAACCGGCTGCAGATGCTCCGCGACGAGCAGACCCACCTGCTGCCCGCTTCGGAAGTCGATCGCGCACGCCTCGCGCGCGGGCTCGGCCATGAGGGCTGGGACCGGCTGGCCGCCGAGGTCGACCGCCACCGCGCGCGCGTGGCCCGCGAGTTCGATGCACTGCTCTCGCTGCGTGAGCAGCAACCGGCGGTGGACGACGACATCGCCGGCTACTGGCGCGCGCTGCCCCGTGGCGGCCATGCCGACGCGCTGGCCGCGGCCGGCTTCCAGGACGCGGTCGAGGTCGACGCGGCGCTGCGCGATTTCGTGCGCACGCCCAGCGTGCGCGACCTGTCCGATGCCACCCGGGCGCGCCTGGACCGGGTGATGCCGGTGCTGCTGCAGGCCTCGGCGCCGGCATCGCGGCCGCTGCAGGCGATCCGCCGCCTGCTGGCGCTGCTGCACAACATCCTGCGCCGCTCCAGCTACCTGGCCCTGCTCGACGAGGAGCCGGCGGCGCTGGCGCGCCTGGTCGACCTGGTCACCCGCAGCGCGCTGCTGGCCGAGCGGTTGGCCGCGCATCCGCTGCTGCTGGACGAGCTGCTCGACGCGCGCGCCGAAGGGCCGCTGCCGCAGCGCGAACTGTTCGCCGCGGCCTGTGCGCCGGCGCGCGGGATGGACATCGAAGCGGCGCTGTTCACCCTCAACGAAGTCCGCCAGCAGCTCAGCTTCCGGATCGCCCTGGCCACGCTCGATCGCCGCCAGCCCGCGCGCGAGAGCACCCGCCAGCTGGCCTGGCTGGCCGACGCGGTGGTCGACGTGGTGCTGTCGCTGGCGCGTCGCGAACTCGAGCGCGCGCATGGCGCGATTCCCGGCGCGGGATTCGCGGTGCTCGGCTATGGCAGCCTCGGAGGCGAGGAGCTGGGCTTCGGCTCGGACCTGGACCTGGTGTTCCTCTACGACGCTCCTCCCGCCGCGCACTCCGATGGCGGCCGCGCGCTGGACGCGCCGCACTGGTTCGCGCGCCTGGCGCAGAAGATCGTGTCCCTGCTGGGCGCGGTCACCGGCGGCGGGCGGCTGTACGAGGTCGACGTGCGCCTGCGCCCGGACGGCGGCAAGGGCCTGCTGGTCTCGACCGTGGCCAGCTATGCCGAATACCAGCGCGAACGCGCCTGGACCTGGGAGCACCAGGCCCTGGTGCGCGCGCGCTGCATTGCCGGCGACCCGCCGGTGCGCGAGGCGTTCGAGCGCATCCGCGGCGACACCCTCTCGCGTGGGCGCGACCACGCGCAGCTGCGGGCCGACGTGGTCTCGATGCGGCAGCGCATGCGCGACGAGCTCGACCGCAGCGATCCGGCGCTGTTCGACATCAAGCAGGGCGAGGGCGGGCTGGTGGACCTGGAGTTCCTGCTCCAGTACCTGGTCCTGCGCGAAGCCGCGTCGCAGCCCGACCTGCTGCAGCCGCGCGCGACCCGGCCGCTGCTCGAGGCGCTGTCGGCCTCGGGCGTGCTGCCCGAGGACGTCGCCGCCACGCTGCGCAAGGCGCATGCCTGGCTGGTGGCGGCCGGCCTGGACTGTACGCTCGACCGGCGTCCGCGCCTGGTGCCGCGCGATCCCGCGCTCGACGCCGCGCGCGCGGCGATCGGCGAGGCCTGGCGCCGGCACGGGCCCGGCGGCTGAGCGCAACGGGTATATTGCCGCGTCCGCAACATCCGACGGGACACCGCACATGGACCAGGCCGCACCGGCCCTGCTGGAAACGATCGAGCGCGACACCGGCGCTGCGCCGCAGTGGAGCGTGGTGTGGCTGCATGGCCTGGGCGCGGACGGCAACGATTTCGTCCCGATCCTGCCCGAGCTGGTGCGCCGCGACTGGCCGCCGATGCGCTTCGTGTTCCCGCACGCGCCGGTGCGCCCGGTGACGATCAACAACGGCATGCGCATGCGCGCCTGGTACGACATCGTCGATTTCGACTTCAACTCCGCCAGCCGCGCCGACAGCGCAGGGGTGGAGGAGTCGGTGGTCCAGGTCGAGGCCCTGGTCGAGCGCGAGGTCGCGCGCGGCGTCCCGCCCTCGTGCATCTTCCTGGCCGGCTTCTCGCAGGGCGGCGCGATCACCCTGGCCGCGGGCGTGCGTCGCCGCGAGCCGCTGGCCGGCCTGATCGGCCTGTCCACCTACCTGCCCGCGCCGGACCAGGCCGGGAAGACGCTGGTCGACGCCGCGCGCGCGCAGCCGCTGTTCATGGCCCACGGCACCCAGGATCCGGTGGTCCCGCTGGCCGCCGGCGAGCAGGGCGCGCAGTGGATGCGCGACCACGGCTTCGAGGTCGAGTTCCACCGCTACCCGATGCCGCATTCGGTCTGCCTCGAGGAGATCCGCGACCTGGGCGCCTGGATGTCGCGGCGGATCACCGCGGGCTGAGTCGACCCGCCAAACGGCCCGATGGTGCGTGCGGCGCGGCCGTGCGCGGCCGTAGCGTAGGCGACGCGATGGTGTCCGGCCCGGACGGCGGCTAACATGCGGACAGGATCATGCCTGCACCGGAGTGGATGCCCGCGGTGAAGATCGTGATTGCCGACGACGAGCCCCTTGCCCGCGAGCGCCTGCGGGCGCTGCTGGCCGGCGAGCCGGGGGTGGAGGTGGTCGCCGAGGTCGGCGACGGTCATGACACCCTGCACGCCTGCGCCGAGCACGAACCGGATCTGGTGCTGCTGGACATCGCCATGCCGGGCATCGACGGACTCGAGGTCGCGCGTCATCTCAAGACGTTCGAACGGCGTCCGGTGGTGGTGTTCTGCACCGCCTACGACGCGCACGCGCTGTCGGCCTTCGACGCCGAAGCCGTGGACTACCTGGTCAAACCGGTCCGCCCGGAGCGCCTTGCCTCGGCGCTGCAGCGCGCACGCGCGCTGGCGGCGGCGCGCGAGGGCGGGGATGGGCCGGCCGGCGCCGGCAAGCGCCGCACCCACCTGTGCGCCCGCCTGCGCGGCAGCCTGCGCCTGATCCCGGTCGACGAGGTGCGCTACCTGCAGGCCGAGGAAAAGTACGTGGTGGTCCACCACGCACGCGGCGAAGACCTGATCGAGGAGTCGCTCAGGTCGCTGGAGGAGGAGTTCGGCGAGCGCTTCGTGCGCATCCACCGCAATTGCCTGGTGGCGCGCGAGGAACTGGTCGAACTGCGGCGCGGCATCGACGGGCAGGTCCACGCCATCCTGCGCAACGGCGACCGGCCGCTGGACGTGAGCCGCCGCTGCGTGGCACAGCTGCGCGAGACCCTGCGCGGCTTCTAGCGCCGGTCCAGCGGCGAATCCCCGGCTGCGGGATAATGCGTGCATGGAACGACTGCGCATCGCCACCCGCAAGAGCCCCCTGGCCCTGTGGCAGACCGGACACGTCGCGCAACGGCTGCGCGACGCGCACCCGGGGCTCGAGGTCAGCCTGGTGCCGCTGAGCACCCGCGGCGACGAGGTCCTGGATCGTTCGCTGGCCGCGATCGGCGGCAAGGGCCTGTTCCTCAAGGAACTGGAGGTGGCCATGCAGCGCGGCCAGGCCGACTGCGCGGTGCATTCGCTCAAGGACGTGCCGATGGAGCTCGAACCCGGGTTCGCGCTGCCGGCGATCCTGGCCCGCGACGATCCGGCCGACGCCTTCGTCAGCAATGCCTTCGACGACCTGGACGCGCTGCCGGACGGGGCGCGGGTCGGCACGTCCTCCCTGCGCCGCCAGGCGCAGCTGCGCGCACGCCGGCCGGACCTGCGACTGCTCGACCTGCGCGGCAACGTCAATACGCGCCTGGCGCGGCTCGACGCGGGCGACTACGACGCGATCGTGCTGGCCTGCGCGGGCCTGCTGCGACTGGACCTGGGCGCGCGCATCCGGACCCGCCTGGCGCCGCCGCAATGGCTGCCCGCGCCGGCACAGGGCGCGATCGCCGTGGAATGCCGCGACGACGACCCGGTGACCGCGCGCCTGCTGGCGCCGCTGGACGACGCCGGCACGCGCCGCTGCGTGGGCGCGGAACGGGCCATGAACCGCGCCCTGCACGGCAGCTGCCACGTGCCGGTGGCGGCGTTTGCCCAGGACACCGGAGCCGGGCTGCAGCTGCAGGGCATGGTGGGCAGCGCCGTGGACGGGCGCGCGGTGCGGGTCGAGGTCGGCGGCGACGAGCCCGAGGCGCTGGGCCGCGAAGCGGCGCGGCGGCTGTTGGCCGACGGAGCCGGGGAACTGCTCGGCCAAGGCTGAGGCGGCCGCGCGCGGCCGGGTCAGAACGCATAGCGCAGGCGCAGCGAGCCTTCGCGATCGGTGCGGCCCTCGCCGCCGTTGCCGGCGGTGTCGTGGCGCAACTCGACGTCACCCAGCAGCGACCACTGCGGGTCCAGGCGGAGATCCAGGCCGATGGTCTGGCGCACGAACGCATTCTCGCGGCCGCGTTCGATCCGCACCTGCTGGTTCAGCGCCGCACGTTCCCCCAGGCGCTGGCTCCAGCGCACCTGGCCCGACGCGACCAGGCCCTGGTCGGCCGCACCCCAGTCGGCGTACGGCTGCAGGCGGTAGCCGGTGCCGAATTCCAGCTGCAGCCGGGTATCCGGGCTGCGCACGGCCTCGAGGCCGTAGCGGGTGGCGAACAGCGCGGGGCCGCCGGTGGAATGGAACCAGTCCCGGCGCGGGGCCGGCGAATGCAGGCCGATGTAGCGACGGGTCGCCAGCTGCGGCAGGCGCATCGGCCGGATCGGTTCGATCGCGCCCGGCGCCCGCGGCCGCTCGACCACCCGCGTCGGCGGCCCCTGCCACTCGGCATCGGCACAGACCAGGCGCAGGCAGGGCTGGCGCAGCGAGACCTGGCCCGAGGCGACGGCCAGCGCCGCCGGCACGGCGGGCGCTTCGGGAAGGGGCTGCAGGAAGACCGGCAGGCCCACCAGGGCCAGCCACCAGCCGGCGAACATGGGGACTCCGGGGTGCGATGACCGGGACATTCTGCCGCAACGCACCATCGATGCCCAGATCAGGGCGGCTGCAGAGCCTGTCGACGGCTGGAACCGGGGAAGTGGCGCGAAGCCCGCGATCCCCCGGTTCCCCGGGCGCTTGCGCTGCGCGTACGGGCGGCGCCTGGCTGCTGCGCGTCCGCATCCGGTGGCTCCGGCGGGAGCCGGTGGGCGTGCATCGTCACGGCCGCTCCGTACGGCTCAGAACGGGAAATAGCGCGGGATCAGCAGGATCGCGGCGGTGCAGAAGATGATGTTGAGCGGGATGCCCATGCGCACGAAGTCCGAGAACCGGTAGCCGCCCGCGGTGAAGACCATGGTGTTGGTCTGGTAGCTGATCGGGGTGGCGAAGCTGGTCGAGGCGGCGAAGGCCACCGCGACCAGCAGCGGCTTGGGGTCCACCCCCAGCGATTCGGCTGCCGCCAGCGCGATCGGCACCACGAGCACCGCAGAGGCGTTGTTGCTCATGAACTCGGTGGCGATCGAGGTCATCAGGTACACCGCCGCCAGCGTGGCCAGCGGGCCGAACTGGCCCAGGTTGGCGATCATGAACTCGGCCGCCAGTGCCGCGCCGCCGGACTTCTGCAGCGCCACGCCCAGCGGGATGATCCCGGCCAGCAGCAGGATCACCCGCCAGTCGATCGCGCGATAGGCTTCGTCGGGCTCCAGCAGCCGGAACACCAGCAGCGCCGCGCAGCCGATCAGCGCCGCGGGCACGATCGACAGCCAGCCCGCGGCCGCGACCAGGATCGTCGCCACCATCACCAGCACCGACATGCTGGCGCGGAACACGTCCACGTTCGCTTCCTTGCGCGTACCCAGCACGATCATGCCCTTGTCCGCGCGCAGGTCCTCGATCGCCGGCTCCGGCGCGTCCAGCAGCAGCACGTCGCCCAGGCTGAGCTGGACCTGGTCGAGCGGCTGGCGGATGTCGAGCAGGCGCCGGTGGATGCCCTGCACCCGCGCCCGGTACATGTGGCCGAAGCGCATCCCGGCCAGGGTGTTGCCGATCAGGTGCGAACCGGGCGAGACCATGGCCTCGACCTGCACCCGCTCGGCGTCGGCGGCATCGCCGTCGATGTCGCCGGCGACGTGGTCGAAGCGAAGCTTGCGCGCCTTGCGCACCGCGCGCACCTGACGCCATTCGCCGCGCACCAGCAGCCGGTCGCCGGCTTCCACCGTCCCGGCGCTGGATACCGGCCGGCCCCTGCGCAGGATCTCGAGCACCACCGCGTCGTCGATGCTCTCGGGAACGACCTGCTCGCGACGCAGGCCGATGGCGTCCGAATCCGGGGGCACCAGCAGCTCGGCCACGTAGCGGCCCACGTGCTCGGTCTCCTCGCTGCCCGGGACGCCGCGGTCGGGCAGCAGCCAGCGTCCCACGGTCATCAGGTACAGCATGCAGATGCCGACGA
>Ga0079224_100015534_pt1 | contig 10661 bp, 9 predicted proteins | sample Stecom2015_FD_80414 | JGI IMG/M metagenome (GOLD analysis project Ga0079224, IMG submission 80414) | Agricultural soil microbial communities from Utah to study Nitrogen management - Steer compost 2015 | ecosystem: Environmental > Terrestrial > Soil > Agricultural land | place: USA: Utah...
ACGGGCGAGACCACGCTGCTGCACGAGCAGACGGAGCCCGGGGTGGATCTGCTGCTGGACCGGGAGGGGGAGCCCGCCTTCGCCTCGCGCGTCACGGCCGACGGGAGCACCGAGTTCTCCGCGATCGACCCGGACACCGGCGAGCGGCGCCCGCTGCTGCGCGCCGGCGGCCCGGAGCAGCCCGTGGGGGTCGAGGTGCAGCGCTCCACCCCCGACGGCACGGGCCTGCTCCTGAGCCTCTACCTCGACGGCGATGACCTGCAGCTGGTGCGCGTGGACCGCGAGAGCGCCGAGGTGAGCGTGCTGGCCGCCGTTCCCGGCCGGAGCCTGGACATCATGGGCATGCTGGCCCCCGGCGTGCTCCCGCCCTCCCTGTACATCGATCGCGGGACGGGGGAGGTCCTCGCCGCCCGCTTCGCGGGACCCCGCGCCCACATCGAGGTGGTCGATCCGGACTTCACCGAGGTCCATTCGGCGCTCGCCGCGCTCTCCGACGGGGTGCTCGGCACGCTGAGCTCGGACCTCACCGGGACCCGCTGGGTCGCGACCTTCGTCCACGATCGGGAGCCGGAGGCGTGGCTGTACGACCACGCCACCGGGGACAGCCGTCGGCTGTTCCGGCCGCACCCGCACCTGGACCCCGCGCATCTCGCCCCGATGGAGCCCGTCTCGTTCACCGCCGGGGACGGACTCGAGCTGCATGGCTACCTCACCCTGCCCGTCGGCGTTCCTGCCCGGGACCTGCCGCTCGTGCTCGTGGTCCACGGCGGGCCGTGGGCGCATGACGCCTGGGGCTTCAGCGCGCAGGCGCAGTTCCTGGCCGACCGCGGGCACGCCGTGCTGCAGGTGAACTTCCGCGGCTCGACCGGACACGGCAGGCGACACATCCTCGCCGCCGTCGGCGAGTTCGCCGGGGCGATGCACACCGATCTCCTGGACGCGGTGGACTGGGCCGTCGGGCGCGGCCTCGCCGACCCGGACCGGGTCGGGATCATGGGCGGCTCCTACGGCGGGTACGCCGCGCTGGTCGGTGCGGCCTTCACCCCGGAGCGCTTCGCCGCGGCCGTGGACCTCGTCGGCATCGCGGACCTGACGAGCTTCGTCCGCGCTCTCCCCTCCTTCAGCCGCCCGTACCTCGCCAGCAACTGGCTCGCCTATGCCGGAGACCCCGACGATCCCGAGCAGGAGGCGGACATGCTCGCCCGCTCCCCGATCAGCCGGGTCGAGGAGATCACGACCCCGCTGCTGATCGCCCACGGCGCGAACGACGCACGGGTCATGCAGACCGAGTCCGACCGGATCGTCGCCTCGCTGCGCGAGCGCGGGGTGCCGGTCGAGTACCTGGTGGCGGACGACGAGGGCCACGGCTTCGGCAACCCCGAGAACGAGGTCCGCCTGCAGCGCGCGATCGCCGCCCACTTCGACCGTCACCTGAGCTGAACCGCTGGTCGCACGCCGCGCACGACCCGACCGGAAGGACCGTCATGACCACCCCAGCCACCTCCGACCGCTCCGTGGACCGCAGTGGTCCCGTCGACCCCGCCCGCCCCTTCGGGGCCCATCTCGTCATGGGCTGGTGGAAGCCCGTGCTGATGACGGTCGTCGTGGTCGGCGCGCTCTATCTTCTGCAGATCCTGTTCCTGGCGGTCGCCGCGATCGTCGAGGTGCGCGTGCTGGGCAAGGATCCCGCCGACGAATCCCTCACCCCGCTCACCTATCTCGCGCTGAACCTGTCGATCATCCTGCTGGTCCCGATCGCGCTTCCCGTGCTGCGCCTGATGACCGGTACGTCCTGGCGGGACGTGCTCGCGGTGGGCCGACGCTTCTCCTGGCGGCGCCTGGGCCGCTGGACCGCTGTGTTCGCCGGACTGATGGCGGTGGCGAACCTGATCCTCCCGCTCGTGCAGCCTTCTCCGCTCTCCGCCCTCGCGGTCACCGGCACCACGGTCGCGCTGCTGGGGATCGTGCTGCTCACGACGCCGCTGCAGGCCGCGGCGGAGGAGATCGTGTTCCACGGCGTGCTCACCGCCGCCTACGGCTCCTGGCTGCGCGCGGCCCGGCCCGCGCTCGCCCTCGGGATCAGCCTCTCCACCGTCCTGTTCGCCCTGGTGCACACCTCCGCGGACCCGTGGATGCTGCTGAACTACCTCGGCCTCGGCGGGAGCACGGCGCTCATGGCGATGCTCAGCCGCGGCCTCGAGGCCTCGATCGCCTTCCACGCCATGAACAACGTGTTCGCGATGGGGATCGGCGCGGTCTTCGCCTACGGGGGCGGCATCGCCCAGGACCGCTCCGCCGGCGCCGGTGGGGCGTACATGCTGCTGTTCCTGCTCGCGCAGGCCGTGGGGGTGCTGATCGTGTGGCGGGTGGAGAAGCGGCGGGCCGCAGCGCTCCGGGACTGACTCGCTGTCACGGGCTCCTGCAGCGCGAGGGCGGCGGGCACCATCGCGCGGCGTCGGGCATCACCGGGGAAGGATCCGTCGGCCGACGGCGTTGCCCCCTGGCACCCCGAGGCGCCCGGCCCCTGGGGCACGAGGAGAGGACCATCCCATGATCGACCTGGACCTGACCGGCAGGACGGCCTTCGTCAGCGCCTCCACGCAGGGCATCGGCCTCGCGATCGCCCAGCGGCTCGCGCTCGCCGGAGCGCGAGTGGCGGTCAACGGCCGCAGCGCAGAGCGGGTGCAGGAGGCGCTCGATGCCCTGGTCGGCGCCGGAGTCGACCCGTCGCGGCTGATCGCGGCGCCCGGCGACGTCACGGCGGAGGACGGTCTCGCCGCCGCGCTCGAGGCCGCCGGCGAGGTGGACGTGCTGGTGAACAACCTCGGCATCTTCGGCGCCGCGCCGGCGCTCGAGATCACCGACGCCGAGTGGCAGCGCTACTGGGACGTGAACGTGATGGCCGCGGTGCGGCTGATCCGCGCGACCCTGCCCGGCATGAAGGAGCGCGGCTGGGGGAGGGTGCTGAACATCGCCAGCGACTCCGCGATCGTCACCCCGGCCGAGATGATCCACTACGGCGTCTCCAAGACGGCGCTGCTGGCCGTCTCCCGCGGCTTCGCGAAGGACGCCGCCGGCACCGGCGTCACCGTGAACTCCGTGATCGCCGGGCCCACGTACACCGAGGGCGTGCAGGACTTCGTCTACGAGCTGGTGGATCCGTCCCTGCCCTGGGAGGAGGCGGAGGTCGAGTTCATGCGCTTGCACCGTCCGCAGTCGCTGCTGCAGCGCCTGATCCGGCCTGAGGAGATCGCGAACGTGGTCGTCTACCTCGCCTCGCCGCTCGCGTCGGCGACGACCGGTGGGGCGCTGCGCGTGGACGGCGGGTACACGGACGCGATCCTGCCGTGAGCGTGGGGCGGCGCAGCTCGCAGCGGATGGGTGCGACCATTGCGCCGTCGTGCACTTCGAGCGCGAGCAATCGGAGATCGCACCTCACAGATTCTCAGGGGCTGGCCTCGACGCCGAGGGGGCGGGTTCGCCGAGGGGACGCATCCTCGACAGGTCGCTCCGCCGCACCGTCGCGATCCTGAAGCGCGCGATGAGGCCCTGGTGGATCTCGAAGCGGATCACCGCGAGCGGATGCCCGCCGGGCGCGATGACCGCTCCCACCTCGTCGCCGAGCAGCATCAGGACGCTCGCGCGGATCCGCTGCGCGAAGAGGCGCGTCTCCTCGGCCACTGCACGGTGGCCGATCATGTCGGGCTTTCCATCTGCGGGGAGGAGCGCACGGTCGGCGGTGCGTACGACGTCGGGGGCCAGAAGCGCGACCAGGGTGTCGAGACGACCCCCGCGTGCTGCTTCGAGGAAGGCCTCGACGATCCGTCGGTGCGCCTCGGTCGCCGATACATCCGGCGCGGGAGCGGAGCCGACGCCGTCCAGACGCCGACGTGCGCGGCTGGCGAGCATCTTCGCGTTCGCTGGACTCGTATCCAGCACCAGCGCGATCTCGGCGAACGGCAGGCGGAAGAGGTCGTGCAGCACGAAGGCGACTCGCTGCGCGGCGCTGAGCCGGTGCAGCAGCACGAGCAGCGCGCGGGAGACGTCCTCGCGGCGCAGGAACTCCTCGTCGGCGGCGAGCTGCTCGGCAGGGAGCGCGTCGGCGAGAAGGGGCAGCTCCCCACGGCGCTCGCGGGCACGCAGCCGATCCAGGCACAGCCGCGAGGTCACCGTGGTCAGCCACGCCGCCGGGTTGTCGATCCGCGCGGGGTCCGTCCCGAGTGCGCGCAGCCACGCCGTCTGGACCGCGTCCTCGGCGTCCTCGTGCGAGCCGAGGATCCGGTGGGCGAGGGAGAGCAGCCGAGGGCGCACGGCCTCGAACTCGTCGATCAGTTCCATGGGAGCTGTCACCTTTCGGTCGTGCGGGGCGTCGAGAGGGGCGACCACCACTGATCCGACATGTCCAGCACGGAGGAGACGCTCATGAGTCTACAGATCGTCCAGTTCAGCACGGAGCCCTCGCGGGCGAGCGAGGTCGAGGAGGGGATCCGGGTCCTGTTCGCCGCCCTCGAAGCCGCTGCTCCGGCCGGCATCGAGTACACCGCGGCCCGGGTCGGGGAGGACCCTCGCTTCCTGCTCGCCCTGACCCTGCCGGATGGCGGCGCGAACCCGCTGCTCGACATCCCGGAGGCCGGGGAGTTCCGCAGGAGGATGAAGGAATGGGCGGGAGAGGCCGCCCGGCCCGAGACGCTCCAGGTGATCGGGCGGTACGTCGGATGACCGGTCCGGTAGCCGGCCTGCTCGCGGCCGCCACGATCGCCTGCATCCTCGCCAACGGAGCCATCGTCGTCGCGGACCTGTCCCGGGCACGGTTCGTGCTCGCGAACTCGGCCGCGGTGGGGCTGAGTCCCGAGGCGCTGCCTGCGCTCGCCGCGCTGAAGGGGGCGGGCGCTGCGGGGCTCGTGGTCGGGCTGCTGGGAGCCGCGACGCTCGGCCTGGTTGCGGCTCTGGGGCTGGTCCTGTTCTATGTGGGCGCGGTCGCGGTGCACCTCCGCACCGGGGTGATCCGCACCATCGCCTTCCCCTCCACCTACCTCCTGCTGGCTCTCGGGGCCGCGCTCCACTTCGACGCCGCGCTCCGCTGACCTGCGACGACACGACCGAGGAGACGACATGACGGACAACCCGCTGACGCTCGACGCGCTGCTCGCCCTGGAGCACCGCGGCTGGGAGGCACTCACTAGGCACGAGGGCGGCCGCTTCTACGGCGCGCTGATGACGGCCGACGCGGTGATGATCCTCGTCAACGGCATGGTCCTGGACCGGGACGCCATCGCGGCGACCCTCGACGACTCGCCCGCCTGGAGCACCTTCACCCTCGAGGACGCGCGTGTGGTGCCGACGGGGGAGGCCAGCGCGGCGCTCGTCTACCGTGCGACCGCCTCCCGCGACGGTGAGGACGAGCCCTTCGTCGCCCTGATGTCGAGCCACTACACGCTGGTGGACGGCGAGCCTGCGCTGACGCTGTACCAGCAGACGACGGTGACGCACTGATCGGTCTCGTCGTCGACGCGTGGACGGACGAGTCCCCCGGACGCGCGGGCCACGAGGGCAGGAGTGTGCTCCGCAGTTTCTCTGCACAACCGTGTGATGTCGGCGGCATCGGACGAAAGTCCTGCTCATCCGTGGTTATTGAACAGTAATCTCCTGTTGTCTCCGGTGGGGAGACGAGGGGGACGGGCGCATGCCGCCGACGCCCCGGTCCGTGCCGCGCACGGACATCGGTGACGACCACGAAGGATGGGCATGAACGCTCGCCGCTGGATCCTGCATCGACCTCTCCAGGAGTCTGCCAGGACTCCTTTGATCGCCCGGGCGCTCATGCTCGCCCTCGCCTTCGTGGCCGCGGTCGTTCTCGCCGCGTGCGGCCCGACGGTCCCGCAGGACGAGCTCGACGGCGGTGAGCCCGCCGTCCTCGAACCGCCGGCGGTCCCGTCGGACGAGGCCGACGCCTCGGAGCCGACGACGGCCGCTCCCACGACGGAGGCGCCGACCGCCCCGGCGCCCACCACCGCCGCCGCCCCGACGCCCACCCCCACCCCGGAGCCCGTCGCCGCCGAGGGCACCGCGCTCGCCGTCCTCGCCGGACTCGACGAGAAGGGTCGCGGTCCGAAGACCGACTACGACCGCGACCTGTTCAGCTGGCGCGACGACATGGACCGCAACGGCTGCGACACCCGAAACGACATTCTGCGCCGCGACCTCACCGCGATCACCCTCAAGGGCGGGACGAACGGCTGCATCGTCCAGCGCGGCACCCTCGACTCCCCGTACAGCGGCGACACCGTCGACTTCGATCGCGAGAACAGCACGGTCGACATCGATCACGTCGTCGCGCTCTCCGACGCCTGGCAGACCGGCGCTGCGAGCTGGGACGAGCAGACCCGCCGCGAGTTCGCCAACGACCCGCTGAACCTGCTCGCCGTCGAGTCCAGCCTGAACCGGCAGAAGGGCGACGGCGACGCCGCCACCTGGCTCCCGCCGCTCAAGGACTACCGCTGCGAGTACGTGGCCCGGCAGATCGCCGTGAAGGACAAGTACGACCTGTGGGTCAAGCCCGCCGAGGCCGACGCCATGGAACGCGTGCTGGGCGACTGCGAGGGCTTCCTTGCGATCGAGGACGACGACCAGTGGCCCGCGACCGGCGAGGGAGATGTCGTCGCCACCGAGGAGGAGCCCGCGCCGGAACCGGCCCCCGAGCCCGAGCCTGCCCCGGAGCCCGAGCCCGAGCCGGCGCCGGCCCCCGCCCCGGTGTACGAGCCCGCACCGAAGGAGGAGTCGAACGACAGCGGCTCCGGCGGCGGCAGCGCCTACTACAAGAACTGCGATGCCGCGCGCGCGGCCGGTGCGGCCCCCGTGTACGCCGGCGACCCCGGCTACAGCAGGAAGCTGGACCGCGACGGCGACGGGGTCGGCTGCGAGTGAGGCCGACGGCGCGGGCATGACCTGACCGTTCATGCCCGCGCCTCGCGAAGGATTCCAGCTCCAGTCCGCTATACCCGCTGAGGGCGAGCGGTCGTCAGCGCTGGCGCAGCACCAGCACCGCGTCGAGGTGCTCGCCCGCCGAGCCGTCGGGGGCGGTCGCGGCGCGCGGCCGCTCCTCGGCGAGCTCGACCTCCCACTCCTCGGCCGAGCCGCCGAGCTGTGCCGCCTCGTCCTGCACGGAGACCATCGTCGCCGGATGGTCCTTCGCCCAGGACGGCGGCGCGGCGTGCGAGACGGTGACCAGGCGCCCGCCGGGGCGCAGCGCGGACATGGCGCGGCGCAGGATCGCGGTGCGGTCCAGCGCCACGTATGACTGGAAGAAGCTCGCGGTGACCAGGTCGACCGATGCAGGCTCCGGCTCCCAGGCGTCGAGGTCGACGGCCTCGAAGCTCGCCCCGTCGAGCCCCCGCGCGGCGGCCTCGTCACGGGCCCGGCCGACGGCAGTGGCGGAGATGTCGAGACCGAGCGCAGTCCAGCCCTGCTCGGCGAGCCACAGCACGTCCCCGCCCTCCCCGCAGCCGAGGTCGATCGCCGTGCCCGGTGACAGCTCGGCGACGACCGACGCCATGGTCGCGTTGACCTTCCCTGACCAGACCCGCTCGCTGCCGGAGTAGAGCTGCTCCCAGTACTCGGTGGGGGAGAGATCGGGGTCCGGCTCGGCGTGCGCGGGCGCGTGGGCGTGCGAGGCGTGATGGTGTTCGATCATGGGCTGAGCCTCGCAGACCCTCCCGCAGCGCGAAAGCGCTCTTGCCGGGGACGCCAGAGCGAGCCGGTCCCGCGTGCGGAGTGCGGAGCTCGGGGTAGATTGTCGCCACTTCCAGCGGCTCCGCCGCCGGGTTGAGGGGAGGGGACCCGATGACGAGCACGCGACAGAGCCGCGCCGAGAAGGTCGACGCCGCGACTCCTGCCTCGCGTAACCGGGTCGTCGACTTCCTGCGAGCCGCCGCGATCACCGTGGTGGTCTTCGGGCACTGGACGATCATCGCCGTCGACCCCGACGGCGGGATCCTCCCGCACGGCGTCCTCGATGGCGCGAGGTGGACCCATCCGCTGACCTGGGTGTTCCAGGTCATGCCGATCTTCTTCCTCGTCGGCGGGTACTCCAACGGACTCTCCTGGCGCTCCGCACGGCGCAAGCAGATCGGCTACGCCGAGTGGCTGCGCACGAGGCTCCGCCGCCTCGGCATCCCGCTGATCCCGCTGCTGCTCGCCTGGCTCGTGATCGGGGTGGTCGCGGTCGCGCTCGGCGCCCCGCATGCGACGGTGCAGCTCGCCTCCCAGATGGCGCTGATCCCCACCTGGTTCCTCGCCGCGTACCTGATGGTGATCCTCGTGGGCCCGCCGTGCCTCTGGCTATGGGAGCGCTTCGGGTGGTGGTCGATCGTGGGCGGCATCGCGCTCGCCGGGATCGTCGACGCGATCAGCATCACCGCCGACCAGCCGCTGCTCGGCTACCCGAACTACCTGCTCGTCTGGGCGGCGTTCCACCAGGTCGGCTACGCCTGGCTCGACGGCCGACTCTCCGGGATCGGCCGACGGATGCTGCTGGCCGCGATCGGTCTGGTCGGCCTCCTGCTGCTCGTGCTGGTGGGCCCGTATCCGGTCTCGATGATCACCGCCGGGGGAGACGCGATCTCCAACTCGAGCCCGACGCGCGTGACGATGGCGTTCCTCGGCATGCTGCAGGCAGGGCTCGTGCTCTCCCTCGAGAAACCGCTCGAAGCGCTGCTGCGCCGGCCGAGGCTGTGGTTCGTGACCGTGCTCGTGAACCAGCGGATCATGACCTGGTTCCTGTGGCACCTCACCGTCATGGTGGGGGTGGCGCATCTGCTGCTCGCACTCGACGCCCGGGCGCTGCTGCCCGAGCCGCTGACGGGGCTGTGGTGGGCGACCCGGCCGCTGTGGGCGCTCGTGCTGCTCGCCCTGACCGGCGTAGTCGTACTCGTGATGGGGCGCTTCGAGGATCCGCGCGGCGACGACCGTCCCGCACCGCCGGTGTGGAAGCCGATCGCCGCGGCGGTGTGCGTCATCGCGGGGCTCGCGGTGATGGCGTCAGTGGGCGTGGTGGGGGAGAGCGGTGTGACGTGGTGGTGGCCGCTGCTGCCGGTGGCGGGGCTTTGGGGGTTTGGGGTGGTGTCGGTCGCTCGTCGTCGCGGCCTTTAAAACCCGGCCGGTGGACGTGCCTACGCCACCGCCCGCGCTTCCATGAAAAGTTCCGCAGGCATCGTCCTGTCCAGTCGCCACACGATCTGCATCGGACGCGACCCCGTCGCTTGCTGGAACTGGGCCGTGCCGAGGCAGGTGTAGGGTTCGGTGCCGATGTCGCCGGTCTTCGCGCGCCGTACGAAGAGGACGACGCTGGAGCCGCGCGATGCGTGGTTGATGTATCGCTGCCCGGTAGGGCTCTCCACGCTCGTCGTGCTTTGGGATTCCCAGTGGAAGAGCTGCTGGTTGATGGCGTAGTCGCGGTACATAGTGGTGGGGGAGTAGTCCGCTTCGGACTTCTTGAGCGTCACCAGTAGCGCGTCCACGTTCATGCGGGGGAGCCACTTCACGCCTTCGCGGATCGAGCCTGGCGCGCCGGCGTCCAGGGTGCCAAGCCCCAATCCGGCCAGGAGCTCCTCGCGGGAGTACCTCGCATGCGATCGCAGCGGTGAGTCCGCGACTGAACCAGAGAGTGCTTCCGGGCGGACTCGAGAAGACTGCTCCTGGAACGCGAGCAGGTGGAGTAGCTCCTCGATCACCGAGGCGTGTGACCGTAGCTCGTCGAGGCCGGTACGAATGCTCCGCTCCCCGTTGGGCCAGAAGGAATACACCAGCATCGCGGCGTGCAGATCCTTCTCAATCCCGGTGGGGAGAGTCGGTGTGGTGAGTAGCCGGCGGTACGCCTGGATCCGCTCAGGATCGTCGATGTGAGTCAGCGTGCCCACGCGGCGCAGGAGGGCTTCGGCCGTGTCTGAGAGCGGCTCTCCCCGGTCGGCAGGGAAGGCCCAGTCCACGAGAGTGGACCAGCTCGCCGAACGCTTCTGACTGTTCAAACTGCGCGTCCCCGGACCGTAGATGTCAGCGAGAGACCGCTCTGCCGCGTGCAGGTAAGAGCCCAAGCCATAGTCCCTCGGGGTGGCGTCGGCCGGCTTGTGCTGACGGACGTCCGCCACCAAATCGCGCGTGGAAAGCTTGAGCTGCTTCTTCACGTTCGAGAGCACAATGTCCTGCGCAACGCGGTCGAAGACGATCTGCGTTCCGGGAGGGAGGAACGGGAACCCCTCGCGAATGCTGCGCTCGAGCCGGTTCCGCGAGAGACCAGTGAGCGCTCGGTACTTCAGGTCGAAGCGGAAGTTCGTGTGCTGGAGCCCGACGAAATCGAGCACGGTGAGCACAGCCTTGTTGTCCGCACGCCGGAGGCCACGCCCGAGCTGCTGGAGGAAGATCGTCGCGGACTGCGTCGGGCGCAGCATCAGGACCGTGTCGATCATCGGGATATCGAGGCCCTCATTGAAGAGGTCGACAGCGAACAGACACACGATCTCGCCGCGCCGCAGCTTTGCGAGGCCCTCCTGCCGCTCATCGGACCCGGAGGCGCCGCTGAGCGCCAGCGAGGGGAGCCCGGCGCGCCGGAACACCTCGGCCATGTAATGAGCGTGCTCGACGCTGACGCAGAAGCCGAGGGCGCGCAT
>Ga0079224_100015535_pt1 | contig 10660 bp, 11 predicted proteins | sample Stecom2015_FD_80414 | JGI IMG/M metagenome (GOLD analysis project Ga0079224, IMG submission 80414) | Agricultural soil microbial communities from Utah to study Nitrogen management - Steer compost 2015 | ecosystem: Environmental > Terrestrial > Soil > Agricultural land | place: USA: Utah...
CAGACGTTCCGCGACTGGCGGTTCCTCGTCACCGGGGCCGCGGCCGGGCTCCTGTGCTTCATGGCCCACCACCTCCTCACCCGGCTGGAGCGGCCGATCCTCGTGTTCGACGCCGGCGGGCTGGCCCTCTTCTGCGTCACCGGCGCGGCTACGGCGCTCAGCCACGACGTCGGGCCGCTCGAGGCCGCCGTGCTCGGCGCCATCACCGGCGTCGGCGGCGGCGCGATGCGAGACGTCCTCCTCGGCGAGGTGCCGGCGGTGCTGCGCACCGGCCTCTACGCCATCCCCGCCCTGGTCGGCGCCACCGTCGTCGTCGTGGCGTGGGAGCTCGACTGGCGCGGCGTGGGCGTGGCGCTCGGCGGGGCCGCCACCTGCTTCGCCATCCGCCTGGCCGGCATCTACTGGGACCTCCACCTCCCCCGCGCCGAGGCCCACCAGCCCGAGCCCTGACCGGCCGGGCGGGGCCCGCTCCCCGGGACCGTCACACCCGGGCCCTACCCTTGGGGCATGCCGCTGCCGCTGCCCGCGTCGCTGTCGCCCTCGAAGGTCTCGTCGTTCACGGACTGCGCGCTCGCGTTCCGGTTCTCGGCCATCGACCGCCTGCCGGAGCCCCCGTCGCTCGCCGCCACCCGGGGCACGCTCGTCCACGCCGCCCTCGAGCGTCTGTTCTGCCTGGACGGGCCGCAGCGCACGCTCCCCGCCGCGCTGGCCTGCCTCGACGAGGCGGCCGCCGCGATGGCCGACCACCCCGACCTCGTCGACCTCGGGCTCGACGAGGCCGAGCACGCCCAGCTCCTCAGCGACGCGCGGCGGCTCGTCGAGCAGTACTTCCGCCTCGAGGACCCGCAGACGATCACCCCGATCGGCATCGAGCTGAAGCTCGAGGTGTCGCTCGACGGCCTGCGCCTCCGGGGGATCATCGACCGCCTGGAGCTCGACGCCGACGGGAACCTCGTGGTCACGGACTACAAGACCGGCCGGGCCCCCGGGGAGGCCCAGGAGCAGCAGCGCCTGGCCGGGGTGGCCTTCTACTCGCTGCTCTGCGAGCGGCTCTTCGGCCGGCGGCCGGCCAAGATCCAGCTGCTCTACCTGTCCGAGCCGGTGGCGATCATCGCCACCCCCTCGGACCGCACCACCCGCGGCGTCGAGCGGCGCCTGGCCGCCATCTGGGCCGCGGTGGAGCGGGCCTGCGAGCGGGAGGACTTCCGCCCCAACCCCTCCCGCCTGTGCGACTGGTGCGCCTTCAAGGCCTACTGCCCCGCCTTCGGGGGCGACATCGCCAAGGCGGACGAGCACCGCCGCCAGCTGGAGGCGTCGATGGCGGACCGCCCGCTCGAGACCGTCTGAGCCTGGCGTCGGCCCCGGCCCGTTAGCCTTCCCGCCGTGCCGCCCCCGTCGCTCCCCCCGGGCCTCAAGGAGGCGATCGTCGCCTTCGACGACGCCGTCGACCGTCGCCTCGCCCGCCTGCGGGGCCGCCCGGTGGTGGACAAGGTCATGTACGGGGCGTCCGAGCTCGGGGACTGGTCGTTCATCTGGCACCTGATCGGCGTGGCCCAGGCTCTGCGACCTGGGCGCAGCCCGATGTCGGCGGTGCGGCTGTCGGTGATCCTCGGGATCGAGTCGGCGATCGTCAACGGGGGCATCAAGTCGCTGTTCCGCCGCACCCGCCCGGCGTGGGAGGCGGCCCACGCCCGCCCGTTCCGGCTCCGCACGCCCCGGTCGAGCAGCTTCCCCTCCGGGCACGCCAGCTCGGCGTTCACCGCGGCCACCGTCCTCGCCGAGGACGACCCCCTGGCCCCGCTCTACTACGCGGTGGCGCTCGTGGTGGCCGCCAGCCGCCCGTACGTGAAGGTGCACCACGCCTCCGACGTGGTGGCCGGCGCCGCCGTCGGCCTCGCCCTCGGCGCGGCGGCCAAGCGCCTCTGGCCCCGCCCCTGACCTTCCCGATCGGGAATGCCACCACCGGCGCGGCTGTTGGCACCAGGTGTGACTGACTCCGACACCTCCATCGCCTTCGCCGTGACCTGGGACTACCGCTGCCCCTTCGCCCGCAACGTGCACGAGCACGTCGTCACCGCGCTGCGAGGCGGCGCGCCGTGGCAGGTGACGTTCCTGCCCTTCTCGCTCGGCCAGGTCCACGTGGAGGAGGGCGACCCGCCGATCTGGGACCGTCCGCAGGACGACTCGGGGCTGCTCGCCCTGCAGGCCGGCACGGTGGTGCGGGACAAGGCGTCCGAGCGGTTCCTCGACGTGCACGAGGCGCTCTTCGCGCTTCGCCACGACCGGGGCGGCCAGCTGCGGGACGAGGCGTCGGTCCGCGAGGTCCTCGCCCAGCAGGGCGTGGACGACGACATGGTCATGGCCGAGATCGCCTCGGGCCGGGCGCTCGAGGTGGTCCGCGAGGACCACGAGCGCGCCGCCGACCGCTGGAGCGTGTGGGGCGTGCCCACGTTCATCGTGGGCGACCGAGCCGCCTTCGTGCGCCTGATGCACCGGTCGCAGGGCGACGTGGCCGAGGCCACCCGCTCGATCGAGCGGGTGCTCGACCTGCTCGCCTGGTCCGAGCTCAACGAGCTCAAGCACACCACGATCCCCTTCTGACCGTCCGCGCCGCGGTCGTCCGCCCGAGCGGCCGGCCGCCGGCACCGGTACCGTCTGGACCGTGAGCAGGGAGCGGAGCGCGCCCGCCCCGCGCCGGATGTCCGACGTCGAGGCCCTGATGTGGAACCTCGAGAAGGACCCGCACCTCGCCGCGACGGTCGCCAACCTCACCCTCCTCGACCGGTCCCCCGATCGAGACCGGCTCCGGGCCCGGATGGCGCACGCCGTCGCCGTGGTGGCCCGCCTGCGCCAGCGGGTGGTGCCGGCCCTGGGCCGCCTGGCCCCGCCGGAGTGGCGGGAGGACCCGGACTTCGACCTGGACCGCCACCTGCGCTGGATGGCGCTGCCCGCCCCCGGCGACGACCCCGCTCTGCGGGCCCTGGTGGCCGCGCTCGTGCAGCAGCCCTTCGACCGGACCCGACCGCTGTGGGAGTTCACCGTGATCGAGGGCCTGCCCGACGGGCGGGCGGCGATGCTGCTGAAGCTCCACCACTCGATCACCGACGGCGAGGGCGGGCTGCGCATGTCCGAGCAGTTCCTCGACCTCGAGCGCGACGCCGCGGCGCCGATGGCCCGCCACGAGCCCGAGGCGCCGACCCCGTCGGCCCCGCCGTCGCTCGTGGGCACCACCGTCGACACGCTCACCCACAACCTGCGCCGGGGCGCCGGGATCGCCCAGCGGGCGGCCGCAGGGGCGGTCGGCACCCTCACCCGGCCGGATCGGCTCGTGGCGGCCGGGGCCGGCGGCGTCGACCTGGTCCGCTCCGCTGCCCGTCAGGCGCTCGTGGTGGACCGGGCCCGGTCCCCGCTGTGGACCGAGCGGTCGCTGCGACGCGAGGTCCACCTGCTCCAGATGCCGTTCCGGCCGGCCAAGGAGGCGGCCCGGACGCTCAAGGTGAGCCTCAACGACCTCATCGTCGCCGCCGCCGCCGGGGCCGCAGGCGCCCTGCACCGGGCCGCCGGCACCCCCGTCGACGAGCTGCGGGTGAGCATGCCCGTCAGCACCCGCCAGGACGGCTCGGTGGGCGGCAACGCGTTCGCGCCCGCCCGGGTGCTCGTGCCGGTCGGCATCGAGGACCCGGTGGTGCGGGTGCGAGCGATCCACGATCGGCTGGCCGCGGCCAAGGCCGAGCGGGCCATCGGGGCCGCCGAAGCGGTGGCCGGCCTGGCCAACCTGCTGCCCACCTCGCTGCTCGTGCGCGTGGCCCGTCAGCAGGTGGAGACCGTCGACTTCACCGTGTCCAACGTGCGGGGCGCGCCGTTCCCCGTCTACCTGGCGGGCGCCCGCATGGAGGCCAACCACCCGATCGGCCCGGTGGCCGGCACGGCGTGGAACCTCACCGTGATGTCCTACGACGGGCACCTCGACTTCGGCCTGCACGTGGACCGTGCGGCCGTGACGGACCCGGCCGCCCTGGCGGCGGCGGTGGCCGACGAGCTGGCGCAGCTGGTGGAGGAGGCGGCGCCTCGGCGCCGCCGGCGCTCCTAGGCCCCGACGGGCTCGTCGACGCGGCGCTCGCTGTCGGCGGCCGTGAGGACCATCCGCACGTCGAGCAGCAGGTCGGAGACCTCGTCGGTGGAGACGAGCTCGCGGTAGAGGAGGTCGGCGAGGCCGCCATCGATGAGGCGCACGGCCTCCTCGATGACGCGCTCGTCGACCGCCTTCGGGGACTCGGCTGCGGGCATGACGTCCTGGGTCTCAGTCATTGCCCCACGAGGATACCCACCCTCGACGACTTCCGGACGCCACCCGCTCGCGGCCGCGCTCCTTAGCCTGGGGCGGTGCAGTACGAGCGCGTGGCCCGGCTCGGCCAGGGCGGCATGGGCGTGGTCGACCTCGCCCGGGACCCGCAGGGGCGCCTCGTCGCGCTCAAGCGGCTGACGCTGCACGGCTCGGCGGCCGAGATCGCCCGGGCCCGCCAGCGCATCGAGCGCGAGGCGGAGGTGCTGGCGCGGCTCCACCACCCCAACGTCGTCGAGCTGCTCGACGTGCTCGAGGAGGGCGACGAGCTGACCCTCGTCATGCCCTACCTGACCGGCGGCACGCTCGCCGACCGGGTGAGCCGCCACGGCCCGGCCCCCGCCGAGGAGGTCGAGCGGCTCCTCGAGGCGCTGAGCGGCGCGCTCGCCGCCGCCCACCGGGCCGGGATCGTCCACCGGGACATCAAGCCGGCCAACGTCCTCTTCGACGGCGACGGCGTGCCCCACCTCGCCGACTTTGGGGTGGCCAGCACCCGCGAGCACACCGCGGGGCTGACGATGACCGGCACCGTGGTCGGCACCCCGGCGTTCATGGCCCCGGAGCAGGCCCGGGGGGAGGAGGCGGGCCAGGCCGCCGACGTGTTCTCGCTCGGCGCCACCCTGCGGTACGCCGCCACCGGCGAGGGCCCCTACGGGCGGGGCGCGCCTGACCTGCTCGTCGTCCGGGCGGCGGCGGGCAAGGTCCAACCCCTCCCCCGGACCCTGCCGCCCTCGCTGCGCCAGCGGCTGCTGGCCATGCTCGACCCCCGCCCGGAGCGGCGGCCGAGCGCGGCGGCGCTGGCCGGCGGCCCCCAGGGCACCCGGGTGGTGCGAGCCGTGGCCCCCCGTCGGTGGCGGCGGGGCGCCGTGGTCGGCGCCCTCGGCGCCGCGCTGGCCGCAGGCGGGATCATCGCCGCCCTCGCCGTGTCGTCCCGCGAGACCGGCTCGGCGAGCGGTCCCACCACCTCGACCGAGGCCCCCACCACCACTGAGGCCTGCCTCGACCTGCCCTACCAGCCCTGCGGGGAGGAGGTCCCCGCCCCGAACACCGACGGGCGGCGCTGCCTGGAGGGCTACGAGGACTACGACGAGGACCCGGCCAACGGGTGCGAGGCCGAGCCCGACGGCATCGTGGACGGCACGCCGCTCCGGGACCGGATCGAGGGCACGATCGTGCCCCGCGACGACGTCGACGTCTTCACCGTGCAGGTGGCCGACGAGCGCCAGCTGCTCTGCGACGGTCGCCTGCACCTCACGCTCACCGCGCCGCCCGGCGTGACCTTGCGGCTCCAGGTGCTCGAGGACGGCGAGCTCCTCGGCGAGGCGACGAGCGCCGACGGGGTGCCCGCCACCGTCACGCTGCGCGAGCCGGAGTGCTTCTTCGACGACAGCACCACCCTGCAGGCCCGGGTGGAGCCGATCGGCTCCGACCGCACCGCCGAGCCCTACGTGCTCGAGCGGCGTGGCTCGTTCTGAGGCCGCGGGCGCCGGTCGCCGAGGGGGTCGGTCGCCGCAGGTAGGGTCGCCGCCATGGGCATGGAGCGAGCCGGAGTGACCTTCGCCAGCCTCATGGGGCTGGGTCCGCAAGCCGCGTTGGAGACCGCCCGACTGGCCGAGGAGTGCGGCTACCGGTCGTTCTGGACGGCGGAGACCACGGGCCCGGAGGCCTTCAGCGTGCTCGCCGCCGCCGGCGCCGCCGCCCCCGGGCTCGACCTCGGCACCGGGGTGCTGGCGCTGCAGCTGCGCACCCCGATGCTCGTGGCCATGGCCGGCGCCACCTTGCAGGCCCTGCACCCGGACCGGGAGATCCTGCTCGGGGTGGGCATCTCCTCGCCGGTGGTGGCCGGCCGCTGGCACGGCCAGCCCTACACCGACCGGCCGCTCAGCCAGGTCCGGGAGTACCTCACGCTCGTGCGGGCCTGCCTGTCCGGGGAGAAGGTGGACTTCGCCGGCGACCACTACCAGGTGAAGGGCTTCCGGCTCGGCGTGAAGCTGGGTGAGCGGCGCCCGAAGCTGGTGGTCGGCGCCCTGAACGAGAAGATGCTCGCCCTCGCCGGCGAGCTGGCCGACGGGGTGCTGCTCAACTACCTGCCCGCCTCGCACGTGCCGTGGTCCGTGGAGCAGGTCCGCAAGGGCGGCGACGCCGAGATCTACGCCTACGTCCACGCCGGGATCTGCGCGCGGGAGGAGGGCATCGAGCTGGCCCGCCGGGACCTGTTCTCCTACGCCGTGGTCGACGCCTACGCGAAGAGCTTCGAGCGAGCCGGGTTCGCCGATGAGGTGGCCGAGATCCGCGAGGCCCACGCCGCCGGGGACCGGGCCGCCGCCCTCGCCGCCGTGTCCGACCGCATGGTCGACGCCATCGACGTGATGGGCGACGCCGACACGGTCGCGGCCACGATGCGGGCCTACGCCGACGCCGGCGTCGACGTCCCCATCCTCATGCCGCTGCCCTGGGGTGCCGACCGCCGGGCCTCCGCCGAGGCCGCCATCCGCGCCGGAGCCCCCTCGTGAGCGACGTCGCGGTGGACGTCCCAGCCGGGGCGGGCCCGGATCGCACCGAGACGCCGTCGCCATGAGGCTCGAGGGGAAGGTCGCGCTCGTCACCGGCGGGGCCCACGGGATCGGCCGCGCCCTCTGCGAGCGGTTCGTGGCCGAGGGGGCGGCTGGCGTGGCCGTCGTCGACCTCGACGCCGACGGGGCGCAGGCCCTGGCCGACTCGCTCGGGGAGCGGGCGATCGGCCTGGCTGCCGACGTGGCCCGGGAGGCCGACGTGCGGGCCGCCGTGGCCGCCACCGAGGCCCGCTTCGGGCCGATCGACCTCATGGTGTCGAACGCCGGGATCGGCACCGGCCAGGGCGTCCAGGCCCCCACGGAGGTGTGGCAGGGCATCTGGGACGTCAACGTGATGGCCCACGTGCACGCGGCCAACGCCGTCCTCCCCCAGATGCTCGAGCGGGGCGAGGGCTACCTGCTGTCCACCGCCTCGGCGGCGGGCCTGCTCACCCAGATCGGCGACGCGCCCTACAGCGTCACCAAGGCGGCGGCGGTGGCGCTGGCCGAGTGGCTGGCCGTCACCTACGGCGACGCCGGCATCCGGGTCTCGTGCCTCTGCCCGCAGGGCGTGGACACCGACCTCGTGCGCTCCGGCGCCGGCTCGGCCGCCATCCAGACCGTCGTGGCCCAGGGCCTGATCACCCCCGAGCAGGTGGCCGACGCGGTGGTCGAGGGGCTGGCCGACGAGCGCTTCCTGATCCTCCCCCACCCCGAGGTCCAGCAGTACCGGGAGCGCAAGGCGGGCGACCCCGACCGCTGGCTGGCCGGCATGCGCAAGCTGCAGCGCCGCATCCGCGACGCCGTCGGCGACGCGTAGCCCCGCACGCTCGGGCCCGGACCGCCGACCGACCTGGTCGGCCGGGGTCCCCTACAGGAGGCCGAGCTGCTCGTCGCGCTCGGCCCGGGCGACGACGGGCTCCCACACGGTCCCGCCCCGCCGGCCCCGACCCCGGACCTGGAGGGCCTCGACGGGCAGGGCCCGCAGCGCGCCGCGCTCGTCGCGCACGCCGATCGAGCCGTCGCGCTCACGGCGCTCGACCTTGCCCTCGCGCCAGGTCCCGCCCTCCACGCGGCGCCACCGCACCCGGTCGCCGGGCCGCAGCCCGACCTCGAGGAGGGCGCTGTCGGCGAGGGGATCGGGGACGGGCTCGCTCGGGCGACGCACGCCACCAAGTGAAGCACCCCCGCCGCCGCGCCCCGACCGCGCCCGGGCGGCGACCGGCCCTCGGCGCGACGACCACGCCCCGCGAGCGAGCCACCGCGCCCGCGGGTGGCGACCCGGCGCGGGGTGGGGCCGCCACCGGCCGTCGGCGGGGTGCCCCGGCGCAGCTCAGGGCGACGGGTCGAGCGCGGCGCGGAGGTGGCCCACCAGCGCGGTGCGGGGTGTCGCCGCGTTGAGGCCGCTGGTGCTGGGCATCACGTAGGCGGGCACGCCGCCGAGGCGCCGCTCCTGCCATCCCGGCTGCGCGGCGCGGTCGACGGCCGCCCGCCAGCCGGCCAGGCCCACGAAGCACACCGCAGCGGGCCGCAGCCAGGCGCAGAGCCGCTCGACGCGGGCGAGGCCGTCGCGGTACTCGTGGGCGGAGAGCTCGGCGGCCCGGGGCGTGGCCCGCTTCACGAGGTCGGTCATGCCGATCCGGTGGTGGTGCAGCGCGTGGAGCGGGTCGCGGTCGCGGCTCACGAGCCCGGCTTCGAGCGCGGCGGGCCAGAACCGGTTGCCCGGCGTCACGTAGCCGACGCCGGCGTCCGCCGCGTGCAGGCTCGGGTTGAGGCCGCACACCAGGAGCCGCAGGTCCGGGCCGACGGTGTCGGGGAGCGAGCGCGCCCGGGTGGCCCGCACCCGCGCCACGGTCCCGTCGGGGCCGTCCACCTCCTCGAGTTCCTCGAGGTGGAACCCGGCGCCGGCGACCACGTCGACGAGGCGCGCCGGCGACCAGGTGGAGAACCACCGCCCCGGCAGGTCGTCGGCCGCGAAGACGTCTCGGCCCTCGCGCGCACCGAGGAGGAACGTGGCCTCGACCGGAGCGCCCACGGCGAGCGCGCGGTGCAGGTCGGCCAGCGCCGCCGGCACGTCGACCGAGCGCAGGTGCACGTAGCTGTTCCGAGCCCAGGCGCCGGCCAGCGCGCCTCGCCGGAACGGGAGCCGCCCGAGGTCGTCCCGCACCGGCAGGCAGCCCGGCGCCACGGCACGGGTGCGGCGCAGCATCGCCGTGGCCGCGTCGAGCGCCACCGCCGGGGCGCCGAGGGCGTCGGTGTACCAGCCCGGCTCGCAGCCCAGGTCGGCCACCGGCCCGCCGCCGACGCGGCGCCCGAAGGCCTCGGCCCGGGCCCGGTGCCGGGGCTGGCGACGAGCCTCGTAGGTCGCCGCCTCCCGCTCGTAGAGGTCCACGGTGGCCCGGTCCACCCGCCGATCGTCCCACGCGCCCGCGGTGCGATCGGCCGCGCCGGTGTGACGACGGGCACTTGACCGTGCGGTCAAGTACCGTGGGCGCATGGGAGTCCGCCTCGAACCGCACGACGAGTACATGCACCCGCTCGGCCCGGAGCCGAACTTCAACGAGAGCATGTACTTCAACCTCTTCGACCCGGCCCAGCGCATGGGGGGCTGGTTCCGCTGCGGGAACCGGGCCAACGAGGGCTACGCCGAGATGACCGTGTGCCTCTACCTGCCCGACGGGCGGGTGGCGTTCATGTTCAAGCGGCCCGAGATCGACAGCAACGACGCGTTCGACGCCGGCGGCATCCGCTTCGAGGTGATCGAGCCGTTCAAGCGCCTCGACGTCACCTACGAGGGCAAGGTCGTCATCCTCGAGGACCCGCTCGAGATGGCCGACCCGAAGACGGCCTTCACCAACAACCCCTACGCCGAGTGCGAGGTCCGCCTCGAGTTCCACGGCCTGTCGGACATGTTCGGTGGGGAGCCGGAGGAGTCGCACGAGGCCCCCGGCGAGGAGTTCGCCAAGGCCCACTACGAGCAGCTCGTGGGCGGCCGGGGCACGATCCGGGTGGGCGAGAAGACGTGGGACCTCGACGGCTTCGGCCTGCGCGACCACTCCTGGGGCCCCCGCTACTGGCAGGCGCCGTGGTACTACCGCTGGCTCACCGCGAGCTTCGGGCCCGACTTCGGGTTCATGGGCTCGCGGGTGGCCAAGCGGGAGGGGGCCGGCACCCGGGGCGGCTTCGTCTGGCAGGACGGCACGCTGCACCTCTGCCACGACTTCGAGATCGAGACGGACTGGCAGGGCGAGGACAGCTACCACCAGGGCATCCGGGCCACGCTGCGCACCAAGGACCAGGAGTGGAAGGTCACCGGCGAGGTGGTCAGCCTGATCCCGCTGCGCAACCGCCGCCCCGATCCGAGCACCGGCGACATGCTCGTCACCCGCATCAGCGAGGGCATGACCCGCTGGACGCTCGAGGACGGCCGCGAGGGCTACGGCATGTCCGAGTACCTCGACCAGATCATCGACGGCCAGCCCGTCGGCATCGACGAGTAGCCCCCTCACCGGAACGAGATCTGTGCGCGGTTTCGTGCACCATCCGCACGCAAACCCGCACAGATCTTGTGTCGTCAGCGGGGAGCGAGGGCGCGGATGGCTTGGCGGGGGTCGATGGCGAAGGGGAGGACGGCGAGGGCGGGGGTGGTGACGCCGTTCTCGACGTAGGTGGCGCTGTGCTCCCGACAGGCCTCGGGCGGCCCCGCGACGACGAGGTCGTCCACCACCTCGGCGGGGATGGCGGCGAGGGTGGCCTTCCCGTCCGC
>Ga0079224_100015536_pt1 | contig 10660 bp, 9 predicted proteins | sample Stecom2015_FD_80414 | JGI IMG/M metagenome (GOLD analysis project Ga0079224, IMG submission 80414) | Agricultural soil microbial communities from Utah to study Nitrogen management - Steer compost 2015 | ecosystem: Environmental > Terrestrial > Soil > Agricultural land | place: USA: Utah...
GACAGCGTCGCGCGGCGTACGCCCGGGTTCTCCGGCGCCGACCTCGCCAACGTGATCAACGAGGCCGCGCTGCTGACGGCGCGCAACAACAAGCGGGCGATCACCAACGAGTTCCTCGAGGAGGCGATCGACCGCGTCATCGCCGGCCCGGAGCGCCGCACGCGGGCGATGAGCGAGAAGGAAAAGAAGATCACGGCGTACCACGAAGCAGGTCATGCCCTCGTGGCGTGGGCTCTGCCGCAGCTCGCACCCGTACACAAGGTGACGATCCTGCCGCGCGGCCGGTCCCTCGGGCACACCCTGGTGCTGCCGACGGAGGACAAGTACACGCAGACCCGTGGCGAGATGATCGACACCCTGGCGTACGCCCTCGGCGGGCGGGCGGCCGAGGAGCTCGTGTTCCACGAGCCCACGACCGGGGCCGGAAACGACATCGAGAAGGCCTCCGCGATCGCGCGCGCCATGGTGACCCAGTACGGCATGAGCGCGAAGCTCGGCGCAGTGAAGTACGGCACGAGCCAGGACGAGCCGTTCCTCGGCCGCACGATGGGCCACCAGAAGGACTACTCCGACGCCGTGGCCGCCGAGATCGACGCCGAGGTGCGCGCGCTCATCGAGCTGGCGCACGACGAGGCGTGGGAGATCCTGGTCGAGTACCGCGACGTACTCGACAACATCGTGCTCGAGCTGATCGAGAAGGAGACGGTGTCGCAGGCCGACATGGCACGGCTGTGCGCCCGGGTGCAGAAGCGCCGGCCGATGGCCCCGTTCAACGGCTTCGGCAAGCGCCAGCCGTCCGACCGGCCCCCGGTGTTGACTCCGGCGGAGAAGGCGAGCCTCAAGGCGAGCGCTGAGTCCGACGGGGCGGAGGCGTTGACCGGCTCCACCACTCCGGGGGAGAGCAACGCCGGTCGGGACGGCACGCACTGAGGGGCGCCATGGACGCGTCGGCGACCGAGCCCGGCGATGACGTCCTGGTCCTCGACCACCTCGCCGCACGGTTGATCAACGGCGAGCTGGGCGGGGTACAGGTGGGCCAAACCGTCGATTTGCCCCGGATCGAGGCGGCGGTCCGCGAGATCCTGATCGCGATCGGCGAGGATCCGGACCGCGAGGGTCTGCGGCGCACGCCGGCCCGGGTCGCCCGCGCGTACGCTGAGCTCTTCGCCGGCCTGCGGGTCGACCCGGAACGGGTCCTCACCACCACGTTCGAGGCCAACCACGAGGAGATGGTGCTGGTCCGCGACATCGAGGTGATGTCGAGCTGCGAGCACCACCTGCTGCCGTTTCACGGGGTCGCCCACGTGGGCTACATTCCGGGCAGCCATGGGCGAATCACCGGCCTGTCAAAGCTCGCCCGGCTGGTGGAGGTCTACGCCCGGCGGCCGCAGGTTCAGGAGCGGCTGACCAGCCAGGTCGCCGACACGCTCATGAAGGGTCTCGATCCGCGCGGCGTCATCGTCGTGGTCGAATGCGAGCACATGTGCATGGCGATGCGGGGGATCCAGAAGCCGGGTTCGCGCACGGTGACCTCGGCGGTCCGCGGGTTGTTCCAGCACGACGCGAAGGCTCGTGCCGAGGCGATGAGCCTGATCCTCGCCTCCCGCTGAGTCCGGTGCTGCGCAGCTTGCGCGACATCCGATGTGCATATGGCGCCGATTGGGGCGAATCGGCGCGTCCGTCTTGCCGTCGATAGCGCGCGCAGAGTCGTGCGGTGTCGCTACCGTGAGCGGGTGGCGAGCGATCCCCTCGTGCCGAAGATCTTGACGCGGATGCGCCGGGCCGATCCGGGTGCCGCCCGGCTCGCGGAGCGCGCCCTGGGCGATCTGCTCTCGGATGGTGGGCTCGCCGATCTGACGCAGCATGACCTGCAGACGTACCTGTGGTTCACGCTCGGCGAGGCTGAGGACTCCCACGCCGTCGCGGCGGCCCTGGGCCGGTTCTTTGAGCTGGCCGAGATGAACAGATACGCCGCGATCGCCGCGTCCGAGCAGACGGAGCAGATCCTGCACGCATACCACGAACGCGGGCAGGCTTACGGAGCCCGGCTGGCGTCGAAGGCGATGGAAGCATCGGCGATCGTGCCACCGGACGTGCCAGAGCTCGAGTGGGGCGAGGTGATGGGCCCGGCCGAATCCGACGCCTACCACCGCATCGCGTCCACTCTGGAGCTTGCCGTCGCCGCGGGCGAGCTGCGCCCCGGCGGTCGCGGGTGGCGGATGACGCAGCAGCGCCTGACCCGCCAGCAGCTGCTGATGGGCCGGACCGATGGCCCGCCGCTGCTTGATCGGGTGCGATCGGAGCGGCTGGACTCATGGGCCGACGTCGGTGGGCACGCTCGCCGGAGCCTGGCCTCCGCGGTACTGCCGGACCTGCTGACCGAGCCGGCGCCGCCGCGCGACATCGCGGTCCGGATGGCCCCGATGCAGTGGCTGCTCGAGGTGGCTGCCGAACGCGCCGGCGATCCGCCCGGCATTCCGCTCACCGTCTCGGGCAACATCGCCCGCCGAGTCGTGCAGGAGGCGGCCGAGCGGTTCGACTGGTGGGAGGTTCCGGGCCGCCCGCCCCGCTCGGAGAGCGACGTCTGGCGGTTGGCCGAGCTCCGGCTGCTGCTGCAGCAGGCCGGTGCACTGCGGCGTTCGGCCCGCCGGCTGGTCCTGGGCACGCGCGGGCGCGCCCTCCTCGGCGATCCGATGGCGCAGTGGAACGCGGCGATGCGGCTGCTGCTGGATCCCTCGGAGTTCGAGGCGGCCGCGCAGGAGGCGGCGTTGATGCTGCTGCTGCAGGCGCACGGCATGGTCGAGGTCCGGGACCTGATCCGCGAGGTCGCCGATGTGCTCGGAAACTCGGGCTGGCGGGACGTTGGCGACGGAGCGCCGCCCGAGGAGCGTGATGTCGGCCGAGCGGTCTGGTCGCTGGTCCGCCGGTGCGAACTGTGGTCGCTGGTCGAGGAGGGCAAGGGCCCCGGCCACGCGACGCGACTGCGGTTGGCCGACGCGGGCCGCCGCGGGGCGTACGCGGCGTTGCGGGCCATGGCGCTGCGTCCCCGCACGGAGGCGGAGGACTAGGACCGGTACCCTTCCGGCGTGACCGAGCCTGCATCGAGCGATTCCGGCTCCGTAGCGCCTGTGCCGCCCGCCGAGGCGTCCGCGGGGGCCTCCGCCGAGCCGCCCTCCGGTGCGTCGCAGCCGGACGGCGCACAGTCCGGCACGACCGAGTCGCAGTCCCAGCCCGCCGAGGCACCCGCGCAGCCGCCTGCGCAGGCGCCCGCGCCGCGGCTGGTCGTTGTCCCAGGTCCTAAGCGATCACTGGGACGGGCGCCGCTCGTTATCGCCGTGGTCGGCATCGTCGCCGCCCTCACGGCGGCTGGGCTGCTGTATCTCCGCAACCGCGCGGAACCGCAAATGCGTACCCCGGAGGCGACCGTGCAGGAGTTCCTGGCGGCGGTGTTCCTCGCGGAGGACCCGCAGCGGGTCGCCGAGGTGGTCTGCACCAGCTGGGATCCGATCGACGCGATCGAGCGCACGACCGGTGCCGTCAGTCCGGACGTGCGGGTCGTCTGGGATGGGATCGGAGTCGTCACCACCGAGCCGGGCCGGATCACCGTGCGGGCGCGGCTCGGGCTGCGGGAAGCCGACGAAGTCCGACCTTCCGAGATGGTGCAGTGGCGGTTCACCCTTGTCGATCAAGACGGCTGGCGGGTCTGCGAGGCTCGGCCCTTGGTCGGCTGACCGCACAAGGATGCCTTTGCGCGGTGCTGGAATGGGAGCGGGGATTGCGGTGCTACTCCTCGACGATGGTCGCGGTTCGGTCGGCGACCTCGGCGAAGGTGACCTTGCCGGCCCCGGAGTGCGCGATCAGATCCGAGACCGCGGCCTCCCGAGCCTCAGCCTCGGTCGCGGCCTCGATATCGCCGCGGTAGACCACCACCTCGACCACCTCGACGGTGAAGATCGGCATGGCCACTACCTACCACCTTCGGTCCCGCGATGGCTAGGAGCAACGGACTACAACCGCGTCGTCGTTGCGTCCGATTTCGGAGGCGATCGATCGATAGGCTTCCGGCGTGACCGATCACCCGTCATCCGCCCCCACCCGAGATTCCGCGCCGGCCGGCGGCTCCGGTCGCAAGCGACGACTCTTGCTCGTCCTGGTCATGACGATGGCCGGGATTGTGCTGATCGGGGCGATCGGTGCGGTGGTCGTCTACGACCGTGCGACGGCGATCGACCGCAGCACGCCCGCGCTTGCGGCCCGTCACTTCTTGCACGCTGCGGTCGATGAGAATGACAGCAACCAGGTCGGTCTCCACATCTGTGGCTCGTGGTCGGCGGAGGACGCGCTGGCCGCGGTCCGGATCGCCGACAGCCTCGACGTCGATATCAACTGGGCGGTGACGGCCGTGAACTCGGGCGACCCCGGCCATGCCGAGGTCGCCGTGCGCGTGTCGGTCGCGTCGGCCGGCGTATCGGCTGAGCTGACCGAGGTCTGGGTACTGGAGGCAGTGGAGGACGACGGCTGGCGCATCTGCTCGATCCGGCGGGAGTCACTCCAGCCATAGGTGTCCGGCGAGGACCTCCGTGGTCTCCGGCGGAGTGCCGGCCATGCCCCACCGGTACCACTCGTGTTCGGCGCAGATCCGGATCACGGAACGGTCGCCGCCGGCAACGTAGACCTGGCTCACCGCTCGCAGGTCCCGGACGAATCCATCCGGCACCGCTTGAACGACTCTTCGCCCCACCAAGACCGGCGCCCCCAGTACCGGCGTCGGTTCGATGACCGGCGGCGCGTCGAGCGCGCCGAGCGATTGGCGCCGCGGGTGTTCGGTCGCGAGCTCGACCCACACCCGGTCGATCGGGACAAGGGGGGCGATCGCCTCGATCTCCTCGATCTCCACCCGGTAGTAGTCCTGCTCCGTCAGCACCGGCACGTACGTCCGGCCGTCGCGCACCACCACATCGTCCGCGCGCAGGCCATCGCGGAATCCGACACCGGGCACGCCGACGATCACGCGTCGCCCGCGGAGGCGGTCTGCCAACTCGACCGCCGGGGTCGGCACGATCGGTGGCGGCGGCGACGGGTTCATCATCCAGATCCCATCACGCCGCGCCCACCAGCGAGGCGCCAACCTGGTGCATGAACGCGACCGGATCCACCGCACCGAGGCGGCTCGGGTCGGCGTCGAGGTGCACCTCGAAGTGCAGGTGTGGGCCAGAGGAATGGCCGGAGGAACCGGAGACGCCGACGACCTCGCCCGGCCCCACGTACTGGCCGGCTGTCACGTATGGCCGCTCCCGCAGATGGCAGTAGCGGGTGATGACGTTGGCCGCGTGCAGGATGTCGAGGTACCAACCGCAGCCCTGCACCCACACGCCACCGTCGCGGTCGCAGCTGTACGGCAGGCCGCCCGAGTGCGCGTTGCACCGCACGGTAAGCACCACCCCAGCGGCGGCCGAGCGTACCGGAGTCCCCTTCGGCACCGCGATGTCGACACCGTTGTGGCCGGGGCGAGCGCTGGTCCGGAACCCAGACGTGACCGGCCCGACAACCGGGACGGTCCAGCCGGACGCGGAGATCTCACCACCCGAGGTGCAGCGCAACTGCAGCTCCGCGCCGGCGGCCCGGCCAGCGCCTCCGGTCAGAATGTCCACTGTGCTCGCTGCCAAGGGCTCGTGCTTGGCGTACGCGTTCGGGTATGCGCTTCGCTGGACACGCTGCGCCGCGACCGTGAGTGGCAGCCGCTCCCACCCGGGGATGGTCAGGAGCTTGGTGAAGAACCGCTCCGCCTGGTAGGCGGGATCCTTGAGCTCCTCCACCGTTCCCCAGCCCTGCGACGGGCGCTGCTGGAACAACCCGATCGAGTCGTGATCGTTGCGCGGGCCAAGGTGCGGCAGGTTGGTCAACCGCGACTCTTGCAGCGCGGTCGCGACCGCGATGACCCAGCCGCGCGGCGGCACCTTCAGGTCCTGGCCGACCTTGATGATGATGGCAGCGTTGCGCACCTGGTCCTCGGTCAGGCCCGCGACGGCGGGCAGCGCTCCGTACGGATCGACAGGCCGTCCGGTGCCGCATCCGACGATCGCGGTCGTGGGGTCGTCGGTGAGTCCACCTAGGAGTGACGCGGTCACCCCGCCTAGGCAGAGTGTGCAGGACAGCACGGCAACGCCGAGCGCGATGATGACCCGCCGGGTTACTCGCCGGGCCGGCGACGTGCTGAATCCGGTCGTGGCCGTCATGCCCGTTCCCAGTCCACGCCGTCAACCAGCCACCGACCGTCGACGACCCGAAGGGCGAGCAGGACGCGACCGGAGTCGACCGGTATGGCTACCTGGGCGAACTCTTCCGTGCGCAGCACGATGGTGGGATCGGCGGTCGTCCGGGTGGCCGGGACGCCAAGGGGATCCACGTCGATCAACGCGGTCGTGAGCTCGTCGGTCGCGTGGGCCGCAACCGCAGCGTGCCAGTCCGCCGGGTCGAGGTCGCGCTGGAGCCACGCGTTGACGAACGCCGCGGCGGCGGCCTCGACTGCCGCGTCATCAGGGAACGCCGTCGGATTCGGCGCCACCTCGCCGTCGTCACCCTCGCTCGGGTCCACCGTGACTGTCGCATGTGGATCTTCGGGCAGGTTCACCATGGAGCTGCCACCGCCGGTGAACCGAGCGATCGCGACCACGCCGAGGATCAGCACGAGCAGCGCTATCGCCGTGCCGCCACGTACCCCGATCCGGCGTAGAAGTCCCGCCATGTCAGGGCTCCCGCATCGCCTCGGCCCGCACGCGACGGCGCGTCTCCTCCATCTCGCCCCGGGCGGCGGTCAGCCCGGCAGCCGAGGTGCCTCGGCGGGGCCGGTAGAGGACATACTCCGGTTCCGCTCCAGCCGGCGGTTCGGTCCACCCGGCACCGGACGGCGCCGGCAACCGGCGGCGCGGCACCGCCGGCGGCAGTTCGCTAGGCGGCGGCGGTACCGGATCCGGCGGCAGGGCGGCGACCTCGCTGCGCAACTCGGCCCGGATCGGCGGCCGGTCCACCGGCGACGTTGTGTCTGTCCGGGCAACGGCGGCCGGCATCGCGGCCGCGATGGCCTCGCGTTGCTCGCGCAGTGCCCGCGAGCGGCGGCTCTCCGCGGTGATCGCCGCGAGTGCGGTATCCCGGCCACCGAGCTGAGTGATGCGCCGATACGGGCGCAGCAGCAGCCAGCCAACCACGCCGCAAAGGAACACCAGCACGACCTGCAGCCAGCCGGGCAGGCTCGGCGTGCTCATGATCAGGTCGACGGCGAAGAGGTAGATGGCCGCTCCGGTGCCGAAGATGACGATGTTGAACAGGGCCGCCACAACCGCATTGACGAGCCGCCGAAACCCGGCACTCGCCGGGCGCAGGATCGCGACCGTGCCGAGGATCGGTGCGGCGATCACCGCCCAGCGGAAGATGAGGAAGCCGAGCAGCACGAGCAGCGATGCGGTGAGGTCGAACAGCGCGAACATGATCGCCGCGAGCAGCGCGATGAAGCCGGCTCCGATGCGCTCCATGCCCTTCGCGCCGGTGAGGTACTGGTACGCCTCCGGATCCTCCGTGCGGACCTGTTCGGCGATCCTGATCCAGGCGTCGTTCTTCTGCTGGAACACCAGGTCGCGGTTCTCTGGATGGGCGCGCAGCTCCTCCGCCTCGTCCCAGGTCAGTGACCGGGCTCGATACAACGCCGGGCCGTACTTCTGGGCGGTCGGGCTGTCGGCGGAACCGAGCAGACCACGCAACCAGTTCCGGTACAGCATGGTCTCCACGGCCGTGTCGCTCGCCCGGACGGCGGGCGGCCGGTGGTCCTGGCACGCCCGCGCATCGGAGAAGGGGCAAAGCTCAGGCGGGATGTGCTTGGCGGGAGGGCCGACCGCGTCGTGGACGACGCCGAGCGAGGACACGAGCGCTTGGTCGGCGAGCTTGGCGCTGAACACCGGCCACGCGGCCAGGGCGGTCACGACGACCATGACGAGGATGGCCCAGCCCGCGGTGGTCATCGCGGCGCTCATCTCCGCCTGCCGTGAGCGCCACAGAAGGTACAGACCGACGATGGCGAGCGTGATGACGCCGAAGACGGTGAAGACCCGGGTGTAGATGGACCGCGTCGCCTGCTCAACCAACGGATCAGCCCAGCCCCACATGACGCCCGGGTCCCAGGCCCGTTCCCGGACCGCGTTGGACGCGCCGATCACCGCTGTGGCGAGCATGAGCTCGCCGTTGGCGATCGTGTTCTCGAACTTGTAGTCGGGGTGCATCAGCGTCGATGCGCACCCGATGTCGTAGGTCGTGTACTGGTAACCGGCGTACCCGTACCGGCTGTAGAACCCCTTGACGCCAGACTCCAGCGAGGAGGCCGGCCGGGAGGCGAACCAACCGGCCAGGCCGGAATCTGGCGCCTCCGGCGTCGGCGCCGTCAGGCACTGCATCCGCTGCGTGGCGACCTCGGGAAGCTCGCCGAGGCAGCGGGCGCTGTCGGCGAGCCACTCCTCGATGGAGCAGAGGTCGGCCTGCCCGGCGGCCGTGACCGGGGCCGACGCTGCGCCCCCGGCGGGCAGGGCGGGCGCAGCGGCTGACGCGCTGGGGAAGGCGAGCACCGCCAACGCGACCAGCGCGAGCGCCAGGGCGGCGCCGCGCCAGCGTCGACGGGATGCCGCCGCGGACCCGTCGTTCCTCGCCAGTGCCGTCACTGGTCCGTCCCGATCGCCGGGTCGATCGGGGTTGTGTCCAGGTGCTCGAGCAGTCCGGGCACCCAGGAGACGTCGATGCGCACCTTCTGCACCCGCCCGTCGACGTCGCGCATCACGAACTCGCGGAACCCGAGCCGCTCCGATGATGCGGAGTCCACTTGGGAGAGTGAGGCCAGGACGGCCTCGTACCCGTCGTTCACCGGCACCCGCAGTAGGCGCAGCGCCTCCGCGGCGACCTGCGGGTCCTCCGCGATGCGTCCGACGAAGACGGTGGAGACCAGGTTCTGCACGTCCAGGCCCAGGATGTCACTCGGGTTCTGCGACGCGACCAAAGCCGCCAGGTTCCACTTTCGGGAGTCGCGGGCGAGCCGCACCAAGAACGAACGCCCCGAGCGCCAGCCCTCCATGAAATGCGCCTCGTCCAGGGCGACGAGCTTGCGGGAGTCCATCGACCCCCCGTAGCAGCGGCGGACCGCCAGGCGGTGTGCGGTGTGCAGCATCGGCAACGCGAGCTGCTCCTCGGCCGACCAGTACTCGCGCTCGATCTTGAGGTCGGGCAGTCGCAGTCCCGCCATGGTGATGACGGTCAGCACCGCGTCGTCGTTGAGGGTGCCCTCCGGCGGGGAGCCGAAGAAGAGCAGCGCGAGCGGCATCTCGGCCGTGTCGAGCAGCAGGTTGCCGAGTTCCCGAGACTCCGCGTCCGGTGCTGCCTGCAGGTGCGACACGATGTCGTCCAAGGTGGACGACTCCTCGGCGGGTACCGTACGGACCGCGTGCCGGAGCGCCGTCGCTGTCGAGGCCTCGCGCGCCACCTGCGGCGGCAGCAGCATCGAGCAGATGTCCTGCACCAGCATGCGGCGTTCGGCCCGGGCGTTGGAGACCGCGATGGCGTGCTCCTGGTCGCCGGCCGGGCCAGGCCGGAAGTGCGACCGGCTCGGAGTCGGGATGAGCGCGTACGGCGCGAGCGTGCCTTGGCCGGAGCCGGTGAGGTTGAGCACTCGGGCGTACGGGCGCAACTCCGGCAGCTGGCATAGCCGGGCGAGCGGGCCTGATGGGTCGAGCAGGGTCACCTGGACGCCGCGGCGCGCCGCGAGGTAGCCGAGCGCGCCCAGCAAAGTCGACTTACCGCCTCCCGGTTCCGCGACGAAGACGGCCAGACCCGATCGCTCGCGTACCTCCATCGGGAAGTGCAGGTCGAGGAAGACCGGCCGGCGTGACGTACCAGCGGTCCGGCCGATCAGGTCGCCGCGCCGGTCGCCCACGGTGGACGCGGCCTGCGGAAGGGCGGCGGCGAAGAGCTTGACCGGCATCCGGCGCAGGTAGCCGGTCTGCGCCAGCGGCTCGCCGGGAATGAACTCGCGAGCGAGCGCTTCCTGTCCCTTCGGGTGCTGCAGCGAGATCCGCAACTCTCTCTGGTAGAGCTGAATCGTCCGGCGGGCCCGCTCGAGGCACTCCTCCCGGGTCGCGCCGGAGACGGCGAGCCGGTGCCAGCCGTGCACCCGCGTCGAGTCGACCGGCAGCCCGGTCGTCATCTCGTCGCCGAGTACCAGCGCCCGCTGGGCGAGACGCTCCAGTTCGGGTGGTGCGTCCATGCCGTGCTCGGCGTAGTCGAGCTGCTGCGACCGGATCATGCGAAGCCGGTGCTCGAGGTTGCGGAACGAGTCGCCGGGACCAAGTACATCGACACGCGAAGATAGCTCAATCGGCCATGGCAAGCGCTCGTGGAAGTGCAGCCACGGTTCGTGCCGCTCGGGGATCTCCAGCGGTTCCATGCGGCCCACCGTCAGCACCGCGACGTGACGCTCCTCGCCGGTCAGCCGGTTCACCAGCCGCGTCGTCGAACCGTACGGCGATCGGAAGCGCTCAATCTGTTCGGTCAGGGCGAGAAGGTCCCCTCGGTTCCACAGGCCGTGCCCCACCCCGGAGAGCACCGTCGGCGGCGACATGCCGAGGGCTAC
>Ga0079224_100015537_pt1 | contig 10660 bp, 9 predicted proteins | sample Stecom2015_FD_80414 | JGI IMG/M metagenome (GOLD analysis project Ga0079224, IMG submission 80414) | Agricultural soil microbial communities from Utah to study Nitrogen management - Steer compost 2015 | ecosystem: Environmental > Terrestrial > Soil > Agricultural land | place: USA: Utah...
CGGGGCCGCCCACGACGACGGGTTCGGCGAGGAGGCCGGCCTCGACGTGGAGTGGCACCGCCCCTTCCACGACCTGCTGCGCCGGGCGGTCGAGGACGGCCACGGCGAGCACAGCATCGCCGCGGTGACGGAGGTGCTGAAGAGGCCGGCGGCGGCCGGGTAGCCCGCCCCGGCGCGGGGCGCCCGCCGGGCGGAGCGGTGCGGACGCGGAACGGCCCCGGGGCCGGCGGGCTCCGGGGCCGTTCGCGGGGGCGGTCAGCAGCAGCGGGCGCCGGGGTCGGTGTCGCCCTTGTCGGTGTGGCGGCGCCAGAACTCGCGCTCGCCCATGGGCTCCTCCCCCGGGTGCTCGCGCCGGTGGTGGTCCAGGTAGATCTCGTAGGCGCGCTCGCCGGCGATGCCGCGGGCGATCTGCCAGGCCTCGCTGAGGCCGCGGCGGACCCTCGGGATCAGGTCGGACACCATGGGCTCGCTCCCTTCCGGTCTGCTCGTCGCGGGGCCCCGCTACTCCCCGTCCTTGCCTTCCGCGCCGCCCGCGCCGACGCCTGCCTCGCGGCGCTTGGCGATCTCGCGCTCCTCCCTGGTCGGGATGAGCCCGGAGGGCGCCCACAGCTTGGACGGCTCGTGCGGGTGCTCGGTGGTGGGCAGGGTGCCCTCCGGCGCGCGCAGCGCCTTGATCCACACCCGCACCGCGTCCACCAGGACGATGATGACGAGCACCGCGAACAGCACCGAGAGGATGCCGTTGACGGTCGTGTTGACCACGACCTTCTGCATCGCCTCGACCCCCTCGGTGGCGCCGAGGCTGGTCTCGCCGGCGGCCAGCGCCTCGACGTACTGCGCCCGCTGGGCGAAGAAGCCGATGGCCGGGTCGGAGGAGAACACCTTCTGGTAGCTGGCGGTCAGCGTCACCACGGCGTCCCAGGCCAGCGGGACGATCGTCACCCAGGCGTACTTGGCCCGGCCGGACTTGATGAGCAGCGTGGTGCAGACCGCCAGGGCGACCGCGGCCAGCAGCTGGTTGGCGATGCCGAACAGCGGGAACAGCTGGTTGATGCCGCCGAGCGGGTCGTTCACCCCGGCCCACAGGAAGTAGCCCCAGGCGGCGACGGTGAGCGCGCTGCACAGCCACAGGCCGGGCTTCCAGCTCACGTCGCGCATCGGCTTGTAGACGTTGCCCAGGGTGTCCTGGAGCATGAACCGGCCGACGCGGGTGCCGGCGTCCACCGTGGTCAGGATGAACAGCGCCTCGAACATGACGGCGAAGTGGTACCAGAAGGCCATCATCGCCGGCCCGCCGAAGACCGCGGAGAAGATCTGCGCGGCGCCCAGCGCGAAGGTCGGCGCGCCGCCGGTGCGGGCCAGGATCGACTCCTCCTCGATCAGGTCCGCGGTGGACTGCAGGGTCTGCGCGTCGACGGTGAAGCCGAGCTGGCTGACCGCGGCCGCGGCGCTCTGCACGCTGTCGCCGAGCGCGTTGGCCGGCATGTTCATCGCGAAGTACACGCCCGGGTCGATGATGCAGGCCGCCACCAGCGCCATGATCGCCACGAACGACTCGGTGAGCATCGAGCCGTAGCCGATCATCCGGACCTGGCTCTCCTTCTCGATGAGCTTGGGCGTGGTGCCCGAGGAGATCAGCGAGTGGAACCCGGAGAGCGCGCCGCAGGCGATGGTGATGAACACGAACGGGAAGAGCGAGCCGGCGAACACCGGGCCCTCGCCGTTGAAGGCGAAGTCGGTGAACTGCGGCAGCTGCAGGGTCGGCATCGCGATCAGGATGGAGACCGCCAGCAGCACCACCACGCCGACCTTCATGAAGGTGGACAGGTAGTCGCGCGGGGCGAGCAGCAGCCACACCGGCAGCACCGAGGCGATGAAGCCGTAGGCGATCAGGCCGAAGGTGAGCTCGTTGGGCGAGAAGTGGAACATCTCGCGCAGCACCGGGTGCTCGGCGACCCAGCCGCCGCCCGCGATCGCCGCCAGCAGCAGCACCACGCCGATCGCGGACGTCTCCATCACCCGGCCCGGCCGGATGTAGCGCAGGTAGACGCCCATGAACAGGGCGATCGGGATGGTCATGATCAGCGAGAAGGAACCCCACGGGGAGTCCGCCAGCGCGTTGACCACCACCATCGCCAGCACGGCGAGCAGGATGATCATGATCGCCAGCACCGCGACCAGCGCCGCGACGCCGCCCACCGGGCCGATCTCCTCGCGCGCCATCTGGCCGATCGACCGGCCGTTGCGGCGCATCGAGAAGAACAGCACCACCATGTCCTGCACGGCGCCGGCGAAGATCACCCCGAGGATGATCCAGATGGTGCCGGGCAGGAAGCCCATCTGCGCGGCGAGCACCGGGCCGACCAGCGGGCCGGCGCCGGCGATCGCGGCGAAGTGGTGGCCGTAGAGCACCCGGCGGTCGGTGGGGTGGAAGTCGGCCCCGTTGTTGATCCGCTCGGCCGGGGTGGCCCGGGTGTCGTCGGTCATCAGCACCTTGTACTGGATGAACCGCGCGTAGAACCGGTAGCCGATGGCGTAGGAGGCCAGTGCGGCGAAGATGAGCCAGGCGGCGGAGACCTCCTCACCGCGGGAGATCGCGAGCATGGCCCAGGAGGCGGCGCCGACCAGGGCGACGGCGGCCCATACGGCGATGCTCGCCGGCGTCCATTTCGGTTTCGGCGGGCGCCCATCCACCTGTGCATCGACCGGAGCAGCGGACATTCTGGCCGATCCCCCTTCTTCTCTTCCCTCATGGCGCGCCGGGCGGGTCCGGCCGCGCCTGCGTGCGACCACCGCTCATCGTCGCACCGGGCCCAGGGCCCGGCCATGCCTGGAGAGCAGCGATTTCATCACGGCTTTACAAGTATCGAAACCAGCCCTTAACACGCGTTGGACACCATACGCCCGCTCTCGGTCGGGTAACTCCTCAGCGCGCGGAGGAGAGGAACGCCGGAGGCCGGGCAGACCGCCCCCGACCGCAGGGACACGGAACGGCACCGTTCAGTACGGCTTCACTCCAGGGGGCTGGTCGATGCGTAACACAGGGGTTACGCTTTCCGGTATGGACGACGTCGCCGAGGCGATCGCGGACCCGGTGCGCAGGGAGATCCTGCTGATGCTGCACGGGACCCGGCTGACCGCGGGGGAGATCGCGGACCGGTTCCCGATCAGCAGGCCGGCGATCAGCCGCCACCTCCGCGTGCTGCGCGAGTGCGGCCTGGTCCACGACGCCTCCGAGGGGCGCCGGCGGTTCTACACCCTGGAGCCGTCGCCGCTGGCCGAGCTGGCCGACTGGCTCACCGCGCTCGCCGCGCCAACGCCACCGTCCGGGTGCGGATGGCCCGCGAAGGGCTGAGCCCGGGGTAGCCCACCTCGTTGAGCCCTGCCCCGCCGCACCACAGCGCTACCCGCGGCGCCCCGCCCGCCTGCGGTACAGCGCCACCTCGACGTCGCGGTAACAGCGACGGACCACCATCCAGAAGCCGTTGATACGGGGGTGGGCGCAGGGCCGGGCTCGGCGGGGACGCGCGGCGCGCCTCCCCGGTTCCCGGTACGCCCCCGGGGAATCCTGTCCTGATCAGGACAGAACTCACCGACCGGCGGCGGCACTCGCGGGCCTCCCGGACCGTTGCCCGTCGTAAGGGAGCCGACGAGTAAGGGGTAGGCGGCGATGGAGCAGGCCGACGTCGTGATCGTGGGGGCCGGGCTGTCCGGGATGGCGGCCGCGCGGCGGCTGGAGGACGCCGGAGTCGGGTCGGTCGTGCTGCTGGACGGGAGGGACGCGCCCGGCGGTCGGGCGCTGCTGCCCGACCCCGGGGTGGACGGCGTCTCACCCGGCTCGCTCTACCTGGCCGAGCGCGACCGCGACCTGATCGGGCTCGGCGTCGAGGTGGAGCGGGTGGAGTGCGACACCGCCCTGGACGACCTGCGGATGGACGAGAACGGCGAGACCTCGGTCAGCGAGGAGAACGTCCCGCTGACCGCCTCGTGGTGGACCCGGGTCCGGGACGAGTGGATCGAGGGGCGGCTGGAGAAGCTGGCCGAGGAGATCGACTTCGCCGAGCCGTGGAACTCCGAGCACGCCGAGGAGCTGGACTCCCAGTCGGTGCGCGCCTGGCTGCGCACGCACTCCTTCGACCCCGAGTCGCTGACCTTCATCGAGGAGCAGCTGACCATGGAGGCCGGGCTGCCCGCCGACCGGATCAGCCTGCTGTGGCTGCTGGCGCACATCGGCCCGGGGCCGATCGAGGAGATCGTGCCGCTCCGCGTGGACGCCGGAGGGCTGGTGCGCGGGCTGGCCGAGCGGGCCGCCGACCGGGTGCGCACCGGCCGGCACGTGGCCCGGATCGCCCACGGCGAGGACGGGGTCCGGGTGTCCGGGCCGTGGGGCGAGATCTCCGCGGAGCGCGTCATCCTCGCGCTCTCCCCCGCCGACGCCGCCCGGATCGACATCGATCCGCTGCCGCCGAGCCGGCGCCGGCTGCAGCGGCAGTGGCCGCAGGCCGAGGTCATCCGCACCGAACTGGTCTACCAGCGGCCGTTCTGGACCAACTTCGGGCTCTCCGGCGAGGTGCACTTCGAGTCCGGGGTCCCGGCGTTCACCTTCGACGACAGCCCGGCCGACTCCGACCGCGGCCGGCTGATCGCGCACACCTACACCTTCGGCGAGGCCGACCCGCTCGGCGCGGACACCAGCGTCACCGACGAGCCGGCCCGGCACCGCGGCATGCTGCTGGACAACCTGGAGCAGGCGCTGGGCCCGCTGGCCGGCGAGCCGCTGGCCGTGGTCGACCACGGCTCGGAGCCCGACCCCTACAGCCGCGCCTACCAGTCGCCCGCCCCGCCCGGCCTGCTCACCGAGTACGGCCCGCGGCTGCGCACCCCGGTCGGCCGGGTGCACTGGGCCGGCACCGAGACCGCGGAGTTCCCCTCCAACGGCACCCTCAACGGCGCGCTGACCAGCGGCCGGCGCGCCGCCGAGGAGGTGCTGCGGGAGCTGTGACCGGCTCCCGCCGGTTCTTCCGGGCCGGGGTGCGGCGGGCGCCCCCGGCCCGGAGCCGCCCCGGGGTCACTCCGCGGCGCCCGGCTCCTGTTCGGCCGGGTCCGCCGGGGCGACCGGGCGCAGCCAGGCCCAGCCGGCGAACGCCGCGGCGAAGGCCAGCATGCCCAGGCCGGACCAGAGGTTGACGTTGAAGCCGCCGGACTTCTCCAGGTCCTCGGCGGAGGGGGCGGCGCCGAGGACGGCCAGCACCAGGCCGTAGATGACGAACAGCAGGGCGATGATCATCCTGATGTCGGTCAGCAGGCTCGCCGCGGTGCGGTTCCGGGCGGGGTTCGGGCTGCTCATCGGTGTTCCTCCCGGTTCAGCCGAAGACGATGTTCATCACGACGGTGATGGCCAGCACGATGCCGGCCAGCAGCCAGGGCTTGCGGTACCAGCCGGCGTCCTCGCCGGTGCTGGACGCCTTGAGCGACTCCTTCGGCGTCAGCGAGTAGACCAGCCCGACCAGCTGCTCGTCCGGCTTGGGCCGGGTCATCAGGCTGATGACCACGCTGACCGCGATGTCCACCACGAACGCCGCGCCCGCGCCGACGAAGCTGGCGCCCTGCCCGGAGAGCGCGATGACGCCCGCCTCGGAGAGCAGGAACACCACCACCGCCGAGGCGGTGCCCAGCACCAGGCCGACCCAGCCCGCGGTCGGCGTCATCCGCTTCCAGAACATACCGAGGATGAACGTGGCGAACAGCGGCGCGTTGAAGAAGGAGAACAGCTGCTGGAGGTAGTCCATCAGGTTCTCGTAGCCGGAGGCGATGAACGCGGTGCCCACCGCGCCGGCGGTCGCGCCGACCGTCACCCACGGGCCCATCTTCAGGTAGTAGCGGTCCGGGCGGTCCTTGACCACGTAGGACTGCCAGATGTCGTAGGTGAACACCGTGTTGAAGGCGCTCAGGTTGGCGGCCATGCCGGCCATGAACGAGGCGAGCAGGCCGGCCAGCGCGACGCCGAGGATGCCGTTGGGCAGCAGGTCGCGCATGAGCAGCAGCATCGCGTCGTTGTAGTCGACGCCGGGGCTCTCGCCGGCCTTCAGCGCGACCATCTCCGAGACCGAGACGCCGGCGATCATGCCGGGGATGACCACGACGAACGGGATGAGCAGCTTGGGGAAGGCGCCGATGATCGGGGTGCGCTGGGCCGCCGACATGCTCTTGGACGCCATCGCCCGCTGGACCTCGACGAAGTTGGTGGTCCAGTAGCCGAACGCGAGCACGAAGCCCAGGCCGAAGACGATGCCGAGCACGCTGAGGAAGGAGTCGCCGAACCCGGTGAGCTCGTTGCCGGGCCAGGCGGACAGCTGCTCGGCGCCGCCCGGGCTCGCGGAGACCTTCTGCACCAGGCCGTCCCAGCCGCCGACCTTGTGCAGGCCGACGTAGGTCAGCGGGAGCAGCGCGGCGACGATGACGAAGAACTGCAGGACCTCGTTGTAGATCGCCGCGGACAGCCCGCCCAGCGCGGTGTAGGTCAGCACGATGGCGGCGGCGACCAGCAGCGACACCCACAGCGGCCAGCCCAGCAGCACGTTGACGATGCTGGCCAGCAGGAACAGGTTGACGCCGGCGATGAGGATCTGCGCGGCGGCGAAGCTGATCCCGTTCACCAGGTGGGCCGGCCTGCCGAACCGGAACAGCATGAACTCCGGGACGCTGCGCACCTTGGAGCCGTAGTAGAACGGCATCATCACCAGGGCGAGGAAGAGCATCGCCGGGACGGCGCCGATCCAGAAGTAGTGCATGGTCGGCATGCCGTACTTGGCGCCGTTGGCCGACATGCCGATGATCTCGATGGCGCCGAGGTTGGCCGCGACGAACGCGATGCCGGTGACCCAGGCGGGCAGCGAGCGCCCGGACAGGAAGAAGTCCAGGCTGTCGGAGACCGAGCGGCGCGCCATGAAGCCGACGCCCAGTACGAACACGAAGTACAGCGCGAGCAGCGCATAGTCGACCCCGGCTGCGTCGAGCCGCAGCTGGTCCTGGGCCAGTACGTGCACGGCGGCCCGTCCTCTCTGAAAACGTCGTGCTGCTTCGGGGGCGCGGAGCCGGGCCCCGGCTCCGGAGTGCGGACGCGGCGGGCGCCCCGGCGGCGGCCGGTCGCGGGCACGGTCTCACACAAACGTTCACATAATCTTCATAGATTCCACCGACTGTCAACACATCCCATCACAGGCGAACAGAGCCGGGGTGTACCGATCGGCGCTGACCGGAGCCGGAAAACCCGATGCCACCAGGGAAACTCGACCGCATTGCGGCGACCGGAGCCGAGGGCGTCCAGCTCACCGCCTTGACATCATCGGGCAACCTGAGAAGCTAGAGGCAACAAAATCAAACAAAATCGATCACCGATCGGCGCCGGACGGCCTCCGGGGCCGACGGCGCGACGGAACGGGAGGGGGCCGATGCTGGCCGCACAGCGCCGCGAGCTGATCCTCGAGCAGGTCCGCCGGACGGGCGCCGTCCGCGTCACCGACCTGGTCGAGAGGCTGGGCGTCTCCGACATGACCGTCCGCCGCGACCTGGACGCCCTGGAGTCCCGCGGGGAGCTGCGCAAGGTGCACGGCGGGGCGGTCGCCCCGGCCGGGGCCAGCACCGAGGAGCCCGGCTTCGAGGCCAAGTCCACCCTGCAGGTGGCGGAGAAGCACGCGATCGCCCGCGAGGTCGCCCGGCTGGTGGAGCCGGGCAGCGCCATCGGGCTGTCCGCCGGCACCACGCCGAGCATCATCGCCGAGTACCTGCGCGACGTGCCCGGCCTGACCGTGGTCACCAACAGCCTGCGGGTCGCCGACGTGTTCCACCGCAGCGCGCGCACCGACCAGACGGTGGCGCTGACCGGCGGGTTCCGCACCCCCTCCGACGCCCTGGTCGGGCCGATCGCGCTCCGCTCGGTGCACGACCTCCACCTGGACCTGCTGCTGCTCGGGGTGCACGGCATGCACGAGCGGGCCGGGTTCACCACGCCCAACCTGATGGAGGCGGAGATGAACCGGGCGCTGGTGGAGGCCTCCCGCTCGCTGATCGTCGCCGCCGACCACACCAAGTGGGGGACGGTCGGGATCAGCACCATGGCGCCGCTGGACCGGTGCGACGTGCTGGTCAGCGACGCAGGGCTGGAGGCGGCCGCGCGCGAGGTGCTCGCCGAGCACGTCGGCGAGCTGGTGATCGCGGAGGCCGCCGGGGGCGGCGCCGAGGACGAGGAGCGGACGGGGAGATGAGAAGGACGTCGGCGCGCCTGTCGGACGGGCGCGAGATCATCTACTTCGACGAGGCGGAGGGCCGGCCGGAACCGCCCGCGGACCCGCGCGGCCTGCCGCCGCACGAGGCCGCGCCGGAGGCCCGGCTCGACCCGCTGCTGCGCGAGTGGGTGGTGATGGCCGCGCACCGCCAGGGCCGCACCCACCTGCCGCCCAGCGACGCCTGCCCGCTCTGCCCGTCCACCCCGGACCGGCCGACCGAGGTCCCCGCCCCCGACTACGACGTGGTCGCCTTCGAGAACCGCTTCCCCTCGCTGGCCTCCGGGAGCGGCGCCGGACCGGAGGACGCCCTGGAGGCGGTCGGCGAGCTGGAGCCGTCCCGCCGGCCGGCCGCCGGCCGGTGCGAGGTGCTCTGCTTCTCCTCCGACCACCGCGCCTCCTTCACCGACCTGCCGCCGGAGCGGGTGCGCACCATCGTCGACGCCTGGGCCGACCGCACCGCCGCGCTGTCCGCGCTGCCCGGGGTGGAGCAGGTGTTCTGCTTCGAGAGCCGGGGCGCCGAGATCGGCGTGACCCTGCCCCACCCGCACGGCCAGATCTATGCCTACCCGTTCACCACCCCGCGCACCGAGCGGATGCTGGCGTCCGCCCGGGAGTACCGCGAGCGCACCGGGGGCGACCTGCTCGCCGACAACCTGGCCGCCGAGCGCCGCGCCGGGCTGCGGGTGGTCGCCGAGAGCGGGCACTGGACCGCGTTCGTGCCGGCCGCCGCGCGCTGGCCGGTCGAGGTGCACCTGTACCCGCGGCGCCGGGCCGGCTCGCTGCCCGAGCTGACCGCCGCCGAGCGGGACGACTTCGCCCCGTTCTACCTGGACCTGCTCGGCCGGCTGGACCGGCTGTTCGACGCGCCGCTGCCCTACGTCGCAGCCTGGCACCAGGAACCGGTGCACGCCGAGCCCGGCCTGGCCTACCTGCACCTGGAGGTGTTCTCGGTGCGCCGGGCCCCCGGGAAGCTCAAGTACCTGGCCGGATCCGAGTCCGGCATGGGCGTGTTCGTCAACGACGTGCTGCCCGAGACCACCGCCCAGCGACTGAGGGAGGCCGCACAATGAAACTCCTGGTCACCGGCGGCGCCGGCTACATCGGCAGCGTGGTCGCCGCGCTGCTGGCCGAGGCCGGGCACGCCGTCACCGTGCTCGACGACCTGTCCACCGGGCACCGCGACGCGGTGCCGGAGGGCGCGTCGTTCACCGAGGCGAGCGTGTTCGACGCCGCCTCGGTGCTCGACCCCTCCTATGACGCGGTGCTGCACTTCGCGGCGAAGTCGCTGGTCGGCGAGTCGGTGCAGGACCCGGCCCCGTACTGGCGGAACAACGTCGCCGGGACGCTGGCGCTGCTGGAGGCGATGCGCGGACACGGGGTGCGGCGCCTGGTGTTCTCCTCCACCGCCGCGGTCTACGGCGACCCGGAGACCGTCCCGATCTCCGAGGACGACCCGGCGCTGCCCACCAGCCCCTACGGCGCGAGCAAGCTCGCGGTCGACCACATGCTGGGCGGCTGGGCGCGGGCCTACGGGCTGGGCGCGGTGAGCCTGCGCTACTTCAACGTCGCCGGGGCGCACGGCCGGTTCGGCGAGCGGCACGCCACCGAGACGCACCTGGTGCCCAACCTGCTGCGCGCGGCGGCCGGCGGCGGGGAGCCCGCCCGGCTGCACGGCACCGACTACCCGACCCGGGACGGCTCCGCGGTCCGCGACTACCTGCACGTCCTGGACCTGGCCGACGCGCACCTGCGGGCGCTGGACGCGGTCCGGCCGGGCGTCCACCGGGTGTACAACCTGGGCACCGGTAGCGGCTCCACGGTCCGCGAGGTGCTCGACGCGGTCCGCCGGGTCACCGGCCTGCCGGTCCCGGTGGAGGAGGGCCCGCGCCGCGCGGGCGACCCGGCGGTGCTCATCGCCTCAAGCGACCGGGCCCGCACCGAGCTGGGCTGGAAGCCCCGCCGCACCCTGGACGAGACCGTCTCCGACGCCTGGGCCTTCACCCGCCGCCCGGGGAGCCCGGCATGAGCGCCCCGGACCCGCGGCACGGCGCGGACGCCGCCGCCCCGGCGGAGCCGCCCCCCGGCGGCGGCGCGCCCGAGCCCGCCGCGGACGCCCCGGCCCCCGGCGGACCGGCCGCGCAGGGCGGCCCCGCCCCCGCCCGGGATGCCGCCGCAGGCGCCCTCCGGGATGCCGCCGGTGCCGCCGGCGCGCGCCCCCGGCAGGAGGCCGGACCCGGCCGGCCCGGCGGTGCGATCGGCACGCCCGCACCCGGCGGACCGGCCGCGCAGGCGGGTCCCGGCGCGGCCGCGCCGAACCCGGGTGGACCGGTCGGAGGAACCGAGCCCGCACCGGGCACCGATGCGGCGGCCGGCGC
>Ga0079224_100015538_pt1 | contig 10660 bp, 10 predicted proteins | sample Stecom2015_FD_80414 | JGI IMG/M metagenome (GOLD analysis project Ga0079224, IMG submission 80414) | Agricultural soil microbial communities from Utah to study Nitrogen management - Steer compost 2015 | ecosystem: Environmental > Terrestrial > Soil > Agricultural land | place: USA: Utah...
CATCGCACCCACGCTGGTCTGGATTCCACTGGTTTCTGTGGTCTTATTAGTCGCTCCCGGCCTCTTCGCACAGCGCCGGCTGCGGCTGCTGGCCGAAGAGAATATGCGCGAAAGCTCGCTGCGCAGCGCGATGCTCGTCGAAGCCGTGCAGGGCATGGACGACATCAAGAGCATGCAGGCGGAGACACGCTTCGGCAATCTTTGGAACCATTACAACGAGGTGACGGCCGAATCGGGCCTGAGGCTGCGCGAACTGGTCAATTCGCTGGCGACATGGGCGGCCACCGTCCAGACTACCATGTTCGCAGTGGTGGTGTTCTTTGGTGCCCCGCTCGTCATCGCAGGCGATATCACCACGGGCGCTCTTATCGCCGCATCGATGCTCGGTTCGCGCATGATGGCGCTGCTATCATCGGTCTCGCAGCTCCTTACCCGGTGGCAACAGGCAAAGGTCGCGCGTGAGAGCATCGACAAGCTGCTGGAATTGCCAGTCGATGCACCGGACAATGAGCGCCGGATACACAAGCCGTTCGTGCGCGGAAGCTATCGGCTGCGCAATGCGGTCTTCGGTCACGCCAAGGATGTGCCTGTTCTGAAGATTCGGCAAATCGACATCGCACCGGGCGAGAGAATTGCCATTCTTGGACCGAATGGATCGGGAAAATCGACGCTGCTCAACGGCCTTGCGGGGCTCCTGGAGCCGTTGTCGGGGGAGATCCGGCTGGATGAGGTTGAACTGGGCCTGATTGACCCTGCGGATGTGCGCCGAGACGTCGTCCATCTAGGGCAGAATGCCCGGCTGTTCCACGGAACCTTGCGTGAAAACGTGTTGCTCGGTGCCCCCAAGGCCCGGGATGAAGAGATACTCGCGCTTCTCTCCGATCTGCGCCTGTCGGATTATGTTCAGCGCCTCCCCGAAGGGCTCGACCACAATCTGCAGGAGGGTGGTCTCGGCTTATCGGGCGGCCAGCGGCAAGGTTTGCTGCTTGCCCGCCTTCTTCTGCGCCGGCCACAGCTTGCGCTTCTGGATGAGCCAACGGCCGCACTCGATAATGTTGCTGAAAACGCGGTCATCGATGCGCTTGCGGCTCTTCCAGCGCATACCGGTCTGGTGGTGGCGACGCATCGCCCTGCGATGCTCCGCATCGTCGATCGGATCATCCTGCTCAATGGTGGGACCGTTATGCTCGACGGTCCCAAGGACGAAGTCCTCGCAAAGTTGCGGGCAGAAGGCGTGGCGTCATGACGCCCGAGACCTTGCAATTGCGAAAAGATCATCGTCTGGCCATTCTGGCTGCGGTCATGCTCGCCTGCTTTTTTGTCTGGGCCTATTTTTTCCAGCTTGCTGAAGTTTCGAGTGGGACGGGAAAAGTCATACCGAGTTCGCGCGAACAGGTGGTCCAATCGCTCGAAGGGGGCGTGCTCTCTTCACTTTCCGTGCGTCAGGGCGATATCGTTGAGAAGGGGCAACTCCTCGCACAGCTCGATCCCACGCAGTCGGCCGCCAATGTCGCGGAGTCGGAAGCGCGCTATTACGCGGCGATTGCAACGGCAGCCCGTCTTCGCGCGGAAGTATCGGGAGGAAGCGCGATCGACTTCCCGGAGAGCCTGGCGGACCATCCGGACCTGATCGCGACCGAGAAGGCGCTGTTCGTCTCCCGCAGGCAAGGTCTCAGCGAGCAGCTAAGCGGTCTCACGCGCAGTCTCCAACTGCTCGACCGGGAAGTGAGCATTTCCCAAAGACTGCAGGATTCGGGGGCTGCCAGTCTGGTCGAACTTACCCGGCTTCAGCGCCAGCAAGCCGAAGCCAGGATCGAGATTTCGAAGCTGCGCGACAACTACATGGTGCAGGCGCGCGAGGAGCTGGCGAAGGCCAATGCCGATGCTCAGGTCTACGAGTCAGAAATGCGGGAGCGATCCGACAAGAGATCGCAACTGAGCCTTCGGGCGCCGATGCGAGGAGTAGTCCAGGAAGTTGCGGTCATGACAATCGGCGGCGTCATACCGCCTAACGGCGAATTGCTGACGATCGTGCCGCTCGATGACAAGTTGATGATCGAGGCGCGCATATCGCCACGTGACATCGCCTTCATTCATCCCGGCCAAAAAGCATTGGTGAAGTTCACGTCCTACGATTATGCAATCTATGGCGGCCTGGAAGGCGAGGTCGTCAATATCTCGCCCAATACCGTCCGCGATGAGGTCAAACCCGAGATTTTCTATTACCGGGTTTACATCGAAACAGCCAGCGACTCCTTAAAAAATGCGGGCGGAAAGCGATTCCCGATCGTGCCTGGAATGGTCGCGACTGTCGACATTCAAACGGGCAGCAAGACCGTTTGGCAATATCTGATCAAACCATTCAACCGCGCACAGGAAGCGCTGCGCGAGCGATGAGCATAGCTCAACCAGAAAGGAAGCCGAAAATGAGATACACAGCGCTAGCCCTCGTCCCCGCTCTTTTGCTGCTGGGCGCGCCGGTCGCTCAAGCGGCCGATCTGAATGAGGTCGCCGATAATGGTCGTGGGTTCGACGATGTAGACCGCGCCTATCCATCAATGGATGAGGAATATGTCCGACAGGGCGCATCGCACACGCCGCAGCAACTGAGCCAGCTCGCCATCGGTCAGAGTCCGGAACAGATCGTTGCGATCCTCGGCTCGCCGGTCACAACCGATGACACTGGCTGGCACTACAATGTCAGCCTCCCGCTGGACGACGCGGACGAGCTGGTGTGCCAGTATAAAGTACTTTTCGATCGCGAGGGCACGCTGGCCCGAGGCATCTGGCGTCGTCCGCAGTGTGCTGAAATCGCAACTCAGGCGTCCGGCGCCTGAGCCTTCGCGATGGGGCCAATCGCGCGGTGCCCCCCCCACAACCCCCCGCACCGCTAAAGCGATTGGCCCCAAAACTGCGATGGCGCTTCGCTGTCGCAGCGCAGCGCTTTCGCCATCGCAATCAAAGTTGAACCTATGAATTCTGATCGAGCGTATCAGGCGCGGAGGTCGCCTATCGCGATGGGATTGGCCTGCTGGCTGTTTCTGCCTGCCGGCCTGGCTACCGCACAGACGGCGACAACAGCTCCGATTACGATCGACCAGGCAGCACGCGAAGCGGTCTCCTGGCATCCGTCGGTCGAAGAGGCCGGGGCGCGGCTGGATTCTCGCGCTGAGGAAATCGACGTGGCTCGGGCCGGCTATTTGCCGCAAATCAGCGGGGGCATCGGAACAGGGTATAACAATCTCAATCAGAGCCGCTGGCGCCCGCGGGCGAATCTTTCGGTGTCGCAAATGCTCTACGATTTTGGGAAGGTGCGCAGTTCCGTCGACTCTGCCGAGGCAGGCACCCAGATTGGAAGAGCGCAACTGCTGCTCGCAGTGGATTCGCTAATCCGCGATACGAGCTATTCGGTCATCGAATTGCAGCGCAATGAGGCACTGCGAACAATCGCGACAGAACAACTCGAAAGCGTAGATGACATCCGTTCCTTGGTTCAGCGCCGGTTCGAGGAAGGGGCAGCGACGAAGGCGGACTTACTTCAGGCCGAGGCTCGCGTTCAAGGTGCGCAGGCGACGATAGAAAAGATCGAGGCCGAGCAACAGCGCTGGCGGACCGCCCTTGCTCATCTTCTCGGCCGCGATGCAGCGCCCGCGATATCCCTCGAGCTTCCCGAGGGCTTCATGAACTACTGCAAGTTTCAGGAGCCGGATTGGGCCGGGATTCCAGCAATTCAGGAAGTGGAGGCCCAACGCGATCAGGCGATGGCTGAATTGAACCGGAGCAAAGCCGAAAACCTGCCGACTGTCTCGTTCGGCGCCGGCGGCTCGGCGGACATCAACGATCCGCTGTCTGGCCAAGAGGAATACAATTTCGGAATCAATGTTTCCACCTCCCTCTTCAACGGTGGCGCAAACCGTGCTCGCACGCGTAGCGCAAATTATGCGCTTAGTGCTGCCAATGCAGCGGAAGCGCGGATTCGAAACCAGGTGAGCCGCACTCTGAGCGAGGCGCAGAGGCAGGTCGCGAGCCTCGGCCGCGTGCTCGACACGCTCTCGTTTCGCGAGACGAGCATGCGCGAGACCGGAGAGCTGTATCGAGCGCAATATCTGGAGTTGGGTACCAAGACCCTGGTCGACTTGCTGAACGCTGAGCAGGAACTGCACCAGGTGCGGTTCGACAGAGTGAACACGCAGTACGACCTGCGCCGCCTGCAGATCGATTGCGCCGTCAATGCCGGCTCCGTTCGCAAGGCGTTCGGGCTCGCGGGAACCACCATCAACGGGGTCACGCTGTGATCGAACAGCTTCGACAAGGCGCATGGCTCTCGTCCGGCATCCAGAGCGGAGTTGCGCTGAATACTATCTTGAGATGATGCTCATGGCCGAAAAGAATATAGCAGATAATGAACTACACACTCTATCCAGAGGTGAGTTGGCGCTGGTGAAGGCGCAGGGGAAAGCCTTGGCCCTTCTTTCGAGCCTACTTGCAAATCGTGGTCTGATCGACACGAATGAACTCGAAGGAGTGCTCGATTTATTCGGCTGCATAGCAGCGGAAAGTGACACGCTTGAAGCAGATATTCTATCTAGTTGGGCGCGCGACATAGACGGAGTATTCCGGCCATTGATGGCACCTTCAAGGTTACGCGATTCTTCTTCAGATCTAAATTGAGCGTCTTGGATGGAGCTCATGCACGCCAGCCCCTGACAATCCGATGCGGCCGGTCGTCGTCGATGAAGAGCGCTACGTTAATAAGGCGGGTGGGTGAGTGATCGAGCTTCGCCAGCTGCGCTATCTCATCGCCGCTGCGGAGGCTGGCAGCTTCAGCCGCGCCGCGCGCAATCTGAACATAAAGCAGGCGACGCTGAGCCGACATATCCTCAATGTCGAGAAGCGGTTGGGGATGACCCTGTTCGATCGCAAGACACGGGGCGCCACGCTCACGTCGAACGGGGCGACCTATCTGAGTACCGCCCAGCGCATAGTGAGGGAGTTCGAGGAACTGAACGCGTGGGTGCGTGCCACACGCAAAGGCAAGGCCGGTCGGTTGGCGATCGGCTTCTATACCTCCTTTTCTGCCGGCAACCTGCGTGCCACGTTGAGTGAGTTCGACGTGCGCTATCCTGAGGTGAAGCTACGAGGCTTTGAGCGCAACCGCGACATGCTGCTGGCTGGCATTGAAAACGGGTCGCTCGACATTGCAATCATGATTGGCGAGAGGCTCCATTCAGCAGTTACTAGCCGCCCATTCTGGAGCGAGCGGCTGCTTGTTGCCATGCCAGAAGGCCATCCGCTTGCAATACGCGAACGCATCCATTGGATCGATTTGACCGAAGAGCGCTTCCTTCTAACTGAGCGAGACCCCGGCCCTGAGGCACGCAACATTCTCCTGGGCAAACTGGGAACGTTTGGTCACATGCCCGAGATCGACGTGGACGACATTAGCCGAGACACATTGCTCAGTGCCATTGCACTCGGAAGGCATATTTCCATCATTGCGGAAACTGCGCGCGGAATTCAGGTTCCGGGGGTGGTATTCCGCGAGGTGCATGAGAATGGAGGTCATGCCCGAATAGGGTTTTCCGGCTACTGGCGCGAGGATAACGAAAATCCTGTCCTGCGCCGTTTCCTAGATTTCGTTGCTGCCCGGTATTCGCTGCCCTCGATGCCGGGGCCGATGCTATCATCCCGGCAATCGGGAAAGGAGCGGTCATGACGCAAGGCAAGACACTCATCATCGTCCTGGTCACGCTAATCATCGGGTTCGCCGCAGGTTTCGTGCTGCGCCCGGTAATCGCACCGGTCGAACGGACAACGATGGTCGCCGGCCCGCCCGCCGCTCCTCCGGCCCCGGCGGAAGCACGCGGCAAGCAATATTTCGCAGCGCATCTCGACGAAGCACGACAAGTCCAGGCGCAATGCGCGGAAGGGACAGTGCGCGGCGACGAGTGCCTCAACGCCGAAATGGCGGTTACGGAAGCAGACGGCCGGGAGCGGCACAAGCGCTTCTTCGGCAACTAAGGCGGGATACCGCCGTCAGTTCCCCTGTGCGCGATGGCGACGGAACGCGCGGTCGGTGGCCATAAATCGCTCCAGCATCGGTGCGACCAGCCTTTCGGGTTTGGCCGGCGGCCCTCCGCTTTCGGCCGCGAGTGCGGCGGCATAGGCAACCAGATCGCGGTGGACCGGCGCAGGCAGTTCCACGGATAACTTGACCGGCCGGTCGTCGGCCAGCGGTCCCAGCTTCAGTTTCGTCATCGCGCTTCTCCCGCCGGCTCCAGTATTAAATCTCTTGTCAGAACGACCCTGAGCGGATGCCCCGGCCGGACAGTCAGCGTCGGCGGCACGTTCAGTTGCCGCCGCACGATCTGCTGACCGGTTTGATTGGTGGTATCCTGCGATCCGCGCCGCAGCGCACGGATGAGATCATCATCGCTGTCCGTCCCCAGCTCGGCTCCGATCCCGAGCAGCGTCGAAATGGCGGCCGAACGCAGCAGATTGCCCCAATGATGGTTCACCCCGTCCTCCAGCCCCGCAAATCCGGCCGGGTCGGCGCCGGGCTGGCGCCCGAGGATGATCGAGCGGCCATCGGGCATAATCAGCCGGTGCCAAACGAGCAGCACCCGGTTCTGGCCTGCTGCGATCTCGCTGTCATATTCGCCGATCAGCCGCGCGCCCTGCGGAATGAGGAGAATGCGCCCGGTCGGGCTGTCATAGACATTGGCCGTCACCTGCGCTGTAATGAGGCCCGGAAGGTCGGAACGAATGCCCGTGAGTAGCGCGGCCGGAATAATGCTGCCTGCCTGGATGGTGTTGGGCGATGCCGGCGTGGTGAGGCGTTCGATGCTCGCTGTGCGCGGGTGCGCGGCTTGCTCGATGAAGGCCCGTTTCGCGGCCTGATCGCTCTGTGGAGCTTGCGAAGGCTGCGGGACCGACGCGACGGCTTGACCCGGCGCTGCAACCGCAAGCTCCGGCAGGGACGGTATAGCCCCGGCCCCTCCGCTGCTTCCGCCAAGAAACACACTGCTTGTGCGCGCTGCGTCGCGTTCCTGCTGTACGCGTTGTCGCGCCGCTTCTGCGGCCTGCACACGCGGATCGGACTGTCCTGTTCCCATGGGCGGCACCGGCACATCTTGCCCGCGCCGCTGCGCCGCGACGATGGGGCCGCCAAGATCGCCAGGAAGCGGGTCGCCGAGCCGGGGCACCTGGGAGTAATCTTCCGGTCCCGAGGTGATCGCCTCGGCCGTTGCCTTGCCTTCGGTGCTATAAAGTTCCTGGCGCTCCTTTGGATCGGCGCTGCCAAGCGCATAGATCAGCGCGCCGCCGATACCGAGCCCGGCGACAACGCCCATGACCGCCAGCGTCTTGCGCGACAGGCGCATGACGCGCGGCGCCGGCCCGCGAAGCTGGAAGGCATCGGGAGTCCTGGCGGGCCGTATTGCTTGTGGCTCAGCCGATTCAGCAACCGGCTCCGTGACCGACGGCCCTGTAACAGGCGCGTCGACAGGCGGTTCGGCAGGCTCACTCACCGCTGCTTCTCCCGCCCATCGCTGCGTTCGATGCGCACACGGCGCTCGCTACGCATGTCGCCGAGACGCAGCTCGGCAGCGGCAAACAGCCGGTCCACCACCATATAGCGTCCCCGCACGCGGTAATTGACCAGTTCGGCATCGCCGGTGACGCCGGTCACGAACAGCGGCGGCATCTCGCCCTGCGCGATGCCGACCGGAAACTCGATGAAAACCTGCCGGCCATCGTCGAAGGCACGAACGGGTCTCCATGGCACACTGTCGCCTTCGATCCGGTAACGGAAATTGAGCGCCGCGATGTCGATCCCTCGGGCAAAGGGCGCGGCGGTGGCAGCCGCCGCATTGGCGCTGCGCAGGGCAATGAGTTGGTCATGCGGATAGGTCCACGACACCGAGGCCATGTAGGTCGATGCGCCCGCGCGCAGTTCCAGATGATAGGTACGCCGGTCGGTATTGATGACCAGATTGGTCGCAATATCGGGCCGGGTCGGCTTCACCAGGATATGGACGCGCGCCGCAGCGCCGCTGCCGCTGACCGTGTCGCCAATGATCCAGCGCACGGTGTCGCCCGCTGCGACCGGCCCCGGCCCGACAAGCTGCTCACCTGCCTGCAACGCAATATCTGTTACCTGGCCGGGCGCGGTATAGACCTGATAGAGCGCGCCTTCGGCCCAGGGATATTGCTGGATCGCGTTGAGGAAATCATCGCGCGCCGGCTGCACGCGGGCGGCTGTATTGGCATTGCCGATACGCCTGCGCGGATCGGCGGGCTCGGGTGATGATGCACGGCCGTCGGCGACCGGCTTCAACTGGCCGGGAAGCGGCAGCGGTTCAGGGATCGTCACCACTTCGACCAGCTTTGGCGGTTCGGGCAGCAGCGTCGCGGCGATCTCCACCGGCGGATCATCATACGCGATATCCGGGACTTTCGCCGACGTGGTGGCGCAGCCCGCGAGTGCGGATGCGGACACAAGCATGGCCACGCTGACGGCATGACGGGCGGACAGGCAGATCATTGGTCCAGCTCCTTCGACCAGTTGAGGGCGTTGACGAAGATGCCGAGCGGGTTCTTGCGCAGCGCCTCGGGCGTACGCGGCGGCTGCACGACAATGGTGAGGATGGCGGACCAGCGCGCCGTGTTGGCGAGCTGCCCGTCCTGATAGCGCCGCTCGGTCCAGGCGATACGGAAAGAGTCGCCAGAGGCGCGGATCACGCTGGACACTTCCACCGCCACCTGAACCCGGCCGACATGGGCGAACGGATCGTTGGCGCGGGCATAGTCGTTGAGCGCGAGAGCTCCCTTATCGGTGGTGAAGTCGTAGGCGCGCAGCCAGTTCTGGCGCACGATGATCGGATCGGCCGGGATCGAACGGACCTGTTCGATAAAGCGTGCAAGGTGGAACGCGATCTGCGGATCGCTCGGACTGTAACCGGCCTCGGCGGGCGCCACCGCCTGCGTCTCGCCCAGCTTGTCGACTTGCACTACCCACGGCACGATATGACCGCGCGCCGATTGCCAGAGGAGACCGGCGGCAAGACCGCCGGACAGCGCAAGGCATCCGAAGAAGGCAAGCCGCCAGCTATGCGCCTGGACGCGGGCGGAACCGATGCGGTCGTCCCAGACCTGCGCGGCACGCTGATAGGGCGTCACCGGCTCGTGCGTCTGGCCATAGCGGATGGAAGGGCGCCGAAACATGGAACGATCACTCCTTTTCCCTGATATCGGGACCGGCGCCGCCGCCATGGCTGTCGCCGCCCCTCATGGTGTGCGCCGCGACGCTCGCGCCATGGGCGGCGGATTGGCGGTTCTTCATCCGGGCCGCCCAGGCAGGCTGAGCGGATGCGGATTGCGATGTGGCCGCCGTGCTGGCGGCAGCCTGCGGGGCCGCGCCCATCCCGGCGCGCGTGCCCGAGGCGTAACTGTCCTTCAGGGATGTGGCGGCCTTGCGCAGCGGAGAGGTGGCGGCATGGGCGATGGTGCCTGCCGCTTTCTGCCCGACAGCGGCCACGCCGCCCGCCACCGCGCCCGCGCCGCTTTTGCCGAGCGCGCCGACGCTGTAGGCACCCGCCGCACTACCGGCCATGCGCGCACCGCCCTGTGCGGCAGCGCCGGTGATCCGTCCGGTAGCGCCAATGGCGGACCCTGCCGCGCCTGCGCCCAGCTTCGCGGCGGCCGCGCCGCCAACCAGCGCGCCGCCTGCGGCCAGCGCGGTTCCCGCCGCGGCGCCTGCGCCGAGCTGCGGTCCGCCCGAGACAATTCCATTGGCAATGCCAGGGCCGAAGATCGACAGGCCCAGCAGCGCGAGCGCGGCAAGCGCCATCGCCATCACCTGCTCTACGTCGAATTCGGCGCCAACCGAGGCGGTGAACTGGTCGAACAGCGTGGTGCCGATGCCGGTGATGACCGCGAGCACGAGCACCTTGATGCCGGAAGAGACTATATGGCCGAGCACTTTCTCGGCCAGAAACGCGGTGCGGTTCCAGAATGCGAAGGGCAGCAGCACGAAGCCCGCCAGCGTCACCAGCTTGAACTCGATCAGGGTAATGAAGACCTGAACCGCGATGATGAAAAAGGCCAGAACCACGATCAGCCAGGCGAGCAGCAGCACCAGGATGATTGCGAGATTGGCGAACACGGCCCACAGGCTGGTGAACGCTTCGGCCGCATCGATCAGCGGCTGCGCCGCATCCAGCCCTTTTCCGGCAATGCTGCCCGGCTGCATGAACTCTGAAAGGCTGAGCGAGTCCCCGCTGGCCCTGAGGCCCAGCCCGGCGAAGCTGTCGAACAGGATGGTGGCAAGCGTCTGGAAATTGCCGATGATGAAAGCGAAGGCGCCGATATAGAGCGTCTTCTTCACAAGGCGTTGGATCACATCCTCGTCGGCGCCCCAGGCCCAGAACAGCCCGGCCAGCGTGACATCGATGGCGATCAGGGTGGACGAGAGGAAGCCCACCTCGCTGCCGAGCAACCCGAACCCGCTGTCGATATAGCTGGTGAAGGTGGTCAGGAAGGTATCGATAATCCCGGTGTCATTCACGGCGCGGTGCTCCCCGCATCGTCCCGGCCGAAGAAGCGCTCGCGGTTTTCCGCCCATGCCGCCTCGCACGCGCTGTCGGGCATGGTGAGCGCG
>Ga0079224_100015539_pt1 | contig 10660 bp, 9 predicted proteins | sample Stecom2015_FD_80414 | JGI IMG/M metagenome (GOLD analysis project Ga0079224, IMG submission 80414) | Agricultural soil microbial communities from Utah to study Nitrogen management - Steer compost 2015 | ecosystem: Environmental > Terrestrial > Soil > Agricultural land | place: USA: Utah...
ATCGGTCCGTTCTCCACCTGCTGCTTCGGGGCGTCGAGCTGATCGCCGCAGATGCCCTGGCCCGCGGCGATGCGGATGGGGGGGGTAGTCATCAGTCGTCAGTCGTCAGTCGGTCAATGGGTTGCCGGTTGCCGGTTGCCGGTTGCCGGTTGCCAGTGGCCAGTGACTACAAACGCACGTCAGCGTCGGCGTCATGTTGTTCCTCTGCATATACGTCGGCTCGGTAGCGCCGGTGTGTCCAGCCTGATCCGGGCGTTGCCCCTGCACCGTCTTACTGGTAACTGGCAACCGGTAACTGGCAACGCGTCAACCACCAGTTGACGCTGCACCCAGACCGAACGGCCCCAGATGCGGCCCCGGATTGTTGATCGCGGTGCGGAGGGCCATTCCGAGGGTCGGGCGGGTGTCCTCGGGGGCGATGACCGCGTCGACGAAGCCTCGGGCGGCTGCGTAGCGCGCATCGAGCTGTTGCTCGTACTCGGCCCGGACGGCCTGCATTCGAGCCTGGAGCTCCTCGTCGGGTGATTCCCCCGCCTGCTTCAGCTTGTCGAGCTGGGCGCCGAACAGTGCCATGACCGCGGAGTCGCCCTCCATCACCCCCATCCTGCCGGTGGGCCAGCTGAAGATGAAGTCCGGGTCGAAGCCCTGGCCCGCCATGGCGTAGTATCCCGCTCCGGACGCGTGGTTGAGCGTGAGGACGAGCTTGGGTACGGTGGCCGTGGCCATCGCCTCGACGAAGCGGGCGCCCGAACGGATGATGCCGGAGTGCTCCGCCTCGACGCCGACCATGAAGCCGGACACGTCCTGCACGAAGAGCAGAGGCGTGCGGTGTCGGTTCATCGTTTCGATGAAGTACGCGACCTTCTCGGCGCTGTCCGCGTAGATGATCCCACCGAACTTGGGGGCACCGCCGTGCGGGTCGCGGAGCATTCCGCGTTCGTTGGCGATCACACCGACGGCAACGCCTTCCACGGAGGCGCGGCCGCAGATCATTTCCGGGGCATAGTCGGCCTGGAACTCGTGCAGCTCGCCCTGGTCGAGAATGCAGCCGAGCAGCTGCCTCATCGGGAAGGGCTGACGGTGGTCGTCCGGAAGGATCTCGTAGGCCTGAGCCTCCGCCACGCCGGGCGGGCGGGGCTCCCTGACCTGGAAGGCATACGGCTGCCGTGGCAGGTCGGCGACCAGCTCGCGGAGGCGGGCGATGCAGGCGCGGTCGTCCGGTACCCGGTAGTGGGCGACACCGGAGATCGCGTTGTGTGTGTATGCCCCACCGAGCGTCTCCGCATCCGTCGTCTGGCCGGTAGCTCCCTTCACCAGGTTCGGCCCGCCGAGGCCCATGAAGGAGGTTCCCTCGACCATGACGATGACGTCCGACAGCGCGGGGAGGTACGCTCCCCCGGCGATGCACGGACCCATGACGGCGGCGAGCTGCGGCACCGCCAGGTACCTCCGCATGATCGAGTTGTAGTAAAAGATCCGGGCGGCGCCGTACTGGCCCGGGAAGACGCCGCCCTGATAAGGCAGGTTGACCCCCGCGGAATCGACGAGGTAGAGGATCGGCACGCGGCACCGCATGGCGATCTCCTGCGCTCGGAGGATCTTGGTGATCGTGTCGGGCCACCAGGAGCCGGCCTTGACGGTGGCGTCGTTCGCGACGATGACCACCTCGCGCCCTTCCACCACTCCCACGCCGGTGACGACGCCGGCCGCCGGCGCTTCGCCGTCGTAGCGATCGTGGGCGACGAGCAGACCGACCTCGAGGAAGCGCGAACGGGGATCGAGCAGCAGCGCGATCCTCTCTCGCGCGGTGAGCTTCCCCTGTTCGTGCTGCCGGCGAACACGTTCGACGCCCCCACCCTGCCTCAGCCGCTCCTCCAGGGTACGCAGCTCCGCGGTGAGCTGCTCGAGGCGGCCCTGCCGTTGCGGCGCCTGGTTCCCCGTCGGTTCGGCGCCGGTCGTCACGAACCTACCGTCTCCCGGTCGCGACCGTGCTCCGCGAACCATTCGCGGATGTATTCGACGGCTTCCGTCGTCGGCGTTCCCGGCCCGAAGAGACGACCGATCCCCTGCTTCCGCAGCTCGATCATGTCCTCCTCCGGGATGATGCCGCCGCCGGTGATCAGCACGTGGTCCACACCCTCCTGCTCGAGCAGCTCACGGACGCGGGGGAAGAGCGTCATGTGGGCTCCGGAGAGGATGGACATGGCGATGACGTCCACGTCCTCCTGGATCGCGGCGTTGACGATCATCTCCGGGGTCTGGTGGAGTCCCGTATAGATCACCTCCATACCCGCATCGCGCAGTGCGCTGGCGATGACCTTCGCTCCTCGGTCGTGGCCGTCCAGCCCCGGCTTTGCCACGAGAACTCTGATCTTGCGTTCTGACATAGGGTAGCCTTCCGAGCGGCGTCGAACCCTCAAGTGGGCGCGGAAGATAGGGCGGCCCGGCGAAGCGCAGCAAGCGAGTCCGCCAGCGGACGGCGAGATCGGTGACACATGGATGCTTGTTCCGCTTTCTCCGCGCCTCACCGATTTCGGGCGGCCGCACCCGGCCTACGGGTCAGTGGCGACTGGTAACCGGCAACCTTCTATTCGGCGACCGCCAGCACGATCAACCGCTCGGAGGTGTGCGTGAAGCGGTCCAAATCCCAGTCGCCGAACCACTCGAGGGGCCGGAGATCACAGGATTCCAGCAGTGCCTTCCATTCGGGAGCGCTGCGGATGCGAACCTGGTGCGATTTCTCGCCTTCGGTGCCATCGACGGCCCGCCAGCGGAGGATCTCATGGCTGATGCCGGCGACGGCGTCGAACTCCCGCTCCACCCACACGAGGTCGCCTTCCGGGGTCGTCCACCAGTCGCGGTCGGCGAAGTCGCGCGCCGCGAGGTCGCGGTGCATCGTTTCGAGCAGGAGGAGCCCGCCCGGGCGGAGAGCACTTCGGATGCCGCGAAGCACGCGGGCGTCGTCCGCGTCGCTGCCGAAGTAGCCGAGGGAGGAGAAGAGCGAGATGGCGGCATCGAAGTCGCCGTCGAAGTCGAGCTCCCGCATGTCGGCGTGCTTCCAGGTCACCCGCACCTTCGCGGCGGCGGCACCACGGCGGGCTTCCTCCAGCAGACGCGTGGACAGGTCGACACCCGTGACCTCGTAACCTTCCTCCGCCAGCGCGATCGAGTGCCGGCCCCAGCCGCATGCGACGTCGAGAAGCGTGCGACTCGCCGGCAGGGGGAGCAGCTGCATCACCGCTTCGACCTCCGCCGTCGTTCGCTCAGAATCGAGGAACGGCCTGTAGATGCGGAGGAAGACGTCGTCGAAGTAGGTCTGCCACCAGCCCTCCGATCGTTGCTCGCTCACCGGCCCTCAGGCCTGAACGCCCGACGAGGCATCTCTGCGCTCCTCGAGGAAAGGATGAAAGAAGACCTCCGCGCCGACGGCAGCGGAGGTCGCTGGCAATTTCCGACGGGCCCTTCAGAAGAAGACCGGCTCCTGGTACGCACCGAACACTTCCTCCATGGCGTGCCTGATCTCGTAGAGGGTCGCATAGGCTCGCGCCGCGTCGAGAATGAAAGGCACAACGTTGTCGCCGCGCCGGGCGGCCGCGCGGAGCGCATCCAGCGCACGATCGACGGCTGCCTGGTCGCGACGCGCCCGCATTTCCGCCATACGCTGGCGCTGCCGTGCCTCCGCCTCCTCCGTGACCTTGAGGAGCGGGATCTCGAGCTCCTCCCCTTCGACCGTGAACTCGTTCACCCCCACGACCACCCGTTCGCCGCTCTCGATCTCCCGCTGCTGCCGCTGCGCCGAGCGGGCGATCTCCCGCTGGAAGTACCCGGATTCGATTCCCGGGACCACTCCGCCGAGCCGGTCCACCTGCGTGAAGATCTCCTCCGCCTCCGCTTCGAGCCGATCGGTGAGCGCTTCCACGTAGTAGGAGCCGGCGAGCGGGTCGATGGTGTTGGCCACGCCCGTCTCGTAGGCGAGGATCTGCTGGGTGCGAAGGGCGATCTGCACGGCCTTCTCCGTCGGCAGGGCGAGCGTCTCGTCCATCGAGTTCGTGTGCAGCGACTGCGTTCCCCCGAGCACCGCCGCGAGCGCCTGGTACGCCACCCGTACGATGTTGTTCTCGGGCTGCTGCGCGGTGAGCGTCACCCCCGCCGTCTGCGCGTGGGTCCGTAGACGCCACGACTCCGGGTTCCGGGCGCCATACACCTCCCGCATCCGCTTCGCCCAGATGCGGCGCGCGGCGCGGAACTTCGCGACCTCCTCGAAGAAGTCGTTGTGGACGTCCCAGAAGAAGGAGAGGCGAGGGGCGAAATCGTCCACGTCGAGACCCCGGGCGATCGCGCGCTCCACGTACTCGAAACCGTTGCGCAGCGTGTAGGCGAGCTCCTGGGCCGCGGTGGCGCCCGCCTCGCGGATGTGGTATCCCGAAATCGAGATCGGATTGTACTTCGGCGCGTGCTTCGCGCACCACTCGAACATGTCGATGATCAGGCGGAGGGCCGGCTCGGGCGGGTACACCCACGCGTGCTGCGCCTGATACTCCTTCAGAATGTCGTTCTGTACCGTTCCGCGCAGTTGCTCGGGGCTGACCCCCTGTTTCTCCGCGGTCACCACGTAGAAGGCGAAGAGGATGATCGCGGGGCCGTTGATGGTCATCGAGACGGACACCTGATCGAGCGGGATGCCGTCGAAGAGCGTCTCCATGTCGGCGAGCGACGAGACCGCGACGCCGCACTTTCCGACCTCGCCCAGAGAGCGGGGATGGTCGGAGTCGTACCCCATCAGGGTCGGGAAGTCGAAAGCCACCGAGAGGCCGGTCTGGCCTCGCTCGAGAAGGAACTTGTAGCGGCGATTGGTCTGCTCGGCGGTCCCGAAGCCGGCGAACTGGCGCTTCGTCCAGAGCCGGGTCCGGTACATCGTGGCGTAAGGGCCGCGGGTGAAGGGGAAGGACCCGGGGAGCCCCAGATTTCGATTGTAGAACGCCGCCTCCTCGGCGGAGGGTTCCGGGCGGTCGAGAGGGGTGTAGAGAGGATCGACCTCGGCGCCGGAGACGCTCGTGAACGCCACGTCTCGCTTGGGCGCCGCTTCATAACGGGCGTACCATTCGTCGAGCGCCCGTCGGAGCGACTCCAGCTCCCGTTCATTGGCCTCGATCCGCTCCAACAGCTCGGCGGGCGGAAGGTCTCGTTCCACGCTGCTCATCGGCTCTCTGAGGCTGTGGTGTCGATGCCCAGCGAGCGCACGATCCGCGCCGCCACCGAGTAGGGCGATTCTTCCCCCGACTGGAGAGCCGGGAGGGCCGCGGCGAGGATCTCCTCGCCTGCTCCACCGCGCCAGGCGAGCCGCTTGAGCTCGCGTTCGACCGCCGCTCGGGTGCGGTCGACGAAGCGCTTCAGGCGGCGGCGGTCCAGCTCGCCGCTCTCCCGCAGGTACACCAGGTGCCGATCGAGGGTCGCCACCAGCTCGTCCACACCTTCCCCCTTCTGCGCCACGCACTTGATCACCGGGATCGCCCAGCTGCCCGCCTCCTCCGCGGCCTCCCGCAGCTGCGTCCGGGCAGCCCGTCCGACAGCGCGCAGGCTCACGCCATGGTGGCCGGAGTGCGCGGGCTGTGCTTCCCCGAGACGCATGTGCAGCATCAGCTCGATCTCCTGAGCCAGACGGTCGGCACCCGGGCGGTCGGCCTTGTTGATCACGAACACGTCCGCCACCTCCATCAGCCCCGCCTTCATCGCCTGGATCGAGTCGCCGGACTCCGGCACGAGGATCACCACCGTGGTGTCGGCGCTCTCCGCGATGTCCAGCTCCGACTGGCCGACACCCACGGTCTCGAGGATGACGCGCTCGAACCCGAATGCATCCAGCAGATCGGCCACTTCCTGGCTGGTGGTGGCGAGTCCCCCGAGGGCGCCACGCGTCGCCATCGAACGGATGAACACACCCGGATCGGTCGTGATGGTGTTCATCCGGATCCGGTCGCCGAGGAGTGCGCCGCCGGTGAAGGGGGAGGTGGGGTCGACGGCCACGATTCCGACCCGGTCCTCGCGGGCACGGTACCGGACGGCCAGCTGAGAGGTCAGCGTGGACTTCCCGGCACCCGGAGGGCCCGTGATTCCGATCCGCTGCGCACCACCCAGATCCGAATGAATTTCGTGCAGCAGAGCCTCGAAGCCGGGGCGGACGTTCTCGACGATCGAGATCGCCCGGGCGAGGGCGGTCCGCTGCCCCGCCCGGAAACGCTCGAGCAGGTCCGAGGGAGGCGCTGGAGCTTCGAGTTGGTTCATCAGACGAATACCGGATGCGTGCGAGCGACTGGGCTCCTGTGTCGCAAGATAGCGCGACCGGGTGCGAGGTGTCACCCGGTCGCGGATCGCCCGTCTTCGAGTCCCGGCAGCTGGTGCAGCTCAGCGCGGCTCCAGGCTGACCTCCGCCGGCGGCGCCTTCCCGGCCGCGGTCGCGGGCTGTTCGTGCAGGAGGCGGACCTCGGACTCTCCATCACCGACCACCTCGAGGAAGCGTCGCGTCCAATGCTCCGCCTCCGCCTGAGACGCCACCTCGAGGATCGCAAACCCACCGATCACTTCCTTCGTCTCCGTGAAGGGGCCGTCGGTACGGCTCACCTGGTTGCCTTCGCGCCGGACCCGGAAGCCACTTCGGCTGGGAAGACAGCCCTCCGCGGTGACGAGGACGCCTGCCGTGATCATGTCCTGGATGAGTTCGCCCATCGCCGCCATCTCCGCCTCGGTCGGCGGATTTTCGCTTTCCTGTGAACGGAAGATCGTGAGGTATCGCATTTCAGGTCGTGTTGAAGTGAATGCATGAAGGCTCCGTGCAGACGCAGCGTCCACGAGCAGACGAAGTCCCCGGGGAGACAGCGTCGCGGCGAGCGAAGGTGCAGCTCCCCTGATCGCGGCACCTCGAGCGATCGCGGGCACGACCGCCTCGCGCTCAGCGGGGAGCGCACCGCTCCGTGCGGCCGCGAACGACCGCGGAGCGCGGTCAGAGCGCCGCGGCCCCACCGCCCTCCCGCGTACCCGGTCCGCTGATAACCGCGCGGCGGGGACGGAAAGCATGCTTTCCGCGCGGCCCGGGCGGGAGACGAATGCCAGCGAAGACGAGGAGGGGGTCACTCTACCCATTTTACAGATCAGCTCGACGCCGCAGACTCCCGTACCATGTCGAACGAGCCATCGCAAAATCGACATCGAGTCGATCGAGCCTCAATTCGGGGCGGACCGGTAGCTCAACTGACCGTCGGTGATACGAGCTGCGGCAGTGTACGGGTGCTCCGTGATCCTGGAGCCGGGGAGGATGTGGAGAACACGAACGCCTCGAACCTTCAGGGCATCCGCGATGAGGGATCGGTGACAGCGCCACCATACGGCCTCCGAGCACATGATCGCCGTCCTGCGCACAGAGACTTCGCGGAGGAGCCGGTCGAAGCCGGCCTGAAAAGCGGGCGTTTCCATGTAGTCGGCGTAGGCTCGGAAGGCAGCGTTCCGCCACGCGGTATTCGAGGATGCGGGGTTGGGAGAGCGACGGCCGCCCAGCTCCGGAAAGGGAAGGTAGGCGATGCCGTGCGCGGGCAGAGAACGCTCGAGCGCCGCCGCGGCGAAATGCGGATGGGCACGGGAGCCGGGATAGCGCCGCACGTCCGCCACCGCCTGGATTTCCTGGCTGGTGAGGAGATCCAGGAAGCTCTCGAGCGGCTGGGCCGAATGGCCGATGGTCCAGACGGTGAGGCTCACTCGCGCCTCCAGAGCCAGCGGTTCATCGGTTGCTCTCCAGCTCGCGTCGCCAGCCGCGTGGGCGCCGCCCGGAAGCGTGCCGAAGTCACGTCCATGGTTGCGCGAAAGCTCACGGCTGTGCAGTGCACGTCACCGAACCGGAGCGGGACTGAGCGCAGAAAATTGGAAACACTTTGGTTGCGAGCGCCGTGGCCCGGCGCTCGGTGGCTCGAACGGATCGGGCGAGCTGGCGCGCATCTCGCGAGAGGAGCGGCCTGCGGAGCACCGCTTGATCCGCAATCGCGTGAAGGTAGATTCACGCGCGAAGTACCTTCACGATTTCAATCACACCCCGTACTGGGAGCACAATGGACCGCATGAGAGTGGGTCTCCTGACCGCCGCCGCAGCGGCTTTCTTTACGACGACTGCAGCCGCGCAGGTCTGCGTGGGCTATCCGACCGTGGACCGCGGGATGTCCTTCGGCGCTTCGCTGGATTTCCCCGACGGCGGCGACCGATGGGGAGTGGAAGCCTCCTATGACGTACAAGGTCCGCTCAGCCTCTTCGGCGGCGTGGACGTCACCTCCGTGGACGGCGTCGACGATTCCACCGATACCTTCTTCATCGGTGGTGCCGCCAACCTCTTCTCACTGCCGCTGGGCACGACCGGGAACGCGCTCGGGGTCTGCCCGACCGCTCAGTTCCGCTACACCGATTTCGAGGGCGGCTCTCTCATTCAGCTTCCGATCGGCCTCGGGGTGGGTACGTCGATCTCGGTGACTCCGACGGTGCCCCTGATGCCGTACGCGATCCCGTCGATCGTCATGTCGCGCTTCTCGGTGGATGATGGCGATTCGGAGACCGAGTGGGACTTCGGAATCCGCGCGGGCGCCCTCGTCGGGTTCGGCATCGTGTTCGTGGGAGCCGAGGTCGAGCACATCGCCCAGGAGGAGGGAGATACCGTGTTCGGCATTCGCGCTGGAATCCGACTGTAGCCGCATGACAAACAACCCCTGCTGCCCCGGACCACCAGGCATCTGATCCGGTACCGGCCCACCCGGGTCGAGGCATCAGGGACGTGTAGAAGGGCAGGCCGGCGGAAGTGAGGCCACTCCGCCGGCCTGCCGCTTTCCTGCGTTCGATCCTTCCGAGCTTCAGCGATGGTCGTCCTGTGAACGTTCGATCACCTCTTCGATCCTCGTGCTCAACTCCTTCGACCGAGCGAGGAGCAGCTCCAGTTGCGGCGTCAGCGCCTGGGTCCGCCGGGCGAGCGTCTGCTCGTACTCTCTCCGGAGAGCGGACACCTCCGGCTGTTGCTCGGCAGCGACCTGCAGGTCAGTCAGCCTCTGGTTGAGGTAGAGCGCCTCGCTCATGATCGCGCTGCGGGCTTCGAAAGCGCCCGCCTCGTCAGCGGAAGCGAGCTGATCGGTCAGCATCTCGAGACGTGTGGTGATCCGCTGGAACTCGGGGTCGGCACTCGCCGCGTACCAGGTGGCGAGGTTGAGGTTGTTCCGTGCCGCGACGACTTCCGCATCCGTCCAGACCACCTGCCGGAGCTCGTTCACTTCCCGGTTCAGGCGGGTCAGGTCCCGCATCAGCTCCTGGGCCTCCTCGGGCAGATCGGCGGCCCCATCGGATTGGACCGCCCGCTCGCTGACTCCGGCCACCGTGACGGTTTCCGAAGCCGCCGTGGTGGAACAGGCAGCGGCAAGCCACAGCAGGGCCGCCATGGGTACGCCAAAGCCACGCATGTTTCTCCCATTCCGTAGAGGTTCAGGGACCCCTCCTCGAGCGGCACCGCTACTGCCCGGAAGGGACACGCCGGGTCGCCCCATAACCATCTGTATCGGTCCCGACCTGCGTTGGTTCCCAGGGAACGGGCCGGCACACCGCCGGTACGCTTCAACTCTTTTCTCTTCGCCCTCCCTGTCAAGGATCTTCATTCCGGTGGGGTGAGGATCTCGAAAACCGCCCGGGCGGAGGTCTGTCGCCGCGAAATCACGCCTCTGCAGGTTTCGGTCTCGAGCACCGGATCCGCGCGCCTCAGGGGCGTGGACCGTAGATCGGCATCGGCTGTCCGACCTCCAGCGCACCGAGGTCCGGCGCACTGCCGGTGAAGCCGTCGTTCACGTTCGGGATGACGACACCCCGATCGACCGCCGCCGAACCCTCCCGCAGCCTGAAGTCATAGTCGTTGAAGTCGTACAGCCGCTGCACGCGGGCAGGGTCTCGATCGAGCTTCGGTACGTTTACGAACACGTCGTAATCGACCAGGACACTATTCCGGTCCTGACCGGTGGCCCGGGAGTACTCCTCGAGGGAGGCGTAACGCCGCACCTCGATTCCCTCCTCCCCGCTAGCCGGCGCGGGGGCTTCCGACCCCGGGGCGATCTCCGGTGAGGGTGGTGAGTTCCACTGGAAGGCCGGTGTTTCCCCGGGGTTCGGGCGGAAACCGTTGTAGTCCGATGAGCTGTAGTTGGTGCTGGTGTTCACGCTGAAGATCGCCGAAGTGGTCGACTGCCCCAGCATCAGGTTGTTGCGCCAATGTGCGTTCGCGGAGGACCCGGCGCTTGTCTCAGTCGTCACCGTATTGTGGTAGAAGATCACTCCGGGCGAACCCCAGGACATCCGCGTCGACCCACCCGGGGCGTGGTAGACGATGTTCCGGATCCAGTAGATCGGTCCGCCGACGGACGGCTGCGTCGACATCGGGTGTGACGCGGAGTTGATCAGCACCTTCCGCATCACCCTGATGTTGTGCATGCTTCCGTCCATCTCGATCGAGTTGTCGTGCGCGTTGGTGATGTAGTTGTTGTAGATGTCGATGGAGACGGGTCGGCGGTCCCAGTACTCGCGCGGAGGATAGGAGGGGCCTTCGTTCGCGTGCGATCCGTCGGGCATGCCGTACATCTCGGTGTCGATGCCGTCGTGGAAG
>Ga0079224_100015541_pt1 | contig 10660 bp, 7 predicted proteins | sample Stecom2015_FD_80414 | JGI IMG/M metagenome (GOLD analysis project Ga0079224, IMG submission 80414) | Agricultural soil microbial communities from Utah to study Nitrogen management - Steer compost 2015 | ecosystem: Environmental > Terrestrial > Soil > Agricultural land | place: USA: Utah...
CCAGCTCGCCCGCCCCAGGGCGTCGGTGGCGATCAGGCACAGCCCCAGCAGAGCGATCGCCACCCCGCCGGCGCCGTAGACGTCCAGCGGGGTGCCGCTGTGCGGCGCGGTCACCAGCAGCCACGCCCAGTCGGTGGTGGGCACCGTGCCGCCCATCCCCTCGACGAACAACTGGTCGAACCCCTCGGCCCCGAAGGCTGCGCCGGTGTCGGGGTCCACGGTGGCGGCCAGGCGCGCGTCCACCCCGGCCACGCGCACCGCCAGGTAGGACAGGGTGTAGGCCGCGGCCGCCAGCCCCGCCCCCAGGGCGACCAGACGCCAGCGCACCCGCGTGTCCCACAGGTCGAGCCGACCGATCGCCAGGCCCGCGAAGATGAACGGCAACCAGGTGATCGCCGGGTAGGACCCGGTCAGCAGGAAGTTCACGACCCCGTCGTCGGCCAGCGCCACGAACGGGTCGTAGGCGTTGACGGTGGCGACGACCCGCGCCGGCGTCCCGCCCGCGTCGATCAGGGAACGCACCCAGAACGACACGATCGGGCCGACCACGCCCAGGACCGCGGCGGCGCCCGCGATGATGCCCCACCGCTCGGTCAGCAGCATGCAGGTGAACACGAAGAGCACCGCGTAGTAGGCGAGGATCACCGAGACCGGGGTGCCCAGCATGGTCAGGGCCGTGCCCAGCGCGAGCATGATGACGGCGCGCACGACCACCCGCCACAGCGCAACGCCCAGGTCCTTGTTGACCTTGCGGTCGCGTCCGCCCGACATCAGCGCGATGGACACGCCCGCCAGCAGTGCGAACAGCGCGGCAGAGCGCCCCGCCGCGACCGGCTGCAGCGGGTTGGAGCCGTCGGAGAGGGTCCACCCCACTCCCACGTGCACCACGAACATGCCCAGGATCGCCACACCGCGGGCGACGTCCACCCCGACCAGGCGGGGGACGGGCGGTTTGATCGGCGGGGAGGCGGCCTCCTCGGCGCGGCGGCGTCGTCGGCCGGGGCGCGGAGGCGGGGCAGGAGGGTCCGTCTCGGGCAGAGGAACGGAACCGGGGAAAGGAGCAGCGGATGGGCTGGAACTGTTCGACACGCCTATGAGGATCTCCCGACCAAACCCCAGTGCCCAGTCTTTTAACCCACTTGTGACCAGTTGTGGCCAAGTCCGGTTTGGTATCGGGATGGGGTCAACCGGGCGGGGGGTTCATGCGTCGGAAAGGCTCTGCCGGCGCGTGGGGGAGAGGGGCGCCGAGGCGTGCACGAGGTGCTGCGGAGGGATACGGGGCTGCGGGGGACGACTGACAAGAATGGACGGTGTGTCGAACAGGTCCGGAAAACGAACCCGGTTCAGGGAACCGTACGCGGGAAGTCCCGGAACATCAAGACAAATGCTGCATAAACCAAGTTATGCAGCAAAATTTGCCGCGGCAGAATGCCGCCTCCGAAGCGGCGGCGCGCATGGGACACCGGCCGGGTGTGTGGACGGCGGTTCGGGCGCATCCGCGCGGATGCGCCCGACCGTGCGCGGGGCGGCGTGCGTCCGGACTCGCCCGCCGTGTACCTGCCGGTCCGGTGCGCGCCGACCCGGAAAACCCCGGAAGCCGCCGAGGGCGCCCGCTGGACCCCGGGGCCGCAGTGGGGCAGGCCCCGCCGCTTCTACTTGACATAATGTCTGTTATCGGCGCGGCGGAAAGGGGAGTGCGGGCGCCGGACGGGTCCGGAAAGTCCCCGGTCAGCGCGCACGTCCGGCGGCGACACCCCGGGGCCGCGGCGCGCTGTTGCCGGACGATCCCCGGCAGACCCCGTCGTCCTCGACGCGCCTTCGCCGAACAGGTCCGGGCCGCACGGCGCAAAACCGCCCGCGCACCGGTCTTCCGTGCACGGGACGCACCGGCCCGGGCGGTTTTCCCCTCCGGGCGGAGCCGCCGGGACAGGAAGCACACGTCCCCCGTACCGCCTCCTCGGCGGAGGCGGCCGATCCCCCGCCGTCGGCAATCCGCCGTTCCTTCTGTCGAACCCCCTTCGGTTCCCCTAGTGTGGTCGCCATGTGGCAGCGTGACATGGACCTTGTGGTGCCCCTGTGGCAGGGCGGCGACGACGTGCGCGTCGCGGCCGGGGCGGGTGTGCTGGCACGGCTGGTGTCGGCCACGGGGTCCCGGATGCACATGGCTGTGTCGGACGGTCGGCGCGGTGCCGTCGACGGTGTGCGCAACCTGGAGCTGGTGGCCCAGGCGGTGCGGCAGGTGCGCACGCGCATGGCCAGACGCGACCCGGCGCGGGTGCTGACCCTGGGCGGGGACTGCACCTGCGACCTGGCGGTCGTGGAGCACCTGGCCCGCCGCCACCCGGGCATGGTCGTGTACTGGGTGGACGCGCACGCCGACCTGAACACGCCGGCCTCCTCCCCCAGCGGGCTGGCGCACGGCATGGCGCTGCGGCTGCTGCTGGGCGAGGGGCACCCGGCGCTGCTCGGCCGGACCCGTCTGATGCCGTCGCAGGTGACGCTGGTGGGGGCACGGGTGGCCGATCCGGGCGAGGTGGAGTTCGTGCGTGCCGCGCGGATCGGCGTGGTCGACACCACGCGGTTGACCGCGGACGCGCGGTCGGTGGTGGCGGGGCGGCTGCCGGGCACTCCGGCCTATGTCCATCTGGACCTGGACGTGTGTGATCCGCAGGAGTTTCCCGCGGTGTCGTGTCCGGTGCCGGTGGGGCCGCGGGGGGCGGCGGTGGCGGCGGCGCTGGCCGCGATCGCGGCCCACCACGACGTGGTGGGTGTGGGGGTGTGCGAGTACACGCCCGCGGTCGCCCACGATGAGGGGGTGCTGCGGTCGCTGCTGGGCGCGCTGGGGCTGGTCGCGGCAAAGACGGCCGCGTCCTGACGGGCGTGCTGCGGCGTCCGTTCCTCCCTCGCCGTTCGGGTGTCTTTGTCCGGGCGAGTCGCTCACGGGGGAACCGGGGGCTCGGTCGGGGGCGTCCGCGCCCTGGTGCGGCCCGGATTGTTGCGGCGGGCCCGGGCTCGACCCCGCTGGGGCGGCTCCCCCGGTCGGCGCAGCCTGCCGGAGGTCGGTACACGACCGGACTGTTCGACGGTGAACTAGGATCGGGGTGTGGGCAGTGATGCGGAGGAGCGGCGGGACGCGGTCGACGTGATCGTCGAGCAGTGGCGGCGGGAGCGCCCCGACCTGGACCTGTCGGCTATGGGGGTCTTCGGGCGGGTGGCGCAGCTGGCGCGGGTCCTGGAGCGGGAGACCGACCGGGTGTTCGAGCGTCACGGGTTGCGCCGGGGCGAGTTCGACGTCCTGGCCGCGCTGCGCCGCTGCGGTCCGCCCTACACGCTGATCCCCTCGGAGCTTTCGGCGGCGTTGATGATGTCGCGGGCGGGCATGACCAACCGGTTGGACCGTCTGGAGGAGGCCGGGCTGGTCGAGCGCAGTCTCGATCCCGCGGACCGGCGGAGTTTCCGGGTGGCGTTGACGGCTGAGGGGCTTCGGCTCGTCGACGCCGCGCTCACCGAGCACGCGGCCACCCTGGAGCGGTTGGCCGCGTGCCTGACGGAGGAGGAGTCCCGGACGCTGGCCCGGCTGCTGCGGGTGGTGCTGACCACCCACGCCTGAGGCCGCGTGCCGGGGCTAGTCCCGTCGGGGTTGGCGTACGCCGCGCCGCCAGACGTCGGCGATCGCCCGGGTGGCGGTGATGTCGCGGGTGGGGTCGCCGTCGACCAGCAGCAGGTCGGCGCGGAGTCCCGGGGCGATGCGGCCGCGGTCGGTCAGGCCGAAGCAGTCGGCCGGGGAGCTGGTGGCCGCGGCGAGGGCCTGGGCGGGGGTGAGTCCGGCCAGGGTCAGCAGCAGTAGTTCGCGGTGCAGGCCGGCGCCGTGCAGAGGGGCGAACGGGTTGGCGTCGGTGCCGGCGAGCAGGCGTACGCCCGCGTCGTGGAGGGTGCGGGCGGCGTGCACGGCGTTGGGGGCGCCGTGGGCGTGGACCGGGATGGCGTCGGTGTCGCGGTCGGCGGCGGAGCGGAGGTGGGCGGGCAGGCGGGAGCGGATGCGTTCGTCGCGCAGCAGTTCCCGGTCCTCGCCGGTGCCGGTGAGCGCCTCGAAGTAGGTGAGGGTGGTGGTGACGAACACGTCCTGGGCGGCGATGCGGGCGGCCAGGTCCTCGGCCGCGCCGCTGTCGGGGGCGGCGTCGCAGACGACGTGGGCCAGGCCGTCGACGCCCGCGTCCAGGGCGGTGAGGGTGTCGTCGACGGTGACGGCGTGGGCGATGACGCGCAGTCCGGCGGCGTGCGCGGCGTCGACGAGGGCGGTGGCCGTCTGGGGGGTCAGGACGGGCAGCGGGGCGCCGGAGGCTGTTCCGCTGTCGATGACGATCTTGAGGTAGTCGGCTCCTTCGGCCAGTCGTGCCTGGACGAACGCCTCGGCCTGCTGTGGTCCGCGCACCGTGTCGAAGAGGCCGGCCGCGTCGCCGAAGTCGCGGGTGCGCATCTCGGGGGAGGTCATGATCTGGCTGGGGTGGCCGCCGGGGGCGGTGGCCAGGGTGGCGGCGCTGCGCAGGTCGGCGGCGTCGTCGCGGTCGGCGGCGCGCCGTTGCCGGGCCAGGTTGGCGGGCAGGCAGAACATGTCGAGTTCGGTGGTCACGCCGAAGGCCAGGGCTTGGGCGAGGTCGCCGTCGAAGACGTGGGTGTGGGCGTCGATGAGTCCCGGCAGCAGGGTCTTGCCGGTGCCGTCGATCTCGGTGTCGACGGGGGCGTCGTCGGGGGCGGCGATGCGGTCGCCGTCGATGAGGACGTCGGCGCGTTCGGTGGTGGTTGTGCCGTCGAAGACGCGGACGCCGCGGATGAGGGTACGCACGAAAGCTCCAAACAGTTCTACATCGAATAGTTCGACACATTACTATCCTGGGGCAAATAAAAAAGTCCTAAGGTTTCCGGCGGCTGCCGGGGTTCGGGCGGGGATGGCGCCGATGTGCGGCGGGGTGCGGTGGGGGTACCATGCCACCACAATTGTTACCGACTAGTAGTTATGGTTGGGGTTCTCGGCCGTGCCCCGGCACCCGGGCCCCGCCACCCAGCCCGAGGAGCAGCCATGCCCACCCTCGACCGCCACGGCGACGTCTTCGTCCTGCACATCGGAGACACCGAGAACCGCTTCCACCCCGACTGGATCGCCGCGGTCAACACCGCACTGGACGAGGTGGAGAACACCGAGGGGCCACGCGCCCTGGTGACCGCCGCCACCGGCAAGTTCTTCTCCAACGGCCTGGACCTGGAATGGCTCATGGCCCACCCCGAACAGCGCCGCGACTACGTCCTCAGCGTCCACCGCCTCTTCGCACGCGTCCTGAGCCTGCCCCTGGTCACCGTCGCCGCCCTGCAGGGCCACACCTTCGCCGCCGGAGCCATGCTCTCCCTGGCCCACGACTTCCGCGTGATGCGCGCCGACCGGGGCTTTTGGTGCCTGCCCGAAGCCGACATCCACATCCCCTTCACCCCCGGCATGTCCGCGCTCATCCAGGCCCGCCTGACCCCGCAGACCGCCCACGAGGCCATGGTCACCGCCCGCCGCTACGGTGGCCGCGACGCCCAGGCCGCGGGCATCGTCGACCACGCGGTCGCCGAGGACGCCGTGCGCACCACCGCCGTCGACCTCGCCGCCGCGGCCACCGCCAAGGCCGGACCCACCGTCGGCACCATCAAGGCCCGCATGTACGGCCCCGTCCTGGACGCGCTCGCCGACACCGACATCCCGCTCACGCTCAACTGACCCCGCAGGCCCCGCTCCCCACGGCCCCGCCGCCGCGCTGCGGCCACTCCCCCGCCCCGGCCGGGGCCGACCAGCCCCGTCGACGCCGTCACCCGCGCGGGGAGCCGACCACCGTGAAAGCCGCGGCCGCAGCCCGCAGCAGGCACGACCCGATCGACCGCGGCGCAGGCGCCGACCGTGCCGGGCGCGGCGGCCCCGCCCCCTCGGGCGGGGCCGCCGCAGCCGGGTGCTCCCGGCTGCGGCGGGCTCCCCCGTCCCCTCCTCCCATGAGGACGTGAAGACCCCGGGCACCGCAGGCCGGGCCGCGGATTCACCGACGCGCCGCGGACACGGTCAGGGCAGGCGCATCCACCCGGTGCGCGCCCGCCAGGAGCCGCCGCGCTTCATCAGGTCCAGCACGCCGCGCTGCAGGCGGGTGGTGGCCTGGACCCGGTCCGGCGCCACCTCGGGGCACTCGAAGACGAACCGGAACATGTCGGCGTCGCCGGGGTTGCCGTGGTCGGTGATGGTGAAGCGGTCCTGGAAGGCGAGGATGTTGGAGGTGGGCGGCAGGTACTCGCGGAGCTGGGGGTCCAGCAGCCAGGAGGTGCAGGTGGCCACGCTCACCCGCTGCCCGGTGACGGCGCGCAGCACCTCCCCGGCGCGGGCCAGGGACGCGTCCACGGCCTCGGGCAGCAGCGGACCGGCCGCGGGGATGTGCAGACGCGCCACCAGCTGTCCGCTCCGCAGTTCGGCCACGTCGGGGAAGTCGCCGTCCTCCAGGTAGGCCGTCTCGTACTGCAGGCGTCCCACCTCGTACAGCGACCCCCGGTAGTGCAGGGCGATCCAGATGGGCAGGTCCAGGCCCACCCGGCCGTACATGCGGCGGGTCTTGGCGACGTGGCGGCCCAGGTCGGCGATGGTGGCCGCGGTGACGTCGTCGGGGACGCCGCGCCGGCGGTGGCCCTCGCGCAGCAGGGGGACGGCGGCCAGGAACGCGTAGATGGGCGCACAGCGCACGCGAGGGTCGTCAGCCGAGGTCAGGTCGGGCCAGTCCACCCAGCCGGGACGGCCCACATCCGCGATGATCCGGGCGTAGGAGGCGTCCAGCAGCCACCGGGCGGCCTCGGGCCAGTCCGCGTCGGGCCACAGGTCCAGCAGGTCGGCGCGGTCGTCGTCGTGGAACGCGCACGCCTCCAGCAGGTCGACCGCGGCGTCGGGCGAGGGCAGCGGGACGGGGGGCGGAGAGGGGAACTCGGCGAGGGTGGCCAGAGTGGGGGCCGCATCGGGGACAAGACCCAGGTCTTGGGCGATGGAAGGGAGGTTCATGCCACCATCGTGGCAGAAGAAGAACCGTACAGAAAACACCCAATGCTATCCACTAGTTACCCCAGGTAGAAGGATGTGCGCCGAATTTTCCTTCCGGTGAGGTACACGTCACATCCGGAGCATAGGCTTTGCAGCAAGCACACCTCACAACCGTGACAACCACGAAAGGGGACAGACAGCGATGGCCGACCCCGAGCAGCAGGTCCGCGACTGGCTCGCCGCCTACACCGCACCCACTGCGAGCGTGGCCCACCTGCTGTGCGATCGGCACGACCCGACCCGCACGGCCGTCACCGAGGTGCTGCCCGACCTGTCCGCCGCCACCCTGACCTTCGGCGACCTGTCGCGCCGTGCCGCGGATCTGGCCGCTGCCCTGGCCGAGCACGGCGTGGGGGTCGGCGACCGGGTGGCCACCCTGCTCCCCTTGGGCATCGACCTGACCGTCAGCGCCGTGGCCGCCTGGCGCCTGGGCGCGGTCCTGGTCCCGCTGCCGCCCGTCCTGGCCGCCTCGGCCGTCGACCAGCGACTGCGCCAGGTGGCCGCCTCGGCCGTGGTCGCTCCCGCCGAGCAGAGCGGCAAGCTCGCCGCCGACGCCCCCTGGGCGGTGCTCGACCCCGACCAGCCCCCGGCCGAGAAGGCCCCCGACCCCGTGGCGGTGGGCCCCGACGCGCCCCTGCTCATCAGCCACACCCCCGGCGTGTCCGGCCCCCCGCGCCAGATCACCGTCCCCGTCCGGGCCCTGACCGCCTTCCACATCCACCACCACTACGGGCTGGGGGTGCGCGACGACGACCTGTACTGGTGCTTCAGCGAACCCGGCGACCCCCACGGCCTGTACTACGGGCTGGTCTCCCCGCTGCTGGCCGGACACGCCTGCCTGCACCTGCGCGCCGGCTTCGACCCGGAGCTGACCCTGGACGTGCTGGAGACGTTCGGGGTGACCCGCCTGGCCGCCGCGCCCACCGTCTACCGTGCGCTGCGCAGCGCCACCAAGACCCTGCCGCCCGGGATCATGGTGCAGGGCCTGGCCAGCAACGGCGACGCGCTGCGCGCCGACCTCACCGACTGGGCGCTGGGCACCTTCGGGGTGGGCATCAGCGACCACTACGGGCACGCCGAGTCCGGGATCGTGGCCGTCAACGACGGGCAGGGCGGCCCGCTGGAAGCCCTGCCCGGATTCCGGCTGGCGGTGCTGGACCCGCTCAGCGACACCCCCGCCGACGTCGGCGTGCCCGGCCGGGTGGCGATCGACACCGTCGACAGCCCCGCCTGGTGGTTCGACGGCTACCCGGACGACCCGCTGGCCGCGGCGCGCCGCTTCAGCCCCGACGGCCGCTGGTACCTGACCGGGGACACCGGCACCGCGGACGAGTCCGGCGCCATCCACCTGACCCGCCACGACGGCGAGGTGATCATCACCTCCGGCTACCGGATCGGCCCCTACGACGTGGAGTCGGTGCTGCTGGAGCACGACGCGGTCGACGAGGTGGCCGTCTACGGGCTGCCCGACCCGGAGCGGGGCGCGCTGGTGGCGGCCAACGTGGTGCCGGCCCCCGGCGCCTCCCCCGGCGAGGAACTCGCCGAGGAACTCAAACGCCTGGTCGCCGAACGCTTCGCCGAGACCGCCGTGCCGCAGCGGCTGACGTTCGTGCCGCACTTGCCCAAGACCGCCAGCGGCAAGCTGCGCCGCAACCGGCTGCGCGCCAGCGCCGCCTGAGCCGCCCGCCCGCTCACCCCTGTTCGACGAGCGTGTCGATGCGCGCGGCCAACTTCAGGTCGCGTTCGGTCAGATGCCCCACGTCGTGGCTGGTCAGGGTGAAGGTGATGGTGGTGTAGCGGATGTCGATGTCGGGATGGTGGTTGGCCTCCTCGGCGGCTCGGGCGACCCGCACCACCAGGTCGATGCCGTCGGTGAAGCTCGGCACCGTGACGGTGCGGGTGATGGCCTGCCCCTCGCGGCGCCAGGCGGGCAGTCGGTTCAGCGCCGCCTCCAGCGCGGTCTCGTTGGTGGTGTCGACCATGGCTCCTCCTGCTCGCCTCGGGGACGGCCCGCCGCCCTGACCCGTACGGCGGGCGGGTTCGCTGTGGCTCTACCCGCGTTCGCGGCCTTCCACCGCGCAGGGACGAAGACGCGGCCCGCCCGCAGGAGCGGGCGTGCGGTCCGCGGCGGGCGTTGGCCGCCGGCGCCGGACGGGTGTGCCGGTGGGAGACGAGCGGGCTGGGCGCGACCGGCAGCGCCCAGCCGCGGCCGCGCACCCGGGTCGCCTCGTCCGCGTCCACCGCGTCACGGAAGACGCCGCGTGCGTGGGCGGGCAGCAGGGGCCCCGCCGCGGTCAGGGCCACGGCGGGGTCTTTCCACGCCCGGGCCGTGAAACCGACGACGGCGCTCAGCCGGTGGGCGGCGTCGTCGGTCCCCGTGGACTCCACCGGGATGCCGGGGCCCGTCCGGTGCGGGGACTGCTCGCCGAGCAGTCCCCGCACCAGCGGAACGTCGACGTCGGCTCCCCCGGCACGCACCCCCGCGGCGCCCACACCCACCCTCTCGCCACGGTCGCACGGCACCACTCTTCGCTGCCCGGACCCGCCAGGGACCGGCCCCGCCCTTCCCCGGTGCGCCGAGAATCCACCTGCCGGTCACGCGCCGTACGTTGACACCGCCGCCCGGCCCCGGTTGCGTGGTCTGACGACCAGTGGCCGACGGGGCAGGGGGAAACACCGGTGGCAGGGGACGGACCCGACTCATCCGACCGCGCCGAGCACACGTCCCGGCTGCGGGAGGTGGCGTGGCTGTTCCTCAAACTGGGCACGGTCGCCTTCGGCGGGCCCGCCGCGCACACCGCGATGATGCGCCACGAAGTGGTGCGCCGCCGTGGCTGGATCAGCGACCAGCGGTTCGTCGACCTGATGAGCGCGACCAACCTGATCCCCGGCCCCAACTCCACCGAACTGGCTATCCACCTGGGCTATGAGCGGGCCCGCTGGCGCGGCCTGGTCGTGGCCGGGGTGTGCTTCATCGTTCCGGCCGCGCTCATGGTGACCGCGCTGGCCTGGGCCTACGTCCGCTACGGCGACACCCCGGCCCTGGCGGGCCTGCTGTACGGGGTGGTGCCGGTGGTGGTGGCGGTCATCGTCCACGCCCTGGGCGGCCTGGTGCGCACGGTGGTGAAGAACGTGCGGCTGGGCGCCGTGGCCGCCGCGGCGCTGGCCGCCTACCTGCTGGGCGTCAACGAACTGGTGGTGCTGGGCGCCGGTGCGGTCGTCTCCGCCCTGGCCCACCTGCTGGCCACCCTCCCGGGCCGCGGACGCGCCCACGGCCTGGCGGGCGTCCCCCTGCTGGCCGCGGCCCAGCCGGTCCTCGCCGACCCCACCGCCTCCCAGCTCGCGCAGCTGTTCACCACCCTGCTCAAGATCGGCGCGGTGCTCTACGGCAGCGGATACGTGCTGGTGGCGTTCGTGCGCGGCGACTTCGTGCAGCGGCTCGGCTGGATCAGCGAACAGCAGCTCCTCGACGCCGTCGCCATCGGACAGCTCACCCCCGGACCGGTGTTCACCACCGCCACCTTCGTCGGCTACCTGGTGGCCGGACCGCTGGGCGCG
>Ga0079224_100015542_pt1 | contig 10660 bp, 11 predicted proteins | sample Stecom2015_FD_80414 | JGI IMG/M metagenome (GOLD analysis project Ga0079224, IMG submission 80414) | Agricultural soil microbial communities from Utah to study Nitrogen management - Steer compost 2015 | ecosystem: Environmental > Terrestrial > Soil > Agricultural land | place: USA: Utah...
AAAAATTCTTAATGGAAGCAGACGCATGAGAATTGCGCGCGGAAGCGGTACAACAATACAGGATGTAAACCGCTTGATAAAACAGTTTGGTGAAATGCAAACCATGATGCGGAAACTGAATCAAAAAGGCGGGTTTGCTAATTCTATGTTTAAAAATTTAAAGTTAAATTGATTCGTTAATTTGGAGGTTCAAAATAATTGGCAGTTAAGTTAAGATTAAGGAGAATGGGAAAGAAGAAACAGCCTGTTTACAAAGTAGTAGCGGCTGATTCCAGATCTCCCCGAGATGGAAAATTCCTTGAAGCAATAGGATTATATAATCCTTTAACCGATCCTTACACAATTGAAATAAAAGAAGACAGAGCTTTGTACTGGCTTAATGCCGGCGCACAGCCTACAGATACTGTAAAAAGTCTTTTAAGTAAAAAAGGAATTCTGTTAAAGCAAGATATGATCCGCAGAGGTTTTTCTGAAGAAAGGATACAAACTGAATTAGAAAATTGGGCGAAGCTACACGAAGCTAAGGCACAGAGAGGCAATGCAAAAAAGCAGCCGGCAGTTAAGGCTGCAGCAGATGAAAAAGCCAGAGAAGAAGAAAAGTCTGACAGTACAGCAGAAGTAAAGGGCGCTGCTTCTGAAGAAAACACTGCTGAATAAAAGAATCATTTTCTTTAATCAGGGCGTTTCTCCGTACATAATTTCTAAAGCTCCCGTGCTTTAATTATAGGAGGCTTCTTTCTATGAAAGAATTCATCGAATTTATTGCCAAACACCTCGTGGATAATCCCGATAGTGTAACTATTGAAGAAAGACCTGGTGAAGATAATAAGGTGGTGCTTTCTCTTAAAGTTCAACCTGATGATGTGGGGAAAGTTATTGGCAAGCAAGGTAAAACTGCTCAGGCAATGAGAACCTTGCTTACTGCTGTTGCCGCTAAAGAGGGCAAGAGAGCTATTTTAGAAATTTTGGATTAAAGCATAGGATTATTTTTAAATCTTGATTGATTACTTCCTGATTGCCAAAATTGATTCTGTTTATGGCAATAAAGGATTTGTAAGAATAACTTCTTTTTCTGATTTTCCCGATCGCTTCTTTAAACTCAGAAAAGTTTATATCGATTTTTTCGGGAATAAAAAAGAGTTTGTTGTTGAAGATGTAAAACGTGTTAAAAATTTTTTCATTATTAAGTTTATAAACTTTGATAGTGAAAATGATGTCCGGATTCTTCTTGATAAGGAAATTTTTATCAGCAGTGAAGATTCTGTAAATCTTCCTGCTGATCATTTTTTTATTCATGATCTTATCGGAAGCAAAGTTCTTAGAAATAATGTTGAGTTTGGAAAAATAGTGGATGTTCTTACACTGCCTGCAAATGATGTTTATGTTGTTCATGATATGCAGAACAGGGAAATCCTGATTCCGGCTGTTAAAGAATTTATTCTTAGTTTTAATCCGGCAGAAAAAATTTTAATTCTTAACCCGGATAAAGATTTATACGAAGATGATGAGATTTGATATAATATCCGCTGTGCCCGATTTGCTGCTGAGCCCGCTTAATACAAGTATAATTCAACGTGCGCAGGATAAAGGCAAGGTTCAAATCTTCATTCATAATCTGCGTGATTATGCTTTTAATAAACACAAGCAGATTGATGATAAACCTTTTGGCGGCGGTGCCGGAATGGTGATGAAACCCGAACCGTTCTTTGAATGTATTGAAAAACTGCAGAGCGAACGAAATTATAACAACATTATTTTTTTAACTCCAAAGGGAAAAGTATTTAATCAGAGAGAAGCAAACAGATTATCCCTTTCTGAAAATATAATTCTCGTTGCAGGCCACTATAAAGAGATTGACGACCGGGTCAGAGAAAAATTTGCAACCGATGAAATATCGATTGGAAATTTTGTTCTGACCGGAGGTGAACTGCCGGCACTGCTTATTATTGATGCGGTTGTAAGATTAATTCCCGGGGTTTTGAATGACAGCGGTTCAGCACTTGATGATTCTTTTCAGGATGGTGAAAAAATTGAAGCGCCTCATTATACAAGGCCTGCCGTTTACCGAGGAATGAGAGTGCCAGAGGTTCTTCTTTCAGGAAATGAAAAAGAAATAAGGAAATGGAAGGAAGAACAATCAAAAATTTTAACAGAAAAATGGAAAAAATATAACTTAAAGAGCGGAGAAGAAAATGATTGATATTAATAACATATTGCCCGATCAAAAAAGAACTGATCTGCCGGCATTTAATCCTGGCGATCATATTAAAGTTCATGTTAGAGTTATTGAAGGTGATAAAGAAAGAATTCAGCCTTTTGAAGGTGATGTAATAAACATCAGGGGCAACGGCTCAAACAAAACTTTTACAGTTAGAAAATTATCAAGCGGTGTTGGTGTTGAGAGAATCTTTCCTTTCAATTCACCAAAGATTGCCAAGATTGAGCTTCTTAAACAGGGTAATGTTAGAAGAGCAAAACTTTACTATTTGAGAAATCTTTCCGGTAAAGCTGCAAGAATTAAAACAAAATAATTTTTATTTGATCTATTTTATTTCGGAGGCGTAGAACATACGCCTTTTTTATTTTTATGAAATTAATATTCCCCCAAAACGTGTTCTCAAAATTAATTGCTGATAATATTCCGGATGAATTATCACCTGAGTTTTCATTCTTTCCTTCGGCTCAGCTATCGGCAGAATTATTAAAGAACCCGGATTCTGCTGCACTGATTCCCGCAATGGATTTAATAAATCATAAAGATTTATTTATCTCCCGTAAATTTGGCTTGTCATTCGAAGGTGCACTTTGTAATAGTTACATCTATTATAATGCAAAGCAGCAGAGAGAATTAAATGATGTTTATCTGACCGGAGATGTTTCTTCACAAGAAGTTCTTCTCTGTAAAATATTATTTAAAGAATTATATGATTCTGCTGTTAACATACACCTGATGACTGATAATAATTTTTCTAATAAAAATTTTATTCTTGCAGGAGATCAGAATTTTACCGGAGATATTTTTGTAAACGGTGTGAGCCTTGCAGAAGAAATGATTGAGAATCTAAACCTGCCTTACGTTAATTATGTTTTTGCAGCAGTAAATGAAGAATCATTAAAAAAAATTCAACCATTTTTTGAGAACATTGGTGAAGCAGTAATTAATTCTGTGGAGAATGGTCAATTTGGGGAAACATTTTCAGATACTGCAAAAGAATATTTTAAAAACAATTTTTCTTCTGTAATAACTTCTTTTGATGAGCAGGATGTTGAAGGATTAGAACAGCTGCTGCGTTTGCCATACTTCCACGGATTAATAAATGATATTATAGAAGTGAAGTATGTTTGAGTTATCTTCAAACCCAACTTCAATTAAGAAATTGGGTTTGATAATCTTTTCTAAATTGCAAGATGGGATAAACTCAGTACGTTTGGATTATCTTTTATTTGCTTTAGCATTTCAGTAGTTGCAGGCACCTGCAGTTTCATTGTACAGCAGGCAACAACTCCACCTTCAAAAATTATATTTTCAATTTCTTCAATGTTTATATTGCCATCTCTAATTACTGCCAGTATGGATGCAAGCACTCCGGGTTTATCATAATGTTTAACAACTAATTGATAATGTGCATCGGTTACCTTAGCACGGTTTACCCAATGGGCAATTATACCGCTGTTTACATAATCAAGAATTATTTTGATCGTTTCAGCAGCAACTGCATTTTGAGCCTGCTCTGTTGATGCACCAATATGATGTGTAACGTAGATATTCGGATTACCCTGAAGTTTTGATTTTACCTCTCCACTTTTTCCTTCCGGCTCACCTTTAAATACATCAACGGCGGCGCGGAGATTCTTTTCTGCAACAGCTTCAAGAAGAGCATCTTCATCAATTATATCATGCCGTGAAGTTTTGATTAACAGTGCACCGGGTTTCATGAATTTAAACATCTCTCTGTTAAATAATCCTTTTGTCTGCGGGGTTGCGGGCAGATGAATTGAAACTATATCACACAAAGGAAGCAGTTCATTCATTTCGGAAAAATCTTTAACCATAACCCCTTCAATACGTGAAATGTCTTTACCATATACATTCATACCGAACGCAAGTGCACGCTTTGCAACTTCTTTTCCGATATTACCGACACCAATTATTCCGAGTGTTTTACCAAACAATCCTTCCGCTTTTGAATATTCACCTTTGTTCCATTTTCCCTGTCTGAAATCAAATACATTATCGGGGATTCTTCTATCAAGTGAGATCATTAATCCAATCGTAAGTTCTGCAACTGCAATTGAATTCATGCCCGGGCAGTTGGCAACATAAATTCCTTTCTTATTTGCGGCAGGAATTTTAATGTTATTAACTCCGGATCCGGCGCGTACAATCAAATTAAGTTTTTGTGAATTGTTAATCGTTTCTTCATTAACAACTGTAGAGCGTACAACAAGAATATCGATTTCCCTGGCTGCGTCCGGCAGATCATTTTCACCAAGTTTTGGTTCATATTTTACTTCAAGATCATGATCGCGGAGCTGCTGTATATATTGGTCCGGAAATTTATCAGCAATTAATACTTTTACCTTCATGATAACCCCTTATAGATTGTTGTAAATATTTAAGAACAAGCTAACAAAGATATTACAAATAATTTTTGAGATAGATTAAATATTATTGTTAAATTAAGTTATTTTAACATTGGAATTTTCAACTTATAATCCTTTGCATTATTTATTGCTCTTTCATACCCTGCATCTGCGTGGCGTATTATTCCCATTCCCGGATCATATGTTAAAACACGTTCCAATCTTTCTACTGCTTCTTTAGTACCGTCTGCAACTACAACCATTCCTGCGTGAATTGAATTACCAATTCCAACACCGCCGCCATGGTGAACAGAAACCCAACTGGCTCCGCCGATAGCATTTAATAATGCATTAAGGATTGGCCAATCAGCAATTGCATCACTTCCATCTTTCATATCTTCAGTTTCTCTGTAGGGTGAAGCAACTGATCCGCAATCAAGATGATCTCTTCCGATCACAATTGGAGCTTTCACTTTTCCTGCTGCAACAAGATCATTAAATATCTTTCCCATCTTAGCTCGTTCCCCATATCCAAGCCAGCAGATGCGTGCAGGTAACCCCTGGAAATGAACTTTTTTTTGTGCAAGGTTAATCCAGTTTATCAAAGATTTATTTTCAGGGAATGCCTGTTTAACGGCTTCATCAGTAATGAAAATATCTTCAGGATTACCTGATAAAGCAGCCCATCTGAATGGACCTTTGCCATCACAGAACAGAGGACGAATGAACTCCGGAACGAATCCCGGAATATCAAAAGCATTTTCTACTCCGTTATTTTTTGCTTCACCACGAATGTTGTTTCCATAATCAAAAGTGATTGCACCATTTTTCTGAAATTCGAGCATTGCTTTAACATGCACTGATATTGTTTCTTTTGCTTTACGAACATATAAATCAGGATCAGATTTTCTCAACTGTAATGCATCAGTTAAACTCATTCCCATCGGGACATATCCATTTAGAGTATCGTGAGCGGAAGTTTGATCTGTAAGAACATCAGGAATAATATTTCTTGATAAAATTTCAGGAAGAATTTCACCAGCATTTCCTACCAAACCTACGGATAATGCCTTGCCTGATTTTTTTGCATCAAGAACAATCTGAAGAGCTTCATCAAGATCTTCTGTTATAAAATCTATATAACCGGTATCAATTCTTTTTTGAATTCTGCTGCGGTCAACGTCAATTCCTAAAAAAGCTGCACCATTCATCACAGCCGCTAATGGCTGGGCTCCGCCCATTCCGCCCAAACCTGAAGTAAGAACAAATTTGCCTGTTAGAGTTCCGTTAGTTTTTTTTTCATCTGTAGAAAAATATTTGCGGGCGCATTCTGCAAAAGTTTCATAAGTTCCTTGAAGAATTCCCTGTGTGCCAATGTATATCCAGCTTCCCGCTGTCATTTGTCCGTACATTGTTAAGCCAAGTTGTTCAAGTCTGCGGAACTCATCCCAATTTGCCCAATTGGGAACAAGCATTGAGTTTGAGATAATTACGCGCGGTGCATTTGCGTGAGTTTTAAAAATTCCAACTGGCTTGCCGGATTGTACTAGAAGTGTTTCATCATTATCAAGATATTTAAGTGATCTGATTATAGCCTCGAAGCAATCATGGTTGCGGGCTGCTTTTCCGCTGCCGCCGTAAACAATCAATTCAGAAGGATTTTCTGCAACATCAGGATCAAGATTATTCATCAGCATTCTCATTGCGGCTTCCTGTATCCATCCTTTACAGGAAATTTTGCTGCCTGTTGGTGATTTGATTTGTGTTTCTGCGAGCATGATTTTCCCTCTTCATTTTTTATTGAAGTACGGACTGCTGTTAAAGATTAAATATCAATTTAAATTTACAGGAGAGTTAACAGTTTATAATAATCACTAAAAAAAGAACTAATGAATACTGATGATCTATTCATCATTTAATAAAAGTAAAGAACTAATTAAGTTCTGAAATGATTTTCAAGCAGTAATTCATATTGAGTAAGCATTGATCTGTAAAGCCACTTTTTCAGGAACCAGCTTTTTTTCAATTGCTGATCGAGAAACTTTACATTCTGTTCAAGTTGAAATTTTAATCTTGTTCTTTCATCCTTTGTAAACTTAATAACTTCCGCACCAGAATTCACTTTATCTATTATAGACCGTAATGCTTTTTCTTCCTGAAAATATTTATTATCACCTTCAATCTGTTTTAAAGCTTGTTTGCAGAATGTTGTTATTAATTTTTTTTCATTCTTGTTGAATTCAAAATTATAATTAGTGAATAGTTTCTTCATGTGTAATGTGTATTCCAAGATTTATAAATAACGGTTGTAAAAATAATAAAAATTAAGATTTGTTTATGCGGGAAATTGCAGGCAGATTTCTTATCAAAACGCAGAACTCAATCTGCCAATGTTTTCAGAATGAGTTCTGTGTTAGAAAATTTTAAATTATAAATTTTTTAATGATAATAATGTTTCTCTGATTTTTTGATAACCAGGTTTAATTATTTGATAAATATAGTGAAGTCTTTCCTTATAATTTATAAATGCAGATTTCATTGAATTGATTGTAATCTTCTCAAGATCATCAAACGTAATACCGAAATGCTGTATGGCAGTTAAAAATTCTTTTGTCATTGAAGTATCACTCATCAGGCGGTCATCAGTATTTATTGTAACGCGGAATTTTTCTTTAAATAAAATTCCGAAAGGATGATTTTCTATTTTATCAACTGCTCCTGTATGAACGTTGCTGAGCAGACAAATTTCAAGCGGTATTCTCTTATCTAAAATATATTGAGCAAGATCCCCAAAGCCGGCAATGCTACCATCTTTATCAAAAACAAAATCTTCTTTAAGATGCGTTGCATGTCCAATGCGGTGAGCGCCGCACCATTGTATAGCCTGCCAGATTGATTCTTTGCCAAAAGCTTCACCTGCATGAATTGTAATATTAAAATTTGCACGCTGTATAAATTGAAACGCATCAATATGTTTCTTTGGTGGATAACCGCCTTCTTCGCCGGCGAGATCAAACCCAACAACACCTTGCTTTCTGAAGTTCACCGCAAGTTCAGCAATCTCCAGAGTATTTTTCATATTTCTCATACCGCAGAGGATTAATCCATAACCTACTCCAAAATCGTTTTTACCTTTTTCCAATCCTTCCAGAACTGCGGATACGATATCTTCATGATACAATCCTTTAGAAGTATGAAACACAGGAGCGAATCGTGTTTCAACATAACAAACATTATCATTTTTCATATCAGCCATCATCTCATAAGCAGCACGGGTTAAAGCATCCTTTGTCTGCATTACGGCGCATGTGTGTTCAAAGCCCTGAAGATACTCAACCAGATTACCCTTATTGGCACCACGGTGAAACCAGGCAGCAAGTTCACCAGGATCTGTAGTTGGTAATTTTTTATAGTTGATATCTTTTGCAAGTTCAATAATTGTCTCCGGCCTCAGTCCGCCATCAAGATGATCATGCAATAAAACTTTAGGCACGGCTCTGATGATTTCTGTGGTTGTCATATTGATATCTTTCAGAATTGTTCTTTTGCAAATAAGATATTGCTTTGCAGAAGTAAAATCAATTTACACTAATTGAAATCTGGTCGAATTAATTTTCTTAACTACAAAAATATTAGTGAATGCTTTTAATTTTTATTGGATGTTTAAGTTGTAAATAATAACACAGATAATATCGATGCCTAATTATAAGCCTATTAAATAGTATTATAATTGATGTTGTATTTAATTACAGCTTGAAGTTAAACCAAATTTATTTTTTAAAATGATTTTGATTTTAATAACAGATATATATATTTGCATCAGCAACTTTGATCATTTGATCTTTCAGGATGGATGTGATATATAATCGGAGAAAAAATATAAACGTGAGCTTCTATAACAATTCAGTTTTAATATTTGTTTCAATCCTAAATTATCTACCGCAAATTAGAATTACCCGGGGGGGAAACGAAGAGCGGGCTTGTTCATCTTCATTTCTTATTTCCGGCCTAAATCCTATAAAACATTTTTTTACTCTAAAAAAAATTTTTAATAAACGCTTTAATATACAGACAAACTATTGTACGGAATTTGCAGGTGCACAAAAACGATTGATGAATAAACATGCATCAACCGGATGCACGCTGATGAGGCTGCAGAGGAGAAGTAAAAAAATGCTTCCAGCAATGCTCCAAATTCAAGCAGAACAATTATATTAACAATTTGTTCAAATATTAAAATTTCTTTGTTTTTTAAAAAAACCATTTGTTATTTTTCAACAAGTCATTATTTTGGGAGTTGGGAAAACGAGGATTTTTAGCAGAAATAATATTTGACTCTATTTTGCTAATAAAATATATTTCTCGGGCAAATGTTTCTTTTATTTTAACTTAACTGGATTTACTTAAAGTCAGGGCTTGAAAATTAAATAAGACTTTTTATTTGAGGGAACAGTAATCTTACAATCAATAATATATTATGGGAGGAACCTATGAACAGATGTTTACCGCCATAGATGGGTAATCTTCGCGCTGATGATTACATTTCGTTTTTTTAAAGCGCACGTTCTAAAAGCTTTCGACACTTAACTAAACTTTCTAAATATTTTTCGGAGAAAAATATGAACTTCAAAACCTTTTTAAGACTCAGTCTTGCGCTGTTGTTCTTCGCTGTGGTTTTCAGTGATGCGGCAAATGCGCAATACTTTGTTAATAACCAGATCGGAAACGATGCGAATTCGGGATTGACTGGTTCACCCAAAGCAACGTTGGCATCGGCAATTCTTGCAGCGCCTTCTGGTTCAACTATTACAGTTGTAAACACCGGAATCAATTATACTGAAACCGATGTCACAATAAGCAAGTATCTTATTTTGACCTCAACGGGTGGAACTCCAGTATTTACCAATGCTGATTTAATTATAAATAATGCAGGTACACCTCCAGCAGGCGGAGTTACTTTCTCAGGTCCATTTCAGTTTGTTGATTTAACCTTAACAAGTGGACAGGTAGCTGGTGCTTCTAATTTAACGATTAGTGGAAATGTATCCAGAACAAATAACTCATCTGTAGTTGGGCAAATTAATTTCACAGCAGGTACACACAATTTCTCTTATAGTGGTGGCGCAGGTATAACATCAGGCGGCGAATTACCTGCATCAGGCGACACAAAGCATTTCGGTAATCTTACAACAACCGATGCTGGTACCAATCTTACATTAAATGAAAGTAAGCATGTTAATGGAGTGCTTTCTACCTCAGGTACTTTGGCAATAGGTGCTTCCAATACCTTAACCCTGGCTCGTGCAAATGCTCATACAATCGGTGGTAATGTAACCAACGGCACACTGGCATTTAGTTTGACCGGTGCAGCTTCAATTACAGGTGCATTTTCTTTACCTGCAGTTACAGCTAATAAAAGTACTGCGGGTATAGCTGCAGTAACTTTTACAAATATTACCGGAATTGCAAGCTTATTAACCAGTGGTAATGCGAGTGCAAATGTGACACATGCAACTACTATTGGTCCTAACGGCTCAAATGCTGATAATCTGGTTAATAGTGGCAATGGTATAATAAATGTATCAACTGCTGGTGCAGTAACAGTTAACGGAAACGTACTGCTTAATGCTTCTGGCTTGGATGCAGCAAATGAAGGCCAGATACTTTTTACACAAACTGGCGCACTTACTATCAATGGTAACGTAACTAATCAAGCAGGAATCACGGTTGGTAATAATAATGCTTTAAATGGAGGATCCGCAGGTTTAATACAATTTGCAAATCAGGTAACAACAATTACTGGAAACGTTGTTAACAGTGCAGTATTAAGTGGAACTCTTGGAGCTAACACAGACGTAGATGGTAATGGAAACATAGTTTTCCTTGCTATTGCTAACAATGTTCATGTTGAAGGTTTATTATCAAATACCTCGTCTACTTCCAGTGCATTTGCTGCTGCTCTCGTAGACTATTCAAATAATGCAAATATTTTAATTACTGACATAACAACTGCTGATTTGTTGTTTGACGGTGGTATAAATAATAGCTCTGATTTTGCTGGTGTAACAAATTCATC
>Ga0079224_100015543_pt1 | contig 10659 bp, 1 predicted proteins | sample Stecom2015_FD_80414 | JGI IMG/M metagenome (GOLD analysis project Ga0079224, IMG submission 80414) | Agricultural soil microbial communities from Utah to study Nitrogen management - Steer compost 2015 | ecosystem: Environmental > Terrestrial > Soil > Agricultural land | place: USA: Utah...
GTCCCCGGCGGCGACCCGCACGCCACCGGGACACCACTGCATTCACTGAACCTGGACGAGGCACGCACCGCCCTGCAGGGACAGCAGGAGGTGGTGGCGGCCGGCCGGGACGGCGACGTCCACGCTGTGAAAGCCGAGGGCGGCGCGGAGAAAGTGGCCGAGGCCCTGCGGTTCGAGCAGCGCAAGCTCCGCTCCCGCCTGCGGGAACAGGAACCCGGCATCGACGCCGAGGAGGTCCGGAGCAAGATCGCCGACACCGGGCTGCGCCTGCGAGCAGTGGAGGCTGACCTGGACGGAGAGAACGGCGACTTGGTTGTGCAAGCGGCGGTGCTGCGCGCCGAACTGGACGAGCAGTGGTGGCAGAATGCCACACCGGCCGAGATCGGTGCGACGTGGAATCAGGTCAGCGCCTGGGGACCGGGCGCCGGGCGAGACGAAGCGCTCGAGCACCTGCGCGCCGGCGTCTACCGCCAGTACGGGAAGGATGTCCCACGCGATACGTCCTCGGACGCGCTATACGAGATGCTCACTGAGGTGATGCACCGCCGATCGCGCGGCGAGGAAGCCGAGGCATCCCGCGCGAACGAGACCAGTGAGCGGCTGGATCGCGGCGAGCCCAGCACCGCCCGAGCCGATGGCGAACGCAAGTGGGCGAACGCGCAGGCCGAGGCCGCTGAGCAGGATCGCGCCGCAGCGGCCGACTACGAGGAACTCGCGCGCAACGGGGAGTCCCAGGCGACCGAGGCCGCACGAACGGTCTCCCAGGCCTACCCTGCGAAGCCGTCGGCGCGTCTTGACAGAGCCGCACAGAAGGGACGGCGTGGCGGTCTGGCCGGACGAGGACGTCCGGTTCAGCGCACGCCCCAACGGCAGGTCGATCAGCAAACACCGGGCCGATGACGCGGAGCGGGTGACAACCCCCCTCACAAGATGATCTTATTCTCGTCAAAGTGGGCGTCCGTGCGGCGCCCGGTGTCAGAGGACCGTGACGGACGTGCCCTGGCAGGGGGCGGAGACCAGTCGAAGTCAGACGGCCGGGCAGGGAGGGCAGAGCGGCGATGAACCAGTACGGGCGCCGGGCGATGCGGCACTGGCAGGAATGGCTCCCGGAGAGGTTCCAGGAGCTGGAGGACCCTGAAGAGTTCTTCACCGAGCTCGGTGAGCAGGCCGCCGAAGAGATCGACAATCTCTCCGCCGAACTCGACGCGCAATACCCCGACCGGGACCAGGCCGGATATTCGGACCGGGTCGCCCAGCTGAGCACTTCCCGGCAGATGGCCGAGAACCAGGTCACGCGCGATCTGCTGCTGGTGGACCCGGAAGACGAGGAAAAGATCGCGCAGCTGATGGGCTGAGCGCACCGTGACGGAGACACAGGACGCACGGTTCCGCCCTGAAGGGCAGGACGATCTCGCGCCGTCCGGGTCGCTGGCGCGTGTCCGGGCCAACCTGGAGGCGATCCGCCTCGTCCGCGCGCTCGACGAGGAGAAACGGCCAGCCACCAGGGCTGAGCAGCAGGTCTTGGCGCGCTGGTCGGGCTGGGGCGCCGTCCCTGCCGTGTTCGACGAGCGTGAGACCGTCGACGGACGCCCTGGGCCCGGTGTCCGTTACGAGTGGGCGCGTGAGGAGCTGCGGCGGCTCCTGTCCCCCGACGAGTACGAGAGCGCCCGCGCCAACACCGTCAACGCCCACTTCACCGATGCCGGACTGGTCACCGCGATCTGGGACGGGCTCGGCGAGCTGGGGTTCGCCGGTGGCCGGGTGCTGGAGCCGGGGTGCGGGAGCGGCAACTTCATCGGCATGGCCCCGCCAGGCACCGACATGGTCGGCGTCGAGCTGGATCCCACCACGGCGGCGATCGCCTCGGCGCTGTACCCGCATGCGACGATCCGCAGCGAGAGCTTCGCCGCGACGCGGCTGTCCGAAGGATCGTTCGACGCGGTCATCGGCAACGTCCCGTTCGGCTTCATTCAGCTGCGCGACCTGCGCTACAACCCTGGCCGCCGCCTGCCCATCCACACGCACTTCGTCCTGAAGTCCCTGCACCTGGTCGCACCAGGCGGCATGGTCGCGCTCATCACCTCGCGTTTCACCATGGACGGCACTACGGACGCTGCCGTGAGGGCCCGCGAACGGATGGCCGCGATGGCCGATCTGGTCGCCGTCGTCCGGCTGCCCGATACCGCGCACCGTCGCGCCGCCGGCACGAGCGTGGTGACCGACCTGCTGATCCTGCGGCGGCGTGAGCCCGACCGTGCACCGGACGGCGTGGCATGGGTCAACACCCCCGTCCGCCAGGTGGACGGCGAGGACATCGCGATCAACGAGTACTTCGATGCCCACCCGGAGATGGTGCTGGGCACCCTGGCGGCCAGCGGACGCCGAGAAGGGGAACTGAAGGTGGTCGGCGCCGCCGACGCGGCACCCGACCTCGTCCGGGCCCTCACCGGCGCCGCGGCGCAGGCGCGCGAGCGGAACCTGCTCATGGCGCCGTCCCCGGCCGCAGACCCCGCCACCGAACACCCCCCAGCGGTTCCAGCGGAGACTGGAGGCCGCCCCGAGTGGGTCGAGGGCTACATCGCCGCGAATGATGACGGCACCTTCACCCAGATCCAGGACGGCTTCATCGAGCCGTACGAGCCGCCCAGGATGTCGGCGGCCGAGGCCGAGGAGCTGCGGGCACTGTGCGGGCTGCGCGACACCACGCTGGCGCTGCTGGAGGCCGAAGCGCGCAACGACGAGCCGGAGATGGACCGGCTCCGCGCCCAGCTCAACGAGCGATACGACCGCTACCTGGAGCGGTACGGGCCGGTCAACCGGGTCAGCCTGCACCCACGGATCCGCGACACCCCCGAAGGCCAAGCGCTGCGCGACCGGCTGCTGGCCGACGGCCACGCCCGCATCGCCGGCGGAACCTTCACCCTGACCGGAGACCCCGCCGAGGCCGCCGCCCTCCGTGCACGTCTCCTGAACGAGGGCCTGGCCGTCGAAGCCCCGAACGGTGAACTGCGGATGCGGCAGAGCCGCGCGGCCCGAGCCGAACGCGACCGCCTGGTGGCCGCCGGACGCGCCGAGGTCCACGGCGGCACCTTCAAGATGACGGACGAGGGCCAGACGATCGCGCTGGACGCAGGCCCCGCCGCGGTCTCGGTCACCCGCCGCCGTCCCCGACAGGGCGGATTCCGCAGCGACCCGTTCGCGGTGCGAGTCCAAGGGCTGGAGCGATACTCGGCGCCGACTCAGACCGCCACCAAGACCGACATCTTCCGGCAGCCGGTCATGCCCGCGAGGTCGGTGCCGCGCTCTGCCGACACACCCGCTGACGCGCTGGCGATCTGCATGGACCAGCACGCCCAGGTCCGCCTGGACGTCATCGCCGGCCTCCTGGGAGTGGAGGAGCAGACCGCCCGCGAGCGGCTCGGCGACCTGGTGTTCCACGACCCCGAGCAGGACCGGCTGGTACCCGCCGCCGAGTACCTGTCGGGCGATGTGCGGGCCAAGCTCAAACTGGCGACCGCGGCCGCCATCGACGACCCGGCCCTGCGTGCCAACGTCGATGCGCTCACCAAGGTGATCCCGGAGGACCTCGGGCCGGCCGAGATCGAGGTCCGGCTCGGCTCGGTGATCGTGGATGCCGACCACGTCCAGCAGTTCCTGCGCGAGACCCTGCAGGACGACACGATCCGCGTGTCACTGAGAGCCGACGGCGAGTGGAAGGTCCACGGCGGCCCACGCGGCGGTGTCCTGTCCACCTCCACATGGGGTACCGAGCAAGCCCCGGCGGTCTTCCTGGCCGAGCACCTGCTGAACCAGCGCGCCATCAAGGTCCACAAGAAGGTCGACAAGGCCACCGTGCTGGACGAGGAGGCCACCGAGGCCGCGCAGAGCAAGGCCGAAGAACTCAACGAGCGGTTCGGCGAATGGATCTGGGAAGACCTGGACCGCGCCGAGAAGATCGTCCGCCGCTACAACGACACCTTCAACTCGATCGTGCTGCGCAGCTACGACGACGTCGAGCTGTCACTGCCGGGCCTGAACCGCAACATCCGGCTGCACTGGTGGCAGAAGGCCGTCGTCGCCCGCATGATCGCCGAACCGGCGGTTGGGCTGTTCCACGACATGGGCGCCGGGAAGACCCTTGAGCAGATCATCGGCATGATGGAGCTGCGCCGGCTCGGCCTGATCAACAAGCCGGTCATGTGCGTGAAGAACCACATGCTCGAACAGGTCCGCGACGAGTTCATGTGGGCCTACCCGTCCGCCCGGGTACTGTGCGCCGACAGCGACGAACTCGCCGGCGAGGGCAAGCGCCGCTTCATCGCCCGCTGCATGTCCGAGAATCCGGACGCGGTCATCCTGACCCGCGGCGCGTTCGCCAGCATCAACCTCAGTCCCCAAGGCCACCGCGCCTACATCGACTACGCCGTCGACCTGTTCAGCGCCCACCAGGACGACGACATCAGCGTCAAAGACCAGCAGACCTCGATGATGAACTTCCGGCAGAAGATCGAGGCGATCATCGAGGGCGACCCTGACGACGAAGACGACGAGGACGACCCGGCCGCGAAGGAGCAGGGCTCCAAGAAGCGCCGGCGCCCGGGGATCGACAAGGACCCGGCACTGACCTGGGAGCACGCCGGATTCGACTACATCGTGGTCGACGAGTCGCAGGACTTCAACAACCTCTGGACACCGTCGAACGTCGAGGGAATGGACATCGGCTTCGTCCACCGGGCCATCGACCTGGAGATGAAACTGCACAGCACCCGGCAGAGATTCGGCGAGCGCGTCGTCACCTTCGCCACCGGCACACCGGTGACGAACCGGATCGTCCAGTTCCACGTCATGCAGCGATACCTACGGCCCGACCGCCTGAAGGCCGCCGGGTTCCACTCCGCCGACTCGTGGCTGGCGACCTTCGCCGAGCAGGAGACCCGGCTGGAACTCAAGGGCGACAACACCTACGGGCCGGTGAACCGCACCAGCAAGCTCATCAACGTCCCCGAGCTGCTGCTGGACATCCACCAGTTCGGCGACTTCAAGACCGCCGACGACATCGAACTGGAACGGCCCGCCATCACCGGCGGCAAACCCGAGGTCCGCGTCATCCCCGCCAGCCCAGAGCTGACCGACTTCCAGCAGGCCCTGTCGCACCGGTACGCCGACGCCAGAAAGAGCCGCGGACGCAAGGGCGAGGACACCGTCGTCGCGGTCATCGGCGACGGGTTCCGCGCCGGCCAGGACCTGCGCCTGGTCAACCCCCGGCACGGCCCCCTCCCCGAGATGACCGACGAGCCGCAGAAGGTCGACGCGCTGGCCGCCGACCTGCTGGACGAATGGCGCAAGCACCGCGACGACGTCTACCTCGACGCGGACGGCCACCCCGACCCCGTCCGCGGCAGCCTGTTCCTGGTATTCAGCAACGAGGGCGTCCCCTCCCCCGACTGGAACCTCTACGACGAGCTGCGCGAGCTGCTGGTCAAGGGCGGAATGCCTCGCAAGACGATCCGCTTCATCCACGAGACCGGCAGCGACCGCCGCAAGAAGAGCGAGCTCATGGCCGCGTGCAACGACGGGCACGTCGCGGTCCTGATCGGCTCGACAGAGAAGATGGGCGTCGGCACCAACTTTCAGCGCCGCGTCGCCGGCATCTACAAGATGCACCCCCACTGGCGACCCGACTACGACGAACAGGAAGACGCGCGCGGCCGCCGCCCCGGCAACCAGAACTCCGAGATCTTCATCCGCAAGTTCATCACCGAGGGCTCGTACGACGTCATCCGCGCCCAGCGCTGCGAAATGAAAGCCAGTTTCCTCAGCACCCTCAAGCGCCGCGACCCCACCGTCCGGTCGATCGAAGTCCCCGACGACGACACCCTCAGCTACGCCGAGGTCGCCGCCCTGGGCGCCGGCGACCTCCGCCTGGTGGAGAAGGCCTCGCTGGAGGCCGAGCTGAAGAAGCTCGTTCGTGCGCAGCGCAGCCACGGCCGCGAACAGACCGGACTGAAGATGACCATGCGGCAGGCAGAGCAGAGCATCCGCCAAGCCGAGAACGCCATACGCAGCATCGACGAGGCCCTCCCCCGGCGCGTGCCCACGGCCGGCGACCGTTTCGCGATGACGATCGAAGGCACCCGACACACCAAACGCGCCGACGCTGCCACACACCTACGTACCGTGCTGCTGAAACTCTGGGACAGCACCGCACCGGACGTTCCCAAGACCGCGGACATCGGCGAGCTGGGCGGCTTCACCATCCACGCCGACCTACGCCGCGAACGCCGTCCCGACACCGTCCTGCTGAACCTGCGGGGCGTCTACGACAGCGACGTCCTTCTCCCCCACAACAAGATCCCGGCCGGGCACGGTCTGATCACCCGCTTGGAGAACCGGCTCGCCGACCTGGAACGCCGGCGGGAGGCGCTGGCCGCCCGCATCCCCGTCTTACGCCAGGAGATCGAGCACGCCGCCGGCAGGATCGGGCGGCCGTTCCCTGACGCGGAACGGCTCACGCAGACCCGCGCCAGGATCAGCGAACTGGAGCGAGCGCTCACCGACGGCAGACCGCCCGAGCCGGGCCCTGACACCGATCAGAATCTGGTCGAGGACCTGGTCGACAGAGCCGTCACCGGCATCCTCGCCGAGCAGGAGCAGCCATCCCGGGAAGAGCCCGCCCCGGAAATGGTCGAGGCCGAAGAGAACGGCCACCTCGAGCAGACCCCACCAGCCGATCCGCTGCCCGCATCGACCGAGGAAGCGCCAGAAGCGTCCAGCCAGGAGAAGCCATCGCCTGCCCCGGCCGGCGGCGTTCCCGCACCGGAGCCCACACAGCCCGACACGGCCACCCCGGAACCCACGGACCCACCGTCCCCACCGGGCATGACCCCCGAACGGCGCGCCGAACTGATCGAGGCCATGACGCTGTTGGCACCCGCCATGTTCCACGCGGGTGCCGGCGACCCCGCCCGATACGCCGTGGAGGGCATCGACAACACCCTCGCGCCCGGAGACTCGCCGGTGACGCGAGAGGAATGGGACTGGGCAGAGAGCTGGGCTCGACTCCATCATCCTGAACTCGCCGACGGTGACCGCAACGGCATCACCATCTTCCAAGAGCGGCGCCGCGAACGCATCGAGGCCGTACGGCAAGACCGCAGGGACGACGCCGCACGGATCTCCAGCCAGGCGCGAGAAGCATGGAAAAACGGAGACACCGACCAAGCGCTGCTGCTGATCGGCGAAGGGGAACGCCTCTACCCCGACGACCCGGTATGGGACAAGGCGCGCAACGCCATCCAGCGGGAACAGACCCCTTCGGAGGACAGTGCCGACGAGTTCGGTGCTGCCGGCGACTCCCCTGCAGACCCGACGACCGCGGAAACCGGCGGCGACGGACAACCACCGGCGTCTGAACCCGAGCCTCTACCGGACACAGAACTCCAAGCCGTCCCGCCACAGGCCGACTCATCGACGCCGGTCCCCTCGGAATCAGCCGAACCGGCCGCCGACGATTCCCCGGCCGCCGAGGACACCACAGCGGCCGAACCTTCGCAGAACACGGCCGCGCCGGGCCCATCGGCGAGTGAATCGGCGCCCACCCCTGCCCACGATGCTGACGCTCAGGTCGGTGATGGAGGTCAGATGCCCCAACAGCCCGCGGACGCCGCCGGTCCCTGGGCCGCCCGGATCCGCATCGATGACTCCCTCGCACGGCCGACGGTGAGGGGCACCAGGTTCGAGGACACAGAGCTCAGAGAGGTGCTGCGGGACCATGGATTCCGTTGGCGCCGAGCGCGCGAACTCTGGGAGTACTCCGGGCCGCCGGGTGCGAAGGCCGCGGCGGCTCAAGCCGTCCGCGACAAGGTCGCCGAGCTGGACCGCGCCGAGTCCGCACAGGACGCCGCCGCACCGAAACGCTCGTACCCGCCGACCGCGCAACAGCAGGCCATCATCGACGCCGCGGTCACGCAGAAGCTCGACGTCGCCGTCCAGGCCCTCGCCGGCACCGGCAAGACCTCCACCCTGAACATGGTCGCCGAACGGGTCGCCGAAGCCTCGCCCGAGACACGCATCGTCTACATCGCGTTCAACGCCTCGATCGCCAAGGAGGCCCGAGAGACGTTCGGCTCGAACGTCACCTCGGTGACCGCGCACGCCCTGGCACTGCGGAGCCTGCGCACCAGCCCGTTCGCCGACAAGACCGCGCAGATCGGCAAGGGCATCCGGCATCCCGGCGACATCGCCGACCTGCTGAACCTCGAAACGGTGGAGTACCTCGACTACGACGGTGAGCCCCAGGAACTGGCGCCGTCCGTCCGCGCGCAGCTCGCCATGGCGGTGGTGCGGAAGTTCCGAGAGTCCGCCGATCCCCAGATCACCCAGGCGCATCTGCCCGATGCGCTGATGGCATTCCCCGCTACCGACTCGACCGTCCTGGACACGGCCCGACGGATCTGGAACGACATTGCCGACCCATCCAACGCCCGCCTACTGGAGGGCGACCGACCGCGCGCCATCCTGTTCGACCACGACGACTACCTGAAGCTATGGGCGCTGTCCCGGCCGCGGATCGACGCCGACCTGATCTTCTTTGACGAAGCACAGGACATCAACGGCGTGCTGCGCCAAGTCGTCCAGGACCAGCCGACCCAGACGATCGTCGTGGGCGATACCTACCAGTCGATCTATGGCTTTCGTGGCGCCGAGGACGCCTTGGCGGACTGGCCCGCCGACGTCACCCTTCCCCTCACCCAATCCTGGCGCTTCGGGCCCCGGATCGCCGGACGCGGTGACGACTTCCTACGCCTTCTCAACGCGCCCTACGAACTCACCGGCAACCCCGCCCTTGACTCCACCGTCGGCCAGATCACCGACCCCGACGCGATCCTGTGCCGGACGAACGTCGGCGTGGTGAGCGAGGTCTTCCGAGCCTTCGACGCTGGCAAGCGCGTTGCGCTCGTCGGAGGTGGGGGCGAGATCTCCAAGCTGGCCCGAGCGGCCAAGGACCTTAAAGCAGGGCGCGGCACCAAGCATCCCGAGCTGTCGCGCTTCGCCACGTGGGCGGACGTCGAAGAGGCCGCCCGGGAGGAGCGGGCCCTGCAACCGTTCGTCCGGCTCATCGACCAGCATGGACCTGACGAACTGCTCCGCATGGTCGACAACCTGGCGGACGAGGGAGCCACCGGCGCCGCAGCGCCCGATGTGGTGGTGTCGACCGCGCACAAGGCCAAGGGGCGCGAATGGGACCGGGTCCGCATCGCCGACGACTTCTACAGGCCCAAGTATCACGAATCCGGATCGATTGAGTCGCTGCCGCCGGCCGAGGAGCTGCGCTTGTCCTATGTGGCTGTGACCCGGGGGCGCCAGGCCGTCGACCTTGGATCCTTGGATTGGATTGAGGACGTCGCCCCCGGCATCGCCACGGCTCCGGCCTTGGACGACCGGCAGGCCACAGAAACCGCCATTCAGGAGGCTCCCCCTCGCGAACCCGAACCGGTCAGGGACCCGGTGCCCGAGCCCTCTCCCGCACCCGTGCCTGCGGCGGCCGACGTGCCGCTCGTCCCGCCGCAAGCCGAGGCCCCCGCGGCAGAGGAGGTCATCTCTGAACCGGTGAACGAGCAGTCCGCCCCCACACCGCCGGCAAAGCCCGCAACGACACCGCGAGTCGCCGCATCCCACCGCTCCGAAGAGAACAAACGGCAACCGGCTCAGGAGCCGGCCGGCCAGATCGACCTCTTCGCCGAAGTCGAGCCCACCGTTCCCGACGCCACGGACGAGGCGACTCCAGAGCCAGACCTCCCCGCACCCGAAGATGGGCCGGACGGACCCGACGTGTCGACCGCGCCGAGCTCTTTCACGTCCGCCGACCCGGCACCCGCCACAAAATTCCCCGCCGCAACGAGTTCCGCTGTCCAAGAGCCGGACGGCCCAGGCAACACGCCGCCGCATCTGTCTGGCTTGGACGATGCGCTCACGGCACTGGCCGAAGCCCATTTCGAATCCCTCTCAGAACCGGCGGCCGACGATGAGACCTCGCCCCCGCCCGAGGCGGAGAACGACCCACCGAGCCCTACCGCCGATGAGCAACTGAGCCCGGCAACGACATCCGAACCTCCGCTCCCACCCATCCCGGACGTGGTGGAAAGAGATGACACGGCCGCGGCCTCGTTCGGCGACATCCACGCCGCGTTCGAGTCGATCAAACGCGCCCTGGAAGACCCGGACATGAGCATCGACATCACCGAGGCGATCGCGGCTGTACACGGGGCCAGCATTCCTCCGCAGGCCGATCCGCGGGGAGAAGAACGTCCTGTGTCCCCCGTGCCACCCGCAGGAGTCGATGACGCTCTTACCGCGCAGCTGCGCGAGGCGAACACGCATCTCGGCGAGCACACCGGCTCCCAGGAGTGGCAGCGGATCGCCGAGATCGTCGTGGCGTCCCGGGAACTGAAGCGCACCATCCTGGGCGCGGCCGGCAGCTACCGGCGCGAAGTCGCGAACGACCTGCGGATTCAGGGATTCTGGCGGACGGTGACCGCCCGATGCGCCCGGACGATCGCCACCGCCGCCTACGGGCTGGCCGGGCGCATCGAAAGCGGCGCCTCCCGCACCGTCCGGGCCCTGCGCGCTCTGGCCCGCCACGCCGCCGACTACGCCGAC
>Ga0079224_100015544_pt1 | contig 10659 bp, 13 predicted proteins | sample Stecom2015_FD_80414 | JGI IMG/M metagenome (GOLD analysis project Ga0079224, IMG submission 80414) | Agricultural soil microbial communities from Utah to study Nitrogen management - Steer compost 2015 | ecosystem: Environmental > Terrestrial > Soil > Agricultural land | place: USA: Utah...
AAGGACTTGATCCTGGCGCTCATCGCGCAGGTGGGCACGGGTGGCGGCCGCGGTCACATCGTGGAGTACCGGGGTGAGGCGATCCGCAAGCTGTCCATGGAAGGACGGATGACGATCGCCAATATGTCCATCGAATGGGGCGCCAAGGCCGGCATGATCGCGCCGGACGAGACCACGTTCGCGTACCTGAAGGACCGGCCGTACGCGCCGAAGGGCGCGGACTGGGACGCGGCGGTGGCGTACTGGCGCACCCTGCCGACCGACGAGGGCGCCACCTTCGACAAGGAGGTCTTCCTCGACGCGAGCAAGGTCAGCCCGTTCGTCACCTGGGGCACCAACCCCGGCCAGGGCGTGCCGCTGGATGGCGAGGTGCCGCACCCCAACGATTTCGAGACCGAGGCGGAGCGCACCGCGGCGCAGCGGGCGTTGGAGTACATGGACCTCAAGCCCGGCACCAAGATGCGCGACATCCCGGTGGACGTGGTCTTCGTCGGCTCGTGCACCAACGGGCGTCTGGAGGACCTGCGCGCGGCGGCCGAGGTGCTGCGCGGCCGGCGCATCGCCGACGGGGTGCGGATGCTGGTCGTCCCGGGCTCGGAGGCGGTTCGGGCCGCCGCCGAGGAAGAAGGACTGGACAAGATTTTCCTGGAGGCGGGCGCGGAGTGGCGTTACGCCGGCTGCTCCATGTGCCTGGGCATGAACCCGGACACCCTCAAGCCGGGGCAGCGGTCCGCCTCCACCTCGAACCGGAACTTCGAGGGCCGGCAGGGCAAGGGTGGACGTACCCACCTGGTGTCGCCGCCGGTCGCCGCCGCCACCGCGGTCGCTGGTCGTCTGGCCGCACCCGCTGACCTGTAGAAGGGCTGAGCTGACATGGAAAAATTCACTGTGCATACCGGCACCGCGGCGCCGCTGCGTCGATCCAATGTGGATACCGACCAGATCATTCCCGCGGTCTACCTCAAGAGGGTCACGCGTACCGGATTCGCCGACGGGCTGTTCAGCGCCTGGCGGGAGGACCCAAACTTCGTCCTCAACGATCCGCGCTACGCCAAGGCGACCATTCTCGTCGCCGGGCCGGACTTCGGCACCGGGTCGTCGCGTGAGCACGCGGTCTGGGCGCTGCGCGACTGGGGTTTCCGGGCGGTCATCTCCCCGCGCTTCGGCGACATCTTTCGAGGGAACGCGCTCAAGGAAGGGCTCCTGCCGGTCGAGCTCGAAATCGACATTGTCGAAAAGCTGTGGGAGCTTTCGGAGCGCGACCCGGCGGCGCAGGTCACTATTGACCTAGGCGCGCGAGAGGTGCGGGCAGCGGGTGAAGTATGGTCCTTCCCCCTCGACGACTTCAGCCGTTGGCGGCTGATGGAGGGCTTGGACGACATTGGACTGACACTGCGGCATGAAGCCGCAATCGCCGAGTACGAGCGGCGGCGACTCCCGTTCTTGCCCTCCGTGGCATAGCCGCGAAACCGCTCCCTGATCCGTTATTGCCCCCACCGGCGTCGACCGGTGGGGGCAAAATCGTTACGACACAAGGACTTTTTTGGAGCAGATGTTTGTGTCCGGGGAGCGAAGCGCATACCGTGCGCGCAGAATGGCTCGCGATAAGTCTAGCTGCACATACGGGAGGGAGTCGTGAACAAGGCCGAGCTCATCGAGGCGCTCGCTGAACGTCTAGGGGATCGCAAGACGGCGACAGCGGCTCTCGACGCGGTGCTCTCCGAGATCCAGGCCGCAGTCACAAAGGGCGACCGGGTCGCGATCACAGGATTCGGAGTTTTCGAAAAGCGTGTCCGCGCCGCCCGAACAGCGCGCAACCCGCGCACGGGTGAACCGGTGAAAGTGAAAAAGACATCGGTTCCTGCGTTCCGTCCGGGCACCGGTTTCAAGCAGATGGTGGCCAGCGGCAAGGTGCCGAAGGTCGCCACTGTTAAGAAGACCACCGCCGCGAAGGTGACCGCGGCGGGCAAGACCACCGCGCGCAAGGCCACCGCGGCGGAAAAGGCCGCCGCGCCTCGCGTGACCAAGGCGCCGGCCACAAAGGCGACCGCGACCAAGCGGGCGACGAAGGCCGCGCCGGCGACAAAGAGCACCGCGACGACTCGTAAGGCCACCACCGCGAAAAAGACCACAGCTAAGGCGACTAAGGCCACTAAGGCGACGAAGGCCACTACCGCCAAGACCACCGCGAAGAAGACGGCGGCGAAGAAGACCGCTCGTCGCTAAATCGACGGTTCGAAGGGCGCCCGCCGTGAACCGGCCGGCGCCCTTCGTGCTCTTTCATGGGCGTGTGCCGATTCACTAAGGACGGTCACATCGGATTTGATCTATCGCGACGAGAGTGTCGCCGGAGAACGCCAGTAGCCATCCCTTGCCGGTGGCGAATCGGGATCGGTCTGTGCCCGTCAAGCGCGCGAGCACGTCGGGAATGACCCCGCCTTGCCCGCAAATGGCGGCGGAGACGCCAGCGGCGGCGAACTCCTTGAGCCGGGCGGCGGCGCGGATCCCATGGTCAGCGGAATCCGCACCGGGCGCGGGTGCGTCGAATGCCGAGTCGATCTCGACGGGCAGGTCGAGCCGCCGCGCCAGCGGGCTCAGCGTGTGCACACAGCACTGAGGGCTGGCTGAGACCAGCCGCTGCGGCTGCGTCAGCGCCTGCACGGCGGCGAAGGCCTGGGCTTCGGCGATTTCCGCGGCGTCCAACGGCGCCGCGTCCCCGACCCCCGGCCACCCCTGCTCGGCCGCGAGTCCGTGCCGCACCAAGGTCACCACCGCGGTGACCGCGGGCAGCTCCGCGAATCCCTTCAAAATCTGGGCGTCGTGCGGGTACGTCACCTGGCGGGCGGCGCTCGCCGGCGGCAGCCAACACACGGCGTCCACTTCACCCGCGATCGCCAGTCCCGCCTCTTCCCGCCCTCGCATCGACCAGTAGTCGACGGTCTTGCGGGTGCCATCCCGCGTGGTGTACGAGACGGTGCCGAGGTGCACTTGGGGCACACCCCGCAGCCCGGCCTCCTCACCGACCTCGCGCACCGCGGCCACCAGCGGATGCTCGCCGGCTTCGAGTTTCCCTTTGGGCAGCGACCAGTCGTCGTAGCGCGGACGATGGACCAGGCAGATCTCCACGCCGTGTGCCGCCGGGCGCCACACCACCCCGCCTGCGGCGCGCACCGGCGTCACCACGGCGGTTCCCAAGAGCGGCGGCACGGAAGGTCGGCGCAGCGGAGCGCCCCGATGTCCAGGCAGGACAGCGCGCGGCGCGTCGCGGGCCGACCGCCCCCGCCGGCGCCCAGCCACGGGCCGGAGGCACAGCGTCCGACGGCGGTCGTCATACGGCCCATGATGGCCCGTCCGGGCCGTGGATGACCTGGCTTCTCGTGATTCCGATCAGTGAAGGGTCGGAAGGGTGACCAGCGTGATCTGACCGGTGCTGTCCCGCTCCACACGCACCCGTTGGCCGACCCGAAGCAGCCGCAGCCCAGAGGCGTCGAAAGCGGCGGCGGGGAAGGCCAACTCGGAGCCGTCGTCGAGCAGCACCGTCCCCGATCGGCTCACCGCGTCGAAGGTGGCCACTGTCCCCTGCATGTCAGCACCGTACACCGCCGTCGCTGGGTGACCACGCGGGACCGAGCAGCGCCGCCGTGTGGCGGCCCAGCCCGGCGGCGGCCGCCCGAGCGAGGTCGGCCGCGGTGTCGACGTCCTGCCGCAGGCTCGGCCAGTCGCCGGTGAGCGGCACGGCTCCGGAACGGGCGTGCGCCTCGGCGGAGCCCACGCCGAAGCGGGGATCGAGCGGCACCCGCGGGGGTGCGGTGAGCAGCACCGTCCCCGTGGTCGCCGCGTCGGCCACGAACCGCCGCACCGGAGGACCGGCGTACGCGGCCCGCAGCGCCTGCGCGAGCTCGGCGGGGCGCAACGCGGGGAGGTCAGCGGTGAGCGCGGCGATCCACCGCGGACCGGCCGCGGCCGCGCCCGCGCGGAACGCGGCGTTGAGCCCGCCGGCCGGGGGATCGGGCACGACTCGCGCGCCCAGCTCGCGCACCGCCGCGGCGACCGTGGGATCGGCGGTCACCACGAGGACGTCGGCGACCGGTTCGCAGGCCAGCACGGCGGCGACGGTGTCCTGCGCCAACGCCAACGCCAGGCGTTCGTGCGGCACGCCAACGAAAGCGCCGCGCAGCCGGCTCTTCGCCGCGCTGAGCCGCTTGATGGGCACGACCACCGTCCAGCTCGCCTCGGTCACGCGGCAATCCTGCCAGGATGGTGAGCCTCCCCTCGCTGGCCGTGCCCGGAGGACAACAGGCATGATTTCGCACGAGACGCTGGGTGGCGTGACACGGCGGGCGGAGTGACGCGCACGCCGGGGCATGACGAGGAGGGGCTGTGGCGCGGAGGATCGGGTTTTGGGGGCGCTTCGCCGCGGTCGTGGTCAAGCCCGTGCTCCTGCTCTGGACTCAGCGCACCTGGCGAGGGATGGAGCACGTCCCCCGAAGCGGCCCGGTCATCATCGTGGCCAACCACATCTCGCACGCCGATCCGTTGGTCTGCGCGCACTTCGTCTACGAGGCGGGGCGGTGGCCGCAGTTCCTCGCCAAGGCGAGCCTGTTCCGGGTGCCGGTGCTCGGCTGGCTGCTGCACAAGGTGAAGCAGATCCCGGTGGAGCGCGGTTCGGTCGACGCGGCCCGCTCGCTCGAGGTGATGTCCGCGGCGTTGCGGGACAACGGCACCATCATCATCTACCCCGAGGGCACGATCACCCGTGAGCCGAATCTCTGGCCGATGCGGGGCAAGACCGGCGCCGCGCGTTTGGCGTTGGCCACCGGTGCGCCGATCATTCCCGTGGTGATGTGGGGTCCCCAGAACATGTTCGACGCCCGCCGCGCGAAGCTGCGGTTGCGGCCCCGGATTCCGGTCACCGTCGTCGCCGGTCCGCCGATCGACATGAGTCGCTGGAGTGGCGTGACGCTCACAAAGGCGGTCTTGGGCGAGGTGACTGACGAGATCATGCTTCGGTTGCGGGACATGCTGGCCGAGATTCGCGGTGAAACCCCGCCACCGTTGTGGAACCGTCCTACGCAGCAGCCGGTGGCCGAGTCGGGAGCGGGTGCATGAGCGAGTTTGGGCACGCGGTCGTGCTCGGTGCTGGCTCGTGGGGCACGGCCTTCGCGAAGATCCTCGCGGACGCCGGCACCGATGTGACGATCTGGGCACGTCGGGAGTCGGTGGCTGAGGCCATCCGGACCTCGGGGATGAACCCCGAATACCTTCCCGGTGTGCGGCTTCCCAAGCGGATCACCGCGACCACGGACGCCGCTAAGGCCATCGCCGGTGCGGGTCTGGTGGTCCTCGCAGTGCCGGCGCAGACCTTGCGCGCCAACCTCACCGATTGGGCGCCGCACCTCGACCGGGACGCGACGCTGGTCTCGCTCATGAAGGGCATCGAGCTCGGCACCACCAAGCGGATGAGCGAGGTCATCATCGAGACCACCGGCGTGTCCCCGGACCGAGTTGCGGTGGTGAGCGGCCCTAACTTGGCCGCCGAAATCGCCGCCGAACAGCCGGCGGCGACCGTCGTGGCGTGCACCGACATGGAGCGGGCGACGGCGGTGCAGCGGGCCATCACCACGCCGTACTTCCGGCCCTACACCAACGGCGACGTCATCGGCACGGAGCTGGGCGGCGCGGTGAAGAACGTGATCGCGTTGGCGTACGGCATCGCGACCGCGATGGGGTTGGGAGACAACACCAAAGCCACATTGATCACACGAGGGCTGGCGGAGACCCGTCGGCTTGGTGTGGCGCTCGGCGCGGATCCGCTGACGTTCGCCGGGCTCGCCGGCATGGGCGACTTGGTGGGCACCTGCGTTTCGCCGCTGTCGCGCAACCGCTCCTTCGGCGAGCGCTTGGGCCGAGGCGAGACCTTGGAGCAGGCGCAGGCGGCGACGCGGCAGACCGCCGAAGGGGTGAAGAGCTGCCTGGCGATTCGGGATTTGGCGCGGGCGCACGGCGTGGAAATGCCGATCACTGAGCAGGTCGAGCGGGTGTGCCACGAGGGGGTGGACCCCCGCGAGGCGATGGTCGCCTTGATGAGCCGGGCGACCAAGCCGGAGTGGTGGGCCGCTTGATCGGGAACACTGATCGGGCACGACGCCGCGACGCGCTCTGCCGTGCCGGGGCGGAGGGAGTCAACTCTCTACAGTGGAGTAATAGTTACTCTCTGTGACTATTACGGCAACCGATTGTCCCGTTCCCCGCGCTCACGGCGGTCTTGGCACGTGTGACGGCGACGCAGAGTAGGGTCTGATGTGGGCACGAGGGTGTGGCCAGCCTTCGCGATCGGGAAACGAGAGGCAGATCTGTGACGAGTCCACGGAAGACCCGGGTGGCGGTCGTCTTCGGCGGGCGTAGCACCGAGCATGGGATCTCCTGTGTCAGCGCGGGCAGCGTGTTGCGGGCGCTCGACCCGGACGAGTACGAGGTGATTCCCGTCGGCATCACGCGCGAGGGCGCCTGGGTCCTCGCGGACGGCGACGCCAGCGCGCTCGCCATCACCGACCGCCGGCTGCCTGAGATCACCGGAGCGAACGGCAGCGCGGTGGTGCTCCCCGGCGACCCCACCGCGCGCGGCTTGATGGTGCTCGACCCGGTCGACGGACCGCGTGTGCTCGGCAGCGTCGACGTCGTCTTCCCCGTGCTGCACGGCGTCTACGGCGAGGACGGCACCATCCAGGGCCTGTTGGAGATGGCCGGCATCCCGTACGTGGGGGCGAATGTCTTCGCCTCCGCGGCGGCGATGGACAAGGAGTTCACCAAGAAGCTCGCCGCCGCCGAGGGGATCCCCGTCGGGCCGTACGTGGTGCTGCGCAACGGCATGACCCTCTCCGAGGCCGACAAGGAACGCCTGGGCCTGCCCGTCTTCGTCAAGCCGTCCCGCGCCGGCTCCTCCTACGGCATCAGCAAGGTCTCCGACTGGGCCGACTTGGACGCGGCGATCGCCACCGCGCGCGAAATCGACCCCAAGGTTCTCGTCGAAGCGGCGATCGTGGGCCGGGAGATCGAGTGCGGTGTGCTGGAGAGCGAGGTGGACGGCGCGCCGGAAGCGTCCGTCCTCGCCGAAGTGCGGGTGACCTCCGGCGACCACGAGTTCTACGACTTCGAGGCCAAGTACGTCGACGACGTCTGCGAATACGACATCCCGGCCAAGCTGCCCGAGTCAGTCACCAAGCAGATCCAGGAGTACGCCCGCCGCACCTTCCTCGCGCTGGACTGCTCCGGGTTGGCGCGGGTCGACTTCTTCGTGACCCCCGACCATGAGATCTACCTCAATGAGATCAACACTATGCCGGGGTTCACTCCGACGTCGATGTTCCCGAGGATGTGGGCCGCGAGCGGATTGGACTACCCCAAGCTAGTAGACCGGCTGATCCGCACCGCGCTGCGCCGCGGCACCGGCCTGCGGTAAGCGCGCGTCCTCGCGCGCTCAGCCGCCGCAGCCGGTCGGAATCTCCTTCGCCAGCGGGACAGCGCTGGCGATCGGCTCGGAGAAGGGGATCACCCACTGGCCCGGCTCGTCGTACGACGTGGGCACCGTCACCTGCACCGGGACCTCGCGGTCGACCGTGGTCCACACCGTGACATCCGAGCGCTCGTCCGCGTGCCAGCACACCTTGTCCAGCGGATAGACGAGATCGGTGGGCGGGATGTCGGGGAGCGGAACGCCGCAGGCCACGGTGATCGGCGGGTCGCCGTACGCGGCGTTCTGTTCGTGGCCGGCGGTCACCGGCCGCTGCGACAGCTCCCGGATCGTCAGCGGCAGCCGCGCCAACAGCGCCCGGCAAATCACCTCCGCCCGCTCGTCGAGCTCGTGGGCGGTCATCGGCACCGGCGCGGTGGCGTGCGGGGTCGGCGTGGCCGAGCCGTCGTCGTCGGGGGCGGCGGACTTGTCCGGGGTGACGTGGGCGATGGCCAGCACGGCCACGAGCACCGTGATCGGGAGCGCCACCAGGGTCGCCGTGAGCGCGGCGAGTCGGGTGGCGCGCCGATCGGAATCGGGGCGATTCGGCTCGGATCGGTTGAGATCAGATTGATGGGAGTTGGAAGAAGACGTCATTTACAGCCGCACCACCGAACACGTCACCGTGCGCGTGATCCCCGGCACCTTCTGCACTTTGCTGATGAGCATCCGGCCCAGCTCGTCGATGCTGTGCGCCTCGCTGAGCACCACCACGTCGTACGGGCCCGTCACCGCGTCGACCCGCACCACGCCGGGGAGATTCGCGATAGACGCGGCCACGTCACACGCCTTTCCCACCTCAGTCTGAATGAGGATGTACGCCTGTACCACGAGCCGCCCCTCCCGATCTGCCTCCTTCTCCTGGCAGAGTGGATCGCTCGTGAAACTACCGTACGGAGCGGAGCGGATTGACGGCGCCCGAGGAGGCGAACGCTGACCAGCGGGCCTGGTCAGCGCGCGGCGTGGCGGAGACAGGGAACGGAGCGCAGCGGTGAATCTCGCCAAGACCGGAGAGTTCGACCTCATCGCACGTATCACCGCCCGGCTGCGGCCGGGATCGGCCTGCCTGCTCGGACCCGGCGATGACGCGGCGATCGTGGCGGCCTCCGACAACCGGGTGGTTGTCGCCATGGACGTCCTCGTCGAAGGCCGGCATTTCCGACGGGACTGGTGCGGTGCGCTGGACATCGGCCACCGGGCGGCCGCGGCGAACCTGGCCGACATCGTCGCGATGGGAGCCATGCCGACCGCGCTGGTGGTGGCGCTCTGCGCGCCGGACGACCTGGACGTGGCGTGGGTGGAGGAGCTCGCCGACGGGCTGGTCGCGGAGGCGGCCACGGTCGGCGCGTCCGTGGTCGGCGGAGACATGTCGGGCAGTCCGACGTTGACGATCGCGGTCACCGCTCTCGGCGACTTGCAGGGTGGGGCGCCGGTGCGGCGCGATGGCGCGCGTCCGGGCGATGTCGTGGCCATCGCCGGCCGGGTCGGCTACGCCGCGGCCGGGTACACCGTGCTGTCGCGCGGTTTCCGCACCCCGAAGATGCTGGTGGAGGCGTATCGCCGGCCGGTGGTCCCCTACCACGCGGGGCCGGCGGCCGCGCAGGCCGGCGCCACCGCCATGATCGATGTCTCCGATGGGTTGCTCGCCGATCTCGGACACATCGCCAAGGCCAGCGGGGTCGGCATCGACCTGCGCCGGGACGCGTTCGAGGTGCCGCCCCAGATGCGGGACGCGGCGCAGGCGCTTGGGGTCGACCCGTACCAGTGGGTCTTCGCCGGCGGGGAGGATCACGCCTTGGTGGCGACGTTCCCTGACGGCGTGTCGCTGCCTGAGGGGTGGCGGCCGATCGGCCACGTGGTGCCGGGCAGCGGGGTGACGATCGATGGTGTGGCGCCGTCGTTTCCGACGGGTTGGGATCATTTCCGGCGCTGAGCCCTAGGCTGAACCGGTGGAGGCGAGACCGGTGCGGGCTGAATCGGCGCAGGCTGAACTGGCGAGGGCTGGGCACAGAGCCGCGCTCGACATCCGCCAGGTGGCGTACGAGTCTCCGGTGGCGCAGCGGCTCATCACCGCCGCTGAGGCCGAGCTCGTCGATCGGGACGGCAGTGGCGATGCCAGCCCCATCGACGCGGCGGAGTTCCGGCCGCCCGCGGGCGCGTTCTTCGTCGCGTTTCTGGGCGGCGAACCGGTCGGGTGCGCGGGATGGCGCAGCTACGGCGCGGACGCGGCCGAGCTCAAACGGATGTACACCGCGCCGGCGGCGCGTCGCCGGGGAGTGGGGCGCCAGCTCCTCGCGGCGGTGGAGCGCTCAGCGCGTGAGCACGGGCGTACGCGCGTCGTCTTGGTGACGGGAGACAAGCAGCCGGAAGCGATCGCGATGTACCGGACCTGCGGCTACCAGCCGATCGAGAACTTCGGCTATTACCGGGATTCTCCGGGCTGCCGGTCGTTCGCGCGGGCGCTGTGAGGAGCGCGGCACCGCGCGGCGTCGTGCCGTGTCCGCTTCGCCGCGATACGGCACAGGATGGGGAGACACGCTTGGCCGCCGGGTCGTCGACCCGGCGGCCACCTGTCGCTATGGTGACGCGTTCGCGCGTCAGGCGCGCACGACCTTGCCTGCCTTGAGGCAGGAGGTGCAAACCCGCATCTTCCGGCTGGTGCCACCGCCGGCGGGGGTGCGCACCGTCTGAATGTTCGGGTTCCACCGGCGGTTGGTCCGGCGGTGCGAGTGGGAGACGTTGTGGCCGAAGCCCGGTCTCTTGCCACAGACGTCGCAGACGCTAGCCACGGTTACTCCTGACGTTGATCGTTCACGAAGTCGCCGGCGGACGCTGCCCGGGCAACCCCGCCAGATTACCCGATGTCACCAGTGGCCGCCGAATCGGCATTGCCAGGCTATCGGGTGGCGGCGAGACGCCGTCGCCCGGTCCCCATGTTCCCATCCGCGTGTCTTGCCGGCGACACGGGCCGGAGACACGGGCCGGCGGCACGGCACGCGGCGGCCGGGGCCAGGACAGCCGACGCGACAGCCACATCCCGACGCGGCAGCGGGGATGGATCAGGGGGCGCCAGTAGGCGTTTCGCGTGCTAGAGACACTCGATGCCGCGGCGATCCGCCGCTGGTGCGGCGGCGCGCTGGCCGCGCTGC
>Ga0079224_100015545_pt1 | contig 10659 bp, 11 predicted proteins | sample Stecom2015_FD_80414 | JGI IMG/M metagenome (GOLD analysis project Ga0079224, IMG submission 80414) | Agricultural soil microbial communities from Utah to study Nitrogen management - Steer compost 2015 | ecosystem: Environmental > Terrestrial > Soil > Agricultural land | place: USA: Utah...
ACGGCCTCGCCACCGCCCTGCCAACGGTTGGCATGATCCTTATCGGGGTGATCGCCGCAGCCCTGCTTCTCGCCCTGTGGCTGCCCAAAACCAGCCAGCAGATCGCCGATCACTGAAGGAGGCTCTGACTGGCCCGAATGGCGGGTTATGCAAACACCCCCCGGCGTGAATGTCGGGTTACGCAAACAGCGCTAACCCGACCTACCCTGACGTCAATGGCACTGACGCTGGTCCTTGGCGCCAAGGCCATGCCGACGAGCTACAAACCGAGGCGGCGGACGATGTCCGCCTGCCACTGGCTCGGCAGCCTGCCGGCCAGCTGCACCTCCCAGCGGGCCACCAGGTCCACCACTGCGGGGATGTCGTCGATCAGCCCGGCGCTGTGGCCGGCGCTCCACACCGTCTTCCAGGCTTTCACCCCCTCCGGCAGATCGGGGCGATGGCGGCCCTTGGGGGGCGGCAGGTGGTCTGGGTCGAGGCCGTTGGCGCGAATGCTCGGCTTCAGCCAGTTGGCGGTAAGGCCGGCGATGGCCTCGCTCTCGACGATATCGCCGCTACCCGCCGCCACCACCATGGCCTTGTACTCCTCCGGTGCCGCGGACTCCCGGGTGGCCACGAAGCGGGTGCCCATGCACACCATATCCGCACCCAGGGCGAGAGCGCCGAGAATCCCCTCCGGGGTGGCAATACCCCCCGCCAGCACGATGAGGCCGGCGAATTTTTTGCGCACCTGGGGCAGAAAGGCAAAGGGGGACAGGGCGCCATTGTGGCCCCCGGCGCCGGCACAGGTGAGCATCAGGCCGTCCACCCCGGCGGCAATGGCCTTGTCGGCGTGGGCCAGGGTCACCACATCGTGGATGATGCGCCCGCCCCAGTTGTGGACCCGCCCCGCCAGTTCCGCCGGATCGCCGATGCTGCTCAGCACCAGGGGCACCCGCGCCCGCTCACAGAGATCGACACGCTCCCGGTAGCCATCGGCGTTGATGGCGTTGGCATTGATATTGACGCAGTAGGGGGCGAAGCCCAAACCGGCGGTGTTCTGGGCCTGTTCGGCGGCGGCCATCTCCTCCAACCAAATAGCCAATTGTTCCACACTGCGGGGATTGCCCAGCTGAAAGGCCCCCACCACTCCGGCCCTGGAGCAGGCGGCAGCCAGCGCCTGGGACGACACCAAAAACATGGGGGCCTGGAGGACAGGCAGGCGCAGCTGGTCAAGGGCGGTGGCTAAATTCACGGCAACTCCGGTGGCTTGATTTGGTCAGTACAGGCTGAATACCAGGTACACCGCCAGCAACACCACCACCCAGGTGACCACACTGCCGGTGGGCCAGGTGCGGGCAAGCATGCCGTCGGGGCCGTGGTGGCGGCTGATATAGGCGAGGACCCGGGTCACCCCCCGGCTGGCCGCGGCGCGCACCGCGCCGTCGCCGCGCGCGATGACAGCGGCGGATTTGCCCACCACCAGCACCATCAGGCGGCGGTAGAACCAGTCCACGTCCAGGCTCAGGGTCAGGGTGCGCTTCATCAGCGGCAGCAGGGCAAAAAACGCGAAGCCGGCGAACAGCAGCAGCTGGAACTGGGTCACCAGGTGCTCCCAGGTGTAGGGCTGGTAGTCCACCGGGTAGGGCAGAATGCTGTACAGGGCCTGGGGGTAGAGGCCGATGGCCAGGCACAGGAAGGAGAACAGCCACATTGCCCAGCGCATGGTGGGGGCGGGGTCCGGCGGCCGCAGCCCGGAATCCCTCTGGAAAAACACAAACCAGGGAAACTTGATGCCGGCGTGGAGAAACACCCCCGCCGAGGCCGCCAGCAGCAGAAACCACACCAGGGTCAGCCCCTGGTAGGCCGCCGCCGAGGTCTCCAGGGACTTGGTGACAAAGCCGGAGGTAAAGGGAAAGGACGAAATCGCCAGGGCGCCGATAATACCGTTGATGGCGGTCGCCGGCATGGTCTGGAACAGGCCGCCGAGATCGGTGCACTTGCGCTTGCCGGTCATCAGCAGCACGCTGCCGGCGGACATCAGCAACAGCGCCTTGTAGATGATATGGGCAAAGGCGTGGGCCGCCGCGCCGTTGAGGGCCAGCTCGGTGCCGATGCCGATGGCGGTGACCATAAAGCCCACCTGGTTGACGATGCTGTAGGCGAGGATCCGCCGCATGTCATTTTCCAGCAGGGCGTAGATGATGCCGTAGAACACCATGTAGAGACCGATATAGATCAGGATCTCAGTGCCCGGAAAACCCACCAGCAGGGCGAACACCGCGGTCTTGGTGGTAAAGGCGGAGAGGAACACCATGCCGCTGGGGCTGGCCTCCGGGTAGGCGTCGGCAATCCACGCCGACAGCGGCGGCGCCCCGGCGTTGATCAGGAATCCGGCAAGAATCAGCCAGGTGGCGACGCTGTCGGCGGTCATGGTGGTAAAGGCGGTGGAGCCGGTCTCCACCACATAGGCCACGATGCCGGTCATCAGGATCACCCCGCCCAGCAGGTGCACCAGCACATAGCGGATACTGGCCTGGTAGGCCTTGGGGTTTTGCGGCCCGTTGGCCCACAGCACCAGGGTGGAACCCAGGGCCATCATCTCCCAAAAGATAAACAGGGTGATAAGGTCGCCGGCGAAGGTGACGCCAATGGCGGACCCGGCATAGGCGAAGGCCGCCACCAGCTCCGCCAGGGTGGCGGTTTTGAGGGCGTAGAGCCCCCCGGCAAAGGCCATGATGGCGAAGATGGTGGCAAACAGCCGCCCCACCGAGGTGGCGTTGACCGGCTCCAGGCTGTAGTCGAGAAAGGGTAGGCTCAGCTGGCTGCCCAGGGGAATCTGCCACACCAGGGCCAGGGTGATCAGCGGCAGCACCAGCACCAGGGCCGTGCGCAGCCCGCCCTTTACCAGTGGCAACAGCAGGGCGCCGACAATCAGCACCAGCCCCGGGGGTACGACCTCAGTCATCATAGTAGGTATCCTTGCGCTTCAGGAACAGCCCCAGCAGCTTGGCGCCCACCACCATGGCGGCACAGGTGGCAAAACCGTACCAGGCGAAGAACCCCCAGCTGGCATCCACGCCGATACCCTGGTCCTCGAAGTGGGGGTGGTGGTGCATGAAAAACTCCGGCACCAGCACCAGCACCAACAGGGCGACCTGGATACCCCACAGAATGGGCAGGTTCTTCTTGCGGTACACCCAGTGCTTTTGCTGCTCGTCGCTCATGGCTGGGCCTCCGCGCCAAGGTGACTGGCCAGTTCAAAGGGCACCCCGGGGAACAGGAACACCACCAGGGTGAGCAGGGCAGTAAAACACAGCGCCACCACCGCCGGCAGCGGCGCCTCGCCGTGGTCCTTGCCACCGCCCTGCTCCGCCTTGAAAAATGCCTGATAGAGAATGGGCAGAAAGTAGGCGGCGTTGAGCAGGGTGGAGATCACAATCACCCCCAGGGCCAGCCACTCCCCCGCCTGGATGGCGCCCATGGTGATATACCACTTGGACAGAAAGCCGGCGGCCGGGGGCACCCCGATCATCGACAGGGCGCCGATGGCAAAGGCCCCCATGGTCCAGGGCATGCGCCAGCCGATGCCGTCCAGCTGGCTGATCTCGGTTTTCTTGCTGGCGGTGTAGATGGCGCCGGCGGCAAAGAACAGGGTGATCTTGCCCAGGGCGTGGACCGCGACATGGAGGGCCGCGCCCACCACCGACAGGGGCGCCAGAATCGCCGCCCCCAGCACCACATAGGACAGCTGGCCGATGGTGGAATAGGCCAGCCGGCGCTTCAGGTTGTCCTGGCGCAGGGCCACCACCGAGGCCGCCACCACGGTAAAGCCTGCGGCGTAGAGCAGCAGCTCCACCCCGGGGGCACCCCGCAGGGTGTCCAGACCGAACACATAGACCACGATCTTGAGGACGCTGAACACCCCCGCCTTGACCACCGCCACCGCGTGCAACAGGGCGCTGACCGGGGTGGGGGCCACCATGGCCGCGGGCAGCCAGCGGTGCACCGGCATGATCGCCGCCTTGCCAATGCCGAACATAAACATCAGCAGCAACAGCACCAGCAGGGGTCCCTCCAGGCTGTCGCCGATAATGCCGCCGGGGGTGAAGTCGCCGCTGCCGGTGAGGTGCCAGGTCCAGATAATGGCCGGCAGCAGCAGGCCGATGGAGGTGGCGATCAGGATACCCAGATACGTGCGCCCGGCGCCCATGGCCTGCTCGCTGCCCTTGTGGGTCACCAGGGGGTAGGTGGACAGGGTGAGCACCTCGTAAAACACAAACAGGGTGACCAGGTTGCCGGCAAAGGCAATGCCCATGGCGGCGGCGATGGCCACCGCAAAAAAGAAATAGAAGCGGGTTTGATGCTGTTCGTTGTTGCCCCGCATATAGCCGATGGAATACAGGGAGTTCACCGGCCACAGGAAGGCGGCGACGGTGGCGAACAGCATCCCCAGGGGTTCCACCACAAAGCGGATCTCCAGGCCGGGCAACAGCTCAAACAGGGTGACCTGGGGGCGCTCCCCCGCCAGGACCTGGGGCACCAGAGTGGCGACCACCGCCAGCAGTGCCAGGGCCGAGACCAGGGTCACCCCCTCCCGCAGGTTGGGGCGGCGGCCGCTGAGGAGGATCCCCGCCCCACCCACCAGGGGCAGCGCCAGGGCCAGAACAATGGCGAGCTGGGGTGAGAGTGACATCATGGCGCACCACCGATCAGGGCGGCGGCGGCGGATCCGGCGAGATCAGCGGTAAAGCCGGCCTGGACGCCAAAATACAGGTTGCCGATCACCAGCAGCCAGGTGGGCACCAGCAGGGCCAGGGGCGCCTCCTTCACCACCGCGAGGCCAGCGGGCCGCTGCTGGAAATAGGCCACCTCCACCACCCGCCACACGTAGACCACCGCCAGCAACGAGCCCAGCAGGATCAACACCGCCACCGGCCACAGACCGGCCTGGATGGTGGCCAGCACCAGGTACCACTTGCTGACAAAGCCCACCGTGAGGGGGACGCCGATAAGGCTGAGCCCCCCGATGACAATGGCCGCCATGGTCAGGGGCATGGCCCGCCCCAGGCCGCGGAAGGCCTTGATATCGGAGCTGCCCAGGCGATAGGCCACCGCCGCCAGGGCCAGGAACAGGGCCCCCTTCATCAGCGCGTGGTTGAACAGGTGCAGCAGGGTGGCCTGCAGGCCGGTGTGGGTGCCCACCCCCATGCCGACGATCATGTAGCCGATTTGGGCGACACTGGAATAGGCGAACAGGCGCTTGATATTGGGCTGCTGGATAGCCACCAGGGAGGCGACGAACACCCCCACCAGGCCCAGCACCAGGAAGATGGCGTCCAGGGGCAGGGCGGATTCGGCAAAGCCCTCGCCAAACACCGAAAACTGGAGGCGGATCAGCAGGTACACCGCCACCTTGGTGGCGGTGGCGGCAAGGAAGGCGGTGACGATGGAGGGGGCATAGGTGTAGGCGTTGGGCAGCCACAGGTGGAGGGGGAACAGGGCCAGCTTGAGACACACCCCCACCACGATAAAGGCAAAGGCGGTGTAGGCGGTGTGGGAGCCGGCGATGGCGGGCAGCCGGGCGGCGAGGTCCACCATATTGAGGGTGCCGGTGAGGCTGTAGAGAAAGCCGATGCCGATCAAAATAAAGGTGGCGCCGATGGTGCCCACGATCAGGTACTGGTAGGCCGCCCACAGGGCGCGGCGGTTCTTGCCCTGGGCGATCAGGGCATAGGTGGCCAGGGAGGATATTTCGAGAAAGACAAAGACGTTGAAAATATCCCCGGTGGCGACGATACCCAGCAGCCCCGCCAGGCACAGCAGGTAGGTGACATAGAACAGGGGTTGCTTGGCCTCGGGGATTTCCCGGCTGACCCCGGTGTTGGCCGCCACCAGCACCAGGGCGCCGATGCCACTGACCACCAGCAGCACATAGGCGCTCAGCAGGTCGATGCGGTATTCGATGCCCCAGGGGGCCTCCCAGCCACCCAGGGCGTAACTGATGGGGCCGCTGTGCTGCACCTGGTACAGCAGCAGGCAGCTGATGGCGAAGGTCGCCAGGCCAGCGGCGGTGGCAAACAGCCAGGCCAGCCGCGCCCGGTCCAGCAACATACAGGCCGGCGCCGCCAGCAGGGGAATCACAACCTGGAGAATGGGCAGATGGTTCAGCACTGGTTTTCCTTTTGCTGGGCGTCCTCGGCCTCCAGATCCCTGGCCTGCAGCTCCTCCTCTTCCACGCTGCCGTAGGCCTCCTTGATGCGCACCACCAGCGCCAGGCCGAGGGCCATGGTGGCGATGCCCACCACGATGGCGGTGAGGATCAGCACATGGGGCAGCGGGTTGGAGTAGAGGGTCACCTCGGGGTCATAGATCGGCGCCGAGCCGCCGGCCACCTTGCCGACGCTGATATAGAAGATAAACACCGAGGTCTGGAAGATATTCAGGCCAATCAGCTTTTTCACCAGGTTGCCCTGGACGATGACCACGTAGAAGCCGATCATCATCAAGGCGATCACCACCCAGTAGTTGTAGTGGGCTACCAGCATCATGCCCCCCCGTCGCCGCCGCGGTCGGCAAAGGCATAGAAAATCAGAATCATGGCGGCGGCCACGGTCACCCCCACCCCCAGCTCGATCACCAGAATACCCAGGTGCTGTCCGGCCACCGGGTCCCCGGCGAGGACGCTGTAGTCGAGGAAGTTGCCACCGGCCACCAGGCTGACCACCCCCACGCTGCCGTAGAGCAACAGCCCCAGGGCCGCCAGCACCCGCAACAGGGTGGGCTTGACCACCCGCCGGGTGCTGTCGAGACCGAACAGCATGGTGTAGAGAATGATTCCCGCAGCGAAGATCACCCCGGCCTGAAAGCCGCCACCGGGCCCGTACTCGCCGTGAAACTGGACGTAGAGGGCAAACAACAGGATCAGCGGGATCAGGATTTTGCCCACCACCCGCAGCACCACATGGCCCTGCATGGCGGCCGGCCCGGAGGACTGGGTGGTGCCCCTGCCCAGGGACAGCAGGCACAGCACGCCCACCACGGCGGTGAACACCACCGCCACCTCCCCCAGGGTATCGTAGCCCCGGTAGCTGGCCAGCACCGAGGTCACCATATTGGGAATGCCCACCTCTTGCGGGGAATCCTGGATATAGCGCACCGCCAGGTGCTGGTGGGCCGGGGCGTCGGCGGCACCAAAGGGGGGCATGTCCCAGGTGGCGACGATCAGCATGGCCCCGGTCACCAGCACCAGGACCAGGGACGACAGCTGGCGCTTGTGTCTGGTGTCCTCGTAGCGGCCGGTGATGGCCAGGGCCGCCAGCATCAGCAGGGGAAACACCCCGGCCCCCACCGCCGCCTCGGTAAAGGCCACATCCACCGCGTCCATGGAAACAAAAAAGCTGGCCGACAGCAGGCCGTAGATCCCGGCCACCATCACCGCGGCAAACAGATCCCGCAGCCAGACGATGGCCAGGGCGGTAACCACCAGCAGCGCCAGCAGGGTCATGTCAAATAGCAGCTCGATGGCGACTCTCCTCAGCGGTTGCCGTCGCGGCCCGGGGGCGCGGGCCAGGGTTTGCCGGGCTCCCGCTCCAGGGGTTTGAGACCGCCGTGAACGGCGGCCTTGGTCAGGGCGTGGGTCGCGGTGGGACTGGTGATCATCACGAAGACAAAGATCATCGCCAGCTTGAGGAAGGCCAGGGTCCAGCCCGCCTCCAGCATCAGGCCCACCAGAATCAGCCCCGCCGCCAGGGTCTCGGTGACTCCGGCGGCGTGAATCCGGGTATAAAAGTCGGGGAAGCGCAGCACCCCGAGGGCACCGGAGAAAATCAACACGATCCCCAGCAGCAGGCTGAGCTGGCTCAGGTAGCCGATCGCCAGCGCCATCATGGGCTGTCGCTCCCTTCGCCGTCGCTGTACTCGAAATAGCGCAGCACCCCGATCACACTGATAAAGTTGATCAGGGCGTAGACGATGGCGATATCGAGAAAATCCGGGCGGCCAAAGAGAAATCCCGCCACCGCGATCAGCAGCACCGTCTTGGTGCCAAACAGGTTGACCGCCAGGATGCGGTCGTAGATGGTGGGCCCGAGCACCGCCCTGGCCAGGGCCATGAACATCACCACCAGGATGGCTACCGCCGCTGCCGCCAGCATCTAGTTCTCCAACCCCACCACCCGGCGGCCCATTTCGCCCTCGATGAGTTCGTCCATGGCCTCCCTGGTCAGGGCGTGGACCAGCACCCCCTCCGCGGTGACATCCATGGCCACCGTGGCCGGGGTGAGGGTCAGGGAGTTGGCATAGATCACCCGGCCCATATCCGTGGCCTGGGTCATGGGCAGGATGGCGCCACAGGGGGTGATGGCGTTGTTGCCCCGCCACACCCGCTTCACCACATCGATATTGGCGACGATGATTTTCAGCGCCAGCCACAGATAAAAGCCGGGCATCTTCCAGGTCAGATTGACCGGCTGGGACTCGTGATCCACCACATCCATGGCGTGGGCAATCCACACCACAAAGAGCACGGACACCAACCCCAGGCCCAACAACAGGGGGGTGTGGATGCCGGAGTTGAAAACCCACAACATCGCCAGGACGACAAAAAGGCTGAGGCTATATTTCACGGAACAGGGTGATCGCTCTGGTTATTCCATATTGTTGGCTACTGTCGGCCATTGGCTGGCACAGCAATCTTGCTAAATATGCGCACAATTATATCCGCTTCAGGGTGCGGGAGCCATAGAGTAGCTGCCCCAACCTGCCCTGTCCATTCTCCTGAGCGCGGAAGGCAGTCAACACGGTCTGGATTTGCCCACTGACAGGGATGAGCCAATGTCCGATAACAAAGCTTTGCCTGAGTGGCTGTCTGCCGCTATGCTCTGAAACCAGGGCCCGTTCCAGGTATTCCAGGGCACCCATAACAGTAACAATAATATGGCCTGAATCTGGCTGACCACCTCTTACAGGAAGGCCCCCCAGAGCTTGTCAGACCCCAGCAGAAGGACTCGAACCCCCATGCACAGACTCATCCCCCGCTTCGCCGCGTTGCTGTTGCTTGTTCCCCTCGTTGCCTCCGCAGCACCACAACTCACCGGCCCCCTGCCGGGCCAGGCCTTCCTCGGCGGGTCCAATCCTGCCGCCAGTATGGCGGCCCACGACTATAGCGAAACGGAATATTTCTTTTCCGGCACCGCCACCAGCTACGCCCTGGCTGGCGGTATGCCGGACGATGGCGCCGCCTCCGCCACCGCCGCGGATAAGGCCCCCTTCACCAGCCGCCTCATCGTCCGCCGCCCGGCGGACACCAGCAAGTTCAACGGTATCCTGGTGGTGGAATGGCTCAATGTGTCCGGGCTCACCGATGCGGCACCGGACTTCGGCTACCTCCACCGCCACCTGCTGCGGGACGGCTATGCCTGGGTTGGCATCTCGGCCCAGCAGGCCGGGGTGGACGGCATGGCGGAAATGCCCGTCAACCGGCACCTCAAGGCGGTGAACCCCGAGCGCTACGGCGAGCTTTCCCACCCGGGGGACGCCTTCGCCTTCGACATCTTCACCCAGGGGGCGCAACTCGCCGCCGACCCCGCCACCGGCATTCTCGGCGGTGCCACTCCCGACCAGGTGCTGGCCATTGGCGAATCCCAGTCCGCCTTTGCCCTGGTCACCTACGTCAACGCCGTGGATCCCCTGGCGGCCTTCTTCGACGGCTTTTTGATCCACGCCCGGGGGGGCAACAGCCTGCCCCTGGACGGTGTCCGTCTGGGCCGGGACGACCCCAGGTTTTACGCCGGCCGCCACCGCATTCGCGACGATGTGCGGGTGCCCGTACTGACGGTGCAGAGCGAAACCGACGTGGTGACTCTGGAGTCCGTGAACGCCCGCCAGGCGGACAGCGACAAACTGCGGCTGTGGGAGATTGCCGGCGCGGCCCATGCCGACACCTACCTGCTCAAGGCCTCGGCCCTGGACCACCCCGGAGTGGCTGGCGCAGAGCTGGCGGCAGCCCTGCAGGCCAGCGACCAGGTGATGGGGATGGAGACCGCATTGCCGGTCAACGCGGGGCCCCAGCAGCACTACATTCTCCAGGCGGCGCTCCACCAGTTGCGCAACTGGGTTGTCTCCGGGGATGCGCCACCGGTGGCCCCCAGGCTGTGGCTGGCGGACACCGCCCCCGTCACCCTGGCGGTGGACGAGCTGGGCCAGGCCCTGGGGGGCATTCGCTCCCCCTGGACGGAGGCGCCACTGGCATTGCACTCTGGCCTGGGCCAGAGCGGCGAGGGTTTCGCCTTCCTGTTTGGCACCACCGCGCCGCTGTCCGCCCCACAGTTGCAGGCCCTCTACCCCAAGGGCCTGGAGGACTATATGGCTGCCTTTACCACCGCCACCGACGCCGCCATCGCGGCGGGCTTTATCCTCCCCGCGGATCGGGACGAAATCCTCGCCCTGGGGGAGGCCCAGTACCACTTGGCCCACGATTAACCTGGCGCGGCTGACCGCCATGGAGGGCGCAGGGCCGAGTTAAGAGTGACAAAACGCGATAGGCGCGAAACACCTCGATGGCAACGGTTTTGCGTAGGTCGGATTTGGCCAAAGCACTCGCTGCGCTCGCGGGCCACGCTGAGGCGCAGCCGTAATCCGACGAGGAATGTCGTGATGCCGACGTGTTTGTCGGATTAC
>Ga0079224_100015547_pt1 | contig 10658 bp, 8 predicted proteins | sample Stecom2015_FD_80414 | JGI IMG/M metagenome (GOLD analysis project Ga0079224, IMG submission 80414) | Agricultural soil microbial communities from Utah to study Nitrogen management - Steer compost 2015 | ecosystem: Environmental > Terrestrial > Soil > Agricultural land | place: USA: Utah...
TCAGGTCCGCGAGCGACGCGTCCGACGCGAGCAGCAGCGGCGCCGCATCCGCAAACCCCACCTCGTCGTCGAACGCAGCCGCGTCGTTCGGCACGGCGCGATGCTGGTGCTCGGCCATATAGACGACCCGGCACGGGAGACCGAGCACCTCCGCGAACCAGCCGCCGATCTCGTCCGGCAGCGACGTCGCCTCGACCTGGTCACGCCAGACCCGCACGTCGACGGCAGGTCCCTCCGGCCACTCGCGCGGAAGGCGCAACGTCTCGAGCCCCGGCGAGTCGATCCGATAACCGCCGTCGTCCTCCTCGATCCGCACGAGCGCGAGGCGAGGATGACGGCGCTGCGTCAGGAACACGCCGCTCGAGTCGACCAGCATGTAGCGCCGGTCGCCGTCGAGGCCGCGCCTCAGGACCTCCGCGCTCTGCCGGGCGATTCCGCCGCAAGACTTGATCGGATAGACGTTGATCGCGGTGACTTGCGGCATCGAGACGCTGTCAGATGGCGTCGAGCGCCCGCTTCAGGTCGTCGATCAGATCCTCCGGATCCTCGAGTCCGACGGAGAGCCTGACGAGCCCGTCGATGATTCCGACGCGGCGGCGCTCGGCCTCCTCGACATCCGCATGCGTCATCGTGACCGGATGCGTGATCAGCGTCTCGACCGAGCCGAGGTTCTCCGCGAGCGTGCAGAGCCGCACCGAGTCCATCAGTTTCTTGCCGGCCGCGACGCCCCCCTCGACCTCGAACCACAGCATCGCGCCGAAGCCGCTCGCCTGACGGCGGGCGAGCGAATGCTGCGGGAACGATTCGAGCCCCGGATAGCGCACCTGCCTGACCTTCGGGTGCGATTCGAGGAACTCGGCGATCGCCTGCGCATTCGCCGCTTGCCGCTCGATGCGGATCGACAGCGTCTTCGTCCCTTGCAGCGTCAGCCAGGCGACCCACGGCGACATGATCACGCCGCTTGCGTTCTGAATGAAACGGATCTTCTCGTCGAGCGCCTTCTCGTCGACGATCACGGCGCCGCCGACGGTCGCGTTGTGCCCGTCGAAGTACTTCGTCGTGCTGTGAATCGAGATGTTCGCGCCGAGCTCGAGCGGCCGCTGGAAATACGGCGTCAGGAACGTGTTGTCGACGGCGTGCGGAATGCCTCGCTCGCGCGTGATCTCGGAGACCGCCGCGATGTCGGTCAGCTTCAGTGTCGGGTTGGCCGGCGTCTCGGTCAGCACGAGGCGCGTGTTGTCGCGCATCGCGGCGAGCACTGCATCCGGATTCGACGTATCGGCGAACGTGAACTCGACGCCGAAGCGGCGGAACACCTTCGTGCAGAGCCGGTACGTGCCGCCGTACGCGACGTCCGAGACGATCGCGTGGTCGCCGGCCGACAGGCACGCTTGCAGCACGGCCTGGATCGCCGCCATGCCGGTCGCGTAGCACGTGCAGTCCGCGCCCCCTTCGAGAATCGCGAGCTTCTTCTCGAGCACGCGCACGGTCGGGTTCGCGGATCGGGAATAGGAGTAGCCCTTCGCAAGGTACTCGTCGACGGAGTCCTGCACGAACGTCGTCGACTGATAGACAGGGGTCAGGATCGCGCCGGTAACCGGATCCGGCTCGACGCCGGCGTGCACCTGTTTGGTCGTGAAGCCCATCGGCTTGCTCCGCATTGCGGTGAGTGGATTGTGGCGGCGATGATACCGGAAAGCGAATGATCCGGCATGGCGCGGCGGTGCGCGGAAGAAGCGGCGTCAGAAAAAAATTGGTGTCAGACACCAATTTCCGCATGGAACGATAATAGTGTCAGATACCCTTTCCGCGGAAATTGGTGTCTGACACCAATTTTCTTGGACGGCTCAGAGGGGGACGATCTCCACCTCGTACAGCATCGGCCAGTTCTTCCCCGTGAGGACGACGCGCTTCGAGGCCGCGTCGTACGCGATGCCGTTCAGCACATCCTCGGAGCTGCGCTGCGCGGCGGGATAAAGGCGCGACGCGTCGATCCACCCGACGACCTCGCCGTCGTCGGGATCGATGCGCGCGATCCGATCCTCGTACCAGACGTTCGCCCAGATTTCGCCGTCCACCCACTCGAGCTCGTTCAGCCGGACGATCGGCCGCCCTTCGGAGCGCACGCGGATCGAGCGCACGACTTCGTACGATTCGGGATCGAGGAACGCGATCCGCTCGGAGCCGTTGCTCATGATGAGCCGCTTGCCGTCCGTCGTGAGCCCCCAGCCCTCTCCCGAGTAGCGAAAGGTGCCGACGCGCTCGAATGTGTCGACGTCGTAGACGAAGCCGACCTGGTTCACCCAGGTCAGCTGATACAGCTTGTCGCCGAGAATCGTGATGCCCTCTCCGAAATAGAGCTGGCTCAGCGGCTGCATCTGCTCGACGTCCCCGCTCGGCAGCACGATGCGGCGGATCGACGAAGCGCCGTATTGCCCGGTGCCTTCGTAGAGCGCGCCGTCGTGAAACGCGAGACCTTGCGTGAACGCCTGCGGGTCGTGCGGATAGCTCGCCTTGACGTCGACGCTCCATTGCTTCGGCGCACGCGGTGCGGCCCATTGGGGCCACGCGGAAAGCGCAGCGGCGCATGCGGCCAGCAGCGCAAGGATCGACCACTTGGCCTTGGCGGAAAATGTCATCGGCAATCGTCACTCGGACCGGCTGGACCGGCGCTACTTTAGCGCAAATCCGCCTGCGAGCTATGGCCGCGGCGCTTCCAGCCCCCACTGCTTGCGGCGCTCGAGCCAACCCGTCCGCTCTACCCATGCCCAGCGGTACTCGGCGGCTTCCCGCTCCACCGCGGCGTAGTCCTCGACGTAGCGGGCCGCGAACCCGTCGACACCCCAATCCCTGAACTGCATGACGTGCCGAAGCTCGTGGATCCACAGCGACGGGTCGCGCAGCGCGGTTTCGCGCTCCGCGAAGACGATCACGTGATCGAGGGTGATGGCGGGCGCAAGCCCGAGCCTGAACGTGCCCTTCTGCAGCGACAGCTCGCCGCCGCAGCCCGCGCACCACCGCACGGCGTCCAGCACGTCGGCCGGGACGTAGTCGACGATCTCGCGACGAATCGCGGCCGGGATCGGCTCGACGCCGTGGCGGACCGCATCGTCGCGCGATGCAGCGATCATCGCCGCGACCGCGGGAATCGCCGCCGCGCGCATTGCGGGCTCGAGCGCCGCGAAACGCTCCTCGACGCTCGCGCGGCCCTCGGCGAGCCACGCAGACAGGAGCGCCAGCGCGTCGGACGACGGCATCGAATCCGCCCGGACGGCCGTGCCCGGGACGGCCGCCGATATGCCGAGCACGCCCGCGAGCGCGAGCCCGCGAAATCTTGAGGCGAGCGCCATAAGCCGCATTCTATACGGCCGAACCGAGAAGTCGCCGCGTCGCTTCCGAGAGACCACCATGCGCCCGCCGGAGCCATGAAGCCGAACCGCCGGTTTCCGCCCTCAAGTTCTCGGCAGAGCTGCCGACTAGACGAACGTCGATACTGGATGAAGGAGCATCCAGAGTGGAAAATCCTGCTGCGCCGGACACGGCGCCGTCTCCGATCGACACGCTCGCAGAGCAGATTGCCGAGGACATCCGCGAGGAGCGCCTCGATCTGCCGGGTTTTCCGGAGGCGGTGCTGCGCGTGCAGCGCACGATGCAATCGCCCGACGCGAGCGCCGACGATGTCGTCCGCGTGCTGAGCTCGGAGCCCGCGCTCGCCGCGCGAGCGCTGCAGATCGCGAACTCCGTTCAGTTCCGGCGCGCGGGCGCCGAGGTGACCGACCTCAGGAACGCCGTCAGCCGTCTCGGCTTCAACCTCGTGCGCTCCATCGCGGTCGCGCATGCGATCCATCAGCTGCGGCTGCGCGAAACGTATTCCCCGGCCGCGCGGCGCGAGCTCGAGGCGATCTGGCGCCGCAGCATCGAGGTCGCGGCCACGAGCTTCGTCATCGCGAGACACTGCACTCGCGTCAACCCCGATCAGGCCCTCCTCGCCGGCCTCCTGCACGTGCTCGGCCGTCTCTACATCGTGATGCGGGCCGAGGGGATCGGCGCAGCGCCGGATGCCGACCTTGCAAGCTGGGCCGCGGCGCACCACGCCGAGATCGGCAGGATCATCCTCGCGAGCTGGGGCCTGCCCGAGTCGCTGCAGCATGCGCTCGGGCATCAGGACGATCTCGACTACTCGGGAGACGAGGTCGGCGTCACGCACGTGCTGATCGCGGCAAAGCGCCTCACGGCGGAAGGCGGTGACGACGCGGCCGACTGCCCGGCGATCGAGTCCATCGCCGCGGCCGGCAAGATGCACCCGGCCGAGGCCTTGCAGCAACACGCCGACGAGCTGCGCGAGCTGACGCGCTCGTTCACTTGCTGACAGCCCGCCCCGCGAGCCCGCTCGCTGCTCGAGAATGGCCGCAGGGCCGGATGGGGCGGCTCTTCCCACCGATGCGGTAGTATTTCTCGCGTTCTCGATACGAGGAACGCTGATGAATGGTGCGCCCGACTCCGCAAGCGTCGAGGCAGCCCGTGCTTTCGACGCAGCAGGCCGCCACGCCGAATCGTATGAAGTCCTGAAGCAGGCGAGCCGCGACGGCGACCTCGCCGCGATGTCCGAGCTCGCGCATCGCCTCCTGATCGGCGACCGGACGCCGAAAAGTCCGAAGCACGCCCTCTTCTTTCTCGGCGAGGCCGCGAAGAAGGGCGAAGGCCGTGCGCTCGCGCGGCTCGCCTCGCTGACGGCCGGCGGAGCCTATGTGCGGCAGGACTGGCCCCGTGCGCTGCGCCTGCTCGGCGAGGCGGCCGCGGCCGGCGATGCGTCGGCACGCGGCCAGCTTGCCTGCCTGCAGCCGCCCGGCGCCGCACCCGCGGGCTGGTCCGAGATGGCGCGCCGGGTGCCGCTCGAATACTGGCTACAGGCTGCACCGCAGGAGCCGCTGCATGAGAACGTGCGCCGGATTCCTTCGCTCGCGCCGCTTCCCGTCTGCACCTGGCTGATCGGCCGCGCCGAGGGGAGACTCGGACCGGCGCTCGTCTATGACGCCGTGAGCCGCGAGAACCAGATGCATGAGATGCGCACGAATACGATGGCGCTGTTCGACTACTCGACCTTCGACGTCGTGCAATTCCTCGTGCAGGCGCGCATGTCGTTGACCTGCGGCTATCCGATGCAGCACTTCGAGGCACCGATGGTGCTGCACTACGCCGTCGGCGAGCAGATCACGCCGCATTTCGACTTCATCGATGCGCAGGCGGCAGACTATGGCGAGCAGATTCGCGAGCACGGACAGCGCATGATCACGTTCCTGCTCTATTTGAACGACGATTACGAAGGGGGCGAGACTACGTTTCCCGAGCTCGGGATCGTTCACCGCGGCAGCGCCGGCGCCGGGCTCTATTTCGTCAATGCCTATCCGGACCTTCGACCGGACCGGCGCATGCTGCATACGGGCTCGCCGCCCGTGCGCGGCGAGAAATGGATCGTCTCTCAGTTCATCGTCAGCAAGCGCCTGCGGCCTTGAGCTCACGCTAGCCCCGGCCCTATTTGCCGAGTCGTGACACTCGGGTAGCGACGCGATCCCTGCGCCGGCCGGCTAGTGCTCGATCGCGGTCTCGATCCTCACGGCCGGACCGAACCCTTCCGGCTCTCGGACGCTCTCGACCATCGCCTGCGCCTTCTCGCTCGGCGCGGCGAACAGCGGAGTCAACGCAAGCGTCACACCGAAGTTCAGCAGCATGCCGATCACGCCGATGCCCTGCGGATTCAGGCCCTGCTCGAGAATGCCGAACGTCCAAGGCGACATGCCGCCGTAAACGGACGCGATGATGTAAAAGCTCGTGAAGCCGAGCCCGACGAGCATGCCGGCGATCGCCGGGATCGTGCCGACGCGCTTCGAGAAGATACCGAGCACGAGCACCGGAAAGAGGCTTGCTGCCGCGAGCCCGAACGCGAACGCAACGACCTGCGCGACGAAACCGGGCGGATAGATGCCGAAGAGACCCGCGATGACCACCGCGAGACCGATGACCGCGCGCCCGACGAGCAGCCGCTGCTTCTCGGTCGCCTGCGGATTGATCACCTTGTAGTAAAGATCGTGCGCGACCCCGGACGAGATCACGAGCAGCAGCCCGCTCGCCGTCGATAATGCGGCCGCGAGGCCGCCCGCGGCGATCAGCGCGATGATCCACGACGCGAGCTCCGCCATCTCGGGCGTCGCGAGCACGATGATGTCCTGGTCCGGCCCCGAAAGACCCATGCCCCGCAGCACGGCGCGGCCGTCCTCGCCCCGCGCGCCGCCGCTCCCGAGCCACTGCTCGTGGCGCCCGCTCACGGCCGCGAGCTCCGCCGGGCCGAGGCTTCCGGTACGGAAGATCTCGTTGTCTTCGCCGGCCGAGTAGCGCACGACGCCGTCGCCGTCGTCGACCCAGAGGATCAGGCCGGTCTGCTCCCAGCTTCGATACCACTCGGGCAGCGTGTCCTCGGTCGCGTTGTTCAGGCTTTCGATCAGGAAGAACCTCGCGAAGGCGGCGGTCGCGGGCGCGTTCAGATACAGGATCGCGATAAAGAAGAGCGCCCACATGCCGCTCCAGCGCGCGGCCCGGACGCTCGGCACCGTGTAGAAGCGCACGATCACGTGCGGGAGACCGGCCGTGCCCGCCATCAGCACGAGCGTGACGAAGAGCACGTTCACCTTGTCCCAGCTGCCGACGAACGTCTCGGTGTACGGCGAGAAGCCGAGATCGGCCTGAATCTGATTCAGCCGCTCGAGGAGATACGCCGGCTGGCCGCCCGAGTATTCCGGCAAGAGCTCGCTGCCCATCGCGAGCGAAGGCACCGGAACGCCGGTCAGCTTGATCGCGATCGCGACGGCGGCGACGACGAACGCGATGATCAGCACCCAGTACTGGGCCACCTGCGTCCAAGTGATGCCCTTCATGCCGCCGAGCGTTGCGTAGACGAACACGATCGCCATGCCGATCACGACGCCGATGTTGATATCGACGCCGATGAAGCGGCTGAAGACGACGCCGACGCCGCGCATCTGCCCCGCGACGTAGACGAAGCAGATGAAGAGCGCGCAGAGCACGGCGACTACGCGCGCGCCGTTCGACTCGAAACGCTCGCCGACGAAGTCGGGCACCGTGAAGTGGCCGAACTTGCGCAGGTACGGCGCGAGCAGCAGCGCGAGCAGCACGAAGCCGCCGGTCCAGCCCATCAGGTACACGCCGCCCGCGTAGCCCATGAACGAGATGAGCCCCGCCATCGAGATGAACGACGACGCGCTCATCCAGTCCGCGGCCGTCGCCATGCCGTTCGCCGCCGGCGGCACGCCCCGGCCCGCGACGTAGAAGCCGTGGGTGTCCCGTACGCGCGAGAGCCAGGCGATTCCGAGATACAGCGCGAACGTCGCGCCGACGAAGAGCAGCGTCCAGCCGCGCGTTTCCATGGCCGCGGCCTAGCCTTCCGCCTCGATCCGGGCCAGCTCGTCGTGGTGTCGGCGGTCGAGCCGGTTCATCGCGACGCAATAGGCGAGGATGCAGAGCACGAACACGACGATCGCGCCTTGATGCGCGAACCAGAAGCCGAGCGGGAAACCCGTGAACGGCAAGCGGTATTGGTTCAGCCAATCGGCGAGCACGATCCCGCAGCCGAACGACGCGAGCGCCCACACGGCGAGCAGCACGGCCATCACGCGCAGGTTGTCGCGCCAGTAGCGGTCCCTTGCGCGCTCGATGCGCGCGGAGCGCGTGCGAGTCTCCGCACCGATGTCGCCGACAAGAATGGTGTCAGACACCTTTTCTCCCCCGCATACGATTGTCGAAAAAGGCGTCTGACTCCATGCTTTTTCCTTTACAGCAGCACCAGGCTCAGATTCGGGAAGGCCATCAGCAACACCGTGACGGCCACCATGATCAGGACAAACGGGAAGGAACCGGCGAAGATCTGGCCGAGCGTAACGCTCTGGTCGTCGAGACTCGACTTGATCACGTAGACGGAAAGACCGAGCGGCGGCGTCAGCAGCCCGATCTCGACGCCGATGACCGTCACGACGCCGAACCACACGAGGTTCACGCCGAGCTCGCCCGCGACGGGCAGCGCGAGCGGCAGCAGGATCAGCAGGATCGACGTCGAGTCGAGCACGGTGCCGAGCAGGATCAGCAGCACGAGATAGACCGCGAGAAAGCCGGCGATGCCGAGACCCGTTCCGCCGAGAAACGCGGCGATGTCCTGCGGCAGCTCCGTGAGCGTCAGCATTCGGCTGAACGTGCCTGCGGCGATGATCAGGAACAGGATGATCACCGTAACCTGCCCGGTCTCGCGAATCACCTCCCAGCGCTTCGGAAAGTCGAGCCGCCGCTTCACGAGCGCAAGCACCATCGCGCCGGCCGCACCGGCGGCGCCCGCCTCCGTCGGCGAGAATACGCCGCCGTAGATCCCGCCGAGCACGAGCACGATCAGCAGCGCGACCGGAAAGAGGCCGACGAGCGCGTCGATCCACCCGCCAGCCCCTGCGCGATAAGCGCCGTCGCCGACGCCCGCCCTTTTGACCTCGCCGACGAAGCTCGGCCAGAGCATCGCCATCAGCACGACGTCGATCGCGAACGCCGCGGCGAGCAGGATGCCGGGGATGATCGCCGCGATGAACAGATTGCCGATCGAAACCTCGGCGATCACGCCGTAGATGATCAGCAGGAGGCTCGGCGGAATCAGCATCCCGAGCACGGAGGAGCCGGCCGTGAGCCCGACCGCGAACTTCGGCGTGTAGCCGTGGCGCACCATCTCCGGCACCGCGATCTTCGTGAAGATCGCCGCGGACGCGATCGAGATGCCGGTGATCGCGGCGAAGATCGCATTCGCGGCGACCGTCGCGACGCCGAGGCCGCCGATGATTCGCCCGAAGATATGCTGGCCGGCGCGGAACGCGTCCCGGCCGATGTCCGAGACGTTGACGAAGAGCCCCATCAGCACGAACAGCGGAACGGTCGCGAACACGTAATCCGAGACCGTGCCTTCGGCCGCGAGCGCGAGCGCCTTCGTCGCGACCCCGAAATCCTGCTTCAGGAGCGCGAGGCCGAGGAACCCGGTCAAAAGCAGCGCGATCGCGATCGGCATGCCGAGCGCGATCAGCACGAGCACCGCCGCGATCATCAGCGCGCCGATCGTGCGCTGCTCTGCGCCGACGAACCACACGATCACGACGGTGGCCGCGATCGCGAGCGGCCCGACGAGCGCAAACCACCTGATGCCGCGCACGCCGGCGCCGCCGCTGCCCGCCGCGGGCGCGGGCGCCGCGAGCTGACGGAAATACACGATCGCGGCGACGAGCGAGCCGAGCACGATGATCGCTTTGATCGGCCACACCGAGATCGTGAACTGCCCCTCGACCCCCGCGAACTCGCTCGTCATGAAGGCCCGCACCATGTCGGGCCATTCGCCGACGGCCGTCAGCACGAACAGCACGGCGCCCACGGCCGCCATGACGAGCCGCCAGCGCCATGCGGTCGAAGGCGCATGCGCATCGAGCCGGCCGAGCAGCACCTCCGCGCGCGTGAGGCGGTCGCGGTGCGCGGCGAACGCGAGCTGCAGGAACACGCTCGCGACGAGCGACAGCGAGACGATCTCCGTGACGCCGCGGATCGGACGATCGAACACCTCGCGACCGACGATGTCCGCGCAGATCAGGAACGTCAGCGCGAACACCCAGACTACGCCGGCGCCGTTCATGAAAAGGATCAACCGATCGAACGCCTGCGCGGCGCCCTGTGACCACGTCGATCGCTGCTGCAACACGTACATTCCGGGTCTCGAGCTTATCGGCCGTTCGACGCGCCCACCGGGGCGCCGCGCCCTTGCGAGACGCTACGAACCGCCTGACTGACGGGAAGCGTCAGGGATAATCGGCCAGCTCCCGATCCCAATCCCTGAGCGGCGTGGCCCCCCGCGCCCGCACCGCCTCCATATAGATTTCGATTACTTCCTTCGCCGGATAGCCGCGCTTCTCCGTCGCGTCGGCCCACTGGCCTGCAATGTTCGGCATGCCGTCGAGCCACTTGCGCCGCTCCTCGAGCGGCAGCTCGTAGACGATCGCCCCTTCGTTCTGCATCTGCTCGAGGCCGCGCTGGTAGCGCGCATCGAGCTCCGCGGCAATGCCGAGGCTGTACTCCCGGCCGAGCTCGCGGAGCACGTCCTGGACCTCCTGCGGAAGCGAGCGCCAGGTGTCGAGATTGATCGCCATGCCGCCGGTGATCTGCGCGCCGATGCCGACCAGCGTGATGTACGGCGCGACCTCGTGGATGCGATACGGCGGCGCACCGGTCAGGATCGTCAGCACGCCGTCGGCGACGCCGGTCTGGATCTGCGTGTAGTACGTCGTGAGTCCGCCGTCGACGGCGACGGCGCCGGTCCCCTCGAGCCACGCGGCCGTCGGGCCCGGCGCGAGAATCTTGCGGCCGCGCAGATCGTCGATGCTGCGCACCGGAAAATTCGTCATCAGGTGATACGTGTCGACCGCGCTGGCGCCGAGGAAGCGCTGGTTCTGGTCCTCCCACGCCTTGATCAGCGCCGGCTGCGTCTCGTGCAGCTCGTTCATGAGCTCGAGGATCAGGGCGTAGTCATCGGTCACGAACGGCGTGTAGTACGTGACGTTCTGCAGGGGCATCTTCGA
>Ga0079224_100015548_pt1 | contig 10658 bp, 8 predicted proteins | sample Stecom2015_FD_80414 | JGI IMG/M metagenome (GOLD analysis project Ga0079224, IMG submission 80414) | Agricultural soil microbial communities from Utah to study Nitrogen management - Steer compost 2015 | ecosystem: Environmental > Terrestrial > Soil > Agricultural land | place: USA: Utah...
GCGACGGCCGCATCGGCAACGGCGTCGGCCTCGACACGCCGCAGAGCGTGGTGCGCATCCTGCGCGCCATGAAGGATGCCGGCTACGAGCTGAACGCCATTCCGGTCAGCGGCAACCGCCTGATCGAGGCCCTGCGCCAGGGCGTCACCAACGACCTCGAAGCGGCGCCGCACCGGCCGGCCCGCGTCTGCTATCCGCTCGGCGCCTACCGCCTCTTCTTCGACGGCCTGCCGGAACAGCTGCGCGCGCGGGTGATCGCGCGCTGGGGCGAGCCGGAGGCGGACCCGCATCTGCGCGAGGACGGCTTCGCCCTGCCGGTGCTGCTGCTCGGCAACGTGGCGGTGCTGATCCAGCCGGCGCGCGGCTACAACATCGATCCGGCGCGCACCTACCATGATCCCGATCTGGTGCCGCCGCACAGCTACTTCGCCGCCTATGCCTGGCTGCGCAACGGCTTCAAGGCCGATGCGGTGATCCATTGCGGCAAGCACGGCAGTCTGGAATGGCTGCCGGGCAAGGCGCTGGCGCTGTCGGAAAGCTGCGTCCCCGAGGCCGTGCTCGGGCCGCTGCCGCAGCTCTATCCCTTCATCGTCAACGATCCCGGCGAAGGCACCCAGGCCAAGCGCCGCACGGCGGCGGTGATCATCGACCACCTCACGCCACCGCTGACCAGGGCCGAGATCTACGGCGATCTTGCCGCCCTGGAGCAGCTGGTGGACGAGTATTACGAAGCGGCAGGGCTCGACCGCCGCCGGCTGCCCCTCCTGGCCGACCGCATCCTGGCGGAAGCGCGCCGCATCGGCCTCGATGCCGATTGCGACATCGCGCTGGACGAGGATGCCGAGACGGCCCTGCTCAAGATCGACAACCATCTCTGCGACCTCAGGGAGCTGCAGATCCGCGACGGGCTGCATGTCTTCGGCGAGAAGCCGGAAGGCGAGGCGCTGATCGACCTGCTGGTGGCGCTGGTGCGCCTGCCGCGCGGCGACGGCAGGGGCGGCAACGCCTCCATCCTGCGCGCGCTCTGCGCCGATCTCGGGCTGGACTGCGATCCGCTGGAGGTCGAGTACGCCGCCACGTGGCAGGGACCGAAGCCGCCTTTGCTGGCGATGATCACCGATGCGCCCTGGCGCAGCTTCGGCGACACCGTCGAGCGGCTGGAACTGCTGGCCAAGCAGCTGGTCGGCGACAAACGACTGCCCGAAGACAGCTGGACGGCGACGCGCGCGGTCCTGCACGAGATCGACTACGTGCTGCGGCCCGCCGTGCTGCGCTGCGGCCGCGAGGAGATGCAGAATCTGCTGCGCGGCCTCGACGGCCGCTTCGTGCCGCCGGGTCCGAGCGGGGCGCCGACCCGCGGCCGGCCCGATGTGCTGCCGACCGGGCGCAATTTCTACTCGCTGGATGCGCGCAGCCTGCCGACGCCGGCGGCCTGGACGCTCGGCTGGCGCTCGGCCGACGCGCTGCTGCAGCGGCACCGGCAGGATCACGGCGAATGGCCGCATGCGATCCTGCTCAATGCCTGGGGCACGGCCAACATGCGCACCGGCGGCGACGACATCGCCCAGGCGCTGGCGCTGATTGGCGCGCGGCCGACATGGGATCCGCATTCGGGCCGCGTCACCGGTTTCGAGATCGTGCCGCTCGACCTGCTCGACCGGCCGCGCATCGATGTCACGCTGAAGGTTTCAGGCTTTTTCCGCGATGCCTTCCCGGCCCAGGTGGCGCTGTTCGACGCCGCCGTGCGCGCGGTGCAGGCGCTGGACGAGCCGGACTATCTCAATCCGCTGGCGGCGCGTGCCCGTGCCGAGGCGAAGGCGCTGATCAGTCAGGGCGTCGCGCCGGAGGAGGCGAAGCGCCGCGCCGGCTATCGCATCTTCGGCGCGAGGCCCGGCGCCTATGGCACCGGGCTGCAGGCGCTGATCGACGAGAAGGGGTGGGAAAGCGCCGACGATTTCGCCCGCGCCTATATCGCCTGGGGCGCCTGGGCCTACAGCGCCGAAAGCGACGGCGTGGAGGACCCCGAAGCCTTCGCCGGCCGTTTGGCGCAGGTGGACGCGGTGGTGCAGAACCAGGACAACCGCGAGCACGACCTGCTCGATTCCGACGACTACTATCAGTTCGAGGGCGGCGCGGTGGCCGCCGTGCGCTATGCCGCGGGCGAGGCGCCGGCCGCCTATCACAACGACCATTCGCGGCCTGAAAATCCGCGCATCCGCCGGCTGGAGGAGGAGATCGCCCGCATCGTGCGCGGCCGCGCCGCCAATCCGAAATGGATCGAGGGCGTGCGGCGCCACGGCTACAAGGGCGCCTTCGAGATCGCCGCGACAGTGGATTATCTCTTCGCCTTCGCCGCCACCACGGGACTGGTGCGCGACACGCATTTCGATCTGCTCTACGATGCCTATCTGGGCGATGACGCGACACGCGGCTTCATCGAGACGAACAATCCCGCCGCGGCGAGGGACATCGCCGCCCGCTTCGGCGAGGCGATCCGGCGCGGCCTGTGGCGGCCGCGCGCCAATATCGCGGCGGCAACGATCGAACGGATGAGTGCGGCATGACGGACGACATTCCGGGCGAGGACAAGATCAAAGCGCGCGACCGCATGCCGGCGACCGGGACCATCGGGAAGGGCCTTCTCATGGTCCATACCGGCAGGGGCAAGGGCAAGTCGACCGCCGCCTTCGGCCTCGCGCTGCGCGCCATCGGCAACGGCATGCGCGTCGGCATCGTGCAGTTCGTCAGGGGCGGAAGGATCACCGGCGAGCGCGTGGTGCTGGAGAAGTTCACCGACCAGGTCACCATCCGCACCATGGGCGATGGCTTCACCCGGGAAGCCCGGGACCGCGCCCGCGACACCGCCGCGGCGAAGCAGGCCTGGGAGGCGGCGCAGGAGCTGATCGAGGCGAGCCGCGGCCCGAAGCCGCTCTACGAGCTGCTGATCCTCGACGAGCTCAACATCGTGCTGCGCGACGGGTCTCTCGATGTCGACGAGGTGGTGCGCGTGCTCAACGGGCGGCCGCCTGACCTGCATGTCGTGGTCACCGGCCGCGATGCACCGCCGGCACTGATCGAGGCGGCCGATCTCGTTACCGAGATGGCCGAGGTCAAACATCCGTTCCGCGCCGGCGTGACGGCGCAGAAGGGCATCGAGTTCTGATGGTCCGGCTCGAGAAAACCGGCATCATGCTCTGCGGCCATGGCAGCCGCGACGGCCGCGCCGTGGCCGAGTTCACCGCGCTGGCGCAGCGGGTGAAGCGCCGCCTGCCGCAATACGACGTCGATTTCGGCTTCCTGGAATTCGCCACGCCGGTCATCCGCGACGGCCTGGATGCGCTGCGCGCGAAGGGCAACACCAGGATTCTCGCCCTGCCCGGCATGCTGTTCGCCGCCGGCCATACCAAGAACGACATCCCGAGCGTGCTGAACCGCTACCAGGCGGAGCATCCTGGCGTGGCGATTTCCTGTGGTCGCGATCTCGGCATCGACCTGAAGATGCTGCGCGCCGCCGGCGACCGCATCCGGCAGGCGCTGGAGGATGCCGGCGACGCCGTGCCGCGCCATGAGACCGCGCTGGTGGTGGTCGGCCGCGGCACCTCCGATCCCGATGCCAATTCCGGCATCGCCAAGGTCATGCGCCTGCTCTGGGAAGGCTTCGGCTTCGGCTGGGGCGAGACGGCCTATTCCGGCGTCACCTTTCCGCTGGTCGAGCCGGCGCTGCGCCATGTGGCGAAACTCGGCTACCGTCGCGTCGTGGTGTTTCCCTATTTCCTCTTCACCGGCATCCTCGTCGAGCGCATTTACGGGCATACCGATCTCGTCGCCCGCGACCATCCGGAGATCGAATTCGTCAAGGCCGGCTACCTCAGCGATCATCCGCTGGTACCCGAGGTGCTGGAGGACCGGCTGAACGAGATTCTTGCCGGCGCCAACGCCATGAACTGCCAGATGTGCAAATACCGCGCGCAGCTGCTCGGCTTCGAGGACGAGGTCGGCCTGGCGCAGCGGAGCCACCACCATCACGTGGAAGGCATCGGCACCGGACATTCTCACCACCATGATCATGGGCACCATCACGGCCATGATCACGGGCATCATCCCTATCCCCATGCCGACCATCCGCTCGGGCCGCGCAGCCTGGGCCGTCCGGCAAAGACCGGAACGCCATGACGGGCTACGACTACCTGCGCGATCCCGACACGATCCACCGCCTGAGCTTCGAGCTGATCCGGCGCGAGGTCGACCTGTCGCATCTGCCGCCGGGCATCGACGAGATGGCGCTGCGCCTCATCCATGCCTGCGCCATGCCCGACATCCTGCCCGACCTGGTCTGGACGCCGGATCTCCCGCGCGCGGTCCATGACGCGCTGCAGGCGGGCAAGCCGATCCTGAGCGACGTCGACATGGTGGCCTACGGCGTGATCCGCTCGCGCCTGCCGAAGGGCAATCCGGTCCTCAGCTTCCTCAACGAGCCGGCCGCGGGCCGGATCGGCCGGGAAAAGCAGATCACGCGCTCGGCCGCCGCGGTGGAACTCTGGGAGCCGCATCTGGACGGCGCCGTGGCGGTGATCGGCAATGCACCGACCGCCCTGTTCCGCCTGCTGGAGCTGCTGCGCGACGGCGCGCCGAAGCCCGCCGCGATCCTCGCCTTTCCCGTCGGCTTCGTCGGCGCCGCCGAATCCAAGCAGGCGCTGATCGATGCCGATACCGGCATCGCCTTCGCAACCCTGAAAGGCCGGCGCGGCGGCAGCGCGATGGCGGCCGCGGCGATCAACGCCCTGGCCGCCTGGAAGCCGCAATGAGCCGCTGGCTCAGCGTCGTCGGCATCGGCGAGGATGGCCCGGAGCGGCTGACGCCCGCCGCCCGCACGCTGATCGACACCGCTGAACTGCTGGTCGGCGGCGAGCGCCATCTCGCCATGCTGCCGCCGCGCGCGGGCCAGCAGCGGCGGCGTTGGACCAAGCCGCTGGATGATCTGGTCGCGGAGATCGTTGCCCATAAGGGACGCCGCGTGACCGTGCTGGCGACCGGCGATCCCATGTGGTTCGGCATCGGCGTCACCCTGGCGAACCATGTGCCGGCCGCCGAGATGCTGATTATCCCGCAGGCTGGCGCCTTCTCGCTGGCAGCCGCCCGGCTCGGCTGGGCGCTGGATGCGACGGACTGCATCACGCTGCATGGCCGCCCGCTGGATCTGCTGGCACTGCATCTGCAGCCCCATGCGCGGCTGCTGATCCTGAGCGGGAACGGCCAAACGCCGGCGCAGGTCGCGGCCTATCTGGCAGCGCGCGGCTTCGGCAGCGCCGAACTCACCGTGCTGGAGCATATGGGCGGCGCGCAGGAGCGCATCGTCACTGGCCGCGCCGATGCCTGGCGCGACAATCCCTGCGCCGATCTCAACACCACCGCCGTGCAGCTTCATGACGGTCCCGGCCTCACGCGCCTGCCCGGCCTGCCCGACGCGCTGTACCAGCATGACGGCAGCATCACCAAACGCGAGATCCGCGCGGTGACGCTCTCGAAGCTGGCACCGTTTCCGGGCGAGCTGCTCTGGGACATCGGCGCCGGCGCGGGCTCGGTTGCCATCGAATGGATGCGCAGCCATCGCCGCAACCGCGCCATCGCCATCGAGCAGAGCGCGGACCGCTGCGCCGTGATCGCACGGAATGCGGCCATGCTGGGCGCGCCCGGCCTTGACATCCGGCAGGGCCGCGCGCCCGCAGGACTGAAAGACTGGCCGGCCCCCGACGCCGTCTTCATCGGCGGCGGCATCCTCGCCGACGGTCTGGTCGATCTCTGCTGGAATGCGCTGAAGCCCGGCGGGCGGCTGGTTGCCAATGTCGTCACCACCGAGGGCGAAGCCGCCGTGGCGCAGGCCCAATCTCGCCATGGCGGCGAGCTGACGCGGATCAGCGTGCAGCGTGCCGCACCCGTTGGCCGCTTCCAGGGCTGGCATGCGCTGATGCCGGTGACGCAGTGGAGCGTGACGAAATGAGCGGCAGGCTTTACGGCCTCGGCATCGGTCCGGGCGATCCGGAGCTGATCACGCTGAAGGCCCTGCGGCTGCTGCGCGCCTGCCCCGTGCTGGCCTTTCCCGCGCCCGAGAGCGGCGACAGCCTCGCCCGCAGCATCGTGGCGCCGCATCTGCCGGGCAACCAGACCGAATACGCGATCCGCATGCCGTTCAGCGCCGAACGCTTTCCTGCCCGGGCGATCTATGACGAGGCGGCGAAGGATCTCGGCGCCCATCTTGAAGCCGGCCGCGATGTCGCCGTGCTCTGCGAGGGCGATCCCTTCTTCTACGGTTCCTTCATCCATCTGTTCGACCGGCTGGCCGCGCGCTTTCCGGTCGAGGTCGTGCCTGGCGTGTCGTCGCTCACCGCCGGCGCGGCCGCGCTGGGCCAGCCGCTGGCGTCACGCAACGACGTGCTGACCGTCATTCCCGCGCCGCTGGATGACGACGCCATCGCCGCGAGGCTCGCGCAGAGCGAGGCCGCGGCGATCATCAAGCCCGGCCGCCACGGGCCCCGCATCGTCGCGCTGCTGACAAAGCTTGGCCTTGCCGGCCGCGCGCGCTATGTCGAACGCGCCACCATGCAGAACCAGCGCATCCTCACCCTGGAACAGATCGACCCGCAGACCATGCCCTATTTCGCGATGATTCTGGTGCACAGGACCGACGGGGCCCCGCGGTGAGCGGCAAACCGGCGCTGATCCTGCTCGGCATCCATGCGCGGCCCGCCGCGCAGGTGCTGATGGCCGCTTTTCCGAACTGGGACGTCTACGCGCCCGACGAGGCCGCGCTGCCGCACAGCCTGCCGCTCGGCAGCGCAACCGAGACGATTGCCGCGCTGTTCAGGGACGGACGGCCGGTGATCGGCCTCTGCGCCGCCGGAATCCTGATCCGCGCCGTGGCGCCGCATCTGGCCGACAAGCAGAACGAGCCGCCGCTGATCTCGGTGGCGGCCGACGGTTCCGCCGTCGTGCCTCTGCTCGGCGGCCATCATGGCGGCAACCTGCTGGCGCGGCGCATCGCCGCCGCCTTGCAGGGCGTGGCCGCCATCACCACGGCCGGCGACCTCGCCTTCGGCCTCGGACTGGATGAGCCACCGGAAGGCTACAGCCTCGCCAATCCGGAGGACGCAAAAGCCTTCATGGCGGCGATGCTGCGCGGCGCGACGATCCGCATCGAAGGCCATGCGCCCTGGCTGACCGGCTCGCAGCTGCCGCTGGACCAGGAAAGCGGCACGCTCACGATTGCCGTGACGCATCTCGCCGAAGAGGGCAGCGGCGAGCGGCTGGTCTATCATCCGCGCAGCCTCGCCATCGGCGTCGGCTGCGAGCGCGGCTGCTCACCGCTGGACCTGATCCGGCTGGTGCAGACGACCCTCGACGCGCATAACCTCGCGCGCGAGTCCGTCGCCGGCGTTTACTCCCTCGACCTCAAGGCCGATGAGCGCGCCATCCAGGAACTCGGCGGCTGGCTCGGCGTGCCCCTGCGCTTCTTCGATGCGGCGAGGCTGGAACAGGAGACGCCGCGGCTCGCCAATCCCTCCGACGCCGTCTTCGCCGAAGTGGGCTGTCATGGCGTGGCGGAAGGCGCAGCCCTTGCGGCTGCAGGGCGTGACGCCGAACTGATCGTGCCGAAAGTGAAGTCCCGGCGCGCCACCTGCGCGATCGCGCTTTCGCCCGCGCCGTTTGACGGCGCGACGCAGGGGCGGCCGCGCGGCGCGCTGCACATTCTGGGCACCGGGCCAGGCGGATCGGACTGGCTGACGCCGGAAGCGCGCATCGCGCTCACCGGGGCCAGTGACTGGGTCGGCTACGGCCTCTATCTCGATCTCTGGCCGGAGCTGCAGGGCGACAGGGCGCTGCACCGCTTCGAGCTCGGCGAGGAGGAGAAGCGCGTGCGCTTCGCGCTGGATCTGGCAGCGGAAGGCAAACAGGTGGCGCTGGTCTGCTCCGGCGATCCCGGCATCTATGCCATGGCGACGCTGGCCTTCGAACTGCTGGAAGCCGAGCCGCAGCAGAAGGCCTGGCAGCGCGTGGAGATTGCCGTCATACCTGGCGTCTCCGCCATGCAGGCGGCGGCGGCGAAATCCGGCGCGCCGCTGGGGCATGATTTCTGCGCCATCTCGCTGTCCGACCTGCTGACACCGCTGGAAACCATCCTGCTGCGCATCAAGAAGGCGGCCGAGGCCGATTTCGTCATCGCCTTCTACAATCCGGTGTCGCAGCGCCGTCGCGAACCGCTCGCCATGGCGAAGGACATCCTGCTGCAGCATCGCGCACCGGAAACGCCCGTGGTGCTGGCGCGCAACCTTGGCCGCGAGGGCGAGCGCATCACCCATGTCAGTCTGGGCGAGCTCGATGTCGACAGGGTCGACATGCTGACCCTGGTGATCGTCGGCAGCGGCGCCAGCCGGCCGCTCGCGCTGCCCGATGGCCGCCGCTTCGTCTACACGCCGCGCGGCTACGGGACGAAGCGGGAATGACGGTACACAGTCCATGACCGTCCACTTCATCGGCGCGGGACCCGGCGCGCCGGACCTGATCACGCTGCGCGGCGCGAAGCTGATCGGATCCTGCCCGGTCTGCCTCTATGCCGGATCGCTGGTGCCGGAAGCGGTCGTGGCGCTGGCGCCGGAAGGCGCCCGGGTGATCGACACCGCGCCGCTCACGCTGGATGGGATCATGGAAGAAATCGCGGCGGCGCATGACAGGGGCCAGGACGTTGCCCGCGTGCATTCCGGCGATCCCGCACTTTATGGCGCCATCGCCGAGCAGATCCGGCGCCTGAAGACGATGGGCATCCCCTACACGATCACGCCGGGCGTGCCGGCCTTTGCCGCCGCAGCCGCCGCGCTGCAGACGGAACTCACCCTGCCCGGCATTGCCCAGAGCATCGTGCTGACCCGCACGGCGATGCAGGCATCCGCAATGCCCGACGGCGAGACGCTGGCGAATTTCGGCCGCACCGGCGCGACGCTGGCGATCCATCTGTCGATCCGCAACATCCGCCATGTGGTGGAGGAACTCACGCCGCATTACGGCGCCGATTGTCCCGTCGCCGTGGTGGCGCGCGCGAGCTGGCCGGACCAGCAGATCATCCGCGGCCGGCTAGACGACATCGCAGCGAAAGTGCGCGCGGCGAAGATCACCCGCACGGCGCTCATCCTGGTCGGCCGCGTGCTGGACGAGGATGCGCCGTTCCGCGACAGCGCGCTCTACGATCCGGCGCATGCGCATGTCCTGCGGCCGGGGAAGAGAGCCAGAAGCGTTTCCGCTAAGTCTAAACCGCGTGCAGGTTGATCCAGGCCAGCGCCTCGCCGACGGACCTGAGGATCTCGCCCGGCGGCAGCGGCGGGCGGTCGATCATCAGCACCGGCAGATGGAGTTCGGCAGCGGCCGCGATCTTCGCTGCCGAGCCGCCGGAATTCTTCGTCACCAGCAGCTCGATGTGATGCTGCCGCATCAGCGCCGTTTCGTCTTCCGGCCGGAACGGGCCGCGGCCGAGGATGACCTCGCCCGGGGGCAGCGGCGTGTCGGGGTCCGGCGGATCGATCATGCGGATGAGGAACCAGCGGCCGTCGCCGGGATCGCCGTCATTGGCGCCGGCCAGCGGCACGAAGGGTGCGAGGTCCTGCCGGCCGAGAGTGAGAAAGATGCGCCTGGCCGGATGGACGCGCAGGAAGGCCGCCGCGGCGGCGATGTCGGGCATCACGGTCCAGCGGTCGCCCGGCGAGGGCACCCAGGCCGGCCGCACCAGCTTGGCGCGCGGAATGCCGAGATCCTCGCAGGCCTTCTGCGCATGGTGGCAGATCTGCGTCGCGAAGGGATGCGTCGCATCCAGCACCAGCTCGATGCCCTCATTCATCAGATAGGTGACCAGACCCGGCCGGCCGCCGAAGCCGCCGATGCGCACCTCGCCCGGCGGCAGCACCGGATGATCGGTGCGCCCGGCCAGTGAGGAGATGCAGTGCACGCGGCTGCTGCCGTCGAGTTCGCGCGCCAGCCGCAGCGCCTCGCCGGTGCCGCCGAGCAGCAGAAGTCTGCGTTTACGTGCCATCGGTTCCACCCGTGCTGCGGCCCACGATCCGTCCGGTCCGGTCCACCGCGACCACGTCGATCGCGATCTCCGCCGGAGAGACAATCGCGGCGGCGGCCGCTTGTGCCCTTTCCGCCACCAGATCGCCCAGGCCGAGCCCCGCAGCCTCGGCCATCTCCAGCACTTCCAACGCGGTATTGGCCTGTTCCGCACGGCGGCGCAGCGCGTCGCCGGCGCCGAGCGCCGCCAGCCAGCCGGCAAGCATGGCCCGGTCCACCCGGCTGCGGCCGGAATGCAGATCCATCTGCCCCTGCGCCAGTTTCACCAGCTTGGCGAAGCCGCCGCCGATGGTCAGCCGCTCCACCGGATGCTGCCGCAGGTATTTCAGCAGCGCGCCGGCGAAATCGCCCATGTCGAGCATGGCGGGTTCGGGCAGGCCGTACAGCATCCGCACGGCCGCTTCGGAAGTCGCGCCGGTGCAGCCGGCGACATGCCGCAGCCCCGCCGCAAGCGCCACGTCGACGCCGCGATGGATGGCCTGGATCCAGGCCGAGCAGGAATACGGCACCACGATGCCGGTGGTGCCGAGGATGCTGAGGCCGCCCAC
>Ga0079224_100015549_pt1 | contig 10657 bp, 7 predicted proteins | sample Stecom2015_FD_80414 | JGI IMG/M metagenome (GOLD analysis project Ga0079224, IMG submission 80414) | Agricultural soil microbial communities from Utah to study Nitrogen management - Steer compost 2015 | ecosystem: Environmental > Terrestrial > Soil > Agricultural land | place: USA: Utah...
ACGACAGCGTCGAGGCGGCAGCGCGCACCCCCTACCGCACGGAGAGGTGAGACGAGGAGCACGTACTCGAGGGCACCGCCACCTCTGTGACGGCGGAGCGGGCCGACGCGAACGGCATAAAGGCGCTCGGCAAGGGCGTCCACAAGGTCATGAGCAAGATGGGCATCTCCACGGTGTCCTCCTACCGCGGCGCCCAGGTGTTCGAGTCCCTCGGCCTGTCCCGCGAGCTCGTCGACCGCTACTTCACGGGGACGCCGGCGCCGATCGACGGCGTCGGTCTCGACGTCATCGCCGCGGAGGTCGCCGCCCGGCACGCCACCGCCTACCCGCCGTCGGGCATCTCCCCGGCCCACCGCAGCCTGCGGGTGGGCGGCGAGTACCAGTGGCGCCGCGAGGGCGAGCCGCACCTGTTCGACCCGGAGACGGTCTTCCGGCTCCAGCACGCGACCCGCACGCGCCGGATGGACATCTTCCGCGACTACACCCGGCGGGTCGACGAGCAGGCCGAGCGGCTCATGACGCTGCGCGGGCTGTTCCGCCTGCGCACCGGTGACCGCCCGCCGATCCCGATCGACGAGGTCGAGCCGGTGAGCGAGATCGTCAAGCGGTTCTCCACCGGGGCGATGTCCTACGGCTCGATCTCCGCCGAGGCGCACGAGACGCTCGCGATCGCGATGAACACGCTCGGCGCGAAGTCGAACAGCGGCGAGGGCGGCGAGGACACCGACCGCCTGCACGACCCGCTGCGCCGCTCGGCGATCAAGCAGGTCGCCTCCGGGCGCTTCGGCGTCACGGCCGACTACCTGAGCAGCGCCGACGACATCCAGATCAAGGTCGCCCAGGGCGCGAAGCCGGGGGAGGGCGGGCAGCTGCCCGGCCCCAAGGTGTACCCGTGGGTCGCGGGCACCCGGCACTCCACCCCGGGCGTCGGCCTCATCTCCCCGCCCCCGCACCACGACATCTACTCCATCGAGGACCTCGCCCAGCTCATCCACGACCTCAAGAACGCGAACCCGCAGGCGCGGGTCCACGTCAAGCTCGTCTCCGAGGTGGGCGTGGGCACGGTCGCGGCCGGCGTCGCCAAGGCGCACGCCGACGTCGTCCTCGTCTCCGGGCACGACGGCGGCACGGGCGCGAGCCCGCTGACCTCCCTCAAGCACGCGGGCGGCCCGTGGGAGCTCGGCCTCGCCGAGACCCAGCAGACGCTCGTGCTCAACGGTCTGCGGGACCGGATCGTCGTCCAGACCGACGGGCAGCTGAAGACCGGCCGCGACGTCGTCGTGGCCGCGCTGCTGGGTGCCGAGGAGTACGGCTTCGCGACGGCCCCGCTCGTCGTCGCCGGCTGCGTGATGATGCGGGTGTGCCACCTGGACACCTGCCCGGTCGGCATCGCCACCCAGAACCCCGAGCTGCGCGAGCGCTTCACCGGCAAGGCCGAGCACGTCGTCGCGTTCTTCGAGTTCATCGCCCAGGAGGTGCGCGAGCTCCTCGCCGAGCTCGGCCTCCGGACCCTCGACGAGGCCATCGGCCGCGTCGACCTCCTCGACACGGACGCCGCCGTCGGCCACTGGAAGACCGCGGGGCTCGACCTCTCCCCGGTCCTCGCCGACATCGACCCGGCACCCGGCACCGCCCGGCGCCGCGTCCGGGCCCAGGAGCACGGACTCGACAAGAGCCTGGACGTCACGCTCATCGAGCACGCCCGTCCCGCGCTCGAGGACGGGACCCCGGTCCGCATCGACCTGCCCGTGCGCAACGTCCACCGCACCGTCGGCACCCGTCTGGGCCACGAGGTGGCCCGCAGGTACCGCGCTGCCGGCCTGCCCGACGGCACGATCGACGTCACCCTGCGCGGGACCGCCGGCCAGTCCTTCGGGGCGGTCCTCCCGGCCGGCATCACGCTGCGGCTGCTCGGCGACGCGAACGACTACGTCGGCAAGTCGCTGTGCGGCGGGCGGATCATCGTCCGCCCCGAGCCCGAGTCGCGGCTCGTCGCCGCGGACAACACCATTGCCGGCAACGTCATCGGCTACGGTGCGACCTCCGGGGAGCTCTTCCTCTCCGGCCGCGTCGGTGAGCGGTTCTGCGTGCGGAACTCCGGGGCCACCGCCGTCGTCGAGGGCGTGGGCGACCACGCGCTGGAGTACATGACCGGCGGCACCGTGCTCATCGCCGGACCGACCGGACGCAACCTCGGCGCCGGCATGTCCGGGGGGACGGCCTACGTCCTCGACCTCGACCGGGCCCGGGTCAACGCCCCGGCCCTCGCCGACGGCGAGCTCCTCCTCGTCGAGCTCGACGCCGAGGACCGCTCGATCGTCCTCGACCTCCTGCACCGTCACCAGGAGCACACCGGCTCCGTCGTGGCCACCGAGCTGCTCGCCGACCCCGACGCCGCCTGCGCGCGGTTCGTCAAGGTCCTGCCCCGCCGCTTCGCGGCCGTCTCCGCCGCCCTCGCCGACGCGGCCCAGGAGGGCCTCGACGCCGGCTCCCCGGACGTGTGGAGCACCATCCTGGAGGTGTCCAATGGCTGACCCCCGTGGCTTCCTGAAGTACCGCGAGCGGGAGCTGCCCGCCCGCCGGCCCGTGCCCGTCCGCATCCTCGACTTCCGCGAGGTGTACGAGCGCCGCCAGGAGGACCGGCCGGCCCTGGTCCGGCAGGCGACCCGGTGCATGGACTGCGGCGTGCCCTTCTGCCACGCCGGGTGTCCGCTCGGCAACCTCATCCCCGAGTGGAACGAGCTCACCCGCCGCGAGGACTGGGAGGCGGCGATCGGCCGACTCCACGCGACGAACAACTTCCCGGAGTGGACCGGGCGACTGTGCCCGGCGCCGTGCGAGAGCGCGTGCGTCCTCGGCATCAACCAGCCGGCCGTGACGATCAAGAACATCGAGCAGTCGATCGCGGACACCGCCTGGGACGAGGGCCTCGTGACGCCCCAGGTCCCGGAGCGGCAGACGGGCCGGACCGTCGCCGTCGTCGGGTCCGGTCCGGCCGGCCTCGCCGCGGCGCAGCAGCTCACCCGGGCGGGCCACACCGTCGCGGTCCTCGAGCGGGACGACCGCATCGGTGGCCTGCTCACGTACGGGATCCCGGACTTCAAGATGGAGAAGGTCCAGGTGACCCGGCGGCTCGCGCAGATGGAGGCGGAGGGCACGATCTTCCGCACCGGCGTCGACGTCGGGCGGACCGTCACCGGGCAGGAGCTGCTCGAGCGGTACGACGCCGTCGTCCTCGCCACCGGCGCCACGGTGCCCCGCGAGGTCCCCGTCCCGGGCCGTGAGCTCGGCGGCGTCGAGCTCGCCATGGACTACCTCGTCCAGTCGAACCGGGCGACGGCGGGCGACGAGGTGCCGGACCAGGTGCTCGCCACCGGCAAGGACGTCGTCGTCATCGGCGGCGGCGACACCGGCTCGGACTGCTTCGGCACCGCGAAGCGCCAGGGCGCCCGCTCGGTGACGCAGATCGACATCAACATCCGCCGGCCGGACGAGCGGGCCCCCGGCGAGCCGTGGCCGATGGACCCGCGGGTCTTCACCGTCTCCACCTCCCACGAGGAGGGCGGCGAGCGCGTGTTCGGGTCGGCGACGCTCGAGCTCCTCTCCGACGGCTCCGCCGGCGAGGGGCAGGTGACCCACCTGCGGATGGTCGAGGTGGTGCGGCACGCGGACCGGTCCACGACGCCGGTCGAGGGCACCGAGCGGATCATCCCCGCCCAGCTCGTCCTCATCGCCATCGGCTTCGAGGGTGTGCCCCGGGAGGGCCTCGTCGAGCAGCTCGGGGTCGAGGTCGACGAGCGTGGGCGTGTCGCACACGACGAGACGTTCGCCACGTCCGTCCCCGGCGTGTTCGTCGCCGGGGACGCCGGCCGCGGACAGTCGCTCATCGTGTGGGCGATCGCCGAGGGCCGGTCCTGCGCGGCAACGGTGGACCGTTACCTGGGCGGCGGGACGGACCTGCCGGTGCCGGTGACGGCGTCCAGCGCGCCGATCGGGGCGGACATCGCCTCGCTGGGCCGATAGCCGACCGAGGGGGACGTCCGCAGAGGCGAACGTCCCCCTCGCCGGGTCCGATTCGGGCGATAGGGTGACCACCATGCGTAGAGCGAAGATCGTGTGCACCATCGGTCCGGCGACCGAGTCCGCGGACCAGATCCAGGCCCTCGTCGATGCGGGGATGGACGTGGCGCGGATCAACCGCAGCCATGGCGAGGCCTCCGAGCACGCGGAGGTGTACCACCGGGTGCGCGCCGCAGCCCAGGCCTCCGGCCGGGCGGTCGCCGTCCTCGTCGACCTCCAGGGCCCGAAGATCCGCCTCGGGCGGTTCGTCGAGGGCGAGGTCGAGCTGCACGAGGGCCAGACCTTCACCATCACCACCGAGGACGTCCCCGGCACTGCGGAGATCGCCTCGACGACGTACTCCGGCCTTCCGGGCGACTGCAAGCCCGGTGACCGCATCCTCATCGACGACGGTCGCGTCGCCGTGCGGATCCTCGAGGTCGACGGCCCGCGCGTCGTCACCCGCGTCGAGGTCCCCGGCCCGGTCTCGAACAACAAGGGCCTCAACCTGCCGGGCGTCGCGGTGAGCGTCCCCGCGCTGTCGGACAAGGACAAGGAGGACCTGCGCTGGGCGGTCCGCCTCGGCGCCGACCTCATCGCGCTGTCCTTCGTGCGCAACGCCGCGGACATCGACGACGTCCACGCGATCATGGACGAGGAGGGGCGCCGCGTGCCCGTCATCGCCAAGATCGAGAAGCCGCAGGCGGTCGAGAACCTCGTCGAGATCGTCGACGCGTTCGACGGCATCATGGTGGCCCGCGGTGACCTCGGCGTCGAGCTGCCCCTCGAGGAGGTGCCGGTCGTCCAGAAGCGGGCGGTCGAGCTCGCCCGCCGCAACGCCAAGCCGGTCATCGTCGCGACCCAGGTGCTCGACTCGATGATCACCAACCCGCGGCCCACCCGCGCCGAGGTGTCCGACTGCGCGAACGCCATCCTCGACGGCGCGGACGCCGTCATGCTCTCCGGCGAGACGTCGGTCGGTCAGTTCCCGATCGAGGCCGTCCGCACCATGGCCCGCATCGTCGAGCACACCGAGGAGGAGGGTGGCGAGCGGATCGCCCCGCTCGGGACCACCCCGCACACCCGCGGTGGCGTCATCACCCGCGCCGCCGCCGAGATCGCCGAGCTCCTCGGCGTCAAGTACCTCGTGACGTTCACCCAGTCCGGTGACTCCGCCCGCCGCATGTCGCGGCTGCGCTCCTCGATCCCGCTGCTCGCGTTCACGCCGCTGACGTCGACCCGCAACACCCTGGCGCTGAGCTGGGGCGTGCAGACCTACGAGGTGCCGGAGGTGGCCCACACCGACGACATGGTCGCCCACGTCGACAAGGTGCTCGGCAGCTCCGGCCTCGCCGAGGACGGCGACCGCATCGTCATCGTCGCCGGCATGCCGCCCGGGCAGGTCGGCAGCACGAACTCGATCCGCGTCCACCGCCTCGGGGAGCTCCCGCAGCGCTGACGCGTCTCGTCCGGCCCGTCTCGCCGGCCGCCCCGTCCGGGGTGGCCGGCGAGCCCGTCTCCGGGGCAGCTCGGGACGGCGGCGCTCCCTAGGCGCGGAGCTGGCCCGCCAGGACCTCGGGCTCGGTGGTCGGCAGGTCGCAGACGAACCCCCGGCACGCATAGGCCGTCGGCCGCCCGTCACGTGCCGCCCGGCCCGCGAGGAGCTCCGGCGGCCCACCTCCCGGTCCGACGGCGAGGACCAGGCCCGGCGCGGGGGAGCGTCGTGCCGCGTCCGCGAGCGCGCTCGTCCGGGCGTCGTCGCCGACGACGGCGACCTGCCGAGGTCCGTCGAGGGCGGCCTCCGCCGTCGCGAGGGCCCACCCGGCCGCCCGCGGGTAGCGCACCGCGACGGGCGCGAGGTGGGCCAGGGCGGCGTCGGCCTCGGCGCGCGCCTCGGCGTCGTCGGTGAGGGCGCTCCACGTGAGGAGCACGCCGGCCGCCGCTGCGTGCCCCGACGGCGTCGGGCCGTCAGCCGGGTCCGCGGGCCGGCCGAGGCGCTCGAGCGCCGGGTCGGTCGCGTCGTCGGCGGTGTCGTAGAAGGCGCCGTCGTCGCCCCGGAAGCGGGTCCGGAGGGTGGCGAGCAGCGTCTCGGCGGCGTCGTGGTGGGCGAGATCGCCGGTCACGGAGTACAGGGTGAGGAGCCCGTCGACGACGGCGGCGTAGTCCTCGAGGACGCCGGGGCTCGCGCCCGCCACGCCGTCGCGGGACGTGCGGGTGAGGCGCGTGCCGGAGGCGTCGCCGTGCACGCGGAGGACGAGGGCGGCGGCCTCCTCGGCGGCGGTCACCCACTCGGGCCGGTCGAGCAGTGCGCCCGCCTCGGCCAGACCGGCGACGGCCCAGCCGTTCCACGCCGCGACGACCTTGTCGTCGCGGGCCGGGCGCGGCCGGCCCTCGCGGGCGTCGAGAAGGCGGGAGCGGACCCTTCCGTAGCGCTCGGGGTCGTCCGGGTCCGTCCGGAGCTGGAGCACCGAGCTCCCGTGCTCGAACGTCCCCGCGGCCGTCACGTCCCAGACACAGGCCGCCCAGACGCCGTCGTCCTCGCCGAGGGCCTCGACGAGCTCGGCGGGGGTCCACACGGAGAAGGCACCCTCCCCGCCGGGGGAGTCGGCGTCGAGCGAGGACGCGAAGCCGCCCTCCGGGGTCCGCAGCTCCGTGAGCAGCCACGCGGCCGTCTCCTCGGTCACCCGGCGGGCGAGCGGTGAGCCGGTCTGGCGCCACCAGTGGGCGTAGACCCGCAGCAGCAGGGCGTTGTCCGAGAGCATCTTCTCGAAGTGGGGGACCGTCCAGGTCGCGTCGACGCTGTAGCGGGCGAAGCCGCCGGCGAGCTGGTCGTACATCCCGCCCCGGGCCATCGCGGAGAGCGTGCCCTCGGCCATCTCGAGCGCCCGCCCGTCGCCCGTGCGGGCGTGGTGGCGCAGCAGCCACTCGCAGACCATGGAGGGCGGGAACTTGGGCGCCTGCCCGAAGCCGCCGTGCTCGGCGTCGTAGCCGGCGGAGAGGGTCGTGAGGGACGACCGGACGGCGGTCGCGTCGAGGGACGGTGCGCCGGTGGGTCGGGCGGCCGCTCGGGCGAGGTGCGTGCGGACCTGGTCCCCGGTGCGCTCGAGGTCGGCGCGCTGCTCCCGCCACGCACGGGAGACGGCGTCGAGGACCTGGGGGAACGAAGGCATCCGGAACCGGGGCTCCGGCGGGAAGTAGGTCCCGCAGAGGAACGGCACACCGTCTGGCGTGGCGAAGACGGTCATCGGCCACCCGCCCTGCCCGGTCATCGCCTGGGTCGCCGCCATGTAGACGGCGTCCACGTCCGGTCGCTCCTCGCGGTCGACCTTGACGTTGACGAAGCCCGCGTTCATCAGCGCGGCGGTCGTCGGGTCGTCGAACGACTCGTGCGCCATGACGTGGCACCAGTGGCACGCCGCGTAGCCGACGGAAACGAGGAGCGGGACGTCCCTCAGTCGCGCCTCGGCGAAGGCGTCCTCGCCCCACTCGAACCAGTCAACTGGGTTGTCCGCGTGCTGCTGGAGGTAGGGACTCTGCGCACCCACGAGACGGTTGGCCATGGCCTCCACGCTAGGTGTGCGCGCGACATGCCGCGCGATGTCAGGGGTGGGCCGTAGCCTCGGGGCACGAGAGGACGGGGGCCGGCATGCCGTTCGTGGGGGAGTCCGAGGGGTGGTGGCGCCCGAGCGTCACGGTGGACCTGCGTCAGCTGCCCGAGCGGCGGCGACTCACGGTCGAGTTCGAGGTCCTCGAGCAGTTCGGCCACACCGACCGCCCGCCCGACGGGCACGACGGCGCCGGTCCCACGTGGTCGCGGGAGGCGGTCGAGCACGTCGTCCCGGCCGGTTTCGTCACCGACCTCGCCTCGGTGCCGGCGCTTCTGTGGGGCGTCATCGCGAGCTACGGGCGCCAGACCCTGCCCGCGGTCCTGCACGACACCCTCTACCTCGAGGCCGCGGCGGCGGGCTCCTCGGCGCGTGCCCGACGGATGCGGCGCGAGGCCGACGCGCTCTTCCGCTCCACGCTGCGGGAGACCGGTGCGGGGCCGGTCCGGCAGTGGCTCATGTGGGCGGCGGTGCGGACGTTCGGCAGCCCGGTCGTCGTCGTGCCGCTCGTCGTGCTCGCCGTCGTCGTGCTCACGACGGCGGGCCTGGACGTCGCAGGCCTGCTCACCGTCCCGGTCATCGGGCGGGGGGCGGCGCTCGTCGCGGCCGTGGGGCTGCTCGCCGCGCTGGCCATCGCCTCGGTGGAGGAGGCGCGGGACGGGCACCTGCGGTGGCGTCCCGACGCGTTCGCCAGTCTCGTCGTGGCCTCGCTCGTGGCCCTCGTCGCCACACCGCCCGTCCTCGTCGTCATCGTCGTGACGGCAGTGGTACGCGCGGTCGTCGAGCTCGGCGAGCGGCCCGCCGTGGTGGCGGAGGAGGGCTACCGGGGCCGGCCGGCGGCGACGGCGCGCATCACCTGGTCACCGTTGCTCTCACGCCCGGCGGCGAGGGAGGTCCCTCCGCAGGCAGACTGAGGAGAGCGAACAGGGCGAGGCCGGTCTCCCGCCCTCGCCCTGTGATTGAGCACTCAGTGGCTCAGACGCGGCACCAGTACCACCAGCCGACCACCTGGCAGAACGAGATCTGGGGGGTGACCTCGCCGCCGCCGGGCGACGTGACCGGGGAGACCACCGGGGTGACGGTCGGGGAACCGGGCAGCTCGAGGCTCGCGGTCGTGGCGGCTGCCGGGGCCATGGAGAGTCCGACAACGGCGATCGCGACGGCCGTCGCGCGAGCCAGGGTGCGCTTCATCTTTTCCTCATTCGCTAGAAGGTGGAGGTGGAAGTGGAGGTGGTCTCATCGTCGCTTCCGTCCATCGATGGTGGCATCCTTCGAAAGGCGGAGGTTCATCCTTCGATGGACCGAAATCTGCATGTGCAGCGGATCAGCGCACCAGCCGTCGTTCGTAGGCGTAGACCACGATCTCGAGGCGGGAGCCCACCCCCATCTTTCGCATGATTGACGAGACGTGGGTCTTCACCGTGGTCTCCGCCACGAAGAGCTCCTCGGCGATCTGCCCGTTCGAGCGCCCACGGCAGAGCAGCTCGAGCACCTCCTGCTCGCGCCCGGACAAGCCGATGTCGGCCGCCTCGGAGGTGCTCGGGGAGCGGAGGAGGTAGTTGTCGATGAGCCGGTCCGTCGGGCCGGGGGAGACCACGCGGTTGCCGCTGTGCGCGCGCCGGATGGACTGGACGAGGTCCTGGGGACTGGTGTTCTTCAGGAGGAAGCCCGCGGCGCCGGCGTCGAGCGCCTCGAGGAGGAACTCGTCCTCGTCGAAGGTCGTGAGGAGCACGATGCGCAGCTCCGGGTACTCCCTGCGGAGCTGCTGGGTGGCCTCGATGCCGGTCATCGTCGGCATCTGGATGTCCATGATCACGAGGTCGGGGTCGTGCTGGCGGACGAGGTCACGCACCTTGTGCCCGTCGTCGGCCGTGCCGACGACGTCGATGTCCTCGGCGGTGGCGACGTAGCTCTGCAGTGTCGCGAGCACCATCGGGTCGTCGTCGACGAGCAGCACCCGGATGGCGGGCGTCCTCTCGGTCGGGCGGTCGCTTCCCTCAGTGCTGTGCTGCACGCTCTACCTGTCCTTCGCTCGCGGAGACGATCGTGGGGATGGAGGCCTGGATGATCCACCGACCATCATGATGACGTACCGCGAGGCTTCCCCCGACCGCCTCGACACGTTCCCGCGCGCCGATGAGGCCGACACCGGAGCTCAGAGCAGTGTCCATGCGAACGTCGTCGCGGGCGTCGTTGATGAACAGTGCGCGGGTCTCGGTGTCCGTCCGCTCGACCATGACGGTGCACGGCGTCCCCGGACGGGCGTACTTCGCCATGTTCGCGGTGCACTCCTGGATGACCCGCACCAGGGCCGTGCGGACGGAGAACGGCATCGGCAGCTCGATGTGGTCCTCCATGTGGATCCGCAGCTCGTGCCCCGTCCGGGCCAGCGACTCCCGGGCGTCCTCCAGTGCCCGCTGGACCGTGGAGGTGGTGGTGGCGAGGACCGAGGGCATGGCCTCCGGGGCGCGTGCCTCCGCCATGTCCTCCGAGCGCAGGATCTTGAGCACGCCGCGCATGCTCACGACCGACTGGCGCCCGGTCGCGATGGCGTGGTCGATCTCCTCGAGCGCCTTCGGATTGCCCAGTCCGGCGAGCTTGGCACGCTCAAGAGCCATGATCATCGCGGTGATGTCGTGGATCGAGGTGTCGTGGAGCTCGCGGGCGAGGTCCCGACGCTGGCGACCGAGCTGCGCTGCGGAGGCGATCCGGATGTCCTCCACCGAGGCGCGCCAGAATCGCACGCCTTCGGCAACGAGACACGGCACGGCGAAGACGGTGATCCACGTGGCGAGGTCCGCGAGGGGCTGCTCGGTGCGTTGAAGGGCCGTGAGCGCGACGACCATGAGGACGGCGTAGCCGTAGCCGAGCTGGCGGGCCCGCGTGGCGACGAGGACCCCGCTCATGAGCATCGGCACGAAGATCATGAGCGTGACCGGGTTCGGGCTGATGAGGAACTCGACGATGATGAGCGGCATGGACAGCGCTGCGGA
>Ga0079224_100015550_pt1 | contig 10657 bp, 9 predicted proteins | sample Stecom2015_FD_80414 | JGI IMG/M metagenome (GOLD analysis project Ga0079224, IMG submission 80414) | Agricultural soil microbial communities from Utah to study Nitrogen management - Steer compost 2015 | ecosystem: Environmental > Terrestrial > Soil > Agricultural land | place: USA: Utah...
ACGCTGAAGGCGCTCGCGAGCTTCAATCCGAAGGTGCAGCCCGAGCGGATCGACCTGTCGCGCACCTACACCAACGAGTTCACGCGCAAGGCGCTCGCGAAGCTGCAGTGAGCGCGGGTTCGGCGATCCGGGCGCCCGAGGCGGCGGGCGCGCAGGTGGCGCTCGCGCTCGAAGGCATCACCTGCACCTTCGTGTCGCGCGACGACCCGACGCAGCGCCACACCGCGGTGCGCGACGTCACGCTGCGCGTGGCCGCCGGAGAGTTCGTCTCGGTCGTCGGTCCCACCGGTTGCGGAAAGTCGACGCTGCTGAACGTCGGTGCGGGCCTGCTCGCGCCGTCGGCCGGACACGTCGAGGTGTTCGGCAAGCGTCTCGAAGGCATCAACCGGCGCGCCGGCTACATGTTCCAGACCGACGCGCTGATGCCGTGGCGGAACACGATCGACAACGTGATCGCCGGGCTGCAGTTCCGCGGCGTGCCCGACGGCGAGGCACGCGCGCTCGGCGAGCAGTGGCTCGCGCGTGTCGGCCTGCGCGGCTTCGGCGATCGCTATCCGCACCAGCTCTCGGGCGGAATGCGCAAGCGTGCCGCGCTCGCCCAGACGCTGATCCTCGACCCCGACATCATCCTGATGGACGAGCCGTTCTCGGCGCTCGATATCCAGACGCGCCAGCTGATGGAGAACGAGGTGCTCGAGCTGTGGGCCGCACAACGCAAGGCGGTGCTGTTCATCACCCACGACCTGGACGAAGCGATCGCGATGAGCGACCGCGTCGTCGTGCTGGCCGCCGGTCCCGAGTCGCGGCCGATCGGCGAGTTCCCGATCGATCTGCCGCGCCCCCGCGACGTGGCCGAGATCCGCGCGCAGCCTGCGTTCCTCGACCTGCACAACCGCATCTGGGCGGTGCTGCGCGAGGAGGTGCTCAAGGGCTACGCGCAGCAGAAACGAATGTCGACCGCTTCCGCTTCGTGACCGCCGCTTCGCTACGCCTGCGTCTGTACCAGTTCCTCGTGCTCGCCGCGGTGATCTTCCTGTGGTGGGCGCTGACCAGCCCGACGCTGCTGCCGAACTTCTATTTCTCGAACCCGCACCAGGCGGCGTTCTTCTTCGGCGAGCCGCAGAAGGTGTTCCTGCGCGTCGTCGACTGGTTCGTCGGCGGCGAGATCTGGATCCACCTCGGCGTGACGCTGTTCGAGACGGTGATGGCCTTCGCGATCGGCACCGTCGGCGGGCTCGTCGTCGGCATGTGGCTCGCGCTCAGCCCCTCCGCGGCGGCCGTGTTCGACCCGTACGTGAAGGCGGCGAACTCGATGCCGCGCGTGATCCTCGCACCGATCTTCTCGATCTGGTTCGGGCTCGGCGTCTGGTCGAAGGTCGCGCTCGGCTTCACGCTCGTCTTCTTCATCGTCTTCTTCAACGTCTACCAGGGCGTGCGCGAGGTGAGCCCGAACGTGCTCGCCAACGCGCGCATGCTCGGCGCCACGCAGGGACAGCTGCTGCGCCACGTCTACCTGCCCAGCGCGATGAGCTGGGTGTTCTCGAGCCTGCACAACTCGGTCGGACTCGCGTTCGTCGGCGCCGTGGTCGGCGAGTATCTCGGCTCGGCGCGCGGCGTCGGCTACCTGATCCTGCAGGCCGAGGGAACCTTCGACATCAACACGGTGATCGCCGGCGTCGTCGTGCTGACGGCCTTCGCGCTGGTGCTGGACGCGGTGGTGGGGGTGGCCGAGAAGCGGCTGATGAAGTGGCAGCCGCGCCTCGGGGAGACGGAGAAGCTGTAGGCCGACCTGGCCCGAGGCGGTAGCCGGCGGTTCCTTGTCGAGCCCTTTTACATACTCGGATTGATTCCTTTTCGTCCGTACTCGTTTCCTATTAAGACCAAAGGCTTACCACGCTTGGCATGATTGGTGCGTGAATCACTTCGCCTTCCAGCAATTCCGAGGAGAGGTGATGTTTCGATTCATAGGCCGAAAAGCGGCGGCGGTTGCCTTCGCGCTCGCGGCAGCCGCACCCTTGGGCGCTTCGGCGGTCCCGATCGAGCTTGCGCTCGTTCTCGATGCCTCCGGAAGCATCAATTCCACCGAATGGAACCTTCAACGCAACGCGTACGCGAACGCCGTGCAAGCGGTACTGCCGACGGACGGTACGGTCGCGGTATCGGTCATCCGGTTCGCCACCACCGCCACGGTCGTTCGTGATTTGACCGTTATCGACAGCGCGACCGAACTCGACGCGCTCTCGAGCTTCTTCGCCGCGCTCTCCCAAACCGGAAACGGCAGCAACACCTGCATCTCCTGTGGCATCTTCGAAGCTACGGGCACGTTCACCGGCACGGCGGATCGGTCGATCGTCGACGTCTCCACCGACGGCGTCTGGAACACCGGCGTGGATCCGGCCGGACCTGCGGGCACGGTAGGAACGGCTGCATGGGCGGTCGCCAACGCTGCCGACGTGGTGAACGCGATCGGCATCGGCGTGACTCCGGACTTCGCCGCCGGCCCCGGTGCCTTCAACACGTTCGCCGACGACTTCGCCGCCTTCCAGGCGGCGTTGACGGCCAAGTTGCGGCGCGAGGTCGTCGGGGTGCCGGCTCCGGGCGTACTCGCATTGCTCGGCATCGGGCTTTTCACGATCGGAGCGATGCAGCGACGTCGTTCCCACTGATCGCGCTGCCCATGCCTGGCCGCCCGAGGGAGTGGTTCCCACGGGCGGCATTTCCCGTTTCGGCCGCGCCGTCGAACGCGAAACCGCCGAAGCCCGTCCCGCTCGGGTGCTATCCTTAGCAGGTTTTGCAGTTGCCACCGGCTAGCGCCTGATTCCCCCGCTCATCGCGCCGAACCGGCGTGCGCGGCGTCTCGGAACGCCGCTGCACGCGCCCCGTCGATCCGCGTTCTCGCGCGGTCGACCTCGGCCCGAGGTGCACCGGTGGCCCTCCAGGAGTCTCCGTTGCCCGCCGAGCCCCCTTCGCAGCCTGCCCGGTCGATCGGTGCGGGCCTCATACCCGAATCCGCACCCGCCGTGCTGGCGCTCGCCGACGGCACGATCTTCCGCGGCCGCTCCATCGGCGCGCCGGGGCAGGCGGTGGGCGAGGTCGTCTTCAACACGGCGATGACCGGCTACCAGGAGATCCTCACCGATCCGAGCTATTGCCGGCAGATCGTCACGCTCACCTATCCGCACATCGGCAACTACGGCGTGAACGCCGAGGACGTCGAGGCGGCGCGCGTCCACGCCGCCGGGCTGGTGGTCAAGGACGTGCCGGCACGGCTGTCGAACTGGCGCAGCGTCGAGTCGCTGGGCGACTACCTGCGGCGCGAAGGCGTTCCTGCCATCGCCGGCGTCGACACGCGCAAGCTCGTGCGGCGCCTGCGCGAGACGGGTTCGCAGAGCGGCTGCCTCGTCGCCGCCGCGCAGCCGGGCGACACGATCGACGAGGCGGCGGCGATCGCCGCCGCGCGCGCCTTCCCCGGGCTGAGCGGGATGGACCTCGCCCGCGAGGTGTCGGCCACCGAGCCGTACCGCTGGTCGGAGGGTTCGTGGCGGCTCGGTGCGGGCTTCTCGAACCCCGGCGAGAAGCGCTACCGCGTCGTCGCCTTCGACTACGGCGTCAAGCGCAACATCCTGCGCCTGCTCGCCGACCGCGGCTGCGAGGTGATCGTGCTGCCGGCGAAGGCGAGCGCGGCCGACGCGCTGGCCCTCGAGCCCGACGGCATCTTCCTGTCGAACGGGCCGGGCGACCCGGAGCCCTGCGACTATGCGATCGACACGATCCGCGAGCTGATCGAGCGCGACCTGCCGGTGTTCGGCATCTGCCTCGGCCACCAGCTCGTCGGCCTGGCGTCGGGCGCGAGGACGACCAAGCTGAAATTCGGCCATCACGGCGCGAACCACCCGGTGCGCAATCTCGACACGGGCAAGGTGCACATCACCAGCCAGAACCACGGCTTCGCCGTCGATCCCGACTCGCTGCCGCACAACCTGCGCGTCACGCACGTCTCGCTGTTCGACGGATCGATCCAGGGGCTCGAGCGCACCGATCGCCCGGTGTTCTGCTTCCAGGGCCATCCGGAGGCCAGCCCCGGCCCGCAGGACATCCACTATCTCTTCGACCGTTTCGTCGATGAGATGGAGAAGCGCCGGTGAGCGTGGTCGGCATCACCGACCTCTGGGCCTACCTCGTCGGCTGCATCGCGATCGTCCTGCTGCCCGGTCCGAACTCGCTGTACGTGATGAGTACGGCCGCGCTCGCCGCGCGGCGCAGCGCATGGGCGGCGGTGTCCGGCGTGCTCGTCGCCGACACGCTGTACATCGTCGGCTCGGGGCTCGGGCTGGTCGCGCTGCTGCAGGCGATGCCGTGGCTCTTCGACCTGATCCGTTGGATCGGTGCCGCGTATCTCGGCTGGCTCGGGATCGTCCTGCTGGCATCGGCGTGGCGGCGGTTCCGGCGCGACGACGCGGCGACGGCTTCGGGCGCTGCGGCGAGCATCCCGGCGCTCGAGTTCGGCGCGGCGGCCGCGGCCGGGACCGGCGGCGCGGCGTCGCCGGCCGTCGAGGCTTCGCTCGCCGCGAATCGGGCGTTTCGCAAGGCGGTCGCGATCGGATTGCTGAACCCGAAGGCGCTGATGTTCTACGTCGCGTTCTTTCCGCAGTTCGTCGACCCGGTGACCGGCGACTGGCTGACCTTCGTCGCGATGGGGACCCTCCTGCAGCTGTGCAGCCTCGTCTACCTGATCGCCCTCGTGTTCGGCGGCGGCGCGCTCGCCGCGGCGGCACGGCGCAGCGCCTGGCTCGCCGCATTCGGTCGCGGCGCAACCGGTGCCTTGTTCCTCGCGTTCGGTGCGCGGCTGGCGGCCGCGCGCACGCTCTCCTGATTTCCTCTTCCGCATCATGCCCAAGCGCACCGACATCCAGAGCGTCCTCATCATCGGCGCGGGCCCGATCGTCATCGGCCAGGCCTGCGAATTCGACTACTCCGGCGTGCAGGCGTGCAAGGCGCTGCGGCAGGAAGGGTTCCGCGTCATCCTCGTCAACAGCAACCCGGCGACGATCATGACCGACCCCGAGATGGCCGACGTCACCTACGTCGAGCCGGTCACCTGGCAGATCGTCGAGCGCATCATCGAGAAGGAGAAGCCCGACGCGATCCTGCCGACGATGGGTGGGCAGACCGCGCTGAACTGCGCGCTCGACCTGCACCGCAACGGCGTGCTGAAGAAGCACGGCGTGGAACTGATCGGCGCCTCGCCCGAGGCGATCGACAAGGCCGAGGACCGCCAGAAGTTCAAGGAAGCGATGACGCGCATCGGGCTGTCCTCGGCGCGCTCGGCGATCGCGCATTCGCTCGAGGAGGCGTGGGCCGCGCAGAAGGAGATCGGGTTTCCGGTGATCGTTCGGCCGAGCTTCACGCTGGGGGGCACCGGCGGCGGCATCGCCTACAACGCCGAGGAGTTCGACGCGATCTGCAAGCGCGGTCTCGAGGCGTCGCCCACCAGCGAGCTGCTGATCGAGGAGTCGCTGATCGGCTGGAAGGAATTCGAGATGGAGGTCGTGCGCGACCGCGCCGACAACTGCATCATCGTCTGCTCGATCGAGAACTTCGATCCGATGGGCATCCACACCGGCGATTCGATCACGGTCGCCCCCGCGCAGACGCTCACCGACCGCGAGTACCAGCTGATGCGCGACGCGTCGATCTCGATCCTGCGCGAGATCGGCGTCGAGACCGGCGGCTCGAACGTGCAGTTCGCGATCAGCCCGGTCGACGGGCGGATGATCGTCATCGAGATGAACCCGCGCGTCTCGCGCTCGTCGGCGCTCGCGTCGAAGGCCACCGGCTTCCCGATCGCGAAGATCGCCGCGAAGCTCGCCGTCGGCTATACGCTCGATGAGCTGCGCAACGAGATCACCGGCGGGGCGACCCCGGCGTCCTTCGAGCCGACGATCGACTACGTCGTGACCAAGGTGCCGCGTTTCGCTTTCGAGAAATTCCCGCTCGCCGATCCGCACCTCACCACGCAGATGAAGTCGGTGGGCGAGGTGATGGCGATCGGCCGGACGTTCCAGGAGAGCCTGCAGAAGGCGCTGCGCGGCCTGGAGACCGGCATCGACGGGCTCGACGAGCGAAGCGACGATCGCGACGAGATCGCCAACGAGCTCGGCGAGCCGGGGCCCGAGCGTCTGCTCTACGTCGCCGACGCGTTCCGCGTCGGCATGAGCGTCGAGGAGGTGCGCGAGGAGTCGGGCATCGACCCGTGGTTCCTCGCGCAGGTCGAGGAGCTCGTCGACGTCGAGCGACGCCTGAAGGGCATGCGGCTCGACGCGCTCTCGAGGGACGAGCTGCACTGGCTGAAGGCGAAGGGTTTCTCCGACCGGCGCCTGGCGCGCCTGCTCGAGACGAACGCCGACACCGTACGCGCCCGGCGGTACGCGCTCGGCGTGCGTCCGGTCTACAAGCGCGTCGACACCTGCGCCGCGGAGTTCGCCACCGACACCGCGTATCTCTATTCCACCTACGAGGAGGAGAACGAGGCGCAGCCGACCGACCGGCGCAAGATCATCGTGCTCGGCGGCGGCCCGAACCGCATCGGCCAGGGGATCGAGTTCGACTACTGCTGCGTGCACGCCGCGTTCGCGCTGCGCGACGACGGCTACGAGACGATCATGGTCAACTGCAACCCCGAGACCGTCTCGACCGACTACGACACCTCCGACCGCCTGTATTTCGAGCCGCTCACGCTCGAGGACGTGCTCGAGATCGTCGCGCTCGAGAAGCCGGTCGGCGTCATCGTCCAGTACGGCGGGCAGACGCCGCTGAAGCTCGCGCTGGCGCTCGAGGCCAACGGGGTGCCGATCGTCGGCACCTCGCCCGAATCGATCGACGTCGCCGAGGACCGCGAACGCTTCCAGCAGCTGCTCAACGACCTCGGGCTGAAGCAGCCGCCGAACCGCATCGCGCGCACCGAGGAGCAGGCGCTCGCGCTCGCCGGCGAGATCGGCTATCCGCTCGTCGTGCGCCCGAGCTACGTGCTGGGCGGTCGCGCGATGGAGATCGTGCACGAGCAGCGCGACCTCGAGCGCTACATGCGCGAGGCGGTCAAGGTGTCGGAAGACAGCCCGGTGCTGCTCGACCGGTTCCTGAACGACGCGATCGAGGTCGACGTCGACTGCGTCGCCGACGGCGAGCAGGTCTTCATCGGCGGCGTGATGGAGCACATCGAGCAGGCCGGCGTGCACTCGGGCGATTCCGCCTGCTCGCTGCCGCCGTACTCGCTGTCGCTGGCGACGGTGGCCGAGCTGAAGCGCCAGACCGCGCTGATGGCGCGCGCGCTGAACGTCTGCGGGCTGATGAACGTGCAGTTCGCGATCCAGCAGGACGCCACGCTCGACGGCAACGGCACGGTGTACGTGCTGGAGGTCAATCCGCGCGCCTCGCGCACCGTGCCCTTCGTCTCGAAGGCGACCGGCCTGCCGCTGGCGAAGATCGCGGCACGCTGCATGGTCGGGCGCCCGCTCGCCGAGCAGGGCATCACGCGCGAGGTCGTCCCGCCGTACTACTCGGTCAAGGAGGCGGTGTTCCCCTTCGTCAAGTTCCCCGGTGTCGACACGCTGCTCGGCCCCGAGATGAAGTCGACCGGCGAGGTGATGGGCGTGGGCGTCTCCTTCGGCGAGGCCTTCGTCAAGTCGCAGCTCGGCGCCGGGGTGCGGCTGCCCGAATCGGGCACCGTGTTCATCTCGGTACGCAACGCCGACAAGCCGAAAGCGGTCGCGCTCGCGCGCCAGCTGCACGAGCTGGGTTTCGCGCTCGTCGCGACCAAGGGCACCGCCGCCGCGATCGCCGCCTCGGGCGTTCCGGTCGCCCCGGTGCACAAGGTGCAGGAAGGACGCCCGCACGTCGTCGACCTGCTGAAGAACGGCGAGGTTTCGCTCGTCTTCAACACCGTCGAGGAAAAGCGCGGCGCGATCGCCGACTCGCGCGCGATCCGCACCACTGCGCTGGCGCAGCGCGTGACCTATTTCACGACGATCGCCGGGGCGATCGCCGCGGTGCAGGGCATGCGCACGATGCAGCAGCTCGACGTCTATTCGCTGCAGGAGCTGCACGCGCGGCTCGCGCATTGAGCCGCGCCGCGCGGCCTTTCCGCGCGGCGGGCGGTTGCGCGCCCTCGCGCAGCGCGGGTCTTTTGCGTTAGAGTGAGGGCATCGACGGATCGCCCGGTCCGGCGCGTCGCCCGGTCGCGACGCAGCCCGCCCCGGCGATCCGAATTCTTTTGACGACGCATCCGATGCGTCCGCACCGATCCGGGGAAGTCCGATGGCCACCGTCCCGCTCACGAAGCGCGGCGCCGAGCTGCTGCGCGAGGAGTTGCAACGCCTGAAGTCGGTCGAGCGGCCGAGCATCATCCAGGCGATCGCCGAGGCGCGCGCGCAAGGCGACCTGTCCGAGAACGCCGAATACGACGCGGCGCGCGAGCGCCAGGCGTTCATCGAGGGACGCATCGCCGAAATCGAGACGAAGCTCGCCAACGCGCAGATCATCGACCCGAGCCAGCTCGACGCCGACGGCCGCGTCGTCTTCGCCTCCACCGTCGAGCTCGAGGACCTCTCCTCGGGCGAGAAAGTGCGCTACCAGATCGTCGGCGACGACGAGGCCGACATCAAGGAGGGGCGGATCTCGGTGTCGAGCCCGATCGCGCGCGCGCTGATCGGGCGCGAGGTGGGCGACGTGGCCGAGGTGCGCGCGCCGGGCGGCGTGCGCGAGTTCGAAGTGCTCGACGTCCGCTACGAGTAGCGGCGCGGACGCGACCGCTTCCTTCGCGTCAGCCTTTCTTCGTCCGGCCGGTGGTCCGGACGCCGCGCGTGCTGCGCTGGGTGGCGCCCCCGCGCGTTTTCGACGCGGCCCTCGTCGGGGCGGGCTTCCCGGCGCGAGGGGCGCCCGTGCGCGCGGCCGGTCGTTCCCTCGGCGCCGCCTTGCCCGTGCGCGCATTCGTCGTGCCGCTCGCGGTCCGCTTCGCCGTGCTGCGGCCTTTCGCCGCGCCGTCGATCGCCCGTTTCGTCGTCACGCGTGCGCCGGTCGCGCCGCCCGTCGTGCGCTTCGTCGCCTTGCCCGCACGCGATCCCGGCTTCCTCGGAGCCGTGACGCCCTGGGCGGCGCGCTTCTTCGGCACGTGCGGCTCGTCGCCTCGCGGGCCGTCCTCGATCGGGCGTGGCCGGTACAGTACGAGCAGCTTGCCGATCGACTGCACGGCCGTGCAGCCGAGTGCCGAGCAGATCTCGGTCGACATCGCCTGCCGCTGGGCGCGATCGTCGCCGAGCACGCGCACCTTGATCAACTCGTGCGCGCGCAGCGCGCGGTCGGTTTCGTCGAGCACGGCGCGCGTGAGGCCGGATTCACCGATCATGACGACCGGATCGAGATGGTGCGCGCGCGCCCGCAGCGCTTTCCGGTCGGCGGTGTCCAGCATGATCGGAAGAGGAAAGGGAGTCGTGGCCATTCGGGGAGTGGGATCGATTGCCGGGGTGCGCGGGCCAATCTGCCAGTTTGGATGGAGGGCGCGCCGCTCGCAAGTGGAGCAAACGCGGAGTGAGCGCGACGTTGCTCCGGGCCTGTGGACAACCTCGGGGAAAAGCGGTCGACAACGCGGGGACGAGCGCCGGACGAACCGGGGGACGGCGCGGGGATGAACGGGGGATATGCGAATGACATCCGGGCGAATGCGCGGGGGATTGCGGAGGGACGAGCCGGGGGACCGGCGGAGGACGAGCGGAGGACGGCGCGGGGACGGGCAGGGGGCGACGGGGCGGACAACGAGGGGAACGACACCGTGAACAGGCACGGGACCCGGCACGGGAAAGCCGGTCGAACAACCGGCGGCGCAACGGCGGGACGGGCGGGCGCGAACGCGAAGAAGAAGAACCGCACGAGCCGCGCGTGGGTCGCGCGCCATCTCGACGATCCGTACGTCAAGCTCGCGCAGAAGCACGGCTACCGCTCGCGCGCGGCCTTCAAGCTGCTCGAGATCGATCGCCGCGACCGGCTCGTCCGGCGGGGCATGGTCGTCGTCGACCTGGGCAGCGCCCCCGGCGCCTGGAGCCAGGTCCTGCGCGAACGGCTGGCCCGCCCGGGGGGCGCCGAGGCGGGCCTCGACGGACGGATCCTCGCGGTCGACCTGCTGCCGATGGAGCCGGTTCCCGGCGTCGAGTTCCTGCAGGGCGACCTGCGCGAGGCCGAGACGCTGGAGCGGCTCGAGGCGGCGCTCGGCGACACCGCGGTCGATCTTGTGATCTCCGACATGGCCCCCAATCTGAGCGGCGTCGCGGCCGCCGATGCCGCACGGATGGCCGACCTCGCCGAGCTCGCGATCGACTTTGCGGTACGCCACCTGAAAGGCGAGGGCGCCCTGCTCGTCAAATGCTTTCACGGCAGCGGCTACAGCCAGATCGTCGAGGCCTTCCGCCGGAACTTCTTCGAGGTCCTGGTGCGAAAGCCGGAGGCGTCGCGCAGTGCCTCGGCCGAGACCTATCTGCTCGGCCGTCGGCCGCGCAGGCCGCTCGTCGGCGGGTCGGGGGCGTGACGGCGGAATCGCACTTGCGCATCCGGCGTGCGGCACTACCGTATCGGCCGGGCGTTCGTCAAGTTCCGCGTAGAATGTGGAGTC
>Ga0079224_100015551_pt1 | contig 10657 bp, 8 predicted proteins | sample Stecom2015_FD_80414 | JGI IMG/M metagenome (GOLD analysis project Ga0079224, IMG submission 80414) | Agricultural soil microbial communities from Utah to study Nitrogen management - Steer compost 2015 | ecosystem: Environmental > Terrestrial > Soil > Agricultural land | place: USA: Utah...
CCGCGCTCGTCCACACGACGTCGCCCCGCTCGAGGTCGCAGGCCGCGGCCAGGTCGCGCTTGCGCCGCTCCCGCTTCGAGGGCCGCACCTTGTCGTGCTTGGTGGCCACGACGGTGTGCGGCAAGCCGTGGGCCCGCAGCCAGGCGAGCAGCTGGAGGTCGAGGTCGGTGGGCCCCACCTCGCCGTCGACCAGCGCCATGACCATCGTGAGCGGCTCGCGCTCGAGCAGGTAGCCCTCGATCATCCGCTGCCAGCGGACCCGCATCGCCTTCGAGACCTTGGCGTAGCCGTAGCCCGGGCAGTCCACGAGCGTGGGGCCGCCCGGCTCGCCGACGACGTAGCAATTGAGCAGCTGGGTGCGGCCCGGGGTCTTGGAGGTCTGGGCGAGGTCGCGGCGGTTGGCGAGGGCGTTGAGCAGCGACGACTTGCCGACGTTCGACCGCCCGACGACCGCCACCTCTGCCGGCGAGGCGGGGAGCCGGTCGGCGGACCCGGCGGAGGTCACGAAGCGGAGGGCGAGGGGCGGGCTCATGGCGGCCACATTCTCGCCCCACCGGGCCCGCCCCACCGGCACGACCCCGCCGGCGGAGGGCCACGAGGCGTCGGCAGGTCACATCACAGCGCGCAGACCGGCGCGATGTGCTAGCCATTCCGCTCGGCGGGCGATCTTCTTGCCGATGCAGGGGGGAAGCAAGATGTCAGATCGTCCAGCACCGACCCGGTCGCGGGTCGGTCGAGCGATGGCGACCCTCGCCGTCGCGCTCTCGGCCGTCGCCGCGGCCTCGCTGCCCGCGGACGCCGCACCCGGCGGGGGCGGCGGCCACGGCCACGGTGGTGGCCCCGGCCACGGCCACGGCCACGGCGGTCACCATGGTGGCGGCCCCGGCCGGGCCTGCGAGCACCGGGCCAACAACACCTACGACAAGCTGCTCGAGTGCGTCGACGCCGACGGGGTCTTCGAGCACCTCGAGGCGTTCCAGCGCATCGCCGACCGCCACGGCGGCACCCGGGCCTCGGGCACGCCCGGCTACGACGCCTCGGCCGACTACGTCGCCCGCCAGCTCGAGCGGGCCGGCTACGAGGTGACGCGCCAGGAGTTCGACTTCCCGTACTTCGAGGAGCTGTCCGAGCCGGTGCTCGAGATCGTCGACGGCGACCCGGTGGCGCTGGAGACCGTCACCTTCGAGTTCTCCGGCACGGGCGACGTCACCGGCCCCGTCGTGCCGGTCGACATCAACCTCGAGGGCGACCGGGCCTCCGACAGCGGCTGCGAGCCCGAGGACTTCGACGGCCTCGACCTCAGCGGCGACGCCGACATCGCGCTGATCCAGCGGGGCACCTGCGATTTCGGCGTCAAGGCGATCAACGCGCAGGAGGCCGGTGCCGAGGCCGTGGTCATCTTCAACCAGGGCAACGACCCCGGGCGCATGGACCTGATCCTCGGCACGCTCGGTGACCAGGCGGCCGGTGTCGTCACCATCCCGGTGGTCGGCGCGTCGTTCGACGACGGCGTGACGCTCAGCCAGCCGGGCACGACCGCCCACGTCGCCACCGAGACGTTCCTCGAGTTCCGCACGACCGAGAACGTCATCGCCGACAGCCCGCGGGGCGACCCCGACAACGTCGTGATGTCCGGCGCCCACCTCGACGGCGTCACCGACGGTCCGGGCATCAACGACAACGGCTCCGGCTCCGCCGCGCTGCTCGAGGTCGCCCTGAACATGGCCAAGGTCCACTCGCCCAACAAGCTGCGCTTCGCGTGGTGGGGCGCCGAGGAGTCGGGCCTGATCGGCTCGTGGCACTACGTGGAGAGCCTCTCGGAGGACGAGCTCGGCCGGATCGCGCTCTACATGAACTACGACATGGTCGGCTCGCCGAACTACATCCACATGGTCTACGACGCCGACGAGTCGACCTTCTCGGCCGCCGACTTCGGCGTCGAGGTCCCCGAGGGCTCGGCCGCCATCGAGGACGTCTACGAGTCGTTCTACACGTGGCTGGGCGTGCCCTACGACGACACGGCGTTCTCCGGCCGCAGCGACTACCAGGCGTTCATCCTCAACGGCATCCCGGCCAGCGGCCTGTTCACCGGCGCCGAGGAGACCAAGACCGAGGAGCAGGCGGCGATCTGGGGCGGCACGGTCGGCGACTGGTTCGACCCCTGCTACCACCAGGCCTGCGACACCCTCGACAACGTCGACCGTGACGCGATCGAGGTCAACAGCGACGTCATCGCCTTCGCCACGCTGACGTTCGCCTACAGCACCGAGGACGTCAACGGCGTGCCCGGCCGCCGGGTGCCCGGGCGTCCCTTCCACCTGCCGGACCCCGCCGGGCCCGAGGGCACCTTCGGCGGTGGTGGCGGCGGCGCCGGTCCCGCCCACGGGTCGCGCTGACCCGCGGCGGCTCGGCAACCGGCGCAGCCGGCGGGCCGGCCCTCCGGGGCCGGCCCGCCCGCGCCCGGGCCCGGCGGTCAGGCCAGCGCGGCCCGCAGCGCGGCCGCAGCCTCCTCGGTGGCCGCCTTGCCCTCGGGAACGAGGTCGCGCATGGCGAAGAAGCCGTGGATCACGCCGTCGTAGCGGGAGACGGTGACCGGCACGCCCAGCGCCTCGAGGCGGGCGCCGTAGGCCTCGCCCTCGTCGCGCAGGGGGTCGTACTCGGCGGTGACGACCAGCGCCGGCGGGACGGCCCGCACGACCTCGTCCGGGGCGTGGAGCGGCGAGCAGCGGGGGTCGGTGCGGTCGCCGTCGCCGACGTACTGCTGCCAGAACCAGGCCATCGTCTCCCGGGTGAGGAAGTAGCCCTCGGCGTTCTCCTCGATCGACGGGTGGGACATCGAACCGTCGGTGACCGGGTAGACGAGCAGCTGGAAGCGCAGGTCGGGCCCGCCGGCCGCCACCAGCTGCTGGCACACGACCGCGGCCAGGTTGCCGCCCGCCGAATCGCCCCCCACGGCCACCCGGCCGGGGTCGACGTCGAGCTCGTCCGCGTGGTCGACGACCCAGCGCACCGCGGCGACCGCGTCGTCGACGGCGGCCGGGAACGGGTGCTCCGGCGCCAGGCGGTAGTCGACCGACACGACCGTGGCCCCGCTGCCCAGCGCGAGCGCCCGGGCGGTGCCGTCGTGGGTCTCGACGCTGCCGATCACCCAACCGCCACCGTGGAAGTAGACGAGCGCCGGCCGGGGCCCGGGCTCGTCGGTCGGCACGTAGACGCGCACCGGGACGTCGCCCGCCGGCCCCGGGGCCGACAGGTCGGTGACCCGGTGGACCTCGGGCCGGGACTCGGTGGCGCACAGCGCCGCGTAGGCGGCCCGCATGTCCTCCGGGGTGAGCGGCACCCCCTCGGGCTGCGCGGCGGCGATGACGTCGAGGATGTTCTGGACCTCGGGCGTGACCGGCATCGTCCCTCCCAGCGACTGACGGGACCGTCATCATCGCGGCCGGCCGTGACGGCCGCCACACGCCGCGGTGGAGCCGCGTGCGCTCACCCGGCGCCGTAGAACAGCCGCTCGACCACCCGCCGGGCCCGCCGGGTGCGGCGGCGGTGCTCCTCCCGCAGCTCGGTCGGGGTCGTGTCGAGCGATCGGGCCAGGCGCAGCAGGTCGTGCGGCCGCGTCGGCAGCGAGTCGACCGCGGTCGGCGCCGAACCGACGAGCCACCAGCGGTTCCGGGTCCGCTCGCAGAACCGGTACGAGTCCCGCAGCACCGCCGCGTCCTCGGCGGACACCTCGCCCCTCTGCTCCAGCACGTCGAGCGCCCGCATCGTCGAGGGGGCCCGGGTGCGGGTGCGCAGCTGCAGCAGCTGGACCGTCCACTCCACGTCCGCCATCGCCCCCCGCCCGAGCTTGAGGTGGAACCGGGGGTCCTCCCCGGGCGGGATCCGCTCGCGCTCGACCCGGGCCTTCATGCGCCGGATCTCGCGCTCGTGCGCCGCCCCGAAGGGTCGCTCCCACACCGCCTCCTCGATCAGGGCCAGGAACCGCCGGCCCAGCTCGGGGTCGCCCGCGACCGGCCGGGCCCGGGTCAGCGCCTGGCGCTCCCAGGTCTGCGCCCAGCGGTCGAGGTAGGCGGCGTAGCCCTGCAGGCTGCGGGTCAGCGGACCGTGGCGGCCCTCCGGGCGCAGCGTTGCGTCGACCTCGTAGATGCGGCGGGCCGGCGTGTCGCCCGCCAGGAAGCGCAGGACGCCCGAGGCCACCCGCAGCCCCTCGTCGTGGTCGGCCGCCGAACCGCCGTCGTGGACGAACAGCACGTCGAGGTCGCTGGCGTAGGACAGCTCGCCGCCGGCGAACCGGCCCAGCGCCACCACCGCGAACGGCACCTTCGGGTCGAGCTGGGCCAGCGCGGTCTCCAGGCAGGCCTCGGCCTGGGCGGTGAGGTCGGCGGCCACGACCGGGACGTCCGCCTGCCCGAACACGTCACGGGCCGCGACGCCCAGCAGGTGCCGGCCCCGCCACCGGCGCAGCGCCCGCTGCTTCTCCGCGATCGTCGGTCGCCAGTCGACCGTCGAGGCGGCCGAGGCGATGAGGCCGTCCCGGTCGAGCGTCCGCAGCCGCGACTCGTCGGCCAGGCGCTCGATGAGGTCCGGGTTGGCGACGAGGACGTCGCCCAGCAGCGCGCTGGTGCCGAGCAGCAGGCACAGTCGCTCGGCCACGTCGGGGCTGTCCCGGAAGGCCTGGGCGAGCGCCATCGACCGCTGCTCCCCGGAGGCCAGCTTGCGCAGGCCGAGCAGGCCGAGGTCGGGGTCCGGCGACGACGACAGCCAGTCGAGGACGAGCGGCATCAGCTGCTGCATCATCCGGGACGACCGGGTGAGGCCCCGGGTCAGCTCGCGCACCGCCTCCCGGGTGCGGGCGGCGTCGGTGAAGCCGAAGCTGGCCAGCGCCGACGCGGCCGCCTCGGGTGACAGGCGCCCGGCGCCCGCCAGGCTGTCGAGCAGCGGGCGGAAGTAGAGCCGCTCGTGGACCGACCGGACGAGGTTGCGCTGCCGGGCGAGGTCGCGGTCGAAGGCCTCGGTGGGGCCGGCCTCCGGCGTGCCCCGGTAGCCGAGCACCCGGGCGATCCGCCGCCGGTGGGCCCGGTCGGCCGGGACGGTGTGGGTCTGCCGCTCGTCCTCGATCTGGAGGGCGTGCTCGACCCGGCGGAGGAACCGGTAGGCGTCGGCCAGCGCCACGGCGTCGTCGTGGGCCACGTAGCCGGCAGCGTCCATCTCGGCCAGGGCGACGAGCGTCGTGGGCGAGCGCAGCTCGGGGTCGGCCCGCCCGTGGACGAGCTGGAGCGTCTGCACGGCGAACTCGATGTCGCGGATGCCGCCCGGGCCCCGCTTGACCTCACGGTCGGCGACGCCCTCCCGCTGGACCTCGGCCTCGGCCCGGGCCTTCAGCGCCCGCAGGGACCGCAGGTCGTCGGCACCGAACGGCCGCTCCCACAGCGCGGCCGCGGCCGCCTCGGCCCATTCCGCCCCGACCTCCCGGTCGCCGGCGACCGGCACCGCCTTCAGCAGGGCCTGGAACTCCCACGGCTGGGCCCAGCGCTCCCAGTAGGCGCGGTAGCTGGCGACCGTGCGGGTGAGGGCGCCGTCGCGACCCTCGGGCCGCAGGTTGGCGTCGACCCGGTAGCAGCGACGCGCGAGGTCCATCACCGCCCGGGCCGCCCGGGCGTCGCCCCCGACGAACATCAGGTCGATGTCGCTGGCGTAGTTGAGCTCGCGGCCGCCGAGCTTCCCCATGCCGACGACGGCCAGCCCGGCGGCGCCGACCAGCCCCACCGCCCGGTCGAGCACGGTGGCGGCGACGTCGGCCAGCGCCGCGGTCGTCTGCTCGAGGCTGCGCCGGCCCAGCAGGTCGACGGCCATGATCCGCAGGTGGGCGAGGCGCTTGGCCCGAACGAGGCTGGCGGCGTCGGGGGCCGCGGCGATGAGCGCCAGGCCGCCCCGGCCGGCCCCGCCCTGCGCGTCGTCGAGGTCGGCCAGCACGTCGAGGGCGGCGGGGTCGGTCTCGATCAGGCGCGTCGCGCTGCGGCTGGCGGCGACGACGGTCACGACGGCCTCGGCCAGCGGCGGCGAAGCCGCGATCCGGTCGACGACGTCGGCGTCGAGGCGGCCCAGCGCGGCCCGCACCGCGTCGGGGTGCGCGCTGCGCTCCACGAGCTCGGCCAGGTCCACGGGATCGAGTCTGCCGCCTCGGTCGCGTCGCCGCCGCCACCCGCCCCTACCCTTGACGGCCGTGGCCCGGATCCGCGTTGCGCTCTGCCAGATCAACACCACCGTCGGCGACCTGGACGGCAACGCCGAGAGGGTGCTGGAGGCCACCCGGGAGGCGGAGGCCGCGGGCTGCGACCTGGCCGTCTTCCCCGAGCTCGCCCTGACCGGCTACCCGCCCGAGGACCTGCTCCTCAAGCCGGGCTTCGTCGCCGACAACCGGCGGGCGCTCGACCGGGTGGCGGCGGCGACGGGCGAGTGCGCCGTGGTCGTCGGGTTCGTCGACGCCGGGCGCGACCTGTACAACGCCGCCGCCGTCTGCGCGCACGGCCGGGTGCACGCCGTGTACCACAAGCGCAACCTGCCCAACTACGCGGTCTTCGACGAGCAGCGCTACTTCGCGCCCGGCCAGGTGACCTCGCCCCTCGTCGAGGTCGCGGGGGTGCGGGTCGGCGTGTCGATCTGCGAGGACGCCTTCAACCCCACCGGCCCCATCGCCACCCAGGCCGACGGCGGGGCCGAGCTGGTCGTCAACGTCAACGCCTCGCCGTACTACGCCAACCGCCTGGCCGAGCGCGAGCGCATGCTCGCCACCCGGGCGTCCGACGCCTCGTGCACGCTCGTCTACGTCAACCAGGTCGGCGGCCAGGACGAGCTGGTCTTCGACGGCGCCTCGATGGTGTTCGACACCCACGGCGAGCTGGTCGCCCGCGCCCGCCAGTTCGACGAGCAGACGCTGGTGTGCGACATCGACGTCCAGCCGGTCTTCCGCAAGCGGTTGCTCGACCCCCGGGGGCGGCGCACCGACGCGCCCCTGCCGGTGGTGACGATCTCGTCGGCGCCGCGGGTGGCGGACCCCGCCGACGTCCGGCGGCCCGAGGTCGCCCCCACCCTGCCCCCGGTGCAGGAGGTCTACGAGGCCCTGGTCGTCGGCACCCGCGACTACGTCCGCAAGAACGGCTTCACCGACGCGGTGATCGGCCTGTCGGGCGGCATCGACTCGTCGCTGGTGGCGCTGATCGCCGTCGACGCCCTGGGCGCCGACCACGTCCACGGCGTGCTCATGCCGTCCCGCTACTCCACCGAGCACTCGCTGACCGACGCCGAGAAGCTCGCCACCGAGCTGGGCATCGACCACCGGGTCATCCCCATCGAGCCGGCCCACGCCGCGCTGCTCGACATGCTCGCCCCCAGCTTCGAGGGGCTCGAGCCCGACGTCACCGAGGAGAACCTGCAGTCGCGCATCCGCGGCGTCGTGCTCATGGCGCTGTCGAACAAGTTCCCGGGGTGGATCGTCCTCACGACCGGCAACAAGAGCGAGAGCGCCGTCGGCTACTCCACCCTCTACGGCGACACCGCCGGCGGCTTCGCGGTCATCAAGGACGTGCCCAAGACGCTGGTCTACGAGCTGTGCCGCGACCGCAACGCCCGGGCGGGCCGGCCGCTCGTGCCCGAGGACGTGCTCACCAAGCCGCCGTCGGCCGAGCTGCGCCCCGACCAGTTCGACCAGCAGTCGCTGCCGCCCTACGACGTGCTCGACCCGATCCTCGAGGCCTACGTCGAGGACGACCGCACCCGGGCCGAGCTGGTGGCCATGGGGTTCGACCCGGCCCTCGTCGAGCGGGTCACCCGGATGGTCGACACCGCGGAGTACAAGCGCCGGCAGACGCCGCCCGGTGTGCGGGTGACGCCGAAGGCGTTCGGCAAGGACCGCCGGGTGCCGATCACCAACCGCTACCGCGGCTGACCGCACCGCGGCGCGTGGGCCGCCGGCGCGGGCGACGATTGCCCCCGGCGGGGCGCGAGCGGCGATGCTGGGGGCGTGAGCGCCGACATGCCCCCACCGAGACCCGACGCCGGCCCGTCCCGCCCGGACGGCCCACCGGTGACGATCCAGGCCGTGCTGTTCGACCTCACCGGCGTCCTCACCACCTCGCCGTGGCCGGCGCTGGAGGCCTCGGCCGGGGGCGATCTCGAGCTGCTGACCGGCCCCTACCACGAGGACACCGACCACCCGTGGCACCGCCTGGAGCGGGGCGAGATCACGCTGGAGGAGTGGCTGCTCGCGGTCACCGCACTGGCGGAGGAGCAGGGGCGGACCCTCGACCTGTCGCCGATGCGCACCCTCCTCGACGACCTCGCGGTCCACGAGGACGTCGTGGCGCACGTCGCCGGGCTGCGGGCCGACGGCTACGTGACCGCGCTGGTCACCAACAACGTGCGGGAGGGGGCCTCGACCTGGCGGGCCAAGCTGCCGGTCGACGACCTGTTCGACGTCGTCGTCGACAGCTCCGCCGTGGGCATGCGCAAGCCCGACCCGGCGATCTTCACCCACACGCTCGACCTGCTGGGCGGGGTGGCGCCCGAGCGGGCGGTGTTCCTCGACGACGTCGAGAGCAACCTCGCGGGCGCCCGGCGGGCCGGCCTGCACACGATCCTGGTCGGCGACCCGCCCGCCGAGGCGCTCCGGGCGCTCGATACGCTGCTGGGCCGCCACGCCGGCTCCGGCGTGTGACGCCGGCGCACCGCCCGCCGCCCCGAGCCACCCGAGGACGCCCATGGCCGACGTCGCCGAGACCATCGAGGAGAGCGGTCGCCGCATCGGCAGCCACGCGTGGGTCGAGGCGCGGCTGTTCGAGATCGTGGGCCGGTGGTCGGGCACGGTGCCCGAGCCCCGGGCCCGTGCCCTGTTCGCGAGCCAGAGCCACCACCACGCCTGGCACGCCGAGCTCTGGCACGACCTCCTGCCGGCCCTGCCGCACGTGGCGACCGACGCGTTCGTCGCCCCCGCGGCCGGCGACGCGGCGCTGATCTCGGCGCTCGAGGAGCTCGACGCCGGGGGCGACGTCCCCGACGGGGCAGCGAGCGCCGGCGGCGGCACCGGAGGGCGCGACGGCGGGGCCGAGGGCCCCGGCGCGGCGGGGAACGCCGGTGGCGAGGACGACGGCCGGCTCGTCACGCTCGGCCGGCTCACGGTGCTGTACCGGCGGGTGCTGCCGGAGCTCGCCGCCCGCTACGCCGACCACTTGGCCCGCACGACGCCGGTGACCGACGGTCCGACCATCCGGGTGCTGCGCCTGGTCACCGCCGACATCGAGGCCGACACCGCCGAGGGCGAGGCGCTCATCGAGGCCCTGGGCGGCCCCCACCCCCCGGCCTGACACGCCGGCGCGCGCCGGTCGCCCCGGCGTCAGTTCGGGGAGGGCTCGCCGAGGCCGAGCTGGCGCAGCAGCGGCGCCCGCATGGGCGGTGGCGGGGTGTCGCGCCCGGTCGACCGCAGCACCCGCAGGACCGCTGCCAGCTCCGCCAGGCCGCCGAGGTCGGGGCGAGGGCGTGCCAGGTCGCCCGCCAGGAGGCGGTCGGCGTCGGTCCCGGTCAGCTCGGCGGAGGACATCTCACCCATCGCGAACGCCGGCGGGGCCGCATCGGATATGGGCACCGCGGCCGCGGCCACCGGCCCGGCGGCCCGCGTCACACGAGGGCGACCTGGTTCTCGAGGTGGCGGCGCAGCGACGCCAGCGCCCGGTGCTGCAGCGCCTTGACGGCGCCCTCCCGCTTGCCCAGCAGCCGGGCCACCTCCTCGACCGACAGGTCGGCCACCACCCGCAGCAGCACGACGTCGCGCTGGTCGGGCGAGAGCACGCCGAGCAGCTCGCGCACGCTGTCGTGGGACAGCAGGGCGAAGGCGTCCTCCTCGACGTCGCCCCAGTCGGCGGCGGTGGTGTCGTCGACGCCGACCTCGCCCTGCACCATCGGCTGGCGGCTGCTGCGACGCCGGTCGTCGACCATGCGGTGGTGGGCGATCGTGAACAGCCACGACCGGAAGCTGCGGTCGTCGCCCTCGAACCCGCCCAGCTTGCGGTGCACCTGGGCGAAGACGTCGTTGGTCAGGCCGTCGGGGTCGCTGGCCCGGTGCCAGCGGAGGTACGACGCGACCTGGCCGGCGAAGCGGCGGTAGAGGTGCTCGAAGGCGATCGGGCACCCGGCCCGGGCGTTGTCGACGAGTGCGGTGACCGGGAGGTCGCGACGGGAGCGGTTCGGTGGCGTGGTCGGTCGGCTCCGTCGGTCGCTGGACTGCACGTGAGTCCTTCCCCCCGGATCTCCCAGGCCGTGGGCGGTCGGTCGTCGTCGCTGCCGCCCCCGGCGGGTCACCTTAGCGAACCGCCACCGGCGCCGCCGGGGGCAGGCGGCGGACCGGTGATCGTCACCCGTCGTGGGCGTCGAGGTGGTCACTCTTGACCGCACCGGTATCCTTTGACGCGCCCAGGTTGCCCGGAGGTGACCTGCGGCATGAGTCGACCGTGTCGGCTTCGGGAGCTGCTTCCGTTCCCCGGGCGACGCGGGGCTCCGCACGGACCGAGTCAGACGCGAGAAGGACGTTACGTTGCCCAAGGAGCGCGTCGAGCGCGACGAGGAAGATCTCGTCCGGCTGTACCTCACCGACATCGGCCAGTACCCG
>Ga0079224_100015552_pt1 | contig 10656 bp, 7 predicted proteins | sample Stecom2015_FD_80414 | JGI IMG/M metagenome (GOLD analysis project Ga0079224, IMG submission 80414) | Agricultural soil microbial communities from Utah to study Nitrogen management - Steer compost 2015 | ecosystem: Environmental > Terrestrial > Soil > Agricultural land | place: USA: Utah...
TAGGAAAGGCCAATAAATCTTGGTGGATTGTTTTTACCATTGCCCTTGTCGCATTTTTGTGGGGATTAGGCTGTATTATTTATACAGTTTCAACCGGAATCGGTGTTTGGGGATTGAACAAAACCATTGGTTGGGCTTGGGATATCACAAACTTTGTATGGTGGGTAGGTATTGGGCACGCCGGAACGCTTATTTCTGCGGTACTATTGCTTTTCCGCCAGAAATGGAGAATGGCCGTTAACCGCTCAGCGGAGGCGATGACTATTTTTGCGGTAGTTCAAGCAGGACTTTTTCCTATTATCCACATGGGGCGTCCGTGGTTGGCATATTGGGTACTTCCAATTCCAAACCAATTTGGCTCACTTTGGGTAAACTTCAACTCCCCACTTCTTTGGGACGTGTTTGCGATTTCAACATACCTTTCAGTATCGCTCGTTTTTTGGTGGACGGGATTATTGCCTGACTTTGCGATGATTCGCGACAGGACTACAAGTCCATTCCAGAAAAAAATATATGGTATTCTTAGTTTTGGATGGAGCGGCCGTGTGAAAGATTGGCAACGTTTTGAAGAAGTATCTCTTGTTTTGGCAGGTTTGGCAACGCCTTTGGTGCTTTCGGTACACACCATTGTATCTTTTGACTTTGCTACCTCAGTAGTTCCGGGATGGCACAGTACCATTTTCCCTCCATATTTTGTGGCGGGAGCAATCTTCTCTGGATTTGCGATGGTGCAAACGCTACTTATTATTATGCGTAAAGTGTCAAATCTTGAAGCTTATATAACGGTACTTCACATAGAATATATGAACAAGGTAATCTTGTTGACCGGCGGTATTGTTACTGTTGCCTATCTCACTGAATATTTTATTGGGTGGTACTCCGGAGTGCCTTATGAAAACTATACATATCTTTCTTTTGGTGCTGCAACAGGCCCATATTGGTGGGCATTTTGGGCTTTGATTATTTGCAACCTTATAGTGCCCCTTTCTCTTTGGGTGAAAAAATTAAGAAGAAACATCATGTGGACTTTCTTCGTTGCCTTGATAATAAACATTGGAATGTGGTTTGAACGTTTTGATATTATTGTTGTGGATTTGAGCAAAGACCGATTAACTTCTTCCTGGACACTTTTCGAGCCCACATTTGTGGACATTGGAACGTTCATTGGAACCATTGGATTCTTCTTTGTACTTTTCCTTTTATATGCACGTACATTCCCCGTAATCGCGCAAGCTGAAGTAAAAACAATTTTGAAATCCTCTGGCGAATCCTTCAAAAGATTGCGAGCCCAACATGGCGATGACCATAGCCACGTGCAAACAGTAGAGCAATATCCGGCTGATGCAGGACCGGCCGCAAATGTAGAAGACAAACATTTTGAATCTGCTTTTGATGCTACCAATGATGATGTTGAAAACAATGAAGTTGATTTTGAGTCAAACAGAGGAAAAATAGACAATCTTCTTAGCGGTGTTGGTACCTTTGATCCAACAATCCAAACACAGGATGATCTGAAAAGAATTAATGGAGTTGGACCCGTTATGGAAATGAAACTTCACCAATTGGGAATTTTCACCTTTGAACAGGTTAGCAGAATGACCGATCGGGAATACGATTTATTGGACGAGATAATTAGTGATTTCCCAGGAAGGGCCAAACGCGATGATTGGGCTGGACAGGCACTAATGCTAAAAAACAACAACTAATTATGGCTTCAAAAAAGATACACGCTATTTATACAGATGACGACCTGTTGTTGCAGGCTGTTAAGCAGACCCGTGCCGCAAATTATCACATCTCTGAAGTTTTCACACCTTTTCCAGTACACGGTTTGGATCATGCCGTGGGAATAGCGCCAACACGTATTGCTATCACTTCTTTTCTTTATGGATTAGTAGGTTTAAGTGTAGCAGTGGCAATGATGGATTTTATGATGATTGAGGATTGGCCGCAAAACATAGGTGGTAAACCTAGTTTTACCTTCTATCAAAACATGCCAGCATTTATACCAATTATGTTTGAGCTTACCGTATTTTTTGCTGCTCACTTAATGGTGGTCACATTTTATATGAGAAGTAAGATTTGGCCCTTTAAAAAAGCTGAAAACCCTGATGTTCGCACAACAGATGACCATTTTTTAGTGGAAATTGATGTAGAAAATCACGATATTGAAAAGCTCACAAAATTTTTATATGATACGGGCGCATCGGAGATTAGTTTAATTGAAAACGAGCAAGACCATTAATATGAAGACACTTATAAACATAGGAATTGCCATTTTTGCCTCAGCAACCCTGGTTTCCTGTTTTAACGATAAAAAACCGAATTATCAGTATTTTCCGAATATGTATGAACCAGTAAGCTATGACGCTTATGGCGAACATGATGTGTTCCCGGACCAACAGGAAGCTATGACGCCACCTGAAAATACCCTGTCACGAGGATATACAATTTATAATTACGAAAATACAACTGAGGGATTGGAGCTGGCAAAAGCTGAACTGCAAAACCCTTACGAAATAACCGAAGAAAACATAGCGGTAGGCGCCCAATTATACACTATTTATTGTGCAGTATGTCACGGAGATACTGGCGACGGAAAAGGAATTTTGGCAACACGAGAAAAGTTCTTGGGAATTCCAAGCTATGCAGATGCCGGACGAAACATTGTGCCTGGCGGTGTATATCACGTACAAACCTATGGCCTAAACGCAATGGGATCTTATGCCTCACAGACCAATGAAAAGGAACGCTGGCAAATAGCGATGCATGTGATGGATCTAAAGGCAGCACTGAATGGACAACCAAGCTTTCTGGAAACCTCTCAAGCTGGAGCAGCAGCTGATAGTACCAAAGTTGCAATGGAGCCAGCAGAAGCTAATACTGCTTCAACAACGGAACCTAAATAAAGATTTTAAAAGAGAATAGCTAAAGATATGTACACGCTACCAAGAAATTTAAAACTTTTTTCTATTATTCTCATAGTTTTAGGACTTGCTGGAATAATCTTCGGGTTTTTAACCACCCCGAAAACCATCGACGATGTTAAAAAAATAATGGCCGAGCAAGAAGGCCATCACGGTGAAGGGCATGCCGTTGCCCCGGAGAGCGAAGCGCAAACTGCAAATTTTGTAGATGAAGCACGTGGGCAAGAAGGCTATTCTAAAGCTGCAATGGAACATGCCACAGATTTAAAGGCAGAAGGCCATGGAGCAGCATCCCATGAAGAGCATGTGTTGCACCAGTTGCAAACCAGACCTTGGTCCGCAACCTTTGTTGCGGCATTTTTCTTTATGATGATCGCTTTGGGCGCCTTGGTTTTTTACGCCATTCAATATGCTTCATCCGCAGGATGGTCCCCAGTTCTCTATAGAATTATGGAAGGTATTACTGCTTATCTGTTGCCCGGCTCTATAATTGTATTTTTAATAGTTGTTTTCGCTGGAACACATTTTTATCCTTGGCAAAACCACGATTTGGTAGCTGGCGATAAAATACTTCAGGGAAAGGCAGGATATTTGAATTTCCCATTCTTCGTAATTCGTGCCGTTATTTATCTTTTAGGATGGAACCTATACCGTTATTACTCAAGAAAAAACTCATTGGCACAGGCCGAATCAAATAATTACGCACCTTATAGAAAAAACTTTAAGGCATCAGTTTTATTCCTTGTGTTTTTCCTAGTTACGGAAGCATCTATGTCCTGGGATTGGTTTATGTCCATGACCCCGCACTGGTACAGCACCCTTTTTGCTTGGTACATTTTTGCGAGTATGTTTGTTTCTGCAATTACTGTGATTGCCTTAGTTACAATTCATTTAAAAAACATGGGGCTTATACCTTTTGTAAGCGATAAGCACCTTCACGATTTGGCAAAATATATGTTTGCATTCAGCATTTTCTGGACCTATCTATGGTTCGGGCAGTTTATGTTGATTTGGTACGCAAACATCCCTGAAGAAGTAACATACTTCATCATTAGAATACAGGAATACAAACTATTGTTTTTCGGAATGCTTATCCTTAATTTTGTGATGCCTATTTTGGTGTTGATGAATAGCGACTATAAGAGAATTCCTTGGTTTGTGGTAATGGCAGCAGTATTTATCTTGGTGGGCCATTATATAGACATTTTCCTATTGGTAATGCCTTCAACAGTTGGTCACAACTGGAGTTTTGGAATTCCCGAAATAGCAGCATTTTTGTTCTTTTTGGGTCTGTTTATTTTTATTGTGGGAATGGCACTTGGAAAAGTTTCCTTAAGACCCAAAAATGATCCATATATTAAAGAAAGTGAAAACTACCATTTTTAATAATTTAGTTTAAAGAATATATTATAAGATGACCGCATTTTTAGTTATACTAGTAATCATCCTTTTTGGAATCTCTGTTTGGCAAATGAACAGGATATTCCAACTTGCAAAGGCAAAGCCATTAACCCATCCAGACATAGCATCAAAAAAGGACAATAACACACAAGGTTATTTGATGATGGGCTTTCTTGCTTTTATGTATATTTTGACTATTGTCACTTTCTGGCTTTGGGGAGATGTCCTGCTGCCTGAATCAGGTTCTGAGCATGGCGCTGAAATAGACAATCTAATGTTGATTTCGATGATCGTTATTTTCTTCGTCGGAATTCTTACCCAATGGTTGCTGCACTATTTCGCCTTTATTTATAGAGGAAACATTGAAAGAAGAGCAACCTTCTATGCAGATAACGATAAATTGGAATTTATCTGGACCATTATTCCAGTAATTGTTCTTGCAGGCCTCATAATTTATGGCCTGTTTACTTGGACAGATATTATGAATGTAGATAAAGACGACGATCCGTTGATTGTTGAACTTTATGCACAGCAGTTTAACTGGAAGGCACGTTACGGCGGAAACGATAATACTTTGGGCGAAGCAAACGTGCGTTTAATTGAAGGTGTTAACCAATTAGGGGTTGACCCCGCAGACCCGAACGGGCAGGATGACAAAGTAGTTACAGAATTACACCTTCCCGTTGGTAGAAAAGTTTTGTTCAAAATGCGCTCACAGGATGTACTTCACTCCGCATATATGCCACATTTCAGGGCACAGATGAACACCGTTCCCGGTATGATAACACAGTTTGCATTTACGCCAACCATTACTACCGAAGAGATGAGACAAAATGATAAAATAGTTGAAAAGGTAGCGAATATAAACGCCATTAGAACTGAGAAAAGTTTAGCCCTTTCGGCAGCAGGTGAAGAAGCATTGGAGGCCTATGAGTTTGATTACATCCTTCTCTGCAATAAAATTTGCGGAATTAGCCACTACAATATGCAAATGAAAATTATTGTAGAATCTGAAGAAGATTACAAAGCTTGGTTGGCAACACAGCCAACCATAACAGAACAACTTAGCAAATAAATAAATAAAATTTAGCTTAAAAAGATATGTCAGCACACGCACAGGTCCACGCAGTAGAAGATCACCACGACGACGATCACGGGCATCATCATAAAGAAACATTTATAACTAAATATATCTTTAGCCAAGATCACAAAATGATCTCAAAGCAATACCTTATTACGGGTTTGTTTATGGGTGTTATTGGTATTTTGATGTCTTTATTGTTCAGATTGCAATTGGCTTGGCCAGATCATAAATTCACTATTTTTGAAATTTTCCTTGGAAAATGGGCACCAGATGGCGTTATGGATCCAAGTATTTATCTTGCACTTGTTACGATTCACGGTACTATAATGGTATTCTTCGTATTGACCGCAGGACTGAGCGGAACTTTCAGCAACCTCTTGATTCCCCTTCAAATTGGCGCCCGAGATATGGCTTCCGGTTTCTTGAATATGGTTTCCTATTGGCTGTTCTTCCTCTCTAGTGTTGTAATGCTATTTTCATTATTTGTTGAAGCTGGACCGGCTTCGGCAGGATGGACCATTTACCCGCCGTTGAGCGCTTTGCCACAAGCAATACCAGGTTCCGGAGCAGGGATGACACTTTGGTTAACTTCTATTGCAATCTTTATTGCTTCCTCATTATTAGGTTCCCTAAACTATATAGTTACGGTAATAAATATGCGTACAAAAGGAATGTCCATGACGCGTCTTCCTTTAACAATTTGGGCATTTTTCGTAACTGCAATTATTGGGGTTGTTTCCTTCCCCGTTTTGTTTTCAGCAGCTTTGATGTTGATAATGGACAGAAGTTTCGGAACCTCTTTCTTCCTTTCAGATATTTATATAGCAGGAGAAGTATTGCACCACCAAGGCGGTTCGCCCGTATTGTTTGAGCATTTGTTTTGGTTCCTTGGCCACCCGGAAGTTTATATTGTAATTCTTCCTGCAATGGGTATTGTTTCTGAAATAATGGCGACAAACTCCCGAAAACCGATTTTCGGTTATCGAGCGATGATCGCTTCCATTCTTGCTATTGCATTCCTTTCTACAATTGTTTGGGGCCACCATATGTTTATTTCAGGAATGAATCCATTCTTGGGATCTGTATTTACCTTCACAACCTTATTGATTGCAATTCCTTCCGCAGTAAAAGCTTTTAACTGGATAACCACACTTTGGAAAGGAAATCTGCAAATGAACACGGCCATGTTATTTTCCATAGCTTTCGTTTCTACTTTTATAACGGGTGGTCTAACAGGTATTATTCTTGGCGACAGTGCTTTGGATATTAACGTTCACGATACCTATTTCGTTGTTGCCCACTTCCACTTGGTAATGGGTATTTCTGCGCTTTATGGCTTGCTTGCCGGTGTTTATCATTGGTTCCCAAAAATGTTTGAAGGTAGAATGATGAGCAAGAAGCTGGGATATATCCATTTTTGGGTAACAGCCATCGGCGCTTACGGAATTTTCTTCCCAATGCACTTTGTGGGTATGGCAGGTTTGCCACGTAGATATTATACCAATACCGCCTTTCCATATTTTGATGATTTGGCAAACATAAATGTTGTAATGACAATCTTTGCAATTTTTACTATTGCCGTTCAGGTTGTGTTTTTATATAATTTTATCTATTCCATTTTCTATGGAAAAAGAGGTCCGCAAAATCCATGGAAATCCACAACTTTGGAATGGACTGCCGAGATGAAACACATTCACGGAAACTGGGATGGCCCAATTCCACATGTGTACCGTTGGTCTTATGATTATAGTAAACTCAACAAAGATGAAACGGATTATGTAATCCCAGGGCAGGATTATATTCCGCAAAACGTCCCGCTTCAAGATAATGAAGACGAGATGGACCACTAATTAAGTATAAAATCAGAAAAATGAAAACCTTCCAACTTTGGAAGGTTTTTTTTTACAAAAAAATTCGTAGTAACACGTAGTAAAATTTTTAGCGCATTGCAGTATCTTTACACTATTGAGTTAATAATAAGTAGGAAGTGAGGAATCTGCTCTTTATTCTGAAAGCCATACTGAAAAGTATGGTTTTCTTTTTTAAAGTAGCTTCAAAAGGATTGCTATATTTGTGTTATGAACGAACACCTCGATCCCACCGGCGAAAACCTCTCACCACAGGAACTGGATATTGAAAAAAAACTCCGACCCCTCAGTTTTGAGGATTTCACGGGGCAGGATCAGGCTTTGGAAAATTTGCAGATATTTGTGCAGGCTGCAAATTTGCGTAGCGAAGCATTGGACCATACGTTATTTCACGGCCCTCCGGGGTTGGGAAAAACCACCCTTGCATATATTCTTGCGAATGAACTGAACGTAAACATTCGCGTAACCTCAGGGCCCGTTTTGGACAAACCCGGCGATCTTGCCGGATTACTCACCAATCTGGAAGAACGCGATGTGCTTTTTATTGATGAAATCCATCGGCTAAGTCCCATTGTGGAAGAATACCTCTATTCCGCAATGGAAGATTACAAGATTGATATTATGATTGAATCCGGTCCTAACGCGCGTTCCGTTCAAATCAATTTAAATCCTTTTACACTTATTGGTGCTACCACACGTTCCGGTTTATTGACCGCACCCATGCGTGCCCGTTTCGGGATTTCCTCAAGATTGCAATATTATACCACAGAATTGCTCACCACAATTGTACAGCGAAGTGCTGGAATACTGAATGTGCCAATTTCAATGGAAGCGGCCATTGAAATTGCAGGAAGAAGCAGAGGAACACCAAGAATTGCAAACGCCCTTTTACGCAGAATCCGTGATTTCGCACAAATAAAAGGAAACGGTAAAATAGACATTCAAATTGCGAAATACGGTTTGGAAGCTTTACACGTTGATGCCCACGGTTTGGACGAAATGGATAACAGAATTCTTAAAACAATCATCGAAAAATTTAAAGGCGGCCCCGTAGGTATTACAACAATCGCAACAGCGGTTTCCGAAAGCCCCGAAACCATTGAGGAAGTTTACGAACCGTTTTTGATACAACAAGGTTTCATTATGCGAACGCCCCGCGGACGTGAAGTTACCGAAGCTGCTTACAAGCATCTGGGGATATTTAAAGGTCCCACGCAGGGCGGATTGTTTTAAAATGAAATGTCCCGAACAGCCTGTCCTGACCGCAGTGGAAGGGCAGTCGAGGGCATAATTTGCAATTAACTTGCGGTCTTGGCTGCGCTCGACCCGACATCTAATATGTCAAATAAAAAAATTCCATCAGTTTCTGCCTTCAGGTTTTTGATTCATTCCACGCAGATTCTCAAAAATCCATTGCCGTTTCACCATAAAAATTTTGAAACAAAAGGCGATACATTTCGGTTGAAGTTGGGTTTTGGCAATTCGGTTATTTTTTCGCGCGATGCCGGGTTTGCACAATATGCACTTCAGAAAAACCACAGGAATTATACAAAATCACCCATCCAAACGCGAGATCTCGTTAAATATGTGGGTCGCGGACTTTTAACTTCCGAAGGGGAACTTTGGCAAAAACAGCGCAAACTCATTCAGCCAGCGTTCCATAAAAAGCAATTGGTCAATTTGCTGGAAACCATTCAAAATGCAATCAATATTGAACTTCAAAAAATTGAAACCAATAAGCCAATAGACATTTTTCCCGTCTTTAACGATCTTGCCTTTCAAACGGTGGTAAAATCACTTTTCAGCAGCGCGGTGGACCAAAAGGAAATAAGCAAACTCCAGCAAATTACAGAATCTGCCCAGCAAATGTTGGTGAAGGAATTGCGCCAACCCTATCTGGGATGGTGGTTCAAATTGAGCGGAAAAATTGAAAAACATATTTCCGAAACCGATGAAGCCCGCGCAATTTTGAAAAAACTCGTCAATGAAAGACGAAATTCTGGTAAGCGGGAAGACGATTTGTTGGACATGCTTTTAGAAGCCAGATATGAAGATGGTAGCGCAATGGAGGAAGGCCAGTTGATTGACGAAATTTTGATTCTTTTTACAGCCGGCCACGAAACCACTTCAAACGCGCTAACTTTTACTTGCGAACTGCTAGCACGAAATCCGCAAATTCAAGAAAAACTTTTTTCCGAAGTAAACGAAGCAAAAGCAAATTCTGAAAGCTTGATGGATTTTATAAAGAATTGTCCCTTCACCAAAAATGTGATTGAAGAATCGCTTCGTCTTTATCCGCCGGCCTATTTTATTGATCGCGTAAACATTGAGGAAGATGAATTTAATGGCATGAAAATCCCTAAAAATTCAAGTCTGCTCTTTTCGTTGTTGGAAATTCACACGAATTCCAAATATTGGGACGATCCCAAAAGTTTTAAACCGGAACGTTTTTCCGACGCAAATGCAAATCAATTTTCCGCCTATTATTATCCATTTGGCGCGGGCCCGCGAATGTGCATCGGCAATAATTTTGCGATGTATGAAATGGTTTTGGCTATTGCGGAAATTATGTTGAAATTTAAAATTTCTGAAAAGAAAACGCCTATTGAAATAAAACCGCTGATAACAATGAAGCCGAAAAATGCTATTTTAGAGTTTGTGGAGCGTGCCATTCAAAAATAAAACTTGATTCAAAATCCTTCAAAATATTCGCAATTAATAAAAACTGAAGCCAAACGTTTGGGTTTCATTTCCTGCGGAATTAGCAAAGCCGAATTTTTGCACGAAGAAGCGCCCCGACTTGAAAATTGGCTGAAAAAAAATATGAATGGCGAAATGGCTTATATGGAAAACCATTTCGATAAAAGGTTGGATCCCACAAGACTGGTTCCCGATTCCAAAAGCGTTATTTCGTTATTGCTGAATTATTTTCCGTCGGAAACACAAGCTTCGGAAACGTATAAAATTTCAAAATACGCTTACGGCACCGACTATCATTTCGTAATAAAAGATAAGTTGAAACAGTTGACGGAATTTATTTCCGAAGAAATTGGAGATGTTCACGGTCGTGCTTTTGTAGATTCCGCGCCGGTTTTGGACAAGGCTTGGGCCGCAAAAAGCGGATTGGGCTGGATTGGCAAACACAGCAATCTGCTCACCAAACAGTTGGGTTCCTTCTATTTTATTGCTGAATTGATTGTTGATTTGGATTTGGAATATGATAATCCGGTGACGGACCACTGCGGCAGTTGCACAGCCTGTATAGATGCTTGCCCAACACAAGCAATTGTTGCTGATAAAGTGGTGGATGGAAGTAAATGCATTTCGTATTTTACCATTGAACTTAAAAATGAAATCCCAATTTCACAAAAAGGAA
>Ga0079224_100015554_pt1 | contig 10656 bp, 20 predicted proteins | sample Stecom2015_FD_80414 | JGI IMG/M metagenome (GOLD analysis project Ga0079224, IMG submission 80414) | Agricultural soil microbial communities from Utah to study Nitrogen management - Steer compost 2015 | ecosystem: Environmental > Terrestrial > Soil > Agricultural land | place: USA: Utah...
CCGCCCAGCTGGCAGCCAAGCGGGCCGGAACCGCATCGACCAAGACGCGGGCAGAGGTGCGGGGCGGAGGCGCCAAGCCATGGCGCCAGAAGGGTCTCGGCCGCGCCCGTCACGGCTCGATTCGATCCCCGATCTGGGTCGGCGGTGGCGTTGCCCACGGACCCAAGCCACGTGACTACAGCCAGCGGACACCCAAGAAGATGAAGCGCCTCGCCCTGCGTAGCGCCCTCTCTGCCCGGGCATCTGAGGACGCCGTCGTGGTGGTGGACTCGCTCGATTGGTCCGAGCCCAAGACCCGCCAGGCCAAGGCTTTGCTCGAGGCGGTGGGCGCCAACACCAAGACCCTGGTGGTCCTGAACCGCGCCGACACCGTGGCATCCAAGTCTTTCCGCAATCTCGCCAACGTGCACCTGGTCGAGCCCGGCCACGTCACGGCCTACGACGTCCTCGCCTCCGACCGGGTGGTGTTCACCAGCCACACCGTCGGGTCGGTGGGTACCTCCCACGGCAGCTACGCCGTCAGCGAGGACGATTTCGTTCGGGAGAAGGGTGCGGGAGCCGCCGACGAAGAGGGAGGTGAGGGCTGATGAAGGACCCTCGTGACGTGATCCTCGCCCCGGTCGTATCGGAGAAGTCCTACGACCTGATCGAGAAGAACAACACCTACACCTTCGAGGTGGCCACACGCGCCCACAAGGACGAGATACGAGATGCGATTCAGAGCATCTTCGACGTCCACGTCCTGTCGGTGAACACCATGAATCGCAAGGGCAAGTTGAAGCGGACGGGAAACGTGATGGGCCGCCGCAAGAACACCAAGCGGGCGCTGGTCAAGCTCGCCCCTAACGACACGATCGACCTGTTCGGAGTTTGAGATGGCAGTAAAGAAGCGCAAGCCGACCTCTCCCGGGCGCCGGTTCCAAACCGTCTCCGACTTTGCGGAGATCACGGCCACCGAGCCCGAGAAGTCGCTGATCGACAAGAAGGGCTCGACCGGTGGCCGCAACGCCAACGGTCGGGTGACCTCGCGCCACCGGGGCGGCGGCCACAAGCAGCGGTATCGCATCGTCGACTTCCGCCGGGACAAGGATGGTGTGCCGGCCAAGGTGGCGACCATCGAGTACGACCCCAATCGCAACGCCCGGATCGCCCTCCTCAATTACGTCGACGGAGAGAAGCGTTACATCCTCGCCCCCGTCGGGGTGAAGCCGGGAGACATGCTCGAGTCCGGCCCGGGTGCCGACATTCGACCCGGCAACGCCCTGCCGTTGCGCAACATCCCCGGCGGCACGGTCGTCCACGCCATCGAGATGCGTCCCGGCGGCGGGGCCAAGCTGGCCCGATCGGCCGGTGCCTCCGTGCAGTTGATGTCCAAGGAGAACGAGATGGCACTCCTGCGCCTCCCCTCGGGGGAGATGCGGATGGTGTCGCTCGACTGCCGGGCCACCGTTGGCCAGGTGGGCAACACCGAAGCCGAGCTGATCAAGCTGGGTAAGGCCGGCCGCAACCGCTGGAAGGGCGTTCGCCCCCAGACCCGGGGTGTGGCCATGAACCCGGTCGATCACCCCCTGGGTGGCGGTGAAGGCAAGTCCTCGGGAGGCCGCAACCCGGTCAGCCCCTGGGGCAAGCCGGAAGCGCGGACGCGTAAGAAGAAGAATCAATCCAACAAGTACATCGTGCGGCGCCGGACGAAGAAGGGTCGGAGGTGATCTGATATGGCACGTAGTCTCAAGAAGGGGCCCTTCGTCGACGCCCATCTCGCGGACAAGATCGAAGCCCTAAACGAAAACAACGAGAAGCGAGTGGTGCGGACATGGAGCCGTCGCTCGACGGTGATCCCCGAGATGATCGGCCACACCATCGCTGTTCACGACGGCCGCAAGCACGTACCGGTGTACATCACCGAGGCAATGGTCGGTCACAAGCTGGGCGAGTTCGCGCCCACCCGGACGTTCCGTGGCCATGCCGGCCGCCGGTAGCAGGCGGCGAGGCGGGTATGAAGGTTCGCGCCCTCGCCCGCTACATCCGCCAGTCGCCCTACAAGGTGCGCCGGGTGCTGGATCTGATCCGGGGTCTGCCGGTGGAAGAAGCCGAGCAGGTGCTCGCCTTCACCCCACGGGCCGCCTCGGAGCCGATCCGCAAGGTCCTGCGCTCGGCGGTGGCCAATGCCGAGCACAACCACGCTCTGGATGCCGATGAGCTCCTGGTCGCCGAGGCCTACGCCGACGAAGGCCCCACGCTGCGCCGGTTCCGGCCCCGTGCCCGTGGCCGGGCCACCCGGATCCGCAAGCGCACCTGTCACATCACGGTAGTGGTGGCCGAACACGCCGACCTCGACGTCTCCCGAAAGGTGAACTGACATGGGTCAGAAGACACATCCCTACGCCTTCCGACTCGGTATCGTCACCGATTGGAAGTCGAAGTGGTACTCCGACCACAACTACGTCGCCCTCGTCAACGAGGACTGGCAGATCCGCGACTATCTCTCCGGCGAGCTGCTGCGCGGTGCCGTTTCCCGCATCGACATCGAGCGCACTCGAGACCGTCTGATCGTTGACATCCACACCGCCCGTCCCGGGGTCGTGATCGGTCGCCGTGGCTCGGAGGCCGAGCGCCTCCGGTCCGGCCTCGAGGACCTGACCGGACGGCCGGTCAAACTCAACATCAACGAGGTGAAGGATCCCGACCTCGACGCCGCCCTTCTTGCCCGCGGCATCGCCGACCAGCTCGAGAACCGGATCGCATTCCGGCGGGCCATGAAGCGTGCCATCACCGCTGCCATGAAGGCGGGAGCCGAGGGTGTTCGAGTCGAGGCCAAGGGCCGCCTCGGTGGCTCCGAGATGGGTCGACGCGAGTGGTACCGCGAGGGTCGCGTGCCGCTCCACACCCTGCGGGCCGATATCGACTTCGGAACCGCCACCGCTCACACCACCGTCGGCACCATCGGTGTCAAGGTCTGGGTCTACAAGGGCGAGGTGCTCGAGTCAGCAGCTTCGACCGACCGGATCGCCGCCGAGGCCGACCTGGCCACCGGCGGGCCAGCCCGTCGCCGCCGTCAGAGTGTCAAGTCCCGGGCCGAGGTCGCCGCCGAGGGTGGCGAGCGCAAGCCCCGCCTCATCGAGGCCGGGGGCGGCAAGCGCCTGATCGAGGCCGGAGGCGGCAAGCGCGAAGGCGGCCGCCGGGTGGTCGAGGCCGGAGGTGGGCGCCGTCCCACCGCCGCCGAGGCCAAGGTCGAGTACGAGACCGCCCGTGAGGAAGTCACCGTCGAGCCCGAAGAGGTCACCGTCGACGTCATCGCCGAGGACGACGCCTCGCCCGAGGCCAGCCCCGAGACAATCGAGGCCGTGACCGCCGGGGAAGCTCCCGAAGCTGTCGCCGAGATCACCGAGGAAGTGGCCACCGAGCCCACCGACGTGGACAACATCACGCCGGACGAGGTCGAAGACCTGATCGACGAGGCTCAGGCTGCCGCACCCGAGGGCGATCCCGAGATCGAGCCCGAGCCCTCCTCGCTGCCCGCCCAGGAGGCGGTCGACGAGGCCCGCGACGAGGCGGCCGCCGCCGAAGCCGAGGCTGCTCCGGCCGAGGGTCCTTACGGAGCCGGTTCGGCGCCTGCCGACGACGACGGGTCAGGCCCCGAGGGTTGGGTAGTGAAGGGCAACGCCAACTCGATGCTCTATCACACCCCCGAGTCCCCCTACTACGGCCGCACCAAGGCCGAGGTGTGGTTCCAGGACGAGGAGACGGCGGCGGCCGCCGGCTTCGAGCGCTGGGACCACAAAAAGACCGAAGAGGGCGGCGAGTGATGCCGTTTTTGACCCCTTACTCAGAACCCACCACCCACCACTGCCGAGCCAGGAAGGGTCTGGCCACGGGTTTGCCCGGGCCTTCGGCCCGCCCCCTACCCCACTTCGTGGGGGCCCCTTCCCCCTTCGCTGCGCTCAGGGGGACAAAGACATGTTGATGCCTAAGAGAACCAAGCACCGCAAGGTCCACCGGGGACGCCGTTCCGGCGTCGCCAAGGGAGGGACCAAGGTCAACTTCGGCGAGTACGGCCTCCAGGCCCTCGAGTCCGGATGGATCACGGCACGCCAGATCGAGTCGGCCCGTGTTGCCATCACCCGCGCCGTCAAGCGTGGCGGCAAGGTGTGGATCACGATCTTCCCCGACAAGCCGGTGACCCAAAAGCCTGCCGAGACCCGGATGGGCTCGGGCAAGGGCAACCCCGAATTCTGGGTATCGGTTGTGAAGCCGGGCCGGGTCATGTTTGAGCTGGCCGGCGTCGACGAGGAGCTCGCCCGCGAGGCCATGCGCCGCGCCAGCCACAAGCTACCCATCAAGACCCGTTTCGTGACGAGGGAGGACGCATGAACGCGGCCGATCTGCGCGAGATGAACCTCGAGGAACTGACCGAGGCCCTGGCCGACGCCAAAGAGGAGTTGTTCAACCTCCGGTTCCAGCTGGCCACCAACCAGCTCGACAACACCGCACGTTTCAAAGAGGTGAAGAAGGACATCGCCCGCATCCGCACCGTGATGCGCGAGCGTGAAAGCACAGAGGAGATTGCCCGATGACAGACCGAGCTCGACGCAAGGTCCGTACGGGCGTGGTCGTATCCGACGCTCGCGACAAGACCGTCAAGGTGGAGGTGCCGACTTCGTTCAAGCACCCCCGTTACGACAAGATCGTGCGGCGATCGTCCGTCTTCCACGCCCACGACGAGGCCAACGACGCCAACGTCGGTGACACCGTCCGGATCATGGAGACCCGACCCATCAGCAAGCAGAAGCGCTGGCGGGTGGTGGAGATCGTGGAGCGTGCCCGATGATCCAACAGGAGTCCAGGCTCAAGGTCGCCGATAACACCGGCGCCCGCGAGGTGCTGTGCATCCGCGTCTTGGGTGGATCCGGTCGTCGGTATGCCGGTATCGGCGATGTCTTCGTCGGCACCGTCAAGGAGGCCAACCCCGGTGGGTCGGTCAAGAAAGGCGATGTCGTCAAGGCCGTCGTGGTCCGCACGAAGAAGGAAAAGCGCCGTCCCGATGGCACCTACATCCGCTTCGACGAGAACGCCTGCGTGATCATCGACGCCAACTCCCAGCCCCGGGGCACCCGCATCTTCGGCCCGGTGGCCCGGGAACTGCGTGATCGCAAGTTCATGAGAATCGTTTCGCTCGCCCCGGAGGTGCTCTGATGAGCCGCAAGAATGAAACCACCAGGGTCAAGACTCGCATCCATGAAGGCGACCGGGTGATGGTCATCTCCGGCAAGGACCGGGGCAAGGAGTCCCGGGTCACCCGGGTGCTGCCCAAGAAGGGCAAGGTGATCGTGGAGGGCGTCAACACCGCCAAGCGCCACGAGAAGCCGCGCGGGCAGACCATGCAGGGCGGAATCATCGATCGCGACATGCCCATCGACCTGTCGAATGTGATGGTCGTCTGCGACGACTGTGGACCGACTCGCATCGGTGTTCGCATCGACGACAAAGGACGCAAGCACCGAGTGTGCCGAAAGTGTGGAGGTGACCTGTGAGCACTCCCCGTCTCAAGGAGAAGTACAAACAGGAGATCGCCCAGAAGCTGTTTGACGATCTCGGTCTGGAAAACCGGATGCAGGTGCCACGGCTCGAGAAGATCGTGGTCAACATGGGACTCGGAGCCGCCAACCAGGATCGCAAGGTCATCGAGCAGGCGACCGACGAGCTCTCCCTCATCACGGGCCAGAAGCCGCGGGTCAACACGGCTCGTAAGTCGATCGCCGGTTTCAAGCTCCGGGAAGGCACTGCCATCGGTACCTCGGTCACCCTGCGCGGCGACCGGATGTGGGAGTTCTTCGACCGGCTGCTGTCGGTGGCCATCCCCCGCGTTCGTGACTTCCGGGGCCTCAACCCGCGGTCGTTCGACGGCCGTGGCAACTACACATTCGGAGTCACCGAGCAGCTCATCTTCCCCGAGATCAACTTCGATGATGTCGCCGCCACCCGGGGGATGGACATCACGATCTGTACGACCGCCGACAACAACGAACATGCCCGGGCGCTTCTCGACGCCTTCGGCTTCCCGTTCCGCAAGACCGCAGGGGTCTGAAACACATGGCTAAGAAATCACTGATCGTCAAAGCAAATCGCAAGCCCAAGTTCAAGGTGCGGGGATACAACCGCTGCAAGCGCTGCGGGCGTTCCCGCGCCTACCTGCGGGACTTCGGAATGTGCCGTCTCTGCGTTCGCGAGCTCGCCTCGCGGGGCGAGCTGCCCGGTGTCAGAAAGGCGTCGTGGTAATCATGATGACCGATCCCATCGCCGACATGCTCACCCGCATCCGCAACGCCGTGGCCGTTGGTCACGACGACGTGACGATGCCCTCGTCGAAGCTCAAGGAGGCGGTCGCCCGCATCCTCACCGAGGAAGGCTTCATCGACCGTTACGACGTGTCCGAGGCCGGGCCGGGCAAGGCCCTCACGATCCAGCTTCGCTACGTCGACCGTCACAAGCCCGTCATCCAGGGCCTGCGCCGGGTGTCCAAGCCCGGCCACCGGGTCTATCGCGGGGCCACCGACATCCCCCGGGTCCAGGGTGGCCTGGGCGTGGTGGTCGTATCCACCTCCCAGGGACTCCTGCCTGATCGCGAAGCGCGCCGGCGCCGGCTCGGGGGCGAAATCGTGTGTGAGGTTTGGTGAAATGAGTCGTGTAGGAAAGAACCCGATCGAGGTGCCCTCGGGCGTCGACATCAACGTCGACGGCTCCGATGTCACCGTCAAGGGGCCTAAGGGAGAACTGAAGCGCCGCTTCCACGAGCGCGTCTCCATCGCCGTCGACGACGGGGTGGCGACAGTGGATCGCAACGACGAGAGTCGCCAGTCCCGGGCGCTGCACGGGCTGTCACGTGCCCTGCTGGCCAACATGGTCACCGGTGTCTCCGAAGGCTTCCGGCGCGACCTGGAGATCCAGGGCGTCGGCTATCGGGCCCAGTTGAAGGGAAAGGATCTCGAGCTTCAGGTCGGGTTCAGCCATTCGGTGACGATCCAGGCTCCGGCGGGGGTCACCTTCGAGGTGCCCGAACCGACCAAGGTCTCGGTGTCCGGCATCGACAAGGAGCTGGTCGGCCAGGTGGCTGCCAACGTGCGCAAGGTCCGTCCCCCCGAGCCGTACAAGGGCAAGGGCATTCGCTACGCCGGAGAGCACGTCCGCCGCAAGGCGGGGAAGGCAGGTAAGTGATGAGGACCTCGAGAGCCGCCGCCCGGCAACGGCGCCGGTACCGTGTCCGCCGCAAGGTCAGCGGGACGACCGCTCGCCCCCGTCTCACCGTTTTCCGCAGCAACCGCTACATCTACGCCCAGGTCATCGACGACCTCGAGGGTCGTACACTGGCGGCGGCTTCGTCGCAGGAGGAGGGCCTCCGGGGCTCACCGCTCAACGTCGACACCGCCGCCAAGGTGGGTTCGCTCCTCGGGGAGCGGGCCAAGGAGGCCGGGATTTCCTCGGTGATCTTCGACCGGGCGGGTTACAAGTTCCATGGCCGAGTCAAGGCACTCGCCGACGCCGCTCGCGAAGCCGGATTGGAGTTCTGATGGCCGAACAGAGTCAGTACGACGAGAGAGTTGTCCAGATCAATCGAGTAGCCAAAGTGGTCAAGGGTGGCCGCCGCTTCTCCTTCACCGCCCTGTGCGTCGTCGGCGACGGCAACGGGCGGGTCGGGGTCGGGTATGGCAAGGCCAAAGAGGTGCCTGCCGCCATCCAGAAGGGGATGGAGATCGCCCGTAGGTCGATGTTCACCGTCCCGATGGCCGGCTCCACCGTCATCCACGACGTGGTCGGCGTGCACGGGGCGTCCCGGGTGATGATCCGCCCGGCCGCTCCCGGTACCGGTGTGATCGCCGGCGGGGCCTGCCGCCAGATCCTGGAAGCGGCCGGGATTCGCGACGCCCTCGCCAAGTCCCTGGGATCCCCCACCCACCTCAACGTGGCCCAGGCCACCCTTGACGCTCTCAAGCAGCAGCGGCGGCCCGACGAGGTAGCGCGTATCCGCGGCAAGCAGGCCGACGACATCGTTCCGCCCGGGCTGCTGGCCGCCTACCGCTCGACCGAGTCCGTCCGGGCTGCCGGGGAGTGATCGACATGGCCGAGAAGACAGTCAAGGTGACGCTGCGCCGTTCGGCGATCGGCCAGAAGCCCAAGACGCGGGCCACCGTCGAGGCGCTGGGTCTGAAGCGGATTCGCCAGTCGGTCGAGCACACCGATTCGCCCACCCTCCGGGGGATGCTCCACAAGGTGCGTCACCTCGTCGACGTGGAAGAGAAGTAGGAGCCGTTATGGCCGACGAACAGAAAGAACAACTCAAGCTGCACCACCTGCAGCCGGCACCCGGCTCCAAGAAGCCGAAGGTGCGGGTCGGGCGGGGCGAGGGCGGTCGGCGGGGTAAGACCGCCGGACGCGGCACCAAGGGTCTCAAGGCCCGCAACTCCTTGCGTCCCGGTTTCGAGGGGGGCCAGACCCCGCTGGCGATGCGACTGCCCAAGCTGCCCGGGTTCAAGAACCCCAACAAGGAATACTTCGCCATCGTCAACCTGGTCACCTTGAACCAGTTCGACGCCGGCACCGAGGTCACTCCTGAGCTGCTTCGGTCCCACGGCCTGATCCGCCATCGCGGCCGGGTCAAGGTCCTGGCCGAGGGCGAACTCGATCGTGCCCTCACGGTCTCCGCCCACGCCTTCTCTGCCAGTGCGCGGGAAAAGATCGAAGCGGCCGGAGGCACGGCCCAGGTGATCGAAGAGTCCGGTACTAAGTGATAGGTGGTAGGTATTAGGTTCCTACCACCTACCACCTACCACCTAGAACCCGATCGACCAGGGATGGGTTAACCCGAGATGCTCTCCATATATCGCAATATGTTCAAAGTGCCGGACCTGCGGCGGAAGATCCTCTTCACGCTCGCCATGTTCGGCGTCTACCGACTCGGCGCCACCATCCCGGTGCCCGGCATCGACCTGGAGGCAGTCCAGCTGTTCCAGGCTCAGCAGCAGGCGGGAGGCATCTACGGGCTCCTCAACCTCTTCTCGGGGGGCGCCCTGGAGCAGTTCTCGGTGTTCGCGCTGGGGATCCTGCCCTACATCACGGCGTCGATCATCATGCAGTTGTTGACCGTGGTCATTCCCAAGCTCCAGTCCTTGCAGGACGAGGGAGAGTCGGGGCGCAAGGTGATCACCCAGTGGACCCGCTACATGACCGTGGGTCTGGCGCTGATCCAGTCCACCGCCTTCACGTTCCTGTTCCACACCGGGCGGTTCACCGGGGGCATCGACCTGGTGCCTGCCTACTCGCCGGGCCGGGTGGCGCTGATCGTCATCACCATGACGGCCGGCACGGCCATGGTCATGTGGCTGGGCGAGCTCATCACCCAGCGCGGCGTGGGCAACGGCATGTCCCTTCTGATCTTCGTGAGCATCATCAGCCAGTTCCCCTTCATCTTCGGCCAGATGTGGGGCAACACGGTGGCCGTCGGGCTCCCGGTTCGCTTCATCATCATGGTGCTGGTCTTCCTGCTCATGATCGTGTCGATCATCTACGTCGACCAGGGCCAGCGCCGCATCCCCATCCAGTTCGCCAAGCGGGTGCGTGGGCGCCGGGTGATGGGCGGCCAGTCCACGTACATCCCGCTCAAGGTGAACACCGCCGGCGTGATCCCCGTGATCTTCGCCACCTCGGTGCTCCTCTTCCCGGCCCTGTTCATCACCGCCATTCCCTCCGACGCCGGATGGATCCAGGCCGTCTACCGCTGGATCGACACCAATCTGGGCGGTTCCGCCACCGGCCAGCCGTCGTGGTGGTACGTGTTGCTGTTGTTCGCCCTGATCATCTTCTTCACCTACTTCTACACGGCGATCCAGTTCGACCCCCAGAAGCAGGCCGAGATGATCCAGCGCAACGGCGGGTTCGTTCCCGGCGTTCGTCCCGGGCGCCAGACCGAACAGCACCTGGCTCATATCCTCAACCGCATCACCCTCCCGGGGTCGGTCTTCCTCGGCGTCATCTCGGTGCTGCCGGTGATCGCCGGGATCATCTGGAACATCCCCGTCGCCTTCTCCGGCGTCTCGATCCTGATCGTCGTCGGCGTGGCCCTGGAAACGATGAAGCAAATCGAATCCCAGCTGACCATGAGAAATTACGAGGGGATCCTCACATGAGGGTTCTAGGTTCTAAGTGGTACGTGGTAGGTACCTACCACCTACCACCTACCACCTACCACGGCTTCAAGGCGGTCACGCCGTGAAGCTGTTGTTCATCGGTCCGCCCGGCGCCGGTAAGGGCACCCAGGCTGCCCGGGTGGCCGAGCGGCTCGGCATCCCCCACGTCTCCACCGGGGAGATGTTCCGCCACCATGTCGGTGAGGGGACCGAGCTGGGCCAGAAGGTCAAAGCGATCATGGAGGCGGGCGACTACGTCCCCGACGAGATCACCGTGGCCATGCTGGCGGAGCGGATCGCCGAGGACGACGCCCGTGAGGGTTTCATCCTCGACGGCTTCCCCCGCACCCTGCCCCAGGTTTCGGCCCTCGACTCCCTGATCGGCGAGAACGGCCTCGACCGGGTGGTCCTGTTCGAGGTCGACGAGGACGAACTAGCCCAGCGGATGCTGTCGCGGGGACGGGCCGACGACACCGAG
>Ga0079224_100015555_pt1 | contig 10656 bp, 12 predicted proteins | sample Stecom2015_FD_80414 | JGI IMG/M metagenome (GOLD analysis project Ga0079224, IMG submission 80414) | Agricultural soil microbial communities from Utah to study Nitrogen management - Steer compost 2015 | ecosystem: Environmental > Terrestrial > Soil > Agricultural land | place: USA: Utah...
CAGTTCGCACGCTGCCCCTGTCACGCAAGCAAAACTTGCAGCTAATCGCCCAATACGAGAATCCGGACAAGCAAATAGAACAACCGGATATTTCTGAATACCTGCCTGAATCCCTTTCAGTCTTCCGCTGGACGTTTGATGGCAGGCAATGGAAAGTTAACCCGACTCATATCACCTTGCTTTCCGAGTAGTAACACCGCGACACCCTTTCCCTCGATTGGAAGTAACCCGATCAATCCTGCGAGATATACCATGGCGCCATCTTCCTCGACCTTCCGAAGCTCAATGGCCATGCTGTTTGGCCTGATCACGTTGTTTCTGAGTTGCATTGGCCTGACGGATCACCTGAAGAAGCACGTGGTATCGTGGTTTACGCCACGTGTAGTCGCCTGCCCTGCTGATCGTGCACCGGCTCGCATTGTCGAGATTCACCGGGACAATCACGCCCAAATTCGGGAATTCAACGTGTATAGGCGGCACCATGGTTTTGTGAGGGCACGGCGATCGATCCGGTCTTTTCACGACGGTTCGAGAGGCGAAACGGTGATTTTGGTCGAGCCCGCCATTCGTTGAGCAAAAACAATTCGGATTGAAACCACATCACTCAACGTGGCGGAACACGGTAGAAATTGGCGCGTCGAGGGCAGCACGGAAGGTTTGTTTCCTAAGGAATTCCTGCCATGCCCGACACATTGCGCCTGTTTATTGCGATTGATCTGCCGAAAGAGCACAAAGCACAATTATCGAACGCACGCCGTGAGATTGACGGCATCAGGTGGTCGCCTCCCGAACAGTATCACCTCACCCTGCGCTTCCTTGGCGACGTAGAAGCCGACCTCGTCCCGGTGCTCGCAAAAGGCTTGCAACAACTCAAAACCGCGCCTTTCACGCTGCATCTGGAAAGGATCAATGCGTTCCCATCGCTGCGCAGGCCGAGAGTCATCCACATCGCCACACGTCAATCTACTCCTTTGCTGGCGCTGAACCGCGAGGTTAACACGATCGTCGATGCGGCAGGCATCCAGCCCGATCCAAAGCCCTTTTCGCCCCACGTTACGCTCGCCCGAGTCAAAGACGAACGCAGGAGCTTTCCAACGGCATTTTTCGATCAGTTCAGCGACCTGTCTCTCCCACCTTTTTTAGTCGATGAAGTGAGGCTGTACAAAAGTATATTAAGACGATCCGGGGCTGTGCACGAGTGTTTGCACGTCTTCCCGCTTCACGCGTAGGCAATAACGGTACGGCACAACCTTTGTGATATTGCCTACTGTAAACCGTTGATGGACATTCTTTTACTTATAGAAGGCCGAATATGAAAACAGGCTTACGAACATTTTATGTACTTTTGTCGTGTGCTGTCCTTTTTGCTGGGCAGCAAGACGCCAATGCTCAGTCTGCCGATCAGATCATCAAACGTATACAGGACAAATATCAGGCGATCGATGCGCTGAAGGCAGAATTCACCCAGACGATGACGACGCCCTATTCGGAAGGGTCGGAAACGTTCTCGGGCACCGTCGTCCTGCAGGGGGACCGCTACCGTGTCGAGACCGGAAATCAGACACTCGTCACCGACGGGAAGGTCACGTGGATCTACAACCCTGCCGACAACCAGGTGCTCATCAATGACGTCGTCGAAGACGAGACGTCTTTTTCGTTCAACGACTTCCTGTTCAGCTTCGACGAAAACTATACGGCGACGTCGGTCAAGTCCGAACTAATCGGAGGGGTGAAGCACTTCAGGGTCGACTTGAAACCCAGAGACGACGACTCATTTTTCCGTGAAGCCACCCTCTGGCTACGCGACAGCGACGACGTCGTTACCCGTCTTCAGGTGCTCGACGTGAACGATACCCAGATGACGTTCGAGCTCACGAACATCGAACTCAATCCCAAGCTCGACGCGTCTACTTTCACCTTCCAACCCCCTCGATCAGCCGAAGTCGTAGATCTTCGTTCCTGACGAGCCCGGTTTTCCAGTCCGAAACAGCCGGGGGGTGTTCCACCGAGCCGCCTATGGCCGATGCCCCCATGAAGAAGCAGAGATCAGAGAACCTGCGGGTCGGGTAAGGGGTACGTACCCCGGCTGTCCAGTTATTGCGACGATACTGGTTTTGAGAACGTCGTAAGCTTTCCTTTCCATCGAATTGTTCACCTGTGCCCCAACGTCTACGTACACTGCTCGCTCAGGTAGGAAGCCTGGCCCTCGCCGGTATCCTGCTGTACCTCGCGCTCCGTGGCGTAGACTTTTCGGCTGTTGGTGACGCCCTGAAAAGTGCAAATTATACCTGGCTGTTGCCCCTCATCGGGATCGTGATCCTGAGCGTCTACATCCGGGCAATCCGCTGGAAAATCCTGCTCGACGCCATTCCGGAACAGGAGGATGAGGTACACAACGTTTCCGTAAAAACGGCCTTCTATTCCCTCCTGATCGGGTACATGGTCAACTATGCGGCGCCGCGCCTGGGTGAGGTGGCTCGTTCGACCAATGTGGCGAGGCAGGAAAAAGTCCGGTTCGCCAGTGTTTTTGGGACCGTGGTCGTCGAGCGAATACTCGACGTGGTGGTCCTGGCAGCCGCGTTGTTGAGCGTCGCCTTTTTGCTTTCCGACCGGTTAACCACCCTGAACGATCTATTTATTGAGCCCATCGTCAGGCAGGTTGGAGAGCTTCCGGCAGTCGCCATTCTTCTCCTCACGGTGTTGACGGCGCTGGGCGTCCTGTTCATTTATCGCAGGATATTGATCGAGGATTCGCTGATCCAGCGCATCTGGATGCGGCACGTGCAACCAGTATTCGTATCGTTTAAGAACGGGCTGCTCTCGCTACTCAAAATTCGCCGCCCCGTACTCCTGATCGTGACGACAGTGGCCATGTGGTTCTGCTACCTGCTGATGGCCTACCTTCCTCTCTTGATGCTCGGCCTGGTTGATGACTATTCCTTGTCGCTCACTGACGCATGGGGCATCATGACCCTTGGCGCGCTGGGCATTGCCGTCCCCTCGCCGGGTGGAATCGGCTCGTACCATTTTATCACGATCCAGACGCTGCAACACCTTTACGGAACGCCGGCCGAACCCGCCGCAACGTATGCCGTGTTGACCCACGCCGCACAGCTCGTGCTCTATACGGCGTCCGGATTTATCGCTCTTATGCTTCAGGGGCTCGGGCTCAAATCAATCAGCACGGTCGTACCGATCGATGGGCGAGGAAACGTTGAGGACGAATCAACGGATACGGACAGCTCCCACGCCCCACCGATGGAGCGCACGCAAAGTGACAGTTAACAACAGGTTACAGCAATCAGTGCTCATTCCCGCCGGGTGCAGCTCTTTTCGAGCACGACCGATCAACCCGGTATTCGGACCACTCAGCACCGGTTCTCAACTATTCAGCGACTTTCTTTTGTTTGGCTTCCGACAGATTCGTACCGTTCTTGTAGCCGTATAGAACAGCGGGAGGGTCATGATCCTGGCTGATCTAGGTGTTGCAAGTTGTTCACAGAATCAACTCGGAGCCGATCATGCAAATTCAACTTGAGTGTGCAACCTCCAATCCGCTTTCAGAGCTGATCAGTGACGATCTGTACGCGCTTCTTGAAGAGCAGAACCTGCTGAACGAGAAGGGCATTCGCGATTACCAGATACGGAAACAGTTCCGTATGCTCAGGGCTCAGGACGTCCCGGCCTTTGATGCCATCGAGATTCTTCGCGAGAACTATCCTTATCTCCAGTTCGACACGATCCGCAAAATCGTCTACAAGGTAAACGGAAAAAGCTGAGGTAGTTGCCTTCTTCCAACACTTCTAACGTCCGCGCCTGTTGGCAAGTCATCACTTGCTACGGTCGAACCGCACCTTGGCCGTAGCCCACAGCAGGATTCCGGCTGCGACGGAGGCATTCAAAGATTCAATAGGGCCTACGAGAGGGATAAATACGCGGTAATCACACGCATTTTCGACCCGTGGGCGTAGCCCCTTCCCTTCATTCCCGATCACGATTACCAACGGCCGATCCAGATCCAGCTCCACTATGGAGGTCGTCCCACTTCCCGTGGCCGCCACGATCCAGTATCCACGTTCTTTAAGCTGTTCGATCGCGTCAGTCAGGTTAGTTACTCTCGCGATCGGGATTCTTAGCGCTGCACCGGCACTTGCCTTTATGGCCACCGCATTGAGCGGCGCCATGTGATGCTTCGGGACAACGACCCCCTGGACGCCGAAAGCAACCGCACTCCGTAGAATCGCGCCGAAATTGTGCGGATCCTCAATCTGATCGAGCATGAGCAGAACGGGTTTCGTTGATCGAACGGCATCGAGGTCGGGCGCGATGGCGTTTAGCATGTCCTCGAGCTCGAGGTAGGAAACCGGCGTTGTGATGGCGACGACGCCCTGGTGATTGGCGTTTCCCGCCAGCTGACTCAACCGCGTCTGCGGGACGAATTGAACGGGAATGCCACTTGCCCTCGCAACACGTTGAATTTGTTCGATCGGCCGACCACCGACTCCCTGCTGGATCAACACTTTTTCGATCGACGCGTCTCCCCGTTCGATGGCCTCGCGCACCGGATTCCTGCCAAAAATGAAGGCATCCCCTTCCAAACGTTCCTTTCCGGGCGCCATTTAACCACCTCCACGAGATGCCAATAGATCACGAGCGACGCCGGAGATACGTTCGTGCAGATGGTCGACGTAAAGCTCGTGCTCAGGTTTCATCAGCACACTTCGCAGGATCCGGACGGGCGATCGATCCACCTCGAGGCCGGGCAGAATCGGCGCGAGCCTCTCACCGGCAACCCGCAGCACACTCAGAAAAATGGGGTCCTGCTCATCAGACATCGCCTTCTCAAAGAGAAGCCCGCTCAGTTCATCAACGGTCGAAGATCTGGCGTTTTCGAGACGCGGGACGAACGTCAGAATGTCGAGATCCGGCCTTAGGTAGAGTGCGAGCTCTGTGGATTCCTCGATTCGCATCGCCCAGTTCGCCGCGGCACGAAGCCCGGCGCCAAGCACCAGCCCGAGGCCATCATCCGGCTTCAAGGGAAGTAGTTGCAAAGTGAACCACAATGCTCCCGCCGAGGCGCCCGCACGCGAGCATTCGAGGCTGATCTCACCGAGGTGAAGCTCGTCTGACGTGAAGTACGTGTAGGGCGAATCGTGCTTGTAAAACCTTCCGACTTCGGGATCGCTAAAGAGTACACAACCGCACCCATATGGCTGCAACCCGTGCTTGTGTGGATCGACTACCACCGAATCACAGTGCCTGATCGCTTTCAGGTCGTTTCGAACCGATTCCGAAAGCAACGGAGATTCACCCCACGCCAGAAGGGAGAAGAATCCTCCGTATGCGGCATCGACGTGCAGGCGGAAGCCGTACCGATCCCGCAGGGTAAGCACGTCCGAAATGGGGTCCACTATGCCCGGTCCGGTGGTCCCTGCGGTCAGGACTACCGTCCCCACGTCTCCAGTCCGAAGCGTGTCTTCGAGGTGATCCAGACTCATGCGGCCGTGGGAGTCCGTAGGGATCGTCGCCGTCTGGACTCGCAAAACTTCCGACATCCGGCTGTGCGTGTAGTGCGCGTCTTCGTTGAACACGATCAGCTTGTCAGGTGCCAGATGCCGCGACACCCAGAGCGCTTCCAGGTTGGCAATCGTCCCGCTGCTCGTCAAGTGGCCCAGGACGGGTTGCGGCAAATGAAACATGGCCGCGAGGTCATTGACAACCTCCTTCTCCATTGCGGCAGTCGCCGGCCCCCCGTCCAGCGCGTGGTTGTTGGGGTTGATCAACATTGCCGCCACGTAGGCGGTTATCGCCGCCGGATGTGGCGGCTTCAGCATCTGACCGGCATACCGGGGATGGAAAAACGGATAGTTGTTCCGCAATCGGGAGGTGTACTGCTCAAGTGCCCTGGCGAACAGCGCCTCGTTGACGTCCAGGGAGAAATGGCGTTTGTACTCACCCCAGGACGACTCCCATTCGCTGATCGCACCGATGGCCTGTTCCAGATACCGTAAAAGATCCATCCGGATAGTGTGATACCTGGCGGCCGCTAAACAGAAGGAACGACGGTCTTGCCCTCACTCTTAACCTTTACGCCGGAGTCCTTCCTTTTACGGGTAGTAAGTATCAGGCCGACGCCTCCTGCCAGCACGATCAATACCGAGATCACCTCGGCCTGCGTCACTTCCATCCCGAGGAAGTCAAACACGTTGTTGACACGAATCTTTTCGATCAGAAAGCGCTAGATCCCGGCGAAAATCAGATATAGCTAGAAGAGCCAGCCCGGCCGGAAGGGATGTTTTCGTACCGCCCAGAGGATGCCAAACAGGATGGCCGCCATACCAAGCTCATATAGCGGTGTTGGATACACCCCGGGAGCCGGGATGTCCATGTTCAGGATGTTGTTCGGATACGTTTCCGCCCACAGCCAGGTCGGAATCCAGTCGGGTTTAAGCTGAAGGTTGCTCGCGATCCCCCAGTCCCCGTCGCCGGCGAGGTGGCATCCGATCCGCCCGATTCCATACGCGATCATCAATCCCGGCGCAACGGCATCCGCAAACGTCCACACGTGCAGCCCCTTTTTCCGTACGTACCACGCGAGGGCGGCTGCCGCGATCAGTAAGCCTCCGTAGAACGTGAACCCTCCGGAAGAAAATATCATTCCGAAAGGATCGCGCGCAAAGTCTGGCAAATTTTCGAGGATGTGGAAGAGTTTCGCACCGGCAAATCCTGCCGCCAACGCCAGGATGGTGATGGTGCCCACCAGCACGGCCGGGCTCTGCTCCTTCGACGCTTCACGGCGTTTTTTCTCTCTGGGCTGGGGCTGCTCATGTATCCCGGGGAAACGGCCGGCTGCGTAAAGCCGATCCATCTCCAGGCGTAGAAGCCACGCTGCCGTCAATACGGCAATCGCCACCATGGCCCCGAAGGAATAGATCGGGAAGGGCAGCTCGAAACCGAAAAGGTCAAGAAATATGTCGCTTAAGCGTGGATACATGGAAGCCGAACTAGTTTTCTGAAGCGATCATCGCCTCTCGTTCTGCCCGAATAGTCCGGAGCAAGTCGCTGAAGGGTACGTTTTTCTGTTCGCCCGCTTGCATGTTCTTCACCTGGGCTTCACCGGCGGCAAGCTCGTCCTGGCCGACGATGACGGCGAACCGCGCATTCTGACGGTTAGCTTCACGCATCTGGGCCTTCATCGAACGCCCTTTCAGATCGATTACAGCAATCAACCCCTCATTGCGAAACGCGTTTGCCATCTTGACCGCCCACCTTTCCGCTTCTTCCCCAAGTGCCACGAAAAAAACGTCCGGATTGGGTGAAGCCGAAAACGATTTGTCCTGCGCGGCCATCGCAAGGAACAGGCGCTCCATGCCGGCCGCAAACCCGACTGCCGGCACCTCCTCCTCACTACCAATCTCTTTTGCAAGTAAATCGTACCTTCCACCACCCGCCAGCGCACTCTGAGCGCCCAGATCCGGGCTTTCGAGCTCAAAAGCCGTGCGGGTGTAATAATCCAACCCCCGGACGAGATACGGATCCTCCTCGAAGGTCACGCCGAGGTCGCCGAGCAGCATCTTGACCTGCTCGTAGTGACGCCGGCTCTCGTGGTCGATGAAGTCCGTAAGTACCGGCGCACCTTCCAAAAGTCGTCTCTCCTTCTCGTCCTTGGTATCGAGGATTCGGAGGGGGTTCGTCCGCAATCGTTGCCTGCTGACTTCCGACAATTCCCCGGCATACGGTTCCAGGTATGCCCGCAATGCTTCACGGTAGCGTGGACGGCTCTCCGCATCGCCTAGTGTATTCAGGCGCAGGCGTGTATCCGCTAAACCGAACGACCGGTAAACCGCCATCATAGCGGCAATGACCTCTGCATCCGCCCGGGGATCCGGCGATCCTATGACCTCGCACCCGAACTGGTGAAACTGACGGTACCGGCCTTTTTGCGGACGCTCAGCCCGAAAGCAAGGCCCAATGTAGAACAATCGCTGGGGCCCGCCTTTCTGATCCAGGTGATGCTCGAGGTAAGCACGCATGACAGGCGCAGTGATCTCCGGCCGCAACACGTAGTTCGTGTCCCCCCGTTCAAAGGCAAACATCTCCTTGGACACGATGTCGGTCAGCTGCCCGATCCCCCTGGCGATCAATTCGGTCGGCTCCAAAATGGGCGTCCGGATCTCCTTCATTCCGAACCGCTGAAAGGTCTCTCGCAGCTTCGATTCGACGAAGCACCAGTCCGAGCTTCCGAATATCGTGGTACCTTCAGCAACGTATTTGTCCGGTAAAATATCGAAGGTACCCTTGATGCTCTGAAATGCAGTTTTCACAAAAACAAGAGATAAAAGAGATGCGCTACTCAGACCAAATTTTGGGGTCGATCAACGGTTTGGTTACTGTTCGAGGAGCTCCGATTCGCCCTCTTCAAATATGCTGATCACCTGCTCTGGAGTCTCCGCTTTGAGCAGCCGCTCTCGGAATGAATCCCGATTCATCAGGCGCGAAATCCGGCTGAGCAACTTGATGTGCAGGGATTTGGCAGACTCCGTTCCCACCAGAAGAAAGACGAGTTGAACGGGCTTGTTATCGATCGAACCGAAATCGATAGGTTCAGCCAGCACGGCAAACGCTGCCACGGTGTCGTTAATCGCCGTCGTTTTGGCGTGCGGTAAGGCAAGCCCTTTGCCTACGCCCGTCGACATGACCTTCTCTCGCTCCATCACCGCAGCACGAACGGCATCGAGGTCTTGCACCGCCGGGTGATCCTTTAACAGATCAACCAGACCGTCAATCACTTCCTGCTTGTCCTTCCCCTTTAACCCGACGCTGATCGTTCTGGGCGATAGAAGCTGGTAAATATCCGTCACACTTGTTGTCTGCATAGGTTTTGCGTATTGACCACTCCGGACAAGCCGCGCACAAAATTGCCCGTGAGGGCACATACGCAGACTCTACGTCCTTGTTCGCGGTCACATTACAGGTGTACGAGTATAGATCATCGTAATATACTGGTTTCGGACATGAACCTCACCTCGTCAGACCGGACTAGTTCCGAGATTCAAACAAAACGTAAGCTCATGCGCCCTTTCTTCCCTCAACATCACGCAAACGCTCCACCACGTAGCGCATGTCTTCGGGAAAATCGGCCTCGAAGAACATTTCAGAACCGGTGTGCGGATGAATGAAACCAAGCTCAAAGGCGTGAAGAGCCTGTCGTTTGAGCACGTCGAACAGGTTGTGATAAAAGGCCTTTCGACTGGCCGTATGGGGACCCGTTCGAATCGACCTCCCGTCGTATACCGGATCGCCGAGGAGCGGGTGGCCGATGTGTTGGGCATGAACCCGTATCTGGTGCGTCCTGCCGGTCTCCAGCTTGAAGCCCACGACCGCCGTGTACGTAAAGGCCTCTTCCACCTTGTAGTGCGTCACGGCGTGTTTGCCGGCGGATTCCGGCACCACGGCCATACGCTTTCTATTCCTTGGGTCGCGACCGATGGCGCTTTCTATCCGTCCTTCAGGAGGATCCGGCACGCCCCACGTGATGGCTCGGTACCGGCGACGGATCGTCCGGCGTTCGAACTGTGAGGCCAGCTTGCGATGAGTCACGTCGTCCTTCGCAATGACCATCAGGCCAGAGGTATCCTTGTCAAGGCGATGAACGATCCCGGGCCGGATGGACGGATCGCCCGGACGAGCGGGTGCAGCATTGACGATTGAAAGCCCGACGTCCTCATCCTCCAGGTCTTCATCCTCTTCAAGCGTCAAAGTACCCCCTCCCACGTGATGTAAGAGCGCATTTACGAGCGTGCCGGTCCGATTGCCGTAGGCAGGATGAACCACCATCCCGGCAGGTTTATTGACGACGATGAGGTGTTCATCCTCATAGACGATGTCGAGCGGGATGTTCTCCGGCCTGGCCTCAATCGGCGGCGGGCGTAGAAGCAGACAGGTGATCCGATCCCCTGGCTGCACCCGATATGAAGCCCGATTGGCCGTGACGCCGTTCACCTTTACACGCCCTTCCTCAATCCCCTGCTGCACCTTGGCACGCGACGCGTTCATGATCGAACGTGTGATGTACACGTCGAGCCTGGCGCCTTCCCTGTATCCCGGGGGAACGTCGATTGTGATCGTCCACTCTCTGGGCTCAGATTCGGGCGTCATACGGACACGGTTCAACTTAGCGGAGATCAGAATACCTCCAACGAGGGAGCCCGGGTGTACACTGTTGTTCGCCCGGACTCCCCGAAATCTTCGATGTAACGCTGACGACGGCCTTACCGATTCATTTCCGCCTCGACAGCATTCGTCAGATAGGCAAAAGGCGCGTTCCAGTTGATGGCGATCTCGTTGGAGGCGTAGCTGCACACATCGTCGATGTACGAACGCGCTGGAAGCTTGGATGGATAACCTTCACACTGGTCCTGCTGCCCGGGATTGGGGCCGCCTACGAGAAAGCCCGGAATTGGCTCCGGTACGTCGTCTGTCGCAGGAAGGCGATGGTGGGGATTCATGGGGGTCTTTGTTCCGTATCCGGTTGCAAACGAGTATCCCGTAGCATTCCTCCCAAGCAGGTAATCCAGGTTCGAGATGGCGCCATCCAGGTAGCGCCTGTCGCCGGTAAGCCGATACGCCTGAATCAGACCAAGCCCTTGATTAGCG
>Ga0079224_100015557_pt1 | contig 10656 bp, 11 predicted proteins | sample Stecom2015_FD_80414 | JGI IMG/M metagenome (GOLD analysis project Ga0079224, IMG submission 80414) | Agricultural soil microbial communities from Utah to study Nitrogen management - Steer compost 2015 | ecosystem: Environmental > Terrestrial > Soil > Agricultural land | place: USA: Utah...
GCCGCCGCTTGCGGGGGCGGCGTGTCGAGCGACGACCTGCAAGGCGTGGCGTTGGCAGAGCCCACGCCGAAGCCGGACTTCACCCTCACCGACACCGACGGGAACCCGTTCCATTTCGCCGAGGCGACCCGCGGCAAGCTCACCCTCCTGTACTTCGGCTACACGCACTGCCCCGACATCTGCCCTGTGCATCTCGCCCAGGTCGCCGAGACCTTCGATCAGCTTCCCCAGGTCGCCGAGTCGGCGGTGATGATCTTCGTGACCGTCGACCCCGAGCGCGACACACCCGAGGTCCTGCGCCAATTCCTGGACAAGTTCGACTCTCGCTTCATAGGTCTGACCGGGGCTCCCGAGGAGCTCGAAGCCGCCCAGATGGCTGTCGGGGTCCCGGTGGCGTTCAAGGAAGGCGAAGGCGACGACTACACCGTCCAACACGCCGGCCAGGTGCTCGCCTGGGCGCCGGATGGGCTCCTCTATGCCCAGTACCCGTTCGGCACTCGCCAGAGCACCTGGGTCAACGACCTCCGCCTTCTCTCCCAGATCCCCCCAGAGGAGGCCTGAGATGCGACGCTGGCTGATGGTGGCGGGGGCTGTTCTCCTCGCCGCCTGCACATCCGAGCTCTCCGCCACAGAGCTCACCATCGACGACCCGAGGATCGGAGCGCCTGCCGGCGCCAATGCCGCCATGTACTTCACCGTGCAGAGCTCCGCCGAGGACCGCTTGACAGGAGCACGCACGGAGGTCGCCTCCCGCGCCGAACTGCACGAGACTGTCCACGGCGACGACGGCACGATGGGCATGCGCCCCGTCGAAGCGTTCCCTGTCGGTCCCGGTCAGGACCTGGTGCTGGAACCGGGTGGAGCCCACGTCATGCTGATCGACGTCGACGAGCTGGCGGTGGGTGAGACGGTGGCGGTGACACTCGTGTTCGAAGAGGCGGGGGAGATCGAGGTCGAGGCGACGGTCGTCGATCCTGCCGAGACCACGGGCGACCACGACCACCATGACCATTGACCGGCGGTCACTCCTCGTCGCGTTGGCCCTCCTGCTCGTCGCCTGTGGCGGGGACGCCGGCGGGCCGAGGACCGGGGCGGAGGTGGCGGCTGACGTGGGCTGCCAGGGTTGCCACACGGACCGGGACACCTCGATCGCTCCCACGTGGAGCGGTTTGTTCGGTTCCACCGTCGAACTCGACGACGGCTCCACCGTCGTCGCAGACGAGGACTACATCCGCCGGTCGATAGTCGATCCGCACGCCGAGATCGTCGCCGGCTACCGGGCGACGATGCCTCAGTTCTCGCTCAGCGACGAGGAGGTCGATCTCCTCGTCGAATACATCCGGGGGCTCGGCGAATGATCTCGTGGTGGTGCGTAGCCCTCGAAGAACCCTGGACATGGGAATGGATCCCCTATCCGGGGATCTGGGTCGTATCGATCCTGCCGATCATCGTGTACCTGCGCGCCACCGCCCGCAGCGGCGAGACCACCACGCCGCGTCAGAGAGCCCAGTTCATCGCCGGGATGATCGTCTTCTGGCTCGCTTCGGACTGGCCCCTGGGAACCCTTGGGGCCGGGTACCTGGCTTCGGCCCACATGGCCCAGTTCCTGCTCTACACACTCGTTTCGGTGCCGCTCCTGCTGCTCGGCACGCCGGAGTGGATGGCCGAGCGAGTCCTCGGTCGCCTCAGGCTGCGCGGTCTGGCCGCTCGCCTCGGGTCCTCCCTCGTCCTCGCCGGAGTGACCTACAACGTGTTGCTCGCCCTGACCCACGCTCCCGGTGTCGTGTCGGCGCTGCGGACCAGCCAATGGGGTTCGTTCTTCATGGACGTCGTCTGGATGATCGCCGGGTTCGTGCTGTGGCTGCCGGTGATCTCCCCGATCAGGTCGATCCGCAACCAGTCCGACATCGGGCGGATGCTCTACCTCTTCGCCACGACGAGCCTCGTGGCGGTGATCCCCGCCAGCTTCCTCACGTTCACCACGATGCCCATCTACTCGATCTACGAGCTGGCGCCTCGCATCGGATCGCTGACCGCCCGCGCCGACCAGCAGCTGGCGGGGATCGTGATGAAGATCGGGTCGATCCCCATCATCTGGTCCACGATCGGGGTGATCTGGTTCCGGTGGGCGGCCAAGGAACAGCAGCGTCAGCCGGTCGGCTGAGGTAGCGTTCACGATCGGTCGGCTGCCGGTGATCCCGCCTGGAATGGCATCGTCACGACCGTCGATGGGTACCGACCCCGAGTTCGAACAGCGTCGGCGGCTGCACCAAGGTGGCGTGCGCGTCGAGAAACGGCGGCAAGGAGGAGAGAACAGATGAGCATCATGGTGCCGTTGGACACGTCGGAGGTGGGGAGGTCGGCGCTCCCCAGAGCGGAAGAGGTCGCCAGAGCCCTCGGCCAGCCGTTGCTCCTCGTGACCGTGGCCGACGAAGACACCATTCGGGCGATCGAGGAGCTCGCCCGGATCGAGGGCAAGGACCCGATCGACGTCCTGGAGCTCAATCTGCGCAGTCGGGCCCGCTCGGTGGGCGTCCCCGCCGAGACGGACTTGCTGCCGGGCGACGATCCCGCCGCCGCGATCGTGGACCGGGCTCACAGGCCGGATGTCGACATGATCGTGATGGCCACCCACGGCCGAACCGGGCTGTCCCGATGGCGCCTGGGGAGTGTCGCCGAGCGGGTGGTGCGAGCAGCAACGGTTCCCGTTCTCGTGATCCCCGCGCCGTGGCGCCTGAAGGAAGACCCGGCGTCGGTCGACGCCGCCGAGGTATGAGGGGGAAGCGATGAAGGTGGGGGTGCTCACTGCAGGAGGTGACTGTCCGGGCCTGAATGCCGCGATCCGTGGCGTCGTCGCCCGAGTCGTAGGTGACGGCGGCGAATGCGTGGGCATCATGAAGGGGTGGCGAGGGCTGATGGAAGGCCTCGTCCGTCCCCTCACCCGGGACGACGTCAGGGGGATCCTCTACCAGGGCGGCACCATCCTCGGGACGTCCCGCATGGACCCTTTCGTCCACGGCGAAGGCTACGAGTCGGTCCGGGCGACCGTAGAGTCGACGGGCATCGAGTCCCTCGTCGTGATCGGCGGGGACGGGTCGTTGCGGACGGCGGCTCGGTTGGAGGCCGAAGGACTGCCGGTCGTGGGGGTGCCGAAGACGATCGACAACGACATCCCCGGCACCGACGTCACGTTCGGCTTCCACACGGCGGTGCAGATCGTCACCGACGCCATCGATCGGCTCACGACCACCGCCGAGTCGCACAACCGGGTGATGGTGGTGGAGGTGATGGGCCGCACCGCCGGATGGATCGCCGCCTACGCCGGACTGGCAGGAGGGGCGGAGGCGATCCTCGTCCCCGAGGTCGACTACGACCTCGAGGCCCTCGCCGAGCGGCTCCGCACGCGGCACAAATCCGGCCACGACTACTCGATCGTCGTTGTCGCCGAGGGGACTCCCGCTCCCGACGGGGGCCAGGAGACCCGGGGTGTGGACGCATTCGGTTTCGCGCGACTGGGAGGAGTGGGAAACGTGATAGCGGCCGAACTGGAGCGTCTCACGGGTTTCGAGTGCCGGGCGATGATCCTCGGCTACCTGCAGCGGGGCGGCACCCCGACCGCCTACGACCGGATCCTCGCCACTCGCCTCGGGTTGGCGGCCGGCGAACTGGCCCTGGCAGGCGAGACCGGGGTGATGGTGGCGGTCAAGGGGGAGAGCATCGTGCCGGTGTCGTTGGAGGAGGTATCCCAGCCTCCCCGCCAGTTGGACCCCGAACGCCTGCGGGACGCGGCCTGGTTCTTCCCCTGAAATAACCCGGCGTGCGCGCCGGGGTCGACGAGTAAGCTCCGAAACGGGGTCAGTCAGCGGCGAGGAGCCTCGTGTGGACGACAGAGAAGCGACGACCCCGGCCGACCAGACGGAGCCCGCCGGACCCGAGCCCACCGCTCCGCTCCGGCGCAGCACCGAGGACAAAGTCGTCGCCGGCGTCTGCGGCGGCCTGGGACGCTACTTCGGCGTCGACCCGATCTGGTTCCGCATCGCCTTCGTCGTGTTGACTTTCGGCGGCGGGTCGGGGCTCCTCATCTATTTCCTCGCCTGGCTGCTCATCCCCGAACAGCGCCCCGGGGAAACACTCGGCCGGGGAAGCAGTTCCCAGGACGGATCCATCATCGTCGGCGTGGCATTGGTGGCGATAGGCCTCATGCTGCTCGTCAACACACTCGTGCCGTGGTTCGACCGGGTCATGTGGCCGCTCGTAGTGATCGTCGCCGGGCTGGCCCTGCTCTACACGGGAACGCGCCGTGACCGCTCCTGACGTCCCCACCGGCCCGACGGTATCGAACCGACGGTCGGCTTTCGGGCCGATAGTCGGTGGCGTGTTGCTGCTGGCGGTCGGTCTCGTCTGGCTCCTCGACGCCTTGGACGTCGTGGAGGTCGAGCCGTCGATCGTCCTCCCCGGGCTCCTCACCGTCCTGGGGGCGGCTCTCATCGCCGGCTCGTTCACGGGCCGCCACTCCGGCCTCGTCGGTCTAGGAGTGTTCTTGACGATCTTGGTCGTCCTCGCCGCCGCCTTTCCGGGCAATCCGTTCAGGGGCGGGATCGGAGAGCGCCACCACCGGGTCACTTCCCAGTCCGAGCTCCAAGCGAGCTACGGCGTCGGGTTGGGGGAGCTGACACTGGACCTGAGCGAACTCGAGCTCACCGAGGCGGCGGACGTCGACATCAACGTGGGGGCCGGCGAGGTCACCGTGATCCTCCCGCCGGATCTGCCGGTTCGCGTCGAGGCGGCAGCGGGCGCCGGCGAGATCGACGTGCTGGGGGAGCGAGCGGACGGCGTCAACGTGGCCCGGGACTTCACGTCCCCGGATTTCGGCGCCGGCGGTCCCACGCTGACCCTCGACATCGGGGTGTCGGCCGGTCAGATCGAGGTCAGACGATGAGAGCGCATCCGGGAACGCTGTTCGCCGGAATCGTCTTCCTGACAGTCGGTGTCGTCTTCGTGCTGGAGGCGCTGGGAGTCTGGGATCTGACGTTCGGCGACTTGCGCTACCTCGGCCCGCTGGCCTTGGTGGTGGCCGGGGTCGCCGTGATCGTCGGCGCGCTGGCGAGGCGCGACGCCGGCTGAGTCACCAGTCGATCGCTGCGAACCACGGCGCCTCCAGAGTGGAGGCGATCTCGCCCGTGACGAGATCGATACCGATCAAGAGCGTGGAGGGATCTGAGGCGCTGACGATTGCCAGACCAGCCGCCGACATGCCCACGGAGTAGACACCTCCGGCGCCCGTGTCGAGACCCGTAGCGGTGCCATCGGCTAGGGATACCAGTTGGATTGGGCCGTATGTGGTCTCCTGCACCGCAGCCGCCAGCGCCCTTCCGTCGTGGATCGCGAAGATGTCGACCGCAGGGAGATCGACGGTCTCTCGGGTGTCGATCGGTTCCGTGGCGGACGTCGACACCCGATAGAACGTGTGGCTTCCGGTCCACACGAGGAGAGTCGTGTCGTCCTCCCAGACGAGGTCGACGAGCGCGTCGTCCGATTCCACTGGTTCCGCCGACAGGGGGATCCGGGAGATCTCGTCTCCGGCCGGGTCCGCCAGCACCAGGGTGTCGTAGACGGAGAGGAAGAACTCCGGCTCGTCGGGGTCCGGGTAGCACTCCTCGTTGGTCAGATACGCCAGAGTGGATCCGTTGGGCGAGAGGGCCGGACGTCCGGCCGCCAGCGTGCGGGTGGCTCCGGACTCGACGTCGACGACCTCGACCCGCCCTGCCGCGGACTCGCAAGTGAACCAGTAGTCCTCTTCCAGGAAGTGCAGGTAGGCAGTACCTTCGGAGCCCAACGCCAGCTTCTGGCCGCTCGCCGCTTCGAACAAGAAGGCGTGCAGGACCTCGCTGGCGCCGGTGGCGGTGTCCACTCTCACCAGGTCGGCACCCTCCACGGCGATCGCCTCCGGCGGGTACCCGGCCGCTGGAGCCTCGGTCGTCGCCGTGGTGGTGGCGGGCGTGGTCGTCGTCGGGGCAACGGAAGTGACGGTGGTTTCCACCGGAGGTGTGGTCGTCGGTGCCTCCGTCGTCGTCGGCGCCGACGCCGTCGTCTCCACAGGTGTGGTCGAAGACGGTGCCGGCTCCTCCTCATCGCCCATTTGGGCGATGACCACCGCGGCGACGGCCATCACGACGATCACCGCCGCGGCGATCAGAGGCCAGGGCGGGCGGCGTTCCTGTTCAGCCGGCGGTCCAGGCTCGGTCATAGCAGAGCACGCTAGTTCCGGGGTCGGCGGTGAGGGGGGATCCGGTGCACATCCCGAATCGCCGCCGAGCGTTTCCCACTGTCTACGTTTCCTCGCGGTGATACCGTCAAGGCGACGGCTACCGGAAGGAGGCAGCCATGACCGTCGGAGACACCGGTGAATCGGCCACCGGCACCGACACCAGCGCCGAAGCGGGCGAGGACCAGGTCGATCCTTCCCCTGTTCGAATGAGCCTGCGAGTCGCCATCGCCGGTGACTGGTGGACGTTCGTCCTCCGAGGGTTCCTGGCCGTCCTCTTCGGTCTCGCCGCCCTCGTCTGGCCCGAGATCACTCTCATCGCCCTGGTCGCGGTCTTCGGTGCGTACGTACTCGTGGACGGGATCGTGGCAGTCATCTTCAGCCTGGGAGGGCGGGGAAACATCAGGTGGTGGACGGCGCTGTGGGGTTTGGTATCGGTGGCGGCCGGGGTGGCCGTGTTCCTCTGGCCCGACATCACCGCCACGATCCTCGTCTACCTCATCGCCGTCTGGGCCGTGCTGTCCGGAGCGCTGGAGATCGCCGTCGCCATCGCGTGGCGGAGGGAATTGCGCAACGAGTGGGTCCTCATCGTCTCGGGGGCGCTCTCGATCCTGGTGGGGCTCGTGCTGGCCATCTTCCCAGGAGCAGGGGCGATCTCGTTGGTCTGGCTCGTCGGCGCCTACGCCGTCCTCTTCGGGGTGCTTCTCATCGTCGTCGGCTTCAGGTTGCGTGACCTCCGGCATGACATCCTCTGAGCTGGGTCGGAGGGCCAGCGACGAGGTGACCTTCTTGGACGCGCCGTGGTCGCTCGAGGTCGCCGACATCTCGGAACGATTGGCGACCGATGTCGAGGCGGGTCTGACGAGCGACGATGCGAGAGCTCGGTTGGAGAGATTCGGACCCAATCGGCTGGACGAGGCTGCCCGGACCCCGGCGTGGAAGAAGTTCCTGGCCCAATTCGCCGACCCGCTCATCTACCTGCTACTGGCGGCGGTGGCGATCTCCGTGGGGGCCTGGGTGCTGGAGGGAGCGGAGGGTTTCCCCTTCGAGGCGGTGGTGATCGCGGTCATCGTCGTGGCCAACGCCGTTCTCGGCTACGTCCAAGAAGCCCGGGCGGAGGCCGCGGTGGAGGCGTTGCAACGGATGGCGTCGCCCACGGCGACTGTGATCCGCGACGGAGTGGAGGCCGAGGTACCCACGGAAGACCTGGTCCCCGGTGACGTGCTGGTCGTCGCCGAGGGGGACGCTGTCGGGGCGGATGCCCGGCTGGTCGAATCGGCTGCCCTCATGGTGGCGGAGGCTTCGCTGACGGGGGAAAGCGAGGCCGTGTCCAAACACGTCGGGCGCCTCGAAGCCGACGTCGAGCTCGGAGACCGCACCAACATGGTGTTCAAGGGGACGGCGGTGACCCGGGGCCGGGGAGTGGCGGTGGTCACCGCCACTGGCATGGCCACCGAGATGGGCCAGATCGCCCGCCTGCTCGGCGAGACGGAAGACGAGCCGACGCCTCTCCAGAGGGAGGTGGGGCGCGTCGGACGGGCCCTCGGTATCGCCGTCATAGCGATCGCCGCCGTCGTGGTCGGTGCGATCCTCGTCGCTGATCCGATCGAGTCGCCCTCCGACTTGGTCTCGGTGTTCCTCGTCGGCGTTTCCCTGGCGGTGGCGGCTGTCCCCGAGGGCCTCCCCGCGATCCTGTCGGTGGTCCTCGCCCTGGGTGTCCAGAGGATGGCGAGGAAGAACGCGATCGTGAAGAAGCTGTCTTCGGTCGAGACGTTGGGATCGGCGTCGGTCATCTGCTCGGACAAGACCGGGACCTTGACGAAGAGCGAGATGACGATCGAGAAGGTGGTCACGCCGTCGGTGACCGTCGACATCACCGGAGTCGGCTACGACCCCGCCGGAGAGGCCCTCGTCGACGGCCAGCCTATCGACGACCCGGTGCTGCTCGAAGAGGTGGCGTACGTGGTCGGGGGCGGGAGCCTGGCGAGCGACGCCTCCATCTATGAAGAGGACGGTGTCTGGAAGGCGAGGGGTGACCCGACGGAGGCGGCGTTCCTGGTGGCGGAGCGGAAGATCGGCATCGCCGAGGAACGTCGCGACCGCTTCCGGAGGGTCGGCGAGGTGCCGTTCACTCCGGAGCGCAAGCTCATGTCGACTCTCGAAGCCGACTCCGAACGGGAAGGCCGCATCGACGTGGTGGTCAAAGGTGCGCCCGATGTGCTGCTCGGGAGATGCAGCCACGTGCGAGTGGCCGGGGAGGTGCATCCTCTCACCGAGCAGTGGCGCCAGCGGATCCTCGAAGACGTCGAGCGGCTCGCCGATCTGGCGTTGCGGACCCTCGCCGTGGCCTATCGCCCGCTGCCCGACCTCGAGCCGCCGGAGCCCGACGAGTCGATCGAGCAGGATCTGGTCTACGTCGGAATGGTGGGGATCATCGACCCTCCCCGCGAGGAGGTGAAAGCGGCCATCGCCGAAGCGAGGACGGCGGGAATTCGCGTGATCATGATCACGGGAGACCATCCGAGGACCGCGGTCCGCATCGCCTCCGACCTCGGCATCGCCAACAACGACGCCCGCGCCCTCACCGGCACCCAACTCGAGGCTCTCGACGAAGAGGCATTGCGCCAGGAGGTGACGACGGTCGACGTGTTCGCCCGGGTGGCGCCGGTCCACAAGCTACGCATCGTCGACGCCCTCCAGGCGGAGGGGAGGATCGTGGCGATGACGGGGGACGGCGTCAACGACGCCCCCGCCCTCAAGTCCGCCGACATCGGAGTCGCCATGGGCGTCACCGGAACCGACGTGAGCAAAGAGGCGGCCGACATGATCCTGGCCGACGACAACTTCGCCACCATCGTCGCCGCAGTGCGGGAGGGCCGGGGGATCTTCGCCAACATCCGCAAGTTCCTCCGGTTCCTGCTCTCCTCGAACATCGGCGAGGTGTTCACGATGTTCTTCGGCGTCCTGCTCGCCGGCTATCTCGGCCTCAGGGAGGGGACCGACGGCATCGCCGTCCCGCTGCTCGCCACCCAGATCCTGTGGATCAACCTCCTCACCGACACGGGCCCGGCCCTGGCCATGGGAATCGACCCGCCCCCCGAGGACGTCATGCGCCAGCCGCCCCGCCGCCTGACCGACCGGGTCATCGACGCCGAGATGTGGTGGGGGATCGTCTGGGTGGGATTGATCATGGCCGCCGTCACGCTGGCGGCACTCGACCTGAAGACCCCGGGCGGGTTGTTCGACGGGTCGGGCGACGTCGTCTACGGGCGGACGATGGCGTTCACGACGCTCGTGATCGCCCAGCTCTTCAACACTTTCAACGCCCGTTCGGACCGGCTGAGTGCCTTCTCCCACCTGTTCACCAACCCGCTTCTGTGGGGGGCGATCACTCTGTCGATCCTGCTCCAGGTCGCAGTGGTCGAGCTCCCCTTTCTCAACGCCGCATTCGGGACCACCCCTCTGACGCCGGCGGACTGGGGGATCTGTACCGCTCTGGCGTCGGCGGTGCTGTGGGGAGACGAGCTGAAGAAGCTCATCTCCCGACTCATCCGGCGCTGATCGTCAGTGGTCGTCCACGCGGCGGAGACGGACCAACGTGATGGCGCGGTCGGCGACGGCGAGCACCGTGGCCTCCCACCGGTCGATCGTCACCACGTCTCCCGGCTCGTCGGGGACTCGGCCCAAGGCGTCGAGGATGAGGCCGGCGACCGTCGTGTAGTCGCCCTCCGGCAGGTCGACGCCGATGTCGACCAGGTCGTGGATCGGGAAGCTGCCGGGCACGTCGAGCGAGCCGTCGGGTCGCCGTACGACCCGGACGACATCGCGATCGGATTCGTCGTAGATCTCGCCGACCAACTCCTCGAGCAGGTCCTCGATGGTGACGATCCCCTCGCTGCTCCCGTGCTCGTTGACGACGACCGCCAGGTGCTCCCGCCGCTGGCGCATCTCCCGGAGGGCATCGAGAGCTTCGACGCTCTCGGGGAACACGAGCGGGGGATGGGCCACGTCGGCGACCCGGCCCCGACCCGCGATCAGGTCGCGGATGTGGACGACGCCGGTGACGCGGTCCAGGTCGGCCTCGGGCGCGGTGGGAGCCCGTGAGAACCCCGCCTCGATCAGCCGTGCCAGCGCCTCGTCGACTGCCTCGTCCTCGTCGAGGACGAACACGTCGCGGCGAGGGGTGAGGATCTGGCGGAGGCTGCGCTCGGAGATGTCGAAAGCCCCGGAGATGATGAGGCGCTGCTCGGGACTGAAGCTCTGGAGGTTGGCGACGATGTCCCGCACCTCCTCCTCGGTCATCTCCTGGCCTCGCTTCCTCGGGTCGCCGCCGAGGAGGCGCACCACGAGGTCGGCCGACTCGGAGAGGAGCCACACGACGGGACGGGTCA